>Ga0105047_10006990_pt1 | contig 19068 bp, 19 predicted proteins | sample MAT04_FD_78384 | JGI IMG/M metagenome (GOLD analysis project Ga0105047, IMG submission 78384) | Freshwater microbial communities from Lake Fryxell liftoff mats and glacier meltwater in Antarctica - MAT-04 (megahit assembly) | ecosystem: Environmental > Aquatic > Freshwater > Ice > Liftoff... | reverse complement strand
TCGTTAATTTCAACCGTAGTGTTTGGAACATAGGTTAATTCAGCTTCTACAATTTCTAGTCCAACAGTGTTAAGCGTGTCGCGGACTTTCGCAAGTTCTTTAGGGTCGGTATAGATAATTGATTCGCCATCTTCTTCTTGGACGTCATCGGCACCTGCTTCTAGGGCCTGCATCATGACGTCATCCCCAACAGCTTTAACGCGGATCATACCTTTATGGGTAAACTGGAAGGCAACCGCACCTTTTTCGGCGATGTTTCCACCATGCTTGCTAAATGCCAGCTTAACTTCGGGGTAGGTACGATTAATGTTATCAGTAGCACACTCTACTAGGATTGCCGTGCCACCCGGTCCGTAACCTTCGTACATAATTTCATGCAGCTGGGCGGCATCTTTGTCTTTGATGCGATCGAGGGCCCGTTGAATGTTAGCAGAGGGCATATTAGCACCTTTAGCTTTGTCGATAGCCAAACGAAGAGCGAAGTTTGTTTCTGGGTCAGGGCCACTGCGGGCTGCGATAGCGATGGCGTTGCCAAGCTTAGTAAAGACTGCTCCGCGGGCTGCGTCCTTGGCACCTTTCTGGCGTTTGATGGTTGACCATTTGCTGTGACCACTCATGTACCGATTCCCCTTATTTTTACTTTATCTCTATCTGTTATTTTACCATGTCCTGAAGCTTTTGTCTTGATACCCAGCAGCCAAACCATCGAGGCAACCAGGGCGTACACAAAAATCATCTGCGGCATCGTAAAACCAAGGTTTTCTATGAATATGTGGGGTATATGCGCCAAAACATGAGCCGTATCGAGCATATAGGTCAGCAGGGTGCGAGCCGGCCAGGCCACCCAACCTGCTAAACCACTAGCGAACATGCCAGCCAAGCCAGAAATTACACCCAGCAACATCGCTAAAGGGACCAGAGTAGTAATCAGCACATTAGCCAGCAAATTAACTAGCGACATTTGCCCGAAGGTGTACAAAATAAACGGTAGAGTAACAATTTCGGCCGATAAACTCTCTAGAAAAACCATAATTATGACTGATTCACGTAAGCGCGGTTTTAACCGTAGCGCCAAAAGCGGCGCTACCATCATAATCCCAAAAAACGCCAAAAAGCTTAAATACCAACTAAGATCCGACCAAACATAAAATGGTCGAGCCATGCCTGTAATCGCCCCAGCTAGCATAATCAAAGCCACAGGTTTAAAAGTTCGCCCATAATAGCCTGCCGTAATACTTAACATGCTAACTATTGCTGCACGAACTATAGAAGCACTGGATCCAGCCAGTAATAAAAACACTGCCATCAACCCAAACGAAAACAAGATCGACAGCCGCTTGGACCGCTTGCCCAATACCCGCTGACTGGCCATAAGTATGACCGTCAAATTATAACCAGATACCGCAATAATATGCGTCAGCCCTACCCGCCGCAAATCTTTTTTGACGCCTTCCGGCAAATTAGCCCGCTGGCCGATCAGCAATCCCATCCCAAACGAAGCCAGCGGCTCTGGCACGGTTGATTGCATGCCCGCCGCAAACTTCCGTCGCACATTGGCCACAAAAGAAGGCTTACGATCAGTCAAGCTAAACTGCGCGAAGCTAAGCCGGCCTTGTTCAGCGCCATATCCTGGGTAAAGCTTGCCGCTAATTTCCATCTGATCACCCTGAAAAACCGCTCGCTCTCCGAAGCCACTGACTTGTATTGTACCTCTTAGACGCTGGCCATCATCAACCACAATGTCACTGACATTAAACGTTAGCTGCGATGTCCGGCCATATGTGGCGTCCTCTGTTGCCCGCCCAATGATTGTTATTTTCTGAAACTGCAAATCTTCATACTGCGCCAGTTTATGCATGTATTCTGATCCCCGGCACCAGCCCAGGGTCAGGCCAAAACATATCACCCAAAACAGCGCCGCCAAACGATGCTTACGAAAGCTCAATATAAGCCCCGTCAAACTCAGCCACCAACCAACTGGCCCCATCAAATAGCCAGTTTTTGCCAAACCAATACCCACCAAACAAGCTATGCATCCCATTGTCAGCAAAGTGGTCCGCCGAAACTGATATCTCAAAAGTCGTTGCATGCTTGGGCAGTCTACCAATCCAAACTGCTAGTGCGGCCGATAATTAACTTAGATTTAATCTAGCCTACCCTAGATTGACATTTTGCTCAAAATAAGGATAATGTAAGGAGTTAATGACCAGATTAGAGCGAAGCTTCGTTCGAGTCTACAAAATATCCCACCGGGACATTTTGGGCCCATAGCTCAGTTGGTTAGAGCACCTGCCTTTTAAGCAGGGTGTCGTGAGTTCGAGTCTCACTGGGCCCTCCATATAAAATGCCTCAGAATATCTGGGGCTTTTTATATGGTTGGTCATGCATAGCCACAGACCCCTATATCGAAGATATTGGGGTTCGGCGTAGTGAGGACTCGCACAAAATACTCGCATCGAGCACGCCGGTACGAAGAAGGACGAAGTCCGCTGTCCCTCCAAGCATAAAAAGTTTGAATTTAGGAGCATAAAAGACTACAATCCGTAATATGAATGAAATTAACAACACCGAAGAAGTAACAAGCACATCCGAAGATCAGCAACCAAAAGAACTACCAACAACTAAACCAAGTAGATTAGCATTCTTAAAAACCAAAAAAGGCATGATTGTTTGTGCCGGGATTGTTTTCTTGCTACTCATTATGGGGTTTGTGATAATGAAAATCACTTCCTCAGATAAGAAGCCTGTAAGCAACTCTAACAAAAGTCAAAATCAATCTGCCAACGCAACTAATCTAGGTGATCCAAATTCAACCGATCCTTTGACTAAAGGCTTGGCCTTATCAAATGGCCAATGTAGCGGCAAAGGACCTGTCAAGCTCACACATAGCCCAATGGATACTAAAGATGTTGAGACTATCCAGCCAATGGGAGCAATGATTGGTGGTCACGTCACGCCAATTGACCACGAATACTACTATCAGAAAAACCAATTGGCCCCTAAAGATACTTACCCAGTCTATGCAACAGCTGATGGTGCGATAACTGAAGTCAGTGATATTAATGATGGCACCAAACAAGCTTGGGCGATTATAATCGCTCATACCTGTACATTTTTTACTTGGTATAACCTCATGACAAGCATCACACCAGAAATTAGAAACCAACTGCCTGCAGGCTGGGGACCCGGGAGTAATGGTGGCGTCAAAATACCTGTAAAATCCGGCCAAATCATCGGTTATGTTGGTGGACAGAGTTTGGATGTCGGTATATGGAACACCGAGAAGTTTCTGAAAGGCCTGCTTAATCCTATTGCATATAACAATAGTGAGCCCTGGAAAATTGTTACGGTACCGGCCTTGGACTACTACACCAGCGCAGTTAAGGCCGATGTTTTACAGCGTTATGTACGAACCGTTGAACCGCGCGATGGCAAGATCGACTATGACATAAAAGGAAAAGCAGCTGGAACGTGGTTCTTGGTAGGGACTAATGGCTATGCCGGTACGACCAATAATGACGGTAAGGGAGCTGCGTATGCCAGCCACCTAAGTTTGGCCTACGACTCAGTTGACCCCAAAGCACTAACATTCTCAATTGGCGACTATCAAGGCCAGCCGACTCAATTTTCGGTAAAAGGAAGTGTGGACTGGACTAAAATAAACAAGACCTCTGGCATAACTAAAGTTGAGTTAGCTCAACGACAATGGGTCACTGGTACTGGTGAGCAGTGGCGTGGCCAATACGCAACCGGCATTAAACTTCTTGCCGGTCCCAGCCAAGCTACCGTTTTGATCCAAATGACAGCAGACGACATGATGAAAATTGAGGTCTTCCCTGGCAAAACGCCTGCACAAGTCCCTGACTTCACCCCTGCGGCTAAGACCTATGACCGTGGCCAAAACTCCCAGATGATCAAGTCAACTACCGCTACCTAGAAGTTCGGTTGTAATGCGTTGACGGTGGCCCTCCAAACATAATCATATCAAGGAATTCTTATTTCCTTGATATGATTACCTAGTGAAGACTTTGATATTTGTCTATAATGCAGATTCTGGGTTGGCTAATGCACTATTGGATACAGGCCACAGAATCCTCAGTCCCAAGGACTATCCTTGTGCATTATGTATGGTTACGTATGGACCATTTGGAATGAAGAATGATTGGAAGAGGTTTATCGCTGGATTGTCCTACGAAGTGAAGTTTCTGCATAAAAACGAATTACCTAAGAGCTTGCAGAGTGTAATAAACGCTTTTCCCTGTCTTGCCCTACAAGAAGATGGTCATACCAGCATACTTATAAGCGGCGAAGAGTTTCGAGAGATAAAAGACCTTGACACTTTGAAGCAAAGGGTTATGGCAGTGTTGGGCCTACCCCAATCCAAGACACGATGATTCTGGTTGCTATAGCGTCTACGATGGCCCTCCAATCAAGGCTCACAAATGACTTCTTCGGAAGTCTTTTTTGTTATACTAATTAAATGGCCAAAAAAAATGACCTAAAACCCGACATCGACTTTTTGTTCGAAATGGGGAGCATCCGTTTTATACCGCGCATGTGGCAAAGGTTTCTCAATGATGACTTTGCCAATCTAGCTGAGCACCACTTCAGAGTATTTTGGATTGCTATGGTGATTGCCGCACACGAAAAATCGGTTGATACTGGCAAGTTAGCCAAACTAGTTTTGGTGCACGATATCGCCGAGAGCCGCACAGGCGACGTTGACTACCTAGCACGGCAATACGTCACTCGCGACGAAGAACTCGCTATAAAAGACATGCTAGCTGGCACTGGTCTCGAAAAAGAGTTTCTAGAACTTTGGGATGAGTATGAAAAGCGCGAAACTATAGAAGCTAAGATTGCCAAAGACGCCGACAACTTGGATATCGATTTTGAACTAGCCGAACAAGCCTCCAAGGGCAGCTCTCACCAAGCCAACTGGAAAAACAATAGATTGTTTGTGGCCCAGGAACGACTGTTCACTAAAACTGCCAAACAACTATTTGATCAGCTCGACGGCAATAATCCTCACGATTGGCACCTCAACGGCCGCAACCGGCGCAAACACGGCGACTGGAAAAAATAAATTATACATTTGGTATACTTTGATCATGGAAAAAACTGGATTGATGGACGAAGAGTCACTTGTATTAGAATTTATTAAACAACAAAAGCTAGCTGTTGTTTCTACGATCAATAAAAATGGCAAACCTCAAGCTGCTGTTGTTGGTTTTGGCCAGACTGATAAATTTGAATTGATTTTTGGCACCGATAATACCAGTCGTAAATATTCTAATCTTCAAAATAATCCAAACGTCGCAGTAGTTATCGGTTGGGACAACAATATAACAGTTCAGCTAGAAGGCGTCGCCAAAGAATTACGCCCCGAGGGCTTAGATCTGATTCGCGATAATTATTGGAGTAAAGTACCAAGCGCAAAAAAGTATGACACTAATAGGTCTCAACGCTATTTCATTATTAAACCGACCTGGATTCGCTACTGCGACCTTAATCAAAAATTTTGGGAAATTATCACTCTGAATTTCTAATACAGACTAGCCCTTGTGCTTCCCGTGTTTGCCTTCGCCAGTTTTGGGCCGTTGTACCCATAGTACAAATAAACAAACAATGGCGCTGGCAGCGACTATCAAATCTTGCCATTTTCGGACTTCACTCCATAGATCAGAATTGACGATGTTATAGCGCAAGCCGGCACTCATCAATGGCACAATCAATAATGCGGCCAATAGCCCCACACCGACGGCTGGCAAGGCATTTAGAAGTAAGCGCCCTTTTCCACGAACAGTCCGAATCATAAATACTGCTGTCAAAACAGCCGGTACTAATAGCAAGATCAAGCGAACAGTGTTATTTTCGGCTTTTACCACACCGTAGCCATACTTAGAAAACTCCGCCAGATAAGTGTTACTATTTGGTGCCACAAACTGCACCAACACTGACCCTAGGCATAAGCTCAAGAAGACCAAAGCCGCGTTTATGCGCAAAAGCAACAGCACCACAACCGGTGCGATAACAATCAAACCAAGAATGATTTCTGGACTCATTTCACTACTATAGCATGAGCGCTTTACAAGACGCTAACTGAGGTCGTTTAATCCATTAACAAGAAAGCGATTTTAAGCGCCGACTTTATCTTTGCGTCGGCCAACTTTAGCCACTAGCTCGGCGTAATCAATCACCTTTTCGGCCACGTTGCGATCGGTCACCTTCTCAATCGCAAAACCAGGACTAGAATTTACCTCAAGCACCAACGGACCGCGCTCACTACGCATCATGTCGACGCCACAGACCGGCAAGCCCATAGCTTTGGCGGCTTTTTGAGCTGTACGGCGTTCCACATCAGTTAATTTAACAGGAATTCCCTCGCCGCCTTGGTGAATGTTAGAGCGGAAATCATCATCCAAACTCTGGCGCAGCATACTAGCTACAACCTTGCCATTCACCACAAAAGCACGAATATCTACACCGGCGCTTTCAGCCACAAACTCCTGAACTACAAAGCTCACACCTTCCACATAAAAGGCCTGCATCACAGCCTTAGCCGCTTTGCGCGTTTCAGCAAGCACCACACCATTACCATGCGTGCCACGTGCCACCTTGATGATCGCTGGGGCACCACCAACTTGATCCAAAACGTCATCTAGATCGGAAGCATCACGGGCGAAGACCGTTTTAGGAATGCCTACACCGGCTTTAGCCAGCAACTGCAAACTACGCAATTTGTCACGCGATCGAACAATTGCGATCGAACTGGTGATAGTCGGCACATTCTGCATTTCAAACTGACGCACGATAGACGAACCATACTTGGTAATGCTAGAAGAAATACGCGGGATCACCACATCAATATCACGCACTGCTTCACCTTCATAACGAATAACTGGGTTGCCGCTTTCGACGGTAATGTAACATTTAGAATAATTAATCACCCGCACTTTGTGGCCACGGCTCAAAGCCTCCTGCTTCAACCGTTTGGTTGAGTAGTTTGCTGGACCTTTAGATAAAATCGCGATATTCATAACTTTAGATTACCTCCTTATCAAAAAATTTAGCAATCATTTCGGTCTTTTCTGGGACAAATGAACCACTGCGCAGTTGCGGCGCGTTGTTAACTTCCAGAACAAACCATGCGCCAGAGTCCTTGTCTTGCACCAAATCCACTCCCGCCACTTCACGGCCTAAACAATGAGCTGCCCTAGCGGCAATATCGTGAACTTCGTGTGACAAGTCGTCTACCGGCACTAATGAAGCGTTGACACTGCCCTGTGGTTTATTCAAGTGAGCTTTTAGTGGCTTTTCAGACGGGTGCGCCGCTCGCCAAACCGCTAGCTCAACTTCTTTACCTAGAACGTATATCCGGTAAAAACCATCGTTTGGAATATATTTTTGCGCTAAAAATACGTAGTCAGCTGGTGCTTTTTTGAGTATTCTCGTAAACTCAGATTTGTTTTCGATCAGGTAATTATTGCGTCCCCGGTCACTGCCAATTTCTTTTAATACAAACGGTGCACCGATATGATCAGCAATCTCGTCAAAACGCTTCAATAGCTGGGGCGTGGCCGCGCAAATCGTGTCGGGAATTGGCAAACCAAAACACGCCAGCTTCATGTATTCGCTTAGTTTGCTAGCCGAAGTGGAGTGACCAACTTCACTATCGATAAATGGGCAGCCTCGAAAGTTCAGGTATTCTGCTGCGGCTGCGGCAAGCTCGGCTTTTTGGTTATGCGTTTTGAAGTAGGCATAACTATAATTTGCCAAGTCATTATCATTATCAGCAATGTTTATAATGTTGGTATTTTGCTGGTTGGCAATGTAATAAATTAGCGAATCGTAGCCAATACAGCTGTAGTCGATATCCTGCTTATTACGCTTTTTAACTTCTTGGAAGAAATCACCAGTCGCCTTTGAGTGAGCGCCTAAAACCAAGACTTTATTGGCATGTTTGCTACCACTAACGATGTATTTGTGAGCCACATTCACAATAAAGGTGTTTTTGAGCAAGTTCTTGCCCAAGAGAATCGGATAGGTATTGTTGGACCTATCTGCCAAAGAGAACCAACGACGCATAGTGTGATCGCCAATAGTAATACTCAGCTGGATTTTATAGCGGGATTCTTTCTGGCCAAACGAATTACGCACCGTGGTAGTCCTAAAAGCACTGCTAGAAACATCTTTGCCAGTATAAAAAGCTGAGCCGGGAGCGAAGAAGCTAAAAACCAGCTTACCCTTTTCTAGATGGACATTACTGGCCCAGATGGCAGAATTGTCGGCGCCGGTATCAATCTTGGCCGGCACGTCATTAATCTGATCGTCTGGTAACGACACAAACTCAATAGTACCAATGTGCAGTAATTCTTTCATATGAATATATTTAACTGATTAACAGATGCTATTATACACTGTTGAATTAATTTTGTCAATCTAGTTAGCGGCGTTCAGGACTCGGGTAAAGACAAAGTAGATAATACCGACGACAGTCAAAATAACACAAATCATCATCGGTATAAAACCGTTTTCGTCCGTTCGTTTTTGTTTCATTACGCACCATTATTAATCCATAAGCGTTATTTTGCAACATGCTATTGCTTTTTGTTACATCTTATGCTATAATTTAGTAGTTATGGCAACACCTAATATCCCAAAAAACTTTGGTTTTACCCCTGTTGAAGGTAGTCGCTTTTTCGATTCACTTAAAGATCAGGACGAAATGATTATTGCCACACGCTCTCTTCAAGAGCGCTTAACAAACGACGCATTGGTTGATGAACTTACTAGGCTGCCTAATCGCCGCGCACTTACCCTAAAAACTAATGAATTAATTAAGCAGACTATTGATATGGGCATCCCATTCGTTGCAGTCATGATGGACCTCAATGGGTTTAAGCATATCAACGATACTTTCGGTCATGAGCAAGGCGACCAAGTATTAGCTGGCTTAGGTGTTCAGTTCCGAAAAGGTAATGATATGATCGATATGACGGGTCGCTTAGGCGGCGATGAATTTTTAGGTCTTTTGCCGTTAGTACATAAGCCAAAGCCAGGCGAAACAACACCGCAACCCTTAACTCGTGATGAAATTGAACCTGCTGTTAATGTAATTGCACATCGCTTTATAACTTCTGTTAGTGATTACGCTAAAAGTTCTGGTAATCCTGTTGGTACATCTATTGGATGGGCGGTTTGTATGCCCGATTCAATGCTATTGCCTGGTGAACAACAATTAAATACTCAGCCCGAGCTATGGCACCAAGCCGATATTATGATGTACGATAACAAGCCTAACGGTCGCCGTTAATTCCAAAGCTTCTTTTTAGAAGTGTCTTGATCAAATTGCTTAAGTAGTTCTTGCTGCTGCTTACTAAGTTTAGTTGGAGTATCGACGTGTACGGTAACGATATGAGCGCCGCGCGTGCTGCCCTTTAAGTGGGGCACGCCGTGATTGGATAGTTTGAAGTCGGAACCGGATTGGGTACCAGCCGGGATTTTCATGCGCACTTCTCCGTCCACTGTGTCTACATCTATCTCGGCGCCTAGGGCGGCATCGATCATGCTAATGTGGGTTTCGCTAAGGATTAAATCGCCTTCGCGGGTAAAGTGCTTGTGAGGTTTGACGCGTAAGTTTACGTATAAATCGCCTTTTGGCCCGTTGGCAATGGCTTCACCATGTTCGCGTAAGCGGATGGTAGCACCATCGTCTACGCCAGCTGGAATTTTAAGCTCAACTTTTTGCTTTTTGTGTTGGGTGCCTTTGCCGTGACAGACGCTACAAATCTTTTCGGGAATTTTGCCCTTGCCTTTACATTTTGGGCAGACCGCGGCTTGCTGGATGTCACCAAAAATAGTGCGGGTGACGGTCATTACCTGGCCAGCACCCTTACATTGATCACAAGTTACAAGTTCGTGTCCGGGCTCGGCAGTCGTACCTTTACAGTGTTCGCAGGTATCGTCCAGGTTGAGATTGAGTTCTACTTCGGTGCCAAAGACAGCTTTTTCAAAACTAATTTCGACATTAGTTTCGACGTCGCGGCCGCGAGCTTGGTGTTGCCTGCTTTGTTGTTGGCCACCACCACCAAAGAAACTGCTAAAGATATCACCCAGGCCCAGGTCGCCAAAGTCGAAGTGCATTTCTTGACCCTGGGGGCCATAACCGCCAAATGGATTACCTCCGGCTCCGCCATTACCACCAACGCCAGCATGGCCGAATTGATCATAACGCTTACGCTTTCCTTCATCTTTGAGCACTTCGTAGGCTTCGTTGAGCTCTTTGAATTTGGTTTCGTCGCCACCACGGTCGGGGTGATGCTCTACCGCGGCTCGGCGAAAAGCTTTTTTGATCTCGTCGGCAGAGGCACTTTTACCAATGCCTAGCACTTCGTAATAATCTCGTTTAGATGTCATACAAGGCCTCCATATTGCGGTACATTCCGGCTATACAAATACCCGCGGCAACGTAAGCTGTTTGCCGATCAGTCCTATACTCATCTATCAGATTTATTACAATTTGTTCCTGCTTAGCGGCACTTTCCGGGCTGGGTTCACTTGATACACCTAGATATAGATGTCGTGCAGTAGGCTTATAGAATTTAATCAATTCAGGGTCGGTTGCTATAAATTGGGTATAAGTTAAGTCTGATTCATCATTCTGGTGAAGTGAGTATTCGTGATATTCCATTTATAAACTCGTATCTTTCATGGTATTTTCACAGTGATTATACACTCGTTGGCATAATTCTTCCGACTGAATGCCGTATTTTTCTCGCAGGTGTTCGTTCATTGAAGTACTGTAATCTTGGATCAGTCTTTCATTGGCAAAGAGGTCGTCTTCTACGAACCAGTGTATGGTGTCGACAATGAATTTGTCTTGAGCGGCCAGCGGCACCAATATATCACCTTCTAAATCTTCAACCTTAACTATCCCCCAGAACAGGTCATTTTCGGCCGTGGAAATAATTTCGCTCATCATTATATTCTATCAGTTAAATTTGTATTAACGGGACATGCGGTAGTTTTTAATGATCGTTGCAATCATGCCTTCAGTATCTACGATATTTATAGGAGCTGCTTTGCGGACATCCCCAGGATCGGTAATACTAAGGTGTAGCCACGACTTGTGGGTTCGTGCATAAAGGCTGGTTGGTTCGCGGTCTCCCCAATGAAAATCCCAACTGTCGATATAGCCAGTGCGCCCGATTGGTTGCGCCGTAGCTACGTGGTAGCCTAGCGTGCCGTCGGGTTTTTCTGATTTTGAAAGTCCTAATTCATGACCTTGGATATCTTTAACGGTGTTAAAAGTATTTTGACCGCCTAACCCGTCAAGTACTGGAGGTACATCTAGCAACAACTCGTCAATTTCCCCACTCAACGCTTCGAGCTGGATATCTAGTTCATTACGTGGGGCTTGCTCGGACATGGTTAGTCTTTTTTCTTGTCGTCTTTTTTAGCTTCTTTTTCGTCTACGACTTCGCCTTCTAGCGGTTCATCTTTTGAAGTTTCGCTGTTGGGTTCGGTTTCAGAATCTTCGGCTGGCTTTTCGTCGGCGGCGGCTTGTTCGTAAAGTTTGCTGCCAATTGGCATTAGCTTATCGTTAAGTTCTTTGGCAGCTGTTTCTAGAGTTTCTTTGGTAGCTTTATCGTCGCTGAGGGCTTTTTTGGCATCTTCGACAGCTGTTTCTAGTATTTTCTTGTCGTCATCGCTAATTTTGTCGGCGTTGTCTTTCTGCATTTTTTCGGCTTGGTAAACAGCGCTATCTAGTAGGTTGCGAGCTTCGACGGCTTCTTTTTTGGCTTTGTCTTCCTCGGCGTGAGTTTCGGCTTCTTTAGCCATTTTCTCAACTTCGGCTTTGTCTAGGTTACCAGAGCCAGAAATAGTAATGCTTTGCTCTTTGCCAGTACCCTTGTCTTTGGCGGTGACGTTCAAAATGCCGTTGGCATCGATGTTGAAAGTTACTTCAATCTGTGGCACGCCACGTGGTGCCGATGGGATTCCATCGAGTACGAAACGGCCAAGGCTTTTGTTGCCTTCGATAATATCGCGCTCGCCCTGACCAACGTGGATTTCTACTTGAGGCTGGTTGTCAGCAGCGGTGCTAAAGACCTCGGATTTGCTAGTTGGGATGGTGCTATTGCGCTCGATCAGCTTGGTCATGACACCTCCCATAGTCTCAATACCAAGGCTTAATGGAGTTACATCAAGCAAAAGGACGTCTTTAACATCACCTTGCAACACGCCGCCCTGAATGGCAGCACCAATTGCAACAACTTCGTCGGGGTTTACACCCTTCATCGGTTCCTGGCCAAAGATTTGCTTAACTTTTTCTTGGACGGCTGGCATTCGAGTCATACCACCGACTAGAACTACGGCGTCGATGTCACTGGCTTTTAGGCCAGCGTCTTTGAGGGCTTTTTCCGACGGAATGGCGGTGTTATTAATCAGATCGCCGACTAGGCTTTCTAGTTTGGCACGGGTAAGTTTGTGCTCGAAGTGCTTAGGACCATCAGCATCAGCGGTTAAGAATGGCAAGTTGACGTTTACTTCTTGGGCGCTACTAAGTTCGATCTTGGCTTTTTCGGCTTCGTCACGCAGGCGCTGCATAGCGGCTTTGTCGTCGCTGATGTCGATGCCGTGTTCTTTTTTGAACTCATCGGCAAAGTAGTTTACAAGTACACGGTCAAAGTCAGCTCCACCTAAGTGAGTGTCGCCATTGGTGCTTTTAACTTCAAAGACACCATCGCCGAGCTCTAGAATGGAAACGTCAAATGTCCCGCCACCAAGGTCGTAAACGGCAATTTTTTCGTCTTTTTTGTCGGCTTTATCCAGGCCATAGGCTAAAGCTGCAGCGGTTGGCTCGTTGATAATACGCTTAACTTCCAAGCCGGCAATCTTACCAGCATCTTTGGTAGCTTGGCGCTGAGAATCATCAAAGTATGCCGGTACGGTAATCACTGCTTCGGTGACTTTGCCACCGGTGAAGGCTTCGGCATCAGCCTTAAGCTTGCCGAGTATCATAGCACTGACTTCTTCAGGGCTGTAGTCTTTGTCGCCCATTTTTACCTTAACGCCGTTGCCGCTTTTGACGATTTCGTAGCCCATAAGCTTCAGGTCGCGCTGGACTTCTTTGTCGCTAAAGTTACGGCCAATCAGGCGCTTTACTTCGTATATAGTGTTCTTACTATTGGTAACTTGCTGGCGACGAGCTACTTGCCCGACTAGTCTTTCGCCATTCTTGTTGACTGCTACAACACTAGGTGTGGTGCGGCTGCCTTCGCTGTTCGCGATTATTTCTGGCTTACCAGATTGCATAACAGCCATGGCTGAGTTTGTTGTACCTAGGTCTATTCCGATGATCTTTGACATATTGAGTGTATCCTCCTAATTTAGATGATATTAATCGTGCTGATTGCTACTTCTAGCATAGGAAATTAGCACTCACATGTCAAGAGTGCTAGATATTTATTTATCACAACGATTATTCTCGAAGATCGTCTTTTTGGGTTGGAAGGTATCGGTTAACCATAGAAGTAACCAGCGGCACCGATACTCCTAAGTATTCTATTCAAAAATGCTGAGCGTGGCTTAGCAACCGAACTGCGATGTGCATAATATTCCTCAAGGGATATACAGTTGCGTAAAAGCAGATGTGCCACTTCCCGGCCATCGTCTAGCCGTATTAACATTCGTCGTAAATCTGGTTGTGAAGTTTCTGGCAGTTCAGACAGATACTCCCCGCTCGCTTCATAAACCTCACGTTGAGTATCTGGCAACAATTCAATCATTGGCATATAGCCATCTTCTCTAGGTTTTAAAAATCTAACAAATTCAGCAGACATCTTTAAGACTTTACTTTTACCATAGCGTGACGGATGACATCGTCACCAATTCTGTAGCCAGCTTGGAGTTCTTCGCTGACTATTTCTTGGTCGCCTTCGCCTTCTTCCATACTAACCGCTTCATGATATTTTGGATCAAAAGGCTCACCGACCGTTCCAATACGTTCCACGCCAATGTCGGCCAACGTTTTTTCGAACTGAGCTGCTACCGCTTGGACGCCTTTGACGTAATCGTTACCCTCAAGATCTTCTGGCACGTGCTTAAGTGCGCGTTCGAAATTATCGATTATAGGCAAAAGTTGTTCTACGACACTTGCTTTAGTAATGACACGCAAATTAGAGATCTGCTCGTCATGACGGCGGCGAATATTGGTGGCATCGGCGCGTTCACGCTGCAATGCATCTGTTAATTCTGCCACTTGGGTATTGAGAGCTTCAAGCTCTGGGTTTAGTTTGGCTTTTGGTTTATTCGGCATCTTGTTCCCCTGTAATTGCTTTTCGTGTCATCACTATACCTGCGTTTCCTAATAGCTCCTCTGTCGATATAGGAAGTACGCCATACTCTGCAAACACATCTACGGGTGGCTGAATAGGCGGCAATTGTGCTTCTAGTTTAGATAAATCAGGACTGTGCATATAGTGCCTCCTCCAGTTCCTGTCCTGCTCGGCTGACAAGCAACATAACATCGCGGTAACTTTGACGGGTCGGACCAAGTGTACCAATGTAGCTGTTATCACTGAACGGACTGCGGAAACGGCTAATTATTAGACTGCAGCCAGCGGCTCGACCAATTGGATTTTCTTCGCCTATATACACGCTAAGTGGCTCATTTGGCGCCGCTTCGCGTAACCAAGGCTCGAGATTGTCCAGCAAACTGGCTACCTGCTGCACTTGAATACCATTAATAAACTCAGGCTGACCAAATAAATTAGACAATCCGCTCATATAAAGCTGACTGCCAATGGTGGCTAGCGCTAGATTTTGGGTTAAATCCACCAGTGTATCGACGGTGTTACGTATAGTAAACTCTGGCACGCCACCCATTTGTACACGACTGGCTAACGCACGTTCAGCGCGGCGTTCAGCCGGAACTTCCTGCGAACTGCCGGCAATCAAGCTGTTTACGTATATGCGATAGCCCTTATCAGTTGGCACCCGACCGGCACTAGTGTGTGGCTGATGAATATAACCTAGTCGTTCTAGCTCGGCCATTTCGGCGCGTACAGTTGCCGAGGAAACATTAAAGGCTTTGGCCAGCAAATTACTTCCAACGGGGCTAGCCACCTCGGCATATTGCTCGACGATGGCACTTAAAATTTGCTGCTGACGATCTGTCATAACGGCTATACTCACCTTGATTTACTACTAGTGATTGTACAACCTTTAGCACTCAACCGTCAAGAGTGCCAGACTTTTACCAAAACTAGTCTTTTTTGTCTGAAATAGTATGTTCAATTACCGTGCCGGGGGTGGGTAATTGATCGTGCGATTTTGGAGCCTCTTCAACATTATGTACGGGTGCTGATGTTTGCGTAGACGGCGTAACTGGCTGATTCGGAGTTGAGCCGGGTGCTACAGTTTGCGCAGGTGCTATTGAGGGCTTGTACGGACTGTTTGCATGTGTTGTTGGAGTCTGGCTGGTTACGATACTTTCTGGTGCAACAACAGAGTAATCGCCTACGTGTATGCCGCCACGTTTACGCATAAGAACTATGAATGCGGCGCCTACAACCAGTAAGCCTATCATAGCGTAGCCCACGCCAACATTTGATCGTTTGGCTGAAGCATTATTTACTAGTAGTTTTTGGGTTGCCTTCTTAGTGGAACCATTGGTGTAGTACGTTTTGCTTTCTAGATTGTAGGTTCCATTTTTAAGCTGGGTGGTATCAATGGCATACTTGTATGGTTCTCGATCTTTTGTTGCCACTAATTCGCCATCCAGATAATATTCGATCTTTTTTACACCTTCGGGCTGCAAAGTAGTTGGCTCAACATTCACCGACTCAGAAACAGCTACACTGCCATTATCTGGGACGGTGGTTGAACTTCCTGAGTTAGATTTTGTAGTTATGGTAACACTAGAACTCTTTGTATTGACTGGGGTTGGTGATGTAGCTGGTGAAGGGCTCGTCGATGGTGAAGTTGTGGTGGGCGGCGTACTTGGCACAGGCGTAGAGGGCTGGCTAAGATTAAAGCTGGCTCCAGGGCTGTTAGTCAGCAAGTTGATGCTGCCATTTGCTGGTGAAATTCTTGATTGTGACGAGTTGAATGTTACAGCCGCTACACCAGCACTTAAAACTTTAAAGGTTATGACGCTAACTACTTTGTCGCCCGTTTGGCCACTGTATGAACCTCGGGTTATTTGTACTGTTCCGCCACTCGCGGAATCTGGTGGCGCAACAGTAAATGGTGCGACAGTCGTGGCGCTAAGAAATTGTAATCTGCTACTTGGAAAATTGATGACCGCGTCCACACCAATCGCCTCATCAGAACCACTATTTTCATGCAATGTTACGACTAGATTACTGCCGACATTTGCATTACCGCTGCTAGGACTTAGTGTCAGACTACCGTTTGCAGCAAAAGTTAGCTGGGTCAGCAGTACACCAATAGCCACTACCCCAACCACTAAGAAGGCTGGGATTAATTTACTAGAATGCTTAATATTTTTCATAAACTTTTAGCCCAATTTCTTAATAAACTGAATAAATCGGTAGAATTAACTGTGGTGTCTCCAGTAACGTCTCCGGCTGTAGGTAGAGCCGATGTTTGCTGCCAGTTACGTAGCATAGTGAATAAATCGGTAGAATTAACTGTCTGATCACAATTTATATCACCACTAAGACCGCTGGCTAAACTTTGAGCGCTAACACTAGTAGCTGAGCTGACATTTCCGGCAGCATCGAATGAGCGAATCGCGAAAGTATAGTTAACATTTGGCGCCAAACAATTAGCTGTAAAACTAGTTGAGGTTGTATCGGCTGCAAAAATACCGTTGATGTACACGTGATAGCCAGCGACAGACACATTATCGCTACTGGCATTCCAAGTAATGTTTGCTTGCTGCGCAGTCACTACAGGTATACGCGGATTGGAAGGAGTGCTTGGGGCAGTAGTGTCGGTAGCAGATGGTGTGTGAACTGGATTTGGCGTTGCAGTAGATTTGGCGCTTTCATTATTGGCGGCATCAAGTGCGGTGATTTGATAAGCATAATCAGTATTTGGCGAAACATTGGTATCACTGTAGCTCCGTGTACTACCAGCCAGCGTTGCAACTACGCTAGACCCACGATAAACTTTGTAGCTTGTGACTCCGACATTGTCTGTCGCGGCGTTCCAGCTTAGATTTACTGTGCCACTGCTAATAGCGTTGGCAGTGACCGAACCAGGTGCGGTCGGAAGCGATGTATCGGCCAAGGTAGTCATCGCTACGGATGCAGTTTTTGCGGAAGTATGCGACGAAGTATCAAAGGCCGAGATGGTATATCCATAAATAGTGTTGGGGCTAAGACCAGTATTTGTGTAGCTAGTGCTGTTAGTCACATCAACCAAGAAAACGCCTTCTCTATATATATGGTAACCGCTGATTGTACAGCCTGCGCTGGCGCTACTGGCGTTCCAAGTAAAGCTAAGACTGTTTAGTGACTGTGCTGTAGATTGTAAACCAGTTGGTACTGATGGCGTACCACTACATGTTGGCGCAGCCGTAGTCGCATTTTTTATAGCAGTCGGGGCACTTTCGTTATAGTTATTATCTATAGCTGTGACCACGTAACTATAATTAGTACTGGCGGACACATTGGTATCGTTGTAGCTTGTGGCGCTAGAGTTATTGACGGTGTAAGTCGGCGTAGACGCACCGTTTCGGTAAATATAGTACCCTTTTACGCCGACACCACCTGGATTTGGATTGTCGGTGCTGGCAAGCCAGCTTAGGCTTACGCTAGAAGCCGATGAGGACGACACTGCAAAGTTACCTGGTATTGTAGGAGCCACGTTATCTACGTTAGTACTAGCGTTTATCGAGCCACTTTGCGCAGATTCGTTATTGCCACTATCGTAAGACTTAATTGTATAGCTATAGCTCGTTCCGGAATTCAAACCAATATTGGTATAACTGGTGCCGCTGGCTACAGAAGCTATTTGATTGCCGTTTCGGTAAACTAAGTAACCGCTAATGTTACAGCCTGGGCTCGGTGTACTAGCCGACCAGCTTAGACTAATACTAGTAGAGGTACTGCTTGATTTTACTAGATTAGACGGCGTGGTTGGAACGGTTTGATTGCCATTAGTACAGACAGCCGCATTACTAACCGTAACTGTTCGGCTATTAGACGATGAATTATTACTGGTATCGTAGGCCTTGGCTACAAGTGTATGGCTACCGTTGGTAAGTGTAGACGTATCAATAGAGTAGCTATAAGGTGTGGCCGTGTCGCTGGCTTTTAGCACCCCATCAACGTAGAATTCTACTTTACTGAGCGAAGTGTCATCACTGGCAGTGGCTTGAACATTAACTGTACCGCTAACAGTCGCGCCATTTGCCGGAGAAGTAATAGATACGCTCGGCGCCGTGGTGTCTGGAGGATTAGCGCAGTTATCGCCAGTACCGGTTGGCACGCAAGTAGTATCGGTAGTAAATATCACCCGGTCTAGCTCGACATTATCTTCGCGGCCAATCGCCACCATGGTGTGCGTGCCAGCGGTTAATGTGACATCTATATAGCTAGAGCTGCTACCGTTTTTATAATTAACCCACGTCCAAGTATTTGTCGGCATCGATCCATTGTCCCCCACCACAATCCCACATGTAGAGCCATCAATTTCTAATATATATGAGTTGTTGGTCGAGTCGGGCGCCTTAATACGGCTCCATACCCGGTAAGTGGCGTTGCTCGGGACACTAAAACTGCTGGTAACTTGGCCACGGGAAGTGTTTTGAGCGGCGCAAGCCGCAGATGCTTTGGAAGGACTGGCGAGCATAAAAGCAATTGACAACAAGAGAAATGAACCGATAATTAGTACCGATTTTGAAGGATGAAATACTTTCTGTGAAAAACTATGGCTCACGCGATACCATTCATTGTTTGTTTATACTGTTAATGTTTACAGTAACAGGCTTTAATGTCAAGTTTTGGCTAGGAAAATCCGGGTTTCTAAAAGCAGTTGTTCGGCTAATTGACGGCCCTGTTTTTGCAGCGAGATATCAACCTCATCGAG
>Ga0105047_10006985_pt1 | contig 19074 bp, 16 predicted proteins | sample MAT04_FD_78384 | JGI IMG/M metagenome (GOLD analysis project Ga0105047, IMG submission 78384) | Freshwater microbial communities from Lake Fryxell liftoff mats and glacier meltwater in Antarctica - MAT-04 (megahit assembly) | ecosystem: Environmental > Aquatic > Freshwater > Ice > Liftoff... | reverse complement strand
TAGTCGAGCATCTCGTCCATGTCCTGCTCGAACTCGCCTTCGTCCCGGAAAAGCTTCGGGTCGAAGGCCATGAAGAAGTGCCCGATGTTGTCCGGACCCTTCGGGTCTTCGCGCTTCAGGCGCAATGGCTGAAACGCCGCACCGGAGAGCGTCGCCGACAGCAGGTTGACCACGGCCGCAAGACCATAGCCCTTGTGGCTGCCCAGTTCCCGGGTGCCGCCCAGCGGCGTGATGTTCTTCAGCTGGAACGCACGCGCCGCATCAGTGAGCGGCTGCCCCTGCTCATCGAGCGCCCAGCCCACCGGCAGCGGCTTGTCGTTCAACCACTTGAGCTTCAACTTGCCCACCGCCACCGTGGTGGTCGCCATGTCGAGGTTGAACGGCGCATTGCGCTTTGCGGGCGCGGCCACCGAGATCGGATTGGTGCCGAATACCGGCTCGGCACCAAAGGTCGGCACCATGGCCAGACCTCGCGCAGACGTGGTCGAAATGCCGATCAGCCCTTCCCGGGCAGCCATGTCGGTGTAGTAGCCGGCCGCACCGTAGTGCGCCGAGTTACGCACGGTGACGATACCCACACCGATCGCCTTCGCCCTGGCGATCGCCATCGACATGCCCATGTGGCCGGGCACATGGCCGAGCCCCCGGTCGGCATCGATCAGGGCGGACACCGGCGTCTCGCGCACCACCTTTATATCCGGCATCATGTTGAGCTTGGTCGCCAACTGCTCGGCATAAATAGGCAGCATCGACAGGCCATGCGAGTCGATGCCGCGAAGATCGGTCTCGATCAGGATGTCGGCGGTGATGTTCGCATGCGCCTCGCTCTGACCCCAGGCGCGCAGAATGTTGTAGCTCTGCTGTCGGACACGGTCGGCCGGGATGTACAGCATTGGAGGTTCCTCTTCGATGCGGACGGTGACCCGCTCAATACGCCCCGCCGGACGCGGGGCGGTGTGCCGACCTGTCGTCGGGGCCCTGCCGCTACCAGCCCAGCGCGTAAGCCGGCCGGCGCGGATCGGCGCCGGCGCTCAGCACGCCGGTCACCGGATCGACCACGATGGCACACGGCGCTCCGGCCAGCCAGGTGTAGTCGTCCCACCAGAAAGTCTTGTGCCCGAGCCGGTCGAGCTCGGCACCGACCGCGGCATCGATACGCCCTTCGAGCGCGAGCTGTCCGGGGAAGTAGGCATGCGGCTCGAACGATCCCGGAAAGCTGTAGCTGGAGAAGCGCGGGGCTTCGATCGCGGCCTGCGGGTCCATGCCGAACAGCACGACGTTCAGGAACACCTGGACCATCGCCTGGCACTGCACATCACCGCCCGGTGTGCCCAGCGGCATGAACACCTTGCCATCCTTCATCGCCAGCATCGGGTTGGGGGTGAGACGCGGGCGCACACCGGGCGCCACCGAGGCGCGGTAGCGCGGATCGGCCCAGGACTGCGTGCCGCGGCCGGAGCAGACAATACCCAGGCCAGGAACCAGCGGTGATTTGTTCGAGCCATCGGAAGGCGTGACCGAGAACGCATTGCCATGCCGGTCGACCACGCAGGCGTACGAAGTGTCGCCCAGCGGGGTCTTGTCGGCCGGTTCCGGCACCGGCATCGGCGCGAGGCGCGCATCGCCCTGGTTGCGCGGGTCGCCAGGCGGCGGCATCTCCGGCCAGGCGCGATCGGTGCGAATCAGCTTCGCCCGTGCATCGGAATAGGCCTGCGACATCAGCTCGGCGATCGGCACATCGACAAAACGTGGGTCACCGAAGAAGTGATGCCGATCGGAGAAGGCAAGTTTCAGCGCTTCGGTGATGCGGTGGATGTACTGCGCCGAGTTGTGACCGAGCGCGGTCAGGTCGTGGCCCTTCAACAGGTTGAGCGTCATCGGCACGACCGGCCCCTGGCACCAGGGCCCGCAGGCATACACATCGATACCGGCAAAGGTGGTGCTCACCGTGGGCTCGATGCGCACCCGGAAGCCGGCCAGATCCTCCGCACTTATCAGGCCGCCCTCTTCGGCATGGAACTTCACGATCGCGCGTGCGATATCGCCCTTGTAGAACGCATCGCGGGCAGCGGCGATACCTGCAACCCGGCCGTTGGTCTTCGCGCGCGCTGCACCGGCGCGCTCCTCATCGGCCATGTATTGCAGGGTGCGCGCGAGATCGGCCTGCACGAACACTTCGCCCGGCTCCGGTGCCCGTCCGTTCGGAAAGAACACCGGATAGCTCGACGGGTAGCGCTTGTAGGAAGCCTCGTTCTCCTTGAGAAACTCCGACATCAGCGCATGCATAGGAAAGCCCTCGCGCGCCAGGCGGATCGACGCCGCCGCCACTTCGCCAAAGCTCATCGTGCCATGCAGTTCCAGCGCGGTGAGCCAGGCATCGGGGGCGGCCGGCACGATGGAGCGCAGCACGGTTGCCGGAATCTTGCCCCCGTGATGCTTCATGAAGAAATCGGGGGTGATGCGCGCGGGCCAGGTACCCAGTCCGGCGATCGAGATCAGCTCACGCGTCTCGGCGCGATAGATGATGATCGGCGCCACGCCGCCGAAGTTCACCTTCTCGGTCTGGGTGACCCCGAGTGCGATGCCGGCGGCCACCCCGGCGTCGATTGCATTGCCACCAGCTTCCAGGATCTGGAACCCCGCATGCGCAGCCAGATAGTGCCCGGCGGACACCATGTGCCGGGTACCCATGATCGGGGGGCGCATCGTTGACATCGAAGTCTCCGTTAAATCAGGCAGACTGAACTCTACTCCGAGCCGCCAGTGGCTGCCAGTGGCTGCGGCTGCCAGCCGGACGTGGCGGCAGCCGATCCATCAGCATTCACTCGGGCGCCGCCCTGCCCCAGGGGCTGATGCTGCCGGTGATACTGGCGAAGTGAAGGTCAGCGCGGGTCAGGCTTGACCCTGGCCAACGTGTTCAGACGTCTCAAGCGCGCGAGCCGATGGCTCACCCGATGTGCCGCTCGATCGCTTCAAGCCAGTTCTCACCGAGGACAGCGCGTGCTTTCGCCTCGCTGTAGCCATGGCTGACCATCGCCCGGGTGAGGTTGGGGGCGTCGCGTATCGTTTCGATGCCTCGCGGGTAGGGGACGGTCAGAAAATCGTCGACCGACCCGAAGATGTCCGGGCGCAGCGTCCGGTTGCGGCGCGACTGGGGCATGATGAAGCCAGCCGCCTTGAAGCCCTCCACATGATCCAGCCCGAGCCCGACATGCGCCTCACCCATGCGCTCGAGCAGGTAGTCGAGGTGGGTCATCATGTCGGCGATCGCCGGATCTGGATGCCTGACCGAGCGTGGCAGCGCGCACAGACCGATCACACCGCCCTTTGCCGCCACCAGGTCGAGTACGTCGTCATGCTTGTTGCGATCATTGGCAACGACCGAGTAGGCATTGGCATGGGTGACGCAGGGCGCGCGGGCGAGCATCGCGGCTTCATACGATGTGCGCGCACCCGCATGCGACAGATCGAGCATGATCGGAAGTTCGTTGACTGCGCAGATCAGGTCCTTGCCCAGAAAGGTGAGCCCGGCGTTGCGCCGTTCGCCGCAGCCGTCGCCGTAGGGATTGGCGAACGTATAGGCGAGCCCGAGCACACGCAGACCGAGCCGGTACAGGATGCCAAGCCGGTTCAACTGGTCACCGATCATTTCCGCGCTCTGGGTGACCATCATCAGCGCAATCCGCCCCTCGCGCTTCGCGCGTCTCACGTCGTCAGCGCAGGTCGCCAGGCAAAGCAGCGGATTACGTTCTATCTTTTCGAGACAGTGCTCGACGCGCGCGAGGGTGAAATCCCAGGTCGCTTCAGAGGCGATGCTCAGGAAGCCGGCATCGATGCCACCAGCGACCAGGCCTTCGGTATAGGGCTCGTCCAGCACATAGACTGGAGTCAAACCGTCCAGGACCAGCGCGTCACGATGCAATGCACGTGCATCGGCGGAAGATTGGGGCGCCGCCAAGGGTGGGCTCTGCATCCGGGTCTCCAGGGGCGACAACTCCAAAGTATACGACGCGTCCTGATCGGATACCATGGAAAGGTGCAAACCCCGACAGGCCGCGAACGACCTGGCGTGAGGCATTTGCTTTCCAAGCGCCGAGGCCCGAACCCTGATGTCCAGCCAAGTTGTTGCTCCCGTCTGCTGCCCTGCTCGCGCTTGTGCACCCGTCTTGCTTCCCGGCAACCGGCGCGCAAGCTCAGCCCGTTCGATGTGTACTCATGTGCTGAGCGCGCTGTTCGCCATGCTTGCTGTGTTGGCCCCGGCAACCGTGTCTGCGCAGTCTGCCTGGCCGGCCAAGCCATTGCGCTGGATCATTCCCTGGCCGCCGGGAGGCGGCGCAGACGTGATCGGTCGTCTCACCGCGCAACGCCTTTCCGACCAGATCGGGCAGCCGGTCGTCGTGGAAAACCGCGCTGGAGCTTCCGGGCAGATTGGCACCGAATTCGCCGCGCGTGCAGCGCCCGACGGTTACACCCTGTTCCAGGGCAATACGACCACGCTGTCGATCAACCCGGGCATGTTCAACAAGCTGCCCTATGACCCGATACGCGATTTCGCGCCAGTGTCACTGATCAACCTCGCACCGATGATCGTGGTCGTGCATCCCTCGCTGCCAGTGAAGACAATCGGTGAGTTGGTCGCGCTTGCGAAGCGGCGGCCTGGCCAGCTCAACTATGCCTCGGCCGGGCCTGGCAGTTCGGCCCACCTCACTGCCGAGATGTTCCGCGCGCAGACCGGGACGGATCTTGTGCACATACCGTACAAGGGTGCTGCGCCCGCGATGACCGACCTGCTGAGCGGGCAGGTACCGGTCATGTTCAGCGACATCCTGACACCGCTTCCACATATCCGCGCCGGCAGACTTCGGGCGATCACCGTCCTGGGGCGGCAGCGCATTCCCCAGTTGCCGGATGTGCAGACGGTCACGGAACAGAAAGGACCGGGCGATCTGGAAGTGGGATCGTGGACCGGACTTTTGGTACCCGCCGGCACACCGCGCGAGATCGTGACGCGGCTGAACGGCGAGATAGCCAAGATTGTCGCCACACGGGAATTTCGCGAGGTGCTGATCGAGGCCGGAGGCGGACCGATCCATAACTCACCCGAGGCGTTTGCCGCCTTTCTCAAGCGCGAGCTGGCCGTCTACGCCCGCGCGATCAAGGATTCTGGCGCGAGGATCGACTAGAAGGTCGTTGAAAAGCTGCTGCGGTGGCCGCCTGCGTCGTTGCGCGGCGCGCCAGCCCGACGACCGCGCCCAGGACCAGAAGGTCGAGTAGCGCGTAGAAGGCACCGGCGGCAAACGGAGGATTGGCCGCACTCAGGCCGAGCCCGGGCACCAGTGGGCGCCATACCCAGTTTCCCAAAGCAGTACCGTAGAGCTCCATTGCCAGCGCAAGCAGGAACATTACCGAATACAGCCGCCGGTCGCGGCCGAACGCCACACAAAGCGCGAACAGCAGGAACAGCACGGTACCGAAGCGGTCGTGATCGGAGAACCATGCGTAGGCCGCATAGGCACCGCCCAGGGCAGTTATCGTCAGCACCGTGGAACGTGTCGGCAGTTTCCGGGCCACCAGCACGCCGAGTGTCATCAGCAGCGCATGCCCGGGTGGCACGAACAGCGGCAGGTTGCCGAACTGGTAATCGTAGACACCCCAGACCAGCGACAGAACGATCTCGCCGAAGCCTGCGATCAGCAGACACAGCACCAGAGAACGGCGCTCGGGTAATCCACCGGCCCGGTACAGCCAGATCCACACGGCACAGGCCCAGACAGTCGCCAGATGCTGGCCGGTCCAGCCCAGCAGCGCGTCCAGGGCCAACCCGGCAGTGATCACGGCAACGATATGTGCCGCAGCGAAGCGCGGTGGCGTCGGCCAGAGCGCCCCGCCTGTATCCAACCCGCCAGCCGCGGCCCGGCTGCCGATCCGCGTGGGCCGCGCAGCCGCGGCTGGCGCCAGCAGGTCGCTCACGTGCTCACGGGCGCCAAAACCTCCGGTTTGCCCACTGCTCTGGCAAACGTTCCGTTCGCCAGATCGAAGTTCACCCGCTCTGGCAGGTCGAGCAGACTGCGTCCGTAGAGGTGCAGATGCATGATCGGACGCTCGCCCGCGATATGGATCGAATGCACATCGTTGGGCATGTAGGTGGCGCCGGTATGGGCGCCGATGGTGAACGCCGCCGTCTGGCGCAGCGTCGCCCGGCCTGCGGCACGATCCTCACTTACCCGCTCATAGACCCGGGTGGGCTCCTCGCCATCGATGCCGACTACGATCGCCCAGGTGGTGTGGTTATGCGGCGCAGTCTCCTTGCCCGGTGCGGGCCGGTAGATGTATAGGGCAAAGCGCTGGTCGGGATCGACCGAGAGGCTGTAGAGCGTGGCCTCCTCGCTCGGGCCAGGCGCCGGGAAATGGGTCTCCGGGAACAAGTGTCCGGCGCGCGAAAGTGCGATCAGCTTGTCCTTCATGTGCTCGAGCGACGCCCTGCTGACGCCCTCGCGCCTCTCGATCTCGCGCACCTGGTCAAGCAGGTCCACTATCGCTTTCTCGCGCTCGAGTGCAATCGACATCGCCATCTCCAGTTGCCGGTTTGTTTCGTCCGCTGCGAACCATCCGCAGATTCTCAGCCCACCATTTCGCGGAAGTTACGCATCCAGTTGCCCCCCATGATGCCGGCAACCTGCGGCTGCGTGTAGCCCCGGTCGAACAGCTTCTGGGTGAAGTTCGGCAACTCGAGAATGGTAGTGAGTCCACGCGGATAACTCTGCGTGAGAAACTCGTCGACGCTGCCAAACACGTCCGGGCGCAAGGTCCGCCAGCGCCTGGACTCGGGCAGAATCGTGCCGCTGGCCTTGTACGCCTCGACCAGATCACAGCCCACGCCGACGTGCTGCCAGCCAATCAGCTTTGCGTAGTAGTCGACATGATCGATCATCCGGTCAATCGTCTGATCGGTGGGCCAGACCGTCCTGGGCAGCCCGCAGATACCCAGCACGCCCCCCTTGGCCGCGATCTTCCTGGCGGTATCGTCTTTCGTATTGCGATCGTTGGCGTTGAGGCCGTAGGCGTTTGAATGTGTGCACACCGGAGCGCGTGCCAGCTCCACCCCATCCGCCCGCGCCTGATGCCCGCAATGCGAGAGGTCAAGGATCATCGGCAGCGCGTTCACCGCGGCGATCAGATCGCGCCCGAGGAAGGACACGCCGGCATCACGGGTCTCGCCGCAACCATCGGCGAAAGGGGTGCCGGCAGTGTAGGCGAGGCCGAAATAGCGAAGCCCCAACCGATGCATCAGATTCACCCGGTGAATCTGGTTGTCAACCATCATCGAGCCCTGAGTACCCATGATGACCGCCAGCTTGCCGGCGGCCTTCGCTTCGAGCACGTCGTCGGCGCAGGTAGCCAGCATCAACACCGGACTCTTCTCGACTTTCTGCAAACCGAACTCGATCGCCGCCACCATCTGGTCCCAGCCCCCCTCGGTGCCGAAGGTGACGTTGGTGGCGTCTACACCGCCGCGCAGCATGCGTGTCGCATACGGCTCGTCCAACACGTAATAGAGGGACAGGCAATCCCAGACCAGCGTCGCGCGATGGAAGGCGTCGGTCTCGGCGCTGGCGAGAAGTTCCGGGACAGGTTCGGCAATGGCGTTCAACAGTCGCTCCTCGGGGTTATGACTTTCGCTCCGGCGTCGGGAACGTGCTCGTCTGCAGGTTCGCCAGCCAGGATGATCGGCTCAGCCAGCCATGGCAACAGACGGCGCAGTACGGGTACGCACTCGCGCCGCAGGATCTCGCGCGACTGCGCAGCAATGCGGGCAGACAGCTTGGCGTACTCGCCAGCGCGCGTGATCAGGTAGAGCTCGCGCGAGAATCTGGGACCGGGCAGCGGTTCAGCGCGAACTCTATCGACCTGTGAGCCGCCCTGCAACAGGCATAGCGGCGTGGCGATCGCCCATCCCTGGCCGCCCGCCACCATCGCAAGCATCGCATCGGTGGCGTCGACCTCCAGGAAGCGCGCGGCGCGCACCCCGCGACGGCGCAAGTGGCGCTCGATCTGCGCGCCGATCTGCGAACGCGACGAGAACCGGACCAGCGGCGCCCGCGCGGCCAGCGCACGCAGGTCATTGGCCGGTTCGAACACCAGCGGGGGCGTGCCGCTGGCGCGCGAAGCGGCGCGCTGGGTCGGAGGCAGCAGAAGCAGGAACGGCTCGGAAGCGATCGGATGGCGCTCGAGCCCGTCAAAATCGTCCAGGTTCTCGCTGGTGATGATCAGGTCGAGTTGCCGGGAGAGCAGACCCTCGGCCTGGTCGCGCGCGAGGCCGGAGCGGAACGACACGCTGCCAGCACTGGCGAGCAGCGTGCGTAGCAGGCGCGGTCCGACAGTTGCGGCGAATGAGTCGATGATGCCCACGCGCAGTTCAACCAGGCGGTCCGACGCGCTCTGCCTCACCCGAGCCAGCAGCCCATCGGCCTCGTCGATCAGCATGCCCGCCTCGCGATGCAAGGTACGCCCGGCTGGCGTTACCCGCAGCGGCCGCTGTGCACGCTCTATCAGGACGACGCCGAAGCTCTCCTCGAGGTGCCGGATGGTCTGCGAAACGGCCGACTGAGTGAGACCGAGCGACCGCGCAGCGGCGGTCATGCTGCCGGTCGCGGCTACTGCCACAAAGGTGCGCAGCGCGCTCAGGTCAGGGTGCGAGGATCGGCGTGCAGTCACGCATAACATTAGCATGGCTACTGCATCAGGACATTTGTGCTAATACAGTGCGACCTGAGGCAGACTGGCGTTGACAGACCAGCGCGCGCTTGATGTCATCCGCGTAGCGCTCGTCAATCGGGGACTTCCGCACCGTGCGGACCTTGCCCGCGGTGTCCCGACTGTTTTCGGCGTTGAACGGACCAAGCAGCCTGATTCATGAAGTACTCCCTCTTCAGTCTTGCCCGAAACGCGCTCTCGTACCACCGCGACTGGCCTGCGGCATGGCGCAGCCCGGCGCCTCGCCCCGAGTACGACGTGGTGATCATCGGCGGCGGCGGCCATGGCCTGGCGACTGCCTATTACCTGGCGAAGGAACACGGCATCACCAATGTCGCGGTGCTGGAGAAGGGTTGGATCGGTGGAGGCAACACCGGTCGCAACACGACGATCGTGCGCTCGAACTACTACCTGAAGGAAAACGCCCACTTCTACGAGCACTCGCTCAAGCTGTGGGAGGGGCTGTCCCAGGACCTCAACTTCAATGTGATGTACAGCCCGCGTGGCGTGCTCAACCTCGCCCACACCTGGGCAGATCTGGACGCGCAGGCGCGCCGTGGAAACGCGATGCGGCTGAACGGCATCGACGCAGGGGCACTCAACCGCAGCGAGGTCCATGCCATGGTGCCTTCGGTTGACGTGTCGGCACAAGCCCGCTACCCGATCATGGGCGGCCTGCTCCAGCCGCGCGGGGGCACCGCGCGCCATGACGCGGTCGCCTGGGGGTATGCACGCGGCGCGGATGCCCGCGGCGTCGACATCATTCAGAACTGCGCGGTGACCGGCATCCGCCGCGACGGCAATCGGATCGAAGGCGTCCAGACCACGCAGGGCTTCATCCGCGCGAAAAAGGTCGGCATCGCGGTCGCGGGCCACAGCACCGTGGTCGCCAACATGGCCGGACTGCGCCTGCCGATCGAATCGCATGTGCTGCAAGCGATGGTGTCCGAACCCGTCAAGCCGATGCTGAAGACCGTGGTCACCTCGGGTGCGGTGCACTTCTATGTGAGCCAGTCCGACAAGGGCGAGCTGGTGATGGGTGGCGATATAGACATGTACAACTCGTATGCCCAGCGTGGGAATCTGCCGGTGCTCGAGCACGTGGTGAGCGCCGCGCTTGCCTTGTTTCCACATTTCTCGCGCTTGCGCATGCTGCGCCTGTGGGGGGGGATCATGGACATGAGCATGGATGGCAGCCCGATCATCTCGAAGACTCCGATCGACAACTTCTACATCAACTGCGGCTGGTGCTATGGCGGCTTCAAGGCCACACCCGGGTCGGGCTGGTGCTTCGCTCACACCATCGCCCAGGACCGTCCGCATGAACTGAACGCCGCGTTCACGCTCGATCGCTACACGCTGGGCAATGCGATCGACGAGCGCGGCGCCGGCCCGACCGCGTGGCTGCATTGATCCCGTCAATGAACACGATGACCCACCGATTCGCCAGCCCATGCTGCTGATCCATTGTCCGTTCTGCGGTCCTCGCGACCAGACCGAGTACAGCTACGGAGGCGATGCGACGCTGCAACGACCGACTGACCCCGCGGCGCTGTCAGATCAGGCCTGGGGGGAGTACCTGAACGTTCGCGACAACCCCGCGGGACTGCACGACGAGATGTGGCAGCACGCCCAGGGCTGTCGGCGCTGGATCGCGGTTCGCCGCAATACGCTGACCCACGAGATCGTCTCGACCTGGTCGCCTGGCGCAGCGGAGGCAGCATGAGCAAGGGCGGCCAGAGCATGCCGTTCAGGATCGCAGACGGTGGCCGCATCGATCGCACCCGCACCTTCGATTTCACCTTCAACGGCAGGCATTACCAGGGACACCCCGGGGACACGCTCGCCTCGGCTCTGATCGCCAATGGCGTGCGCCTGATCGGTAGAAGCTTCAAGTACCACCGTAAACGCGGCATCGTCGCCGCTGGGGCGGAGGAACCGAACGCGCTGGTGCAACTCGGCTCCGGGGCGCGTACCGAACCCAACATGCGCGCGACGCAGATTGCCCTGCATGACGGATTGGTAGCGGCCAGCCAGAACTGCTGGCCTTCGGTGGACTTCGACATTGGCGCAGTCAACAACGCGCTGGCGCGTTTGCTGCCTGCAGGGTTCTACTACAAGACCTTCATGCGGCCGGCCGCGCTTTGGATGACCTATGAGCGGCTGATCCGGCGCGCAGCCGGCCTGGGCCGCGCGCCAACAGAGGCCGATCCTGACCGCTATGCCCATTCTCATGCGCATTGCGACGTGCTGGTCGCCGGCGCGGGGCCGGCCGGTCTGGCCGCAGCACTGTCTGCCGCGCGTACCGGCGCACGCGTGATTCTGGTCGATGATGGCAGCGAAGTCGGCGGTCAGTTGCTCGGCGATACCGCGAGGATCAACCGCAATGATGCGCTTCGCTGGGTGCGCGAGGTGTGGGACGAATTGACGACGCTGCCGCAGGTCAAGGTGCTGGTACGCAGCCAGGTCGCTGCGCTCTGGGATCAGAACATGGCAACGGTGGTCGAGCAGGTGGGCAAAGGCGGCCCGCTCGCGCCGCATCTGCCACGGCAGCGTCTTTGGAAGGTGCGCGCACGCGAAATCATCGTCGCGACCGGCGCCATCGAGCGCAGCATCGCTTTCGGCAACAACGATCTGCCTGGTGTAATGCTGGCCGGCAGTGCCCGCACCTACCTGAACCGGTACGCGGTTCAGGCAGGCCGGCGCGCGATAGTCTTTACCAACAACGACTCGGCGTACCTCGCGGCGCTGGACCTGCATCGCTCTGGCGTCTCGGTGAGCGCGATCGTCGATGTGCGGGCAGAGCCAGGCCGCGAGGTCAGGGCTGCCGCGAGCGAGGCAGAGATTCTCGTCCTGCCGGGCCACGCCGTACTTCGCGCGCTCGGCGGTGACAGCCTGCGCGCTGCGCTGGTGGCGCCGGTTGACGTCGAAGGCCGGGCGACCAGCGACGCGCGCGAGAACGCCCGTACAGTCGAAGGCGACCTGATACTGGTCTCCGGGGGCTGGAATCCGGCGGTACACCTCTGGTCACAGGCCCGGGGAAAGCTCAGGTTCGATCCAGTCCTGGCCACCTTCGTGCCCGACCACGCGATACGCGGCATACGCTGCGCAGGTGCGGCCAACGGCGCGTTCTGCCTGGCCGATTGCATCGTGCAGGGCCTGGCGGCTGGCGCTGCTGCGGCAAAAGACGCAGGCTTCGCACGCGGCCCGACGCTGCTCCCGCCGCATATCGACCGCGAGGCCAGTGCGCCGATCGCGCCAGTGTGGCAGGTGCAGTATCCGACCGCGTACCGCTTCAAACAGTTCGTCGATCCGCAGAACGACGTGACGGTAGCAGACATCGAGCTCGCAGCCCGCGAAGGCTACCGCTCGGTCGAGCATCTCAAGCGCTACACCACGCTCGGCATGGGCACCGACCAGGGCAAACTCGCGAACATCACAGGACTCGCCCTGCTCGCAGCGGCGATCGGGCGGCCCATCCCCGAGGTGGGAACCACCACTTTCCGACCGCCGTACACGCCAGTCACGCTCGGCGCGATCGCCGGCCCGGAGGTTGGCGCTCATGTTGATCCGGTACGCCACACCGTGCTGCATGCCTGGCACGCCGAGCACCACGCGGTGTTCGTCAACACAGGCCTGTGGCGCAGACCTCAGTTCTATCGCCAGGGTAATGAGTCGGATCTGGATGCGGTCAACCGCGAGGTGCTGGCCGTGCGCAACGGCGTCGGTCTGGTCGACGTGAGCACGCTGGGAAAGATCGACCTCCAGGGGCACGACTGCGCCGAGTTCCTGCACCGGGTCTACATCAACAATTTCCGTTCGCTGGCGATCGGCCGCTGCCGCTATGGTGTGATGCTGCGCGAAGACGGCATGGTGTTCGACGATGGTACGGTCACCCGGCTGGGCGAGACGCACTACCTGATGACCACCACGACCGCCAACGCGGTACGGGTGATGGCGCAACTGGAGTACTTGCTGCAGGTGGAGTGGCCGCAGCTCGACGTGTACCTCACTTCGGTCACCGAACACTGGGCTGCAATGGCCCTCGCTGGCCCGCGCGCACGCGCCGTGCTCTCGCGGGTGGCCGATATCGATGTTGGCGATGCAGCACTACCCTACATGGCCTGGCGTGACTGCCGGATCGCCGGCGTGGACGCGCGCGTGTTCCGCATCAGCTTCTCTGGCGAGTTGTCCTACGAGATCAACGTCCCGGCCAATCACGGCCAGCCGGTCTGGGAAGCCCTCGTTGCCGCTGGCACCGAGGACGGGCTCTGTGTCTATGGCACAGAGGCGATGGGCGTGATGCGCATCGAGAAGGGGCACTTCGTCGTCGGCCCCGAGGCCGATGGCCGAACCACGCCAGATGACCTGGGTCTGGGTCGTCTGGTGAAGAAGGAGGGCGACTTCATCGGGCGCAGGTCACTCGCCAAGCCCGGGCTGGCGGCGCTTGATCGAAAGCAACTGGTCGGCCTGGCGCCGGTGTTGAAGCGGGAGCCGATCGCGCGCGGGGCGATGTTGGTCATCGATCCCCGACATCAGCCACCTTGCACAATGGAGGGCTTCGTCGCCTCGACCTGCTTCAGTCCGAACCTGGGCATGTCGATCGCGCTCGCGCTGGTCTCGCGCGGACGCGCGCGCATCGGCGAGCGGCTGTGGGCCATGTCCCCGCTCAGCCGGATGAGCACGGAAGTGGTCGTGGTCGAGCCGGTGTTCTTCGATCCCGACGGCGCGCGCCTGCGTGTCTGATCCGATGAACACGTTGACCACTGCAAACAGCGACGGTACGCCACAGGCGCTGGACAAGACCAGCAGCAGTGGCATGCATCCGGCAGCAGGGCGCATCGAGATCACGCTTGCAACAGTGCGCGACCGGGCTGTGCTCAACTTGCGCACCAACCCCAGCGGATCAGCGGTGCCCGCACGGATACTCGCAGCGCTCGGGCTCATGCTGCCAGAGAAGGTTTTCGGCAGCGCGACCGTGAATCTGCAAGGTACTGCGGCGGGAACGGCCACGACTGCGTTGTGGATCGGCCCAGGCGAGTGGCTGATGGTGTGCCAGGATCCGTCGCTCAGTCTGCTGGCAGCGGCACTATCGAATGCGCTCGAAGGCGAGCCTGGCGCTCTGACCGACGTCGGGCACGGCTACGCGATCTTTTCGGTAACCGGCAACTTCGCACCCGAGGTACTGGCACAAGGCTGTGGGCTGGACCTCGACCCCGCGGTGTTCCTGCCCGGGCACTGCGCGATGACCGGACTGGGCAAGCTGCGGGTGGTAATCCACCGACTGCCAGCGGCGGCCGGTGCCCCTCCCGATTTCGAGATCTATGTTTCGCGCAGCTTTGCCTCCAGCCTGTGGGAGTTTTTGTGTACTGCGTCGACCGAGTTTGGTTATCGAGTCGCCGGTGCCATGGAGAAAACGCAATGAGCGATTCCGATTTCCCGATTGTGTTCGGCACCTGTCTGGACGCGGAGGCGATCTGGCTGGGCAAGACGCCTGAGAACGCAGCCAAGCCAGTCCTGCTGTCTCATGGCTCGTTCGAGATCCACGAGGTTCCACAACGCAAAACGCTCGCGGTGACCGCGATGCGCGAGTTTCAGGCCAGGCTTGCCGAGTTCGGCTTTGAACTGCTGCCGCTGAACGCATCGCAGTTGGGTGCGTTCATGAAAGCGGAGCTGTCCCGGTGGGAGACGCTGATTTGCCAGTCCGGCATCGAGGCCCAATGAAGAAGGAGCATTCAACATGAACCAGCGCAGACGATTGATCAACCGTATTCTCACCTGTGCGCCGATTGCTGCCGCGTGCACCCTGCCGGGTCTGGGCCAGGCACAGCAGCCAGTGGCAGGGTCTTCAGCCTGGCCGCAGCGGCCGGTGCGCGTGGTGAGCCCGTTCGCTGCTGGCGGTGTGCTGGACAACATGGTGCGCGCGGTCCAGAACGAGGTGGCGCAAGCACTCGGCCAGCCGTTGATCCTGGAGAATCGTCCAGGCGCTGGCGGTACAGTGGGTACCGCATCGGTCGCCAGAGCTGCGCCCGATGGCTACACCTTCCTGATCGCCGCCAACTCGCACCATATCAACGCCCATCTCTACAGCAAGCTTGCCTATGACCCGTTAGCGGATTTCACTGGTGTGGCCGCGATCGGCACCACCGGGTATGTACTGATGATCCCGGCAGCGCTGCCGGTGAAGACAGTGGACGAATTTGTGCGCTTGATGCGCGCCAACCCGGGCAAGTACCACTTCGCTTCGGCAGGGTTGGGCAGCGCCACCCACCTGTCGATGGCCTATCTCGCCAACCTCGCGAACCTGGACATGCTGCATGTGCCGATGAAGAGTACCGGCGAGGCAGTCACCGAGGTGCTGGCTGGCCGCGCACATGCAGTCATGCCTGCCAACATCGGCGCGATCCCGTTCGCTGCCGACCCGCGGGTGCGCCTGATCGGTGTCACCTCGCTCGAGCCGACGCCGTTCCTGCCAGATCTCTCCCCGATCTCTCGTGCCGTCCCCGGCTACGCGTTCGACAGCTGGCTGGGGCTGCTTGCCCCGGCAGCCACGCCGCGTGCAGTGATCGAGCGTATGCATGAAGAGATGATGAAGGCGCTCAAGCGCCCGGAAGTGCAAGAGCGCCTGGCGAAGCAAGGCGTCGACCCGCTCTGGTTGAGCCGCGATGCGTTCAACAAGTTGCTTGCTGCCGATTTCGTCCGTATGTCGAAGGTGGTGAAGGCGGCGGGCGGCAAGATCGATTAGTGTGCGTTCAGCATCCTTGGAGACACCAATGTACGAGACCCGTTGCCTTCGTCGTTCCCGACGCCTTCTACATTCCCCGCGCCTTCGTAAACCGGGCGCAGCCGGTCTGCGGGCCGTGGGTGCTGCTCTTCTTGCCGTTCTTGGTACCCTGCCGGGCGGCATGATGATTAGCGCGCCATCGTTCGCGCAGACGCTTCCGGCCAAACCGCTGCGGCTTGTCGTGCCGTTTCCGCCCGGTGCCACCGGCGACTTTCTCGCCCGGCTGGTGCAACCAAAGCTCGCCGAATCGCTCGCCCATCAGGTCGTGGTCGAGAACCGGACTGGCGCTGGCGGAGCCATAGGTACCGAGTTCGTTGCCAGGTCAACTCCCGACGGCATGACCTTGCTCGTGGGCGGCGCCAGTTCGTTCGGGCTCGCATCGCTTCTCAACCCCAAGCTCGCCTATGACCCGGTGCGCGACTTCGCCCCGGTGATCAAGATGATTCGCAGCCCGAGCGTGCTCCTGGTGCACCCGTCACTCCCGGTGACGCGGGTGGCTGAGCTGGTCAAGCTTGCCCGAAGCCGCCCTGGACAGCTGGCCTACTCGACCTCTGGCGCAGGAACGCCAAGCCATCTTTCAGTCGAGTTGATGGGCCTTATGGCGGGCGTGCGCTCGCTGCATGTCCCCTATCGGGGCTCGCCGGAAGCCCTGGCTGACCTGCGCGCCGGCAGTGTGCAGTTCGCGATCAACAGTCTGGTGTCTTCAATGCCTCTGCTGCAGGCGGGAAAGCTGCGCGCGCTGGCAGTGACCGGCGCCCGCCGCTCGCCTGAACTGCCTGAGGTGCCCACCATGATCGAAGCCGGCTTCGCCGGCTACGAGGTCTACACCTGGTTTGGTCTGGCGGCAGCGTCCGGCGCACCCCAGGAAATCGTGATTCGGCTCAACACCGAATTGAACCGGATACTGCGCGACCCGGATATCCGGCAGAGGATCACCAGCCAGGGGGCAGAAATCGTGGGCGGCAGCCCAGAAGAGTTGGGGGCCTACATCCGCTCGGAGCTTGCGCGCTGGGGCAAAGTGGTTGCGAAGCTCGAGCTGAAACTGGAGCCGTAGCGACCCGAGGGGCATCCGCACTTCACCATGAGGGCGCTTACCGATCCCGGATGGAGAAGACCTCCCTTTGCACCGAAATCGGCGCCAGCGCCCGATACGCTGGCACTTCCGAACTGCTGCCACCGCGCAGCGTCGCACCCTTGATGTCCACCGGCAGGATGTCGTACGAGACAAAGCTCGACGCCGACTCAGGCTCGAGTGCCACGGCAGCCAGGTTCGCTGCGGGCTGGCCCATCGGCACCCAGAAACTGCCGGCAGCAAAGCGCACTGGACGGCGCATCGACTCGGCCTGCACCCGAACCGCGGGATGGCCTTCCAGATTGACCGGTCCGACGCGTTTGTCGGTCACCTGATAGGTATCGACCTCGATCGTCGCTGCAACCGTCAAACGATGCATCTCGACGTCTGCCTGGGCCAAACGCTGCGCAATCGGTGAATGCGCTGCCGGGATCAGGTAACCGGCTGCGCGCGGGCGCGTGAGCACGGTCTCAGGCGTGAGCGAATCCTCCCAATCGACTTCGATGCTCTGGAGCAGACCCGTCTTCGGATCGAGCATCTGCAGCACCTGGCGGGTCGAGCGCGGGCGATAGGTCACCACCGACAGGCTGTCCGATGCAGCCGGCGACGCGCTGGCCGCGGCGCGCGCCGCGTTGACCGTACGCACGACATCGGGCGCATTGCGTGCGGTGGTCTCGAGCACGCCGACTGCAGCCACCCAGAGAGAATGCACACGGCGACCAAAACTCTGGCGGCCGATCCCCACGCCGCGCGCCTCGAGCAGATACGATATGGAATTCTCGATGCCGGCAATGTTGCGGCCGATATCCGGGGCGAGCCCGCCCATGGACACCCGCTTGTCGCTCAGGTCGTAGGAGGTGGTGAAGTGGGCTGGATCGGGGTAGCGCGCGAGCACGGCCGCGCTCTGCTGATAGACCCGCGCCGGATCGAACTGCGCGAACGCCTCGGTGCAGAGCAGTGCGACCCCGACCGCACCCAGCATGCGCACCGTATGCACGGCCCCGGCCAACGACCACCCGGTCGCAGCTCGAACGCTACACCTGCTTGTGCAGTTCATGACGACTGCCCATCTGTGTGTGTGTTCAACCGCCAGGCGCCCCTCGCCGCCGCCGGATCTCATTGATCACCGCCCCGTTGTCGAAGTCCGACTCGCCATGCTCCACAGCCCTGCACCAGCGCAGCATAGGTCTCGCCCAGCGGCAGGCGCTGCCCGAGCCGGCGCGCCTGCTCCAGCATCAGCGATGGGGCGCCTCCGGTCCAAAGCGCAGCCATCTGTCTCGAGGCATCGTTGGCGCTGCCAAAGACCTTCAGTGGCAGCGTGAGGCCAAGGTGGTTCATCACTGGGCCGACACCGCCGGATCGTCGGCCAAGAAACGCAGATTGAGAATGGCGCGGCCCTTGGCGGGCGACAATTACCTTGTGCGCCGTGTTTCAGTGCCTGCTTCAACTCCTGAGCGAGGCCGAGGTGGTCGACCACCAGCCCGCCGGGCTTGTCCTTGAACACACGATTGCGGTGAAGCCGATAAACGAGGCGAGCGGAAGCGCATCGCGCATGTGCCGAGCGTAACCGTCAATGAAGTCATACTGGCTTCGGTGCGCCTCGTCGGCGATCACAACGATGTTGCGCCGCTCGGAGAGCGTGGGGTGGCGGTCGCCCCGCTCCTCGGGGAAGAACTTCTGCAGCGTCGTGAACACCACGCCGCCCGCCGCCACCGAAAGCAACTCCCGCAGGTGGGCACGGCTCTCGGCCTGCACTGGAGGCTGGCGCAACAGCTCCCTGCAGCGCGAGAAGGTGCCGAAGAGCTGGTCGTCGAGATCATTGCGGTCGGTGAGCACGACAAGGGTAGGGTTCTCCATCGTCTTGTACTTCCCTGTGCGAAAACCACCGCCCGGCTCAATCGAGCCAAGACCAAGGAGCGCTGGACCAGGTTCGCCGACAAGCCCGCCTTTGTAAGTCGTCCCGCGAACGAAAGTGAGGTAGTCGCCAACGATGTTTCTGGGCTGGTCAACCGCTCGCCCTCGCCGGACTGGTTCGACGACATAGAGCCATTGGCGAGCACGAAGCCGGCGACTCCTGCAGGCGCCAGATGGTGGACGATATGCTGCACCCAGGCAAAGTTGGCATTGCCCGCCGGCGGTGCGCCGTACTGCCAGCGCTTGTCTTCGCGCAGCCGCTCGCCGGTCTCTTGGCGAAAGAGTGACTGACTGGCGAGTAAGACGCAAGGCCCGGCCAATGAGACCCCTCAGAACTGAGAAACAGTTTCACCCGCGACGGCAATCGGCACCGTCACCATCGTTCATCGCGATGCCTGTGCGTGTTCGCGTCTAAGCCGCGGGCACCCCACGCCGCCGCCGCACTTCGTTGATCACCGCCCCGTTGTCGAAGTCCGACTCGCCATGCTCGACACAGCCCTGCATCAGCGCAGCATAGGTCTCGCCCAGCGGCAAGCGCTGCCCGAGGCGG
>Ga0105047_10006984_pt1 | contig 19076 bp, 14 predicted proteins | sample MAT04_FD_78384 | JGI IMG/M metagenome (GOLD analysis project Ga0105047, IMG submission 78384) | Freshwater microbial communities from Lake Fryxell liftoff mats and glacier meltwater in Antarctica - MAT-04 (megahit assembly) | ecosystem: Environmental > Aquatic > Freshwater > Ice > Liftoff... | reverse complement strand
GCCGTTCGGTTGAAGCGAGGTATTGGGCGCCCAAGCGACTTGTCTGATCTAGTAGCTCAGTATCTTCGAAGCCGGATCCATCCACGACAAAAACCTCATTCGTCAGCGTGCTGTTGTGTTTAATCGTATTCAAGGCGAAAACCGTAAGGTCCCGCAGATAACTAACGCGATTAGGATTGTAATGGCTTAGGATAACTGAGTTTTTTGCCGGGGACATTTTCACAAGTATACTCAAGAGCGCGGCGCATGTGTATAGAGACGGCTTTGGGTCCACACCTTTACGCCCGGGTGTTCTCAAGTGGTCGACGTGACCCGTGAAGTGAATCTATGGTTGTGGCGACTGGGTTGGCTTTGCCAGAAGAGCCAGTTCATCGAGAGAAAAGGGTTGATTTTACGAACGTTGTCCGTTGCGATTATCGACTCTGGGGGTGCTGGCTAAAGCTTATTCTGCATGAGCTCCGATGAGCCCTTACCTAGGTGGATGGGGGCGGATTAGGCGCGGGTGGTCTTACCGATCGAGAAAACCTGGGGGTCATGGAGGAGTAGCCTATCGCTGCATGACTCTCGTGTCACGGAGGTCGGCCGTGCCATCGTCCATTCGAGGGGTCCTGAACCCCTTGCTTGCCGGCAAAGAGATCGTGGTACGGTTCACAGCACCCATGATCTGTTGCGTCGCCCTTAAAGAGAGACAAGGAAAACCCCGAAATGAACCTTGTGGCCGTTCTTTGAGCCAGGTTTTGCCGACGCCATGCAAGGCCTGTCCGGGCATGAGCTGGGGTATATTCCTGATATTGTGACCATCAGTATGAGGAACCTTATGGTGGTATCACGGCACGTCGGCAGTAGGCCGATGAGCCGGAACCCAGGGCTTGTCGCTTCCGTTTGATGCTTTGCTTGATGATGAGCTACCTGTACCAGGGAAAGAAATGCGCGCCGACCGTATGGATGTATGAGTGCGGTGGACGACTCGCCAACCGACTATTCCGGTGGGGATACTTCCTTGGCGATGCGATTGAGAATGGCTACACGGTGATTCAGCAAGAACCGCTCCCGCATAATCTGATCCCCGATAGACACAAAGATTCGCAATCGGTGCTTCAATGCCTGGATGCCGAGCAGCTCAGAAAACTTGGTTTCGAAGAGCCGCGTTGTTATCGGCTTTACCAGAAGATCAGCAGGGCACGGTTCTTTAAGCCGGTCAATCGCTCACTGGGAATCATTGATCTACGGTCTCGGCGATATCCACAGGCAAAGCACTATCTTCTCGCAGGCCAAGAGTTTAAAGCGTTACTGGATAGAAGCGGACAACTGGCTGTCTTCGGTTATGCATTTCGAGCAAAGCCGCAATTGCTGAAAAACCTCAATGTTGTGAAAGCGCTTTTCGGTTTTACCGGGATCCAAGGCACGGGTGCGACAGTTCAACGTGGTGAGAGCCTTATCGGAGTGCACGTCCGCCGTGGGGATTATGCGGGGTATAACGGCGGAAAGTACTTTTATGAACTGGATTACTATCGTGAACTCGCGAATCAGCTTTCGACAGAATTAAACGCCAAGGCGATTATGTTCTGTTCGGAATCAAGCGACCGAGCATACTTTATCGATCAGGGGTACGCGGTCGGAAGTGCTGATCCCGTTGAAGACCTGCATTTACTGGCCCAATCTCAGTACATCGTTGGTCCTCCCAGCACCTTCAGTCTTTGGTCCGCACTCATGGGCGAAAGCAGGATCCACCAATTGTATGAACCGGCTAAAGAATTACATGCTCATGATTTCCGAAGGGTGAGTGAGGAGATCATGCCATAGAGGGCTTAGGTCAAAGTTTCTATGGACATCTTGCGGCAACCCAAGTCAATATTGACCGCGATCGCGAAGAGCGAGCGACAAGCGAATGCTTGGTTGGATTCTGGAGCATGGAAGCAAGGTGCCTGGATTTTGCAGGTGAGGGTCTGATCGCGGGTTGTTAAAGCGTTTTGTCAATGAGCCGCGAAAGTAGACCTGCAAATCGAAGCCAGGCTAAGCCAAGAGATCGGCATAATAAGCAAGCGAAAAATTGTGCGCCAAATCGACAGGAGAAATGTAATGCGCGTAGAATGGAGAGTATTATAACGCCAAGAGTCTCAGGTTAACAATCTGCGCACCATGAGTGCCTCTTTTAGCATCGATGTCAAGCTTTTAGCGCTGAGTGTCTAGTCATGAGAATTCTCTTAAACCCATACGCCCGACAGCCGGATCGTACCGAAGATGGTTCCGGCGGCTGAGACATTCGAACTCAATAAGATTATGCGTATTCTCATTGCCGCTTATATGCTGGATCCCGGGGGGGGCTCTGAGGGGGCCCTCGGTTGGAACCGAACTTGGAGTTTGGCTCGGGACCACGAGGTGACGGTTTTGACGCTCGATCACCCCGAACGTCGCGCCCGAATCGAAGCCGCCCAGGCCCTCGCGCCGGAGCGAAAGCTGGCGGTGGAGTACATTGCACAGCCGCCTCGGGGCTGGCGCCCGCCCGAGCCGAATCCATTAATGTGGTTCATCTCGAACTTTCAGGCCGCCCGGCAGTACAACGGTTGGGCCCAGCGCGCCGGACTGCGAGCCCAGGAACTTCACCAGGCGAACCCATTCGACGTGGCCCACCACGTGTCGTTCGCTGGTTTGTACCACGGCACGTGTTTGGCGGCCCTCCCGGCGGGGGTGCCGTTGGTCATTGGCCCCGTCGGGAGTGGGGTGATGACCGACCCGATGTTCCACCCCTACTTAGAGGGCCAGGTGCTCTCAGAGCGGCTGAGAAGCCTCGCCCTCAAGCTCTCCCTCGCCCTTCCGGGAACGAACCGCCGGGCGACCCGGGCCGTCCGCCGAAGCCAATTGATCGTGTGCACTAACCCCGAGACCGAGGTTTTGGCGCGGCGGTTGGGCGCATCCAACACGGTGCTGGAATGGGAATCGACCTTGGATGAATCCTACTATCTGCCGGTGGATGGGGTACGGCCGCCCGCCCCGCTAGAGATCCTTTGGGTGGGGACGTTGCGCCCGCCGAAAGGACTTAACCTCGCCCTGGATATGCTTCAGCGGCTTGGGTCCGAGCGGCCTTGGCGCATGCGCATCATCGGCGATGGACCGGTTAAGGACCGCATTCCGGGCTGGCTGGCCTCGCGGGGACTAACTGACCGAGTTGAGTTCGTGGGCCGGGTGAGCTACGGGGAGTTGCGGCAGTACTACGCCGCGTCTCATGCCATGCTGTTCACGAGCTTCCGCGATAACGGGGGGAACCAGCTACTGGAGTCGATGGCATTAGGTTGTATCCCCATTGCCTTGGATCAGGGCGGGGCGAGAGTGCTCATTACATCGGGGCAAGACGGCTACATCGTGCCTCTTGAAAACGTGCCGCAGGTAATTCAAACCGGGGCAGACATCCTGAAGAACCTCATGGAGCATCCGGAATTGATGGCAAGCATCTCGGCGTCGGGTCGCGAGCGGGCCTGGGAGTACCGATCGGAAACGGAGTTGCCCCGGCTTGAGGCGTTCTATCGCCAAGTGAAAACATCATGACCGAAACGAGCTGGCCGCGTTTCTCAATCGTCGTGCCGTCCTACAATCAGGCCCCTTACCTCGCCGAGACATTGGATTCTTTGGTGAATCAGAACTACTCTGGTCTCGAGATTCTGGTTTTTGATGGGGGGAGTACTGACGGTAGCCAAGACGTGATTCGGCGGTACGAGGATCACCTAGCCTACTGGCATAGCGAGTCCGACGGGGGCCAGGCTTCGGCCGTGCGACGGGGATTTGAGCGTGCGACGGGGGACTGGCTAGGCTTCTTGAACAGCGATGACGTGCTGTTGCCCGGTGCGCTCTATGCCGTCGCGGCGATGGCGAAGCGTTCGGGCGGCGACTGGATAACGGGCCATTGTATGCGGTTTGCGCACGACGGGCCAGCGCCGACGATGGAGGTGCAAGTGCCCCGACACTTGGCTAATCTCGTGGCGGTTTGTCCGTACTCGCAGCCCTCAACTTTTTGGACTCGCTCCGCGCTGGAGCGGGTCGGCGGATACCCCACCGACTGTCGTTACTCGCACGACTGGAACTTCTGGCTTGAACTCTCGTTTGCGGGATACCGGCCGCGATTGTTAAACCGATACCTTTCCGGTTTCCGGGTGCATTCAACGAGCGCGACGGTAGCGCAGCAGACGGTAATTCAGCAGGAGGACACGATGCTCCGGGATCGGTACGCGACGCGGCTGACCGGAGCCGAACGGCGTCGCTATAGGGCCTATCGAAACCTGTTTGCCGGGCGGGATGCGATGGCGGCGGGCCGGGCCAATGATGGCCGAGAGCTGATTCTGCGCGGGTTGCTGACCGCGCCGGAAATTATGGCGACGCGGTTTGGCGGGAGTTGCCTCGCGCACCTGGTTAGGGGTCACGGCGCGGCAAAGTAGCGGCGTCAGGTTCTGAGGCAGTGGACCAGACCTCCAGACCTCCAGGCCTGCCGGTGGATCTACTTGTATCAGTGAGGACTTCGGCGGGCTGAGAGAACTTGGCCGGGACAGCTAAGCCACGGCGGATCGGCGTTGGAGCATCCAGCCCAACCTTTCCCGACGGAGATCAACCCGCCCGACCCCCGCCGTGCCAAACGTAGCGCACGGCTCCACCGTATAGGGTAGCGCACGGCTCCCGCCGTGCTTAACCCGGTCCCCAGGCCTCCAGGCCTGGCGGCGGCTACTCGAAGAGGAAGCCCCCAGCTGGCGGAGGGAATCTAAGCCACGGAGGATCGCCGTAGCCGTCAGAGCGACCGGGTGGGCGAGGATTCGGCCGGAGGGGACGGGGTGTTGCCACGAATCGTATCATGCAGCAGGCTGGCTAAGCCCACCCAGTAAAGCACCAGGTAGCGCCGCCACAGCCTTCGGGGCTCCAGGTAGAGCCGGAATAGCCACTCAAGGCCGGCGTCGCGCATCCACTTGGGCGCGCGAGGCTTGATGCCCGCGATCAGCTCAAACGTGCCGCCTACGCCAATGGCGACGGCCTCGGGAATCAAATCGCGAATCCGGCGGGCCACCCGGTCTTGCTTGGGCACTCCCAGCGCGACAAAGATCAGCCGAGCCCCGTGATCTTTAACGCGGAGGAGCAATTCGTCCAGTTCGGGCCCATTGGCCGGGATGGTTCCATCAAACACGAAGACCTCCTCCGAACGCTCGACGCGGAGAACTTCCAGCGCCTTTGGAGGGTTTTCACCGCCGATGATGGCCACTTCGTGGGCCTCCACGCGCTTGATGAGGTCGGCCGAGAGGTCAGCGCCGGTGGTCCGCTCGGGGATGGTGGGCACACCGCGCTTAAATCGTGACGCCCAAACGAGAGGCATGCCGTCGGCCAGCACCACTTCGGCCTGCTGGACCAGCGACCGGTATTCGGGGCTCAACCGGGCGTTCGAGAGGATTTCGAGGTTGAGCGTGAGGACCCAAGCCCCCTCTCGGCTACGCAAGCGCTCGGCCAAAACCGATACGGCTTGGGCGTAGCCCATTGCCTGGACATCGAATCCGCACAGCCGCGTGATGGTGCCGGGGAAGGGCATGCGGTCAACGCCGCGCACCCAGTCAGACATAACTCGGTAGACAAAGCGGGGATTATGTTTGAGGTAGCGCCACCACAGACGGCGTGGTTCTTGAAGGAGACGGTAGACCCATTCTAAGCCCGAGCTACGCATCCACTCGGGCGCGCGATGCAACAGTCCCGCGTGGAAATCGAAGGCCGCGCCGACGCCCAGCATCACCGCCGAAATGTGATCTCGGTGTTGGCGCATCCATCGCTCCTGCTTAGGGCAACCGAGGCCGACGAAGAGGATCTGAGCGCCGGACGCGTTGATGGCCGCCGCGATCTCGTCGTCCTCTTGCAGGCTTAGGGCGCGCCAGGGCGGGGAGTAATCGTAGACGATTTGTATGCCGGGCGCTACTTCGGGCAGTCGCTCTCGCAAGAGGGCCAGGCACTCGGGGGTACTGCCGTAGAGGGCAATCTTGAGGCCTTTGCGCGCGGCTTGCTGGCAGACTTCCAGCATCACGTCGGGGCCAGAGACGCGTGGTTGGCCGTTGAATCCGCGTAAGCGTAGTCCCCACGCCACCGGCATACCGTCTGGAACCACGAGGAAGGCTCCGTTAAGGACTTCGCGAAAGGAGGGGTCATCGTAGCCCTCCATGACGGCGTGTACGGGGGTGGCGCAGACGTACCCGCCGAGGCCGGCGGCGGCTCGGTCGCACACGATCGTTCCCGCACGGATCAGGTTTACGGCGGCGACCTGCACTCCAAGCACCGCGCCACGGGGGAACGGATCGGCAAGTTCAAGGCCAGGGGAGGGATTCAAACTCAAGAGTGCATGGACTAACGAGGGCGGAAAAGTCCACCCGCTTAACCCTTATTCTGGCACGGAACGGGCCAAACTCCCGACTAGCGAGTGTTTGCGGGGGTGATTGCCGACAAGATTTGTCGTGACTTGGATGCAAGATGCGGAGTCACCGAAGACTATTGCCCGTTCGTGAGGTTGAATAATCTTCGGGCGAGGTAGATTTGGGGCGAGGCGAACCCGCGCGGCACGTGCCCAGGTGCGGCCGGGGCAACCAGTCCGCCGGGATCCCATTGCGATCATGCTTTCTCTCCTCAAGCACTGGCGGGTAGCGTTCCTCATACGCCTGAACCCAACCCGCATCACTTACGGACGTGGCTTCACCTTCGGGCGGGGAACCACCTTTAACGCCCCCAATGGCATCGACATTGGTCAGAACGTCTACGTGGGTAAATATTGCTCACTGGAGACCGATCTCGAAATCGGCGACAACGTCTTATTGGGCAACCTAGTTGGCCTGATCGGACGCTACGACCACGATTATTCGGTCGTGGGAAAAAGCATCAAGGACTCCCCTTGGATCGGCGACGCCGACTACGCAGGCCCGGGTCGGGGTCAGCGGTTGGTGATTGAAAGCGATTGCTGGATTGGCTTTGGCGCGGTTGTACTGTCGGGCGTTCGGGTGGGCCGAGGGTCCATCATTGCCGCCGGGGCGGTGGTCACGAAGGACGTCCCACCGTATAGCATCGTGGCGGGGGTCCCCGCGCGAGTCGTCAGTGCGCGATTCACCGACGCAGAGATCGAACGTCACGAAGCTATTTTGTACGGCGAAAGGACATGACGAAACTCGGGTTTCGCACTTCGGCGAGCCGATCCGAACGGTCAACGAGTTCGGGGGTAGCATCCTGGTGGACCAACTTCTCGCCCCGATGAGTCGTGACCGGTCCTAACCCAAAGATGAAACTAGGTGTGATCCTGCCGACCCTCGGTAGCTTTGGCAAGGAAGGGGTCTATAACCGTCAAGAACTCGGACTCGCTCGAGCGCTCGTTGGCCTAGGGCACGAGGTGGTCATCTGGAAGTACTACCGCAGCGATACGCCTGCGCCTAAACCACTGCCGCAACCGATTGCCGGGGTGACCCTGGTCGATGTACCGGCGCGAGGGCTGGGAACGCATGGTCTCGCGGGGACGGCGTTCTTGAACGGTCAGGGGCTAGACCGCTTGCTGGTGTTCTCTGATAATCAGATGACGGTGCCCGCTTTGGTGGCGTGGGCCCGAAGCCACGGCGTGGGATTCCTGCCTTACATCGGAACCGTTACCAGCGACTCCCGGCGACTCGCCTTCATTGGCAATGCGTTGGGTCGACGGAACCTCAAGCTTTACCGCCGGATGCGGTGCTTTGCCAAAACGCCCACCGTGGCCAAGGCGCTACGGGCCGAGGGCGTCACGGACGTGCAATTGATGCCGGTGGGATTGGATACGGATCGCCTCGCCGCCCACCGGTTGCGACCGGTTGCCGAAGCCCGGCAAGCCCTTGAATTGCCGATGGGCGTGCCGGTGGTGGGTTTTGTGGGACGACTCGCACCCTATAAAGATCCCCTGGCGTTGGTTGAGGCAATGGTGGCGGTGCGGCGGGCGCGTCCGGAGGCGTGGCTAATGATGGTGGGGGACGGGCCAATGGCCGGAGAAGTGGACGCCGCCCTGGCAGACCATGGCTTAGCGACCCAAACCCGGCGAGTAGCGCAGCTCTCTCAGGATGAGATGTGGCAACTCTATCGCGGAGTGGACGTGCTGGCCAACTTTAACCCGCGGGAGATCTTTGGCATGGCCCTGCTGGAGGCCCTGTACTATGGGTGTCCGGTAGCGGCGGTGCGCGCCCCAGGCCCGGAACTCATTCTGGCGGAGACGCCCGGACGACTAGTGCCGGCTGGCGGCCCGGAGCTGATGGCCGAGGCTCTGTTGGGGTTGGCTGATGCGGGGCTTCGTGACGCCCCGGTGTGGTCCGACCGCGTTCAGCACCAGTTCACATGGGACGGCTCGGTGCGTGCGGCGGGGTTGTTGGCCCCATTGAACTAACCAGACTTTTGGGGTTGTAAGCCCCTGCCCCCGTGATAATGCAGGTGAAAGATGCCGGGAAACGCCTGAGTTCCAGGTTAGCGCGTGTTGAGCCGAGTATAATTTCAGCGGTTCCCGGAACCAGGTCCGACATGTACAAGCAGCACATTTTTCGGACGCTCATCTTTGGCTTTGTCGGCCTAGTGGTGGCGTTGCTCGCCGGATTTTTGAGCCCGAAGGTGTACGAAGGGCGCGTTGAGATGCTCATCGGCGAAGCGGGACGAGTCGGAGGGTCAAACACCCTAACCGAGGAAGTTTCTAGCATCGTCGATCGGGGTCGCCAGCGAAATGCCGCCACCGAGCGTCAAATTCTGAGTAGCCAGGGCGTCTTTTTTAACGCGGTTCAGGCCGTTTCTGAGCGTACCGGGGATACCGGGCTCTTGGTCCGATGGCCGGCGCTTTACCTTCAGTACGATGTTGAGACGGCCCGGACTAATTCGCAGACCGATGAGGCCGGCGTGGCCATTATCAAGGTGCGCGCGGGCTCGCCCGAGCTCTCCGCCGAGATTGCCAACCAGGTTAGCTTCGTGTTTAACGACGTTCGGCAACGGGAATCGCGCGCCGCGTTGGAAGACGGTATTCGAGCGCTTGAGGGCCGAGTGCTTTCCGCCGAGCGCGAGCTGAAGGCGGCCGAAGGGCGACTTCAAGCCTACAAAACCGAGACGGGCATCGCCGACCTCGCCCTGGATATCCAAGGCGCCGCCGCGAGCAAGAATAACCTTGAGGCAGGCCTAGACCAGGCCAACGCCGAACTTGCCGCCGCTCGGGCCACCGTGACCGAGTATCGTCGGCAACTGCAAACGATTCCGAGCCGTGTGCTGGACACCGAACAAAAGGCGTCCAGTCCGATCATCCCCCAGCTCGAGGCGCAGATTAATCAGCTGTTGCAAGAGCGCGCGGTCCTGAGCGGAACCTACTTAGACGACTCGCCCCAGATTCTTCGCATTGATTCGGCGATCAAGCAGATGCGCACCGAGCTGGCGCGGGCCGAGAAGAATCCCCTCTCGAACGTCAATATCATGACTCGTCTTGATTCGCTGCGGCAGACGATTCAGAGCAACCTGAAGATCGGCGAAGCCCAGGTGGCCGCACTATCCGCGCGGGTGAACGCGCTCTCGACCGAGACGAGCAAGAAGCAGGCAGTGGTGGACAAACTTCCGGCCCGCGAGCGTCAAGTCATTCAGCTGCAGCGGGATGTTGCGATTCAGGACGAGAACTACCGCCGCGATAAGACCCAGCTGGAAATACTGCGCAGCCGGGCCGCTACCGGCGTGCGATCGGCCGCCACGATCTTAAATACGGCGCAGCCAAATCCTGATCCCATCGCGCCAGACATCGCAAAGTTTGGCTTTATTGGCCTGTTTGCGGGTCTCTCGCTAGGCTTGCTGGTCAGCTTCCTCATCGACTCGCTCAAGAGCAACATCCGGTCTGCGGGGCAGCTTAGCTACCTCACGGGGCTACCCGTAGTGGCGTCGGTCCCGGCGCTCAAGGCACCGGCGCCTCGTGCGTTGAAGTCATTGGCGCGAAGGACGCAAGAGCCGGCTGAGGGCTATCGGTACATGGCGTTTGCGCTGGGCAGTAACTCTCATGCCGACCCCCTCGCCTATGGCTTTACCGGGACGCGTGGAGCATCACTTGCCACGCTAGGCGCGCTTCAGTTTGCGATCTCGGCGGCGAAAACCGGGCAGAAGGTGCTTTTGATCGACGCCGAACTCGGCCGTTCGCAACTCAGTCGAGCATTTGAATTGGAAACGGCACCGGGGCTGCGGGAGGCGCTTGCGGGTGGAGCAGCTAACATTGATGCCCTCGCCCAGTCAACCCCTTACGACAATCTGCGGATATTGCCGACGGGAATTGGCGAGACCACAACGCTGGCGGACTATGCGACCACCGAGGTGGAGCGCACCGTGGATGCGGCCAAAACCATTGCCGATATCGTCGTTATGTCGCTTCCGCCGTGCGATCTGCACGTTGATGCCGTCGCGGTGAGTCGGTTGATGAACGTCACCATTCTCACGGTCTCGGCCCTCAGGACGAACGCGAATCAGATTGCCGATATCGTGGACATGTTGAAGAACGCGGGGGTCACCAACTTGCGATTGGTCCTTGCCGACGCGGTAAGTAACAGCAACTTCGCGATGGGCGATTCTTCTGATCTCGCCAAAGTCGAGTAACTCGTACCCATGGCGCTGAACGTCGGAGCCGAACGATACGCTAAGCGGTGGCCGTGGTCCCCCACTCGGGGAGCGCGGCTACCCATGTCGGCCACGCAAACCCTGGAAAACTGGGGCCTCGGCAACATGGTCTTCTTGATGTCGACCATGTTCATCTCGAAGTTTTACATCGACTCAAACTTTCACATCATTGGGTTTATTAGTTGTTTGCTCTGGGTGCTGATCGCGCTAATTCGGGGCTACTCTCCGGTACGGGTTCCCATATTTATGTGGATCGTCATCCTCCTGCAAATATGGTTTGCGTTCACCACAATCTATGCGGAGATCACGATCGTTCGGAAAACGGTCTTTAACCCCACGAACTATACGATCTTCCTGTACTTCCTCGCTTTCTTGCAGGGCTCAATGCTGTCTTACCGGTCCGCGCGGGTCCGCCAAATCTTTATGAAGATTTGGCTTTGGCTTATGCTGGCCTCGGGCGTGGTCGCCTTCTTGCAGATTGCGGGATTTGGACCGGCAAAGAGCTTGTTGGTCCTTAGCGCGGAGTTCACCGTTAAAGGATCGGCAGACGCAACCGTGCGCGCTTCGGGCTTGATACAGGATATTGGGTGGGCGTCCCTGATGGGTTGCCTCGGGGCAATGATGATTGCCAGTTTCTTGACCGTCCGAAATTTGCGTTGGTACGAATGGGTCGCAGTGGGCATGATGATGGGCAGTGCCCTGTTGCCACAAACGCGCAATCAAGTGCCGTTAATTATCATCACCTCCATTTGGATTGGAGTGTTGGCGGTGCGACGCTACGGGGCAAGGGGCGTACTAGGTAGCGCAATGGTCGCCACGACGTTGGGAATGGTATTGGTTTCCAGCGGTGACCGCTTTGCTTATCTACTACGCGGCGGCGCGGACACCTTCACGTTCCGTAAAGAGGTCTTGTGGTCTCAGGCGATGAATGCATACGGAGAGATGCCCTGGACCGGTATTGGGCAAGAAGCGTCCTTTGTCTCCTATCAATCCCAGGTATTGCCGAACAAGTGGGTGACCGTCCACTTGATGGATGGCGGCTATATGCTGGCCCTGGCCTGGGGCGGTATCGTCGGGCTAAGCTTGTTGATTCTTGCCGCCGGACTTGGCTTGGTGCAGGCGATTAGTTTAGCGAAAACACCGACTCCCGATGACTGGTCACGCGCGGGTCGCTATTGCCTCGTTCTGATGGCGCTTTACTACGTCATCGGGATGTACTTCGGTAACCAGTGGGGAACGCCGTATCGCTCGTTCCCGTTTGCCCTCATCGGAATATCGCTTCCCACTATTATCTTTACCCGTCGCACAGCGGCGACGGCCGCCGTCCCGGCCGAGTAGGAATCAAGTGGCTAAGTCCCCAGGCCGAACTCACGGAACCGTGATGCTCATCGGAGCGCGGATCCTTAGCCTGGCGGCCAGTCTGGTGGCGGTGCCCGTCCAGATCGCGCTGGTGGGTAAGGACGGGTTCGGGGTTTCGGTTTTCATCTACAGCTTTGCCGCATTGGTTTGGCTTGTCGATCCTGGCTATTTAGAGGGAGCGCAGTATCGACTAACGGAAGCCCACGATCTGACCGACCAAGACGAGTTTGTTCAAACTTGGTGCGATGTTTGGGTAATTACTGTCCTCATCGGGTTGGTGGGGGGCCTGGTCTTTATGGGGTTCCGCTGGATCTATCCCGCCCCGCATTATCGTGGATCGCAGGAACTCCTCTTTCTTAGCGGTGCGGCGTGGTTTGGGACGATGGTAATCCTTACGGGCCTAAATCAGTACCTCATCGCGGTGCGAAAGCTGACGGAGTTAGCCTCGATGAACTTCGTCAATAGTGTCACCACGGTGGTGGCCGCAACGGGCTTTGCTTGGTGGACGCGTGATGCGTCTGGCTTGATCTTTGGGTCCGCATTGGGCAACTTCGTCGCCATCGTGATCATCCTCTTAAGAATCGGTCAGCCGGTATTCATCGGGCCTTCAAAATGGAAACCGCGGCGATGGCAACGCTACCTGCAGATCGGGTTTAAGTCGCTGGGTAACCGCATCCTTAATATCGCAACCGCCAATGCGGATCGCCTCATGCTTGCCCCAGTGTTAGGACAAGCCCCCCTCGCGAACCTCGCTACTGCGGGGCGGATCCCCTCTGCACTGGGGGACATTAGCGGACAACTGCAAACTACGGTACGCCCCGATATCACGCTGGCGCATCTCAAGAGCGAGTCGGAGTTGTCGAGGACCTTTGATCGCTATACCTTGCTCTCGATGGCGGTAGCCGTTTGTTTAGTCTTACCAATCTGTTCGTCTTCCGAGCTTTTAACCCTCTGGTTGGGTAACGAAAAGTTTGCCACCGGGGGGTTAATCATGCTGATCTCCGCGTGGGGCGTTGTCATGGCCGCTTACCTCTCGGTAATGGGTATCGCAACGATTGCCGTTGGACGAGCCAATCTCATCTTTCCGGCCATGCTCGTCAACGCCGTAGCGACGATTGGCCTGACGATTCCGTTGGCCAATCAGTTTGGGCTTCCAGGGGTGGCAATGATCAAGCCCGGGGTTCACTTGATTACGTTGGTGCCCTTATTGCTCTACTTAAAGTCGACGATTGTGCCTTCTCTGGATGTCAGAGCCCACTTAATCAGGGTCGCCGGGATCTTAGGGGTCGGAATCGTGGGTTCGGTGCTGGCTTATTGCCTCAACGTGACCGTTTGGGTCCAGCGCTACCCAATCCTGGTATTGCCCTTTGCCGGGATCATCACCTACGTGATGTTGCAGGCGATCCATCGGTTTAGCCTCGCCGAGATCCCGGACGCTATCGTTCGGCACGGACGTCTTGGCCGGGTTAAGTTGCGGTCTTCTAGCTAAACCGAAGAGGAATTCCGAAAGTGCAATGGGCTGGAGAGGTACAGGTTGGCCTCCGCGCCGATCCTGGTGGACGAGGGTCTATAGGACTTATAGGACCTATATGACTTAAAGTACCTATTGGACTTTTAGGTCCTTTTGCCTTTCCCCGGAAGGTACTCGTCGGTCACGAGATACGGGGTTTAGGTGGTTCGCCTTCTTCGCATGAGGCTATCCGCCAGGACCCCCAGTAAGATCACTGTGCCCATCACGGCGAAGTTGAGGGAGCTGGGAATGCCGAGGAGGTTCACCAGGTTCTGGAGTACCTGCAACAGCACCGCTCCCAGCAGAACGCCGATTACGGTGCCCTCTCCGCCGCGTAGCGAGAAACCGCCCAGCACGGCCGCCGCAATGCCGTAAAGCTCGTAAAAATTGCCGTGCGAGGACGGGGACACCGAGTTGGTGTAGAACGCAAACAGCACGGCCGCGATGGCGGTAAAGGAAGCCGCGAGCATGTACGCGGTAGCTTCGACGACGCGGGTGTTCACCCCCGAGAAGCGCGCCGCTTCCTCGTTGCGCCCGATGGCATATAGGTAGCGTCCGAACACCGAGCGGTGCAACAGCACCCACAGGCCGGCGGCCAGCACAATGAGGAGGATGAACGGGTTGGGCACGCCCAGTAGGCTGCCGGTGGCGAGTTCTTTCAGCCACCCAAAGCCCTCGGCGTTGCCAAAGCCCTTGGTCTCGTCGCCGGCGATGAATCGCGCGATCCCCCGGTAAATGAGGAGCCCGCACAACGTGGCGATGAACGGTTGGAGCTTGCACCGGGTGATGAGGAACGCGTGCCAGCCGCCCACCAACGCCCCCGTAAGGAGAACCCCTGCCAGCACCGTCACCGGCGGAAGTCGTCGATCCACAAGGCCGATGGCGAGGAGCGTACCGAGCAAGGCGACCAGCGATCCTACCGAGAGGTCGATGCCGCCCGTGACGATGACGACGGAGAGCCCGAGGCTGAGGATGCCGAACATCCCGATAAGGCGACCGGTATTCTGCAGGTTTGCCGCCGAGAGGAACAGCGGGTTCATGGAGGTGACGAAGATGCACAGCACCACCAACAGGGTGAAGATGCCCAGCTCTTTCCCGAACTTAGCCACGTCCCACCGCCATCGCCATCACGGCTTCCTCGGTCGCCCCCGCTCCGGGCAGTTCTCCGACCAGGCGTCCTTCGTGCATCACCAGAACCCGGTCACTCATCGCCAGCACTTCTTCCATATCCGAAGTCACCATCAGCAAACTCACCCCCCGGTCGGCCAGCTCGCGCATCCGGGCGTAGATCTCGGCCCGCGCGCCAACATCAATTCCTCGCGTGGGCTCATCGAACACCAAGCATTGGGGCTCCATCGCCAGCCACTTGGCCAGGACGACTTTTTGCTGATTCCCCCCGCTCAGGCCACTGACGACCGACTCGACGGTGGGGCTCCTAATGCCCAAAAATTTGCGCATGCGTTCGGCAGTCGCGCACTCGCCGTCCCGTCGGATCCAGCCGGTAGAAGCGTAGTCGGGCAGCGCCGGCAAGGTGATATTTTCGCGCACGGACATCGTCGTGATCAGACCCTCGCGCCGTCGGTCCTCGGGAGCCAAGTACAGCCCGGTATTTATGGCGGCGCGAACCGAGGGGGGAACCGCCCGACCGCCCAAGGTGACCTCACCGCTCACCCGGGGGTCGATGCCGCAGATGGCCCGGGCAACCTCGGTGCGGCCGGCACCTACCAAGCCCGCTAAGCCCACAATCTCGCCCGCCTTAATGGAGAAACTGACCTCTCGCCCAGGGTATCGACGGGTGCGCAGGTTCCGCACGATCAACCGGTCCATGTGCGCGGTGACCTCACGCGCCGGGAGGCGGACTACGTCGCGCCCGACCATCATTTTCACCATTGCTTCCATGCTGATCTCATCGCGACTCAGCCTGCCCGCGTTCCGGCCGTCGCGCAGCACCACCACGCGGTCCACCAGCGCTTTCACTTCATTCAGCCGATGGGAGACGTAAATGACGGCAACGCCTTGGCTCCGCAAGTCGCGGACCACGCGCAGTAGTCGATCAGTCTCGCCGCTGGTTAGGCTGGAGGTGGGCTCGTCCATCACCAGCAGGCGCGCATTTTGCGAAAGGGCCTTGGCAATTTCCACGAGCTGGCGCTGTCCGATGGCCAAGTTGGCCTGAGGTTCATCCACGAGCGACTCGATGCCCAGCCGCGCGAGAGATACCACGGCCTGACGTCGCAATTCGGCGCGACGGATTAGGCCAAATCGGCGCGGTTCTCGGCCCAACAGCACATTGCCCGCCGCGTCAAGGTTGCTCACGTCGTTGAGCTCTTGGTGAATGATGGCGATGCCAAGTCGCGCGGCCGTGCCGACGTCGGCCATCAGAATGGGCCGATCGTCCACCCGGATCTCGCCCGCATCGGGGGCGGTGAGGCCCCCCAACACCTTGATGAGGGTGGACTTACCCGCCCCGTTCTCGCCGACGAGGCCTAAGACTTCGCCGGACGCGATGGAGAGTTCCACCGCGTCCAACGCGGTGACCCCGGGGTACCGCTTGGTGATCCCGTGGGCCTGCAGCATGGTTACTTCGTGCGGCCGCGGAGCTTGTCCAGGTTCGCCTTGAAGTCGGCGACCTTGTCCTTCGTGATGACGAGGGTGTCGACGATGCGGAGTTTGTTCGCGGGAACGACATCGATTTTGCCCGCCTTAACATCCGCCATCAGCCGCACCGATTGGTAGCCAAACTCGAACGGCTGCTGTACGATGGTGGCCTCGATCTCGCCCGCGAACACGCCTGCCAGGGTCTCGTCCTCCTCGTCAAACGAGATGATTTTGACCTTGCCCAGCTTCCCCGCTTCGCGGGTGGCGTTGAGGATGGCGGGGCCGTTATAGCTCCAGATCCCCACCAGGCCGGCGATGTTGGGGTACTTCACCAGCGTGTCGGCCACGTTTGATTTGGCTCGCGCCCGGTCGGTCTCGTCGGTGCGTACGTCAAGGATCTCGATCTTCGTGCCCTTCAGGGCTTCGCGCAGGCCGTTGATGCGTTCCTTTGCATTTTGCGCGTCGGCACTACCCACAAACAACATCACCTGACCGCCGTTGGGCAGCGCTTTCTTGAGCTCTGCGCCCGCTTGGCGACCGGCGGCGACGTTATCGGTGCCGACGTATGCGGTGCGATTGCTTTCGGGAGCATCGCTGTCTTGGGTCACCACAATGGCCTGCTTCGCCACTTCGTTCAGCATGTCCGTCTGGTTTGCGGGATCCTTCGGACTGATCGCGATACCGTCCACGCCCTTGGCCAGCAGGTCATCAATAATTCGCTTCTGCTCTTCGGCGGTGCCGTTGGGCGGCATCAAAAATTCTACCGACACATTGTCCAGTTCGCCGTCGGCCTTCTCTACGCCTTTGCGCGCGATGGTCCAGAAATCCGAGGCGTTGTTGGTGACAAACGCTAATCGGATCGGCTTGTCCGTGGCCTGGGGGGCACCGGTGGCGGGATTGGTTCCGCTATCCGCTGTGGGCTCCGGAGCTCTGGGCGCACATCCCGCAAGGAGGAGGAGGGCCGCGAGGGCGGCGGCAAGGGTCAGTCGATTCTTACTCATCGGTTCGATTCCTAGGTTCACGGTCGGGGGCCGCCAATCCGGGCGGCAACCCACGGGCTCAGAGAAAGGACGCAGTCTCAACGCTTACGGAAGCGAAGGATGGTCACAGAATACGGGGCGAAACGGATTTTTGTCCGGGGGTCAACGTCGCGCAGTCGTATCTCACGCGGACGCAGGTTTTCCGGGACCAAGAAAGAGTTCTCCTCCGAAAAGCTCTTTCCCTTCAACTCAATGCCCCGAGCCAAAGAATTCATGGGTAAGTCGCCAAAATCCAATTCGGCATCGCGAGGGGTTGCCGCGCCGTTCACCGACTGCACGATCAGCTCGGTCGGCTGTATCCGGATTTGGATCGGCGGGGAATGGGTGGCGAGAGCGAGACTGAGCAAAGAGAATATGCGCATTCGATCAACCTCATCGGCGAGGAGCGGTCGAATCTAAGTCTGGCAGACGCAAGGGGCTATTTCCCGTAACCTATCGCGCTTTCCTCAGATGAGTTATTCCGGTTGAGTCGGGACCCGGGCTGACTTTCTGGCAGATTAGGGGGAGAAGACCCCCTGCGGTGCGTATACTTGCTCGATCATGGCCCTGACCACTTCCGCTTACGCAGCGCACTCCGAGACCACTCCGTTAAGTCCCTGGAGTTTTGAGCGTCGCGAGCCCAACGCGAACGACGTGTTGATTGAGATTTTGTACTGCGGCGTGTGCCACACCGATATCCACTTTGTCCGCAACGAGTGGCAGAACGCGGTGTATCCGATGGTGCCGGGCCACGAAATTGTGGGCCGAGTGCGGCAGGTGGGATCGGCGGTAACGCGCTGGCACGTGGGCGACGCCGTGGGCGTGGGGTGCTTTGTTGACTCTTGCCGCGAGTGCGCGCCGTGCCAAGCGGGCGAGGAACAGTATTGCCAGAACGGGGCGACGTTCACTTATAATAGTTCCGAGCGGGACGGTGGGGCGATAACCTACGGCGGTTACTCCAGCCAGATTACGGTGGACGAGAACTACGTTGTCCGCGTGCCCGAATCCTTGCCGTTGGATGCCGCCGCGCCGCTGCTGTGCGCGGGCATCACCACGTACTCGCCGATGCGCCACTTTGGGGTGAAGCCGGGCATGCGCGTGGCGGTGGTGGGTCTGGGCGGGCTGGGCCATATGGCCATCAAGTTTGCCAAAGCGTTTGGGGCGCACGTGACCGTGATCAGTCAGTCCGAGCGGAAGCGGGAGGACGCCATGAAGTTGGGGGCCGATGACTACGTGGCCTCAAGCGACCCCGCGATGTTCGAAGTGAACGCCGGTCGCTTTGAGTTCATTTTGGACACGGTGTCAGCGCCGCACGATTTGAACGCCTACCTGAGCCTGCTGGGGCTGGACGGACGGATGGTCCTGGTGGGGCTGCCCGAACCCACCCCGGTGGCCGCGTTCCCACTGATCTTCCAGCGCCGTTCACTGAGCGGTTCGCTGATCGGTGGCATCCGCGAGACGCAGGAGATGCTGGACTTCTGCGCCAAGCACGGCATTGTGTGTGACATCGAGGTCATCCCGATTTCGGCGATTAATGAAGCCTACGAGCGGATGCTGAAGAGCGACGTGCGGTACCGTTTCGTGATCGACATCGCGTCGCTGAAACAAGGCTGAACCGGTGAGTCGCGTGCTCACAGCTTTCAGCAGTTCGCTTTAGTTGCCGTGCGAGGTGTGTCGGAGAGTGATCGCTTTCGTTGCTTTGCGAGGTGCGTTGGGGAATGAAGGCTTTAGTTGCCTTGCGAGGTGCGATGGCGAATGATCGCTCTTGTTCGCCGCTCCCGGAGTCTGCGGCAGCTCCGCTCGATCCCAACCTCTCCCGCCCGAGAGGAGCCGTGCCGAACGTAGCGCACGGCTCCAGCCGTGCTTAACCCGGTCCCCAGGTCTCCAGGCCTGGCGGCGGTTTTGGTGAGAGGAAGCCCCCGGCCGGCCGAGGGAACTTGGCCGGGAAGGCTAACCCACGCCGT
>Ga0105047_10006980_pt1 | contig 19083 bp, 21 predicted proteins | sample MAT04_FD_78384 | JGI IMG/M metagenome (GOLD analysis project Ga0105047, IMG submission 78384) | Freshwater microbial communities from Lake Fryxell liftoff mats and glacier meltwater in Antarctica - MAT-04 (megahit assembly) | ecosystem: Environmental > Aquatic > Freshwater > Ice > Liftoff... | reverse complement strand
TGGGCCATGCAGTTTCGGGTAAATAATCTTTGCTGTTCAATGTTTCTTTTCCACCAACAGAAGTACCCCATAAACCTTTATTGATGCTATATGCAGCTTTCTCGAAGTTCATGGCAACATTGTATTCTTTCAAGAAATTTATCTCTGCTTCTCTACTCAGTTTTAAATCTCTAATGGGCGTAACAATTTCTATATCTGGTATCATTGTTTGAAAAACCATATCAAACCTTACCTGGTCATTGCCAGCACCCGTACTGCCATGAGCTACTGCATTTGAACCAATTTTTTTTGCATAGTCTGCTACTGTAATTGCCTGTATCATCCTTTCGGCGCTAACGCTTAATGGATAAGTAGCATTTTTTAAAACATTCCCAAAAATTAGATATTTAATACAGCTATCGTAATATTTTTGGGTAACATCCACGCATATATAAGATGCGACACCAAGATTTTCTGCATGTTTTTTTAAAGCAGCTACTTCTCCCTCATTAAAACCGCCGGTATTAACCGAGATAGCATGCACCTCATAGTTTTTTATTTTGTTTAAATAAATAGCGCAATAAGTTGTGTCTAATCCGCCACTAAAAGCCAATACAATTTTTTGTTTCATAATATAATTTTGTTGCCACGAATCAGACTAATTTGCACGAATAAACCTTAAGTTAAAAACTGCTTTTGTTAGCATAGAGGTTCGTGTTATTAAGACATTTAAGAAAATATTGAAAATAATTTTACAAAATCTTTCTTTAAAAATGGCTTCAGCATCTTCCATTGTTTAATGCGCATAAAACGATCATACAATTTTGAATACTGCTTAAAATCTTCCTTGGTTTCTTCAGGTTCGTAATGATCTTGCGGGTCGTACAACATACCTGTACACATACAATTCTTCCTGTCTTTACTCACAAGAATTTCATAGTTTACACAACTCTTACAACCTGCCCAAAAAGCATCATCTTGTGTAAGTTCACTATAAGTTACCGGTTCGTAACCTAGGTCAGAATTAATTTTCATTACAGCCAAGCCGGTTGTTAGTCCGAACAGTTTCGCATCGGGATATGTAGTTCTGCTCAAGTCAAAAATCTTTTTCTTGATAGCTTTTGCCAAACCGCTTTTTCTAAACTGAGGCGCTACTATTAATCCAGAGTTGGCTACATACTGTCCATGGCTCCAGGTTTCTATATAACAAAAGCCGGCCCAAATACCCGCTTCGTTAAAAGCAACAACGGCTTTTCCCTCCAATATTTTCTGTTGAATATACTCCGGTGTTCTTTTAGCAATGCCTGTTCCTCTTGCTTTTGCTGATGACTCCATTTCGTTTGCAATGATCACTGCAAAATTTAAATGTTCTTGTGTTGCTATAATGATATCAAATTGCTCGTGCATAATGATAATACTTTTAATATAAATTGAAAACGGTTGAATAGCATTTATATGAATATGCTAAAATCAGTTGTCGGTAATTACTTATTGTGCCGTGAGAATATCAACGTCGCACAATAAAGGGAGTAGGTCGTGTGGGGATAAAATAAAATGAAGCCTCTACAAAACTTTTTGGTTTTGCATTATTGTAGCTGTTGCTTTGACGCTTACTAATAATGAAGGTGTTGATCATTTATTCTTTAAAAATTGTAAGCAAATATATACAAATAGTTTATGTAATAATATATGTAGGTAAATTTTATGAGAAGTTTTAGAAACGAAGAAACTTGATTATTTCCTATTAAAATATTTAAATACCTTAATTAAAATAATAGTTAAGATTATGGCAAATAACATCATTATCCATACTATCATTAAATCCGCTGAAAAAATCTCCATTGCTAAAATTAAAAAAAAACCGTTCCTTTTCAAGAACGGTTTTTGAAAATATAAAAAGTATAATCTTATTTTACAGATGCTACCAAAGCTTTAAACGCTTCTGGCTCATTCATTGCAAGATCTGCAAGCATTTTACGGTTAAGGTCAATACCTTTCTCTGCTATTTTATGAATGAATTCGCTGTATATCATTCCTTCTTCACGTACTGCTGCATTTATACGGGCAATCCATAATGTACGGAATTCACGCTTCTTTAATTTACGGCCTACATAGCTATACGTAAGACCTTTCTCCATTACATTTTTGGCAACGGTATATACATTTTTTCTTTTGCCGTAATATCCTTTTGCGGCTTTTAAAATTCTTTTTCTGCGGGCTCTACTGGCTACAGCGTTTACTGAACGTGGCATATTTAATTTTTTTTAAAGTTAAAAGTGGGTGCCATGCATTTTGCAAGGCGTTCGTTTTATTTCAATCCAAGCAATCTTCTTACAAAATACATTTGTGTAGAATCTACCTGTCCGTCTTTACGCATAGCACGCTTGCGCTTAGTAGATTTTTTTGTAAGAATGTGGCGTTTGAAAGGTTTTTGGAAAACGATTTTTCCTGTACCGGTAACTTTAAAGCGCTTTTTTGCACTACTGTTTGTTTTTACCTTTGGCATTATATAACTTGTTTATTGTTACTCCCTGCTGGCGCCCCGAAATGTCGGGAACTTATGGAGCCGTGTGGGAAATGTCTAAAAAGATTTCTCTTTTCGGAGCGCAAAAATAGGGATTTATTGTTGAAGATGAGCATTGATTCTCTAAAAATCAGGATTCAGATTAACTTTAAGTAGTCAATGTTAAGCGTTTTTTAATCATCAATGTCAATATTTAAAATTGTGTAAACAATCTTCAATACAGTTCTTCACAAAATTTCTTAAAAATTTATAAATGGTAACGTTAGCTTACTGGTATGTGTTATTTTCGTTTTATAAAAAAAACCATTTTAAATATGATGATTAAAATTACAACTATTGCTTGCGCTGCTCTGCTTTTTGGAGCATCTGCATTTGCACAAAAAAGTAAGGATGAAGTGCCTAAAAACTGGCACCAGCTAGATCCTGCCACGACAGGTTATAATGGAATCAGCTTACAAAAAGCGTATGACCTTGTAAAAGCAAAAAAATTAAAAAGTACCAGAGTTATAGTAGCAGTAATTGATAGTGGTATTGATACCGCACACGAAGATTTAAAGCCAATACTTTGGACAAACCCAAAAGAAATACCTGGAAACGGTATTGATGATGACAAAAATGGCTATGTAGATGATGTACATGGATGGAATTTTATTGGTGGAAAAGATGGAAGAAATGTAAAAGAAGACAGTTATGAAGCTGCAAGGGTGTATCATCAATTAAAAACAAAATGGGCTGATAAAACTGCTGAAGATGCCAATACCGCAAAAGATAAAAAAGAGTTTGCAGACTTTACTAGAGCAAAGGCAAAAACTGTTGGAGATATAAACCCAGAGCAGGTTAAACAAATTACTTTTATGCTTGGTAAAGTTACCCGAGGAGATTCTGTTATACGCAAGGAATTAGGTAAAGAAGAATATACGGCAGCAGACATGGATACTTATAAACCTATTGACGCTGATGCCAAGATGGCCAAAGCGATTCTGTTAAATATTTCTAAGGCAAATAACACAACAGATATTAGCAATACTATGCTGATAGAAGAATTAAATGGGGAAGTTCGCAAGGGTGAATCATCATCTAATGCACCAAAAGAATACAGAAAAGATATTGTGAAAGATGATGAAACAAACATTAACGACCGCAATTATGGTAATAATGATTTGCTGGCCAGTACTCCTATGCATGGTACACATTGCGCAGGTATTATTGGTGCTGTTAGAAACAATGGTAAGGGTATGGATGGGGTAGCTGATAATGTGCGCATAATGGCCATTCGTGCTGTGCCTGATGGTGATGAGCATGATAAGGATATTGCAAATTCTATCCGTTATGCAGTAGACAATGGGGCAAAAATTATAAGTATGAGTTTTGGTAAAGATTTTTCTCCTGAAAAAGAATGGGTGGATGATGCATTTAGGTATGCAGCAAGTAAGAATGTTTTATTGGTACATGCAGCTGGGAATGATTCTAAAAATGTAGATACAACTTATAATTTCCCAAACCCTTATTATATTGATGGTAGCGGAAGAGCGGAAAATATTATTACTGTTGGTGCGTCTGGCGATTTAAAAAATGGTGGCCTTACCGCTTCCTTTAGTAATTATGGTAAAAGAGAAGTAGATGTGTTTGCACCCGGCGTAAATATTTACTCCACTTTACCCGGTGGAAATAATTACGGTAATCTAAGCGGTACATCTATGGCTTGCCCTGTAGTGGCAGGTACGGCGGCATTGTTGTTGGGATATTATCCTAATTTAACTGCAGTTCAGTTAAAAGAGGCAATAGAAAAATCTGCCATAGCGCCAAAAGAAAAAGTAAACAATCCTGAAACAAAAGAAAAAGTTTCGTTAAGTGACCTTTCCAAGACAGGTGGTTTTTTGAATGCGTACGAAGCAATGAAATATGCAGGAACAATAAAGACCGAGAAAAAAATCCTTTTACCGCAAACTAAAATTAAAACAACCAAGAGAGGATGAGATGTGAATAGTGGATTGGCAATGGTGAGTCCTGGATATTGAATTTAAATAAAAAACGCTTCAATTTTATTGAGGCGGTTTTTATTTAACGAAACTGTACATTTGGCAAAATAAAAAGTTATGAATAAACCATCGGTTTATAAAAATTATTTTGAAAACTATACATCGTTAGTCAGTGAAAAAGATGTATTAATTGCATTTACCAAACAGGAGGAAATATTGGTAGATTTTTTAAATTCAGTATCAGAAGAGAATTCAATGTATGCTTATGCTGAAGGTAAGTGGACCTTAAAAGAAATGTTGCAACATATGATTGATACAGAAAGAATATTTTCTTATCGGGCGTTAGCAATAGCGAGAAAAGAACTGGCAACCCTTCCAGGTTTTGATGAAAATTTATATGTTGATAATTCTTATACAAACCGCAGAACATGGGCCGACCTTTCCGAAGAAATAAAGACGGTGAGAAAAGCTACTATTTTTTTATTTGAATCTTTCACCGAAGAAATGCTTCAGCAAGTTGGTAATTTTAGTTCGAGCAATGGTTCTGCCAACGACATTGGATTTATAATAGTAGGACATGTTTATCATCATATTCAAATAGCTAAGGAAAGATATTTATGAACTTTCTTAAAAAAGTTCCGGTTACATATTTGAAGGCTTTTTTAAAATAGCTACCGTTAATCTACTTACACAAATAAGCTTTTCATTTTCATCGTGTATTTTTATATCCCACACATGGGTGGTACTCCCAAGGTGCAGACGTGTAGCCGTTGCAGTTACAATTCCTTGTTTGGCACTGCGTATGTGGTTTGCATTAATTTCTAACCCTACGCAAATATATTTTGAAGGATCAAGTACATAGTAAGAAGCAACACTGCCAACTGTTTCAGCCAATGCACAACTTGCGCCACCATGTAATAATCCGTAAGGTTGTTTTGTCCGATCATCTACTGGCATACTCATTTTAAGATAATCATTACCTACTTCTACCCATTGCATACTGAGGTGGGTGCCCATAGTATTACCAGTAATTACTAAATCTGTAAGAGATAAATTTTTATTAAACCAGATATTGTTATTTGCCAACTTTAAAAGTTTTTTTGATAGATTTATTTACAGCCTTTGGTAAAAATTTAGCTACATCTCCCCCATTTCTTAATACATCTCTTACTAATGTAGAAGCTACGGAAGTAAATTGTGGTAAGCAGGTAAGAAAAACGGTTTCTATATTATCTGCAAGACTACGATTCATATCTGCAATAGCTTTTTCGTATTCAAAGTCGTTTACATATCTAATACCTCTTAGTATAAATTTAGCGCCTATTTCATTGCAACAATTTACAGTGAGTCCATCGTACAAAACTGCCTCTACTTTATCGTTTTCTGCATATATTTCATTGAGCCAGTCTATTCTTTGTTGGTCAGTAAACATCGGTGTTTTATTGATATTTCTACCAATACCAATCACAATCTTATCAAACAAAGGCAGTGCTCTGTCTATAATATCTGTATGGCCAAGCGTAACAGGGTCAAAGGTTCCGGGAAAAAGACAAACTCTCACTAATGTATAATTTATGATAAATGATTAAACGTGTTTATAATTGCAATTTATTTCCTTTCAGCTAACAAGTACAGTACGGCCATTCTTACAGCAACACCATTTTCCACCTGTTGTAAAATAATAGAATTTTTTCCATCTGCTACATCGCTGTCTATTTCCACACCACGGTTTATTGGTCCGGGATGCATAATTACTATTTCTTTATGTAAGCCATCTAATATCTTTTTTGTAACACCATATGCAAGATTATATTCTCTTAAAGTTGAAAACAATACTTTCTTTTGTCGCTCCAATTGTATTCTAAGCACGTTTGCAACATCACACCATTGTAATGCTTTTTTTAAATCGTATTCTACCCTTACATCCAGTGCTTCTTTTATATATTTTGGTATTAGCGTTGGCGGACCGGCTACCATTACTTCGGCACCCATTTTTTTCAATAAGTAAATATTACTGAGTGCTACACGGCTGTGCATGATATCGCCCACAAGCACAATTTTTTTTCCTTCTAATGCTCCTGTTTTTTCCTGAATAGAAAATGCATCCAGCAAAGCTTGGGTGGGATGCTCATTGGTGCCATCTCCGGCATTTACAACAGCAGTATTGGGTAAATGTTTGACAAGAAAATGTGCCGCCCCACTTGCCTGGTGGCGCATCACTACCATGTCCACCTTCATGCTCAAAATATTATTTACGGTGTCCAGCAATGTTTCCCCTTTGGAAACGGAAGATGCGGAAGCACTGAAATTAATAGAATCAGCTCCCAGCCTTTTTTCTGCCAACTCGAAAGAAATACGGGTACGAGTACTGTTTTCATAAAATAAATTTACAATGGTAACATCTCTGAGCGAGGGTACTTTTTTTACAGGACGCTGTAAAACTTCTTTAAATTGAATGGCAGTTTGTAAAATGAGGGAAATATCTTCCGTAGAAAGTTCTTTAATGCCTATTAGGTGTTTTGTAGATAGTTGCATTAAGGAGCGAAGCTATGGTAAAAAAAAGAAAGTATCAAGAAATTACTAATCAGGAAATCATTTATAATTTCTCATTAAAATCATATCTTAACTAGCATGGATTTATTAAAAACCAAATGAGAAACGTTTTATGACCTTGCAACGTTTAGAAAATTAATAAATAACCACTTCGCCATTTTCTTTATCAACTTTTACTTTTTGTTCAAATTGGCCATCAATTGTTTTACCACAATAATCAGGTTGAATGGGCAACTCCCTATCAAACCTTCTGTTTACCAATACGCAAAGTTCTACTTTTTTAGGTCTTCCAAAATCCTGCAACGCATCCAAAGCAGCACGAATCGTTCTACCGGTATAAAGTACATCATCAATTAAGATTACTTTTTTGCCTTCAATTGAAAAAGGGATTTCCGTTTTGTTGGAAACATGTATTTCTGTACGTACATCATCTCTGTAAAAAGTAATATCAAGCAAACCATATTTAGTTTCTCTACCGGGGCAGAGCAACTTTATTTCTTCAATAATCTTATTACTTACAAATACTCCTCGTGGTTGCAAACCGATAAAAATGGTATCGCTTACATTTTCATCATTTTCTATTAACTGCTGTGCAAGTCGCTTAATGGTAAGGTTAAATTGTGAGGGCGATAGAATAATTTGCATAAACGAAGGTATCGGTTTTGTTGTGTTAATGTAACCTCATTTAATTTCCTCTTTCCACTTCTTTCAATTCCACTTCTTTTATATCTGCATCCATTTTTTCTCTTTTGGTGCCTACTCTTAATCTTGCAAATAAACTCATATAAAGATTAGCAATCCATACTAAAGAAAAACCACCAATAAGGTAACCACGCCAATCATCAAACAGTAAATGATATTTTGTTATTATTAAAAATGCAAGGGCTATATAATGGCTAAAACAATACTCGCAGGTAAATAGATAAAAAAATTTTTGTTCCAAAATATTTTTACACCCCTCAGATTTTTTTTTGCAATACTCCCGTGGTTCTTTAAAAATTTCTTCGTGGGTTACGGTCCATGCAATACAAGCAATAGGTAGAGATAATAAAAAAAGATTGGCGACTTCGTTATCAATATTCATTTATAAAAATTTAGAAATTAAAATCAAATTGCATACCAGCAAAGTTCATTTAAAATCTGACAAGGTAGCGGTAAAAATTCCCCTCTCCCGCTTTTTAAAAATTGCTTTCCAATTACCATTGTACCTTATTAATGCAGGTACAGTAAGGTTTCCAAACTTAGTCATTTGTACTTCCATACTTACCCTAAAATCATAAACCCCTGCATCGTAGCGTAATGTATAGTTTCTTGCAACTACATCAAAAGTAATTTCATTAAACCAAGTCGTCATCTCATCTACCACTACTTTACCACTTTTTCCTTCTTTTACTTGTTGTTTAAATACGTAACAGTTTGTATTATTGTAGCGTTCAAAGTCAATATCCATGTTGTAACTATCTGCTATTTCATCATCGTAAATGGCTGTTTTGTTACTGATAAAAGGCAGCCCGTTGATTCTTCTGCCAGGGTTAAAAAAAAGCATTTTCAGTTGCTCTTTGTGCTTTTCCATTCCACTTTTACCTTCGGTAGAAAACTCTTTTCCTTTTACAATATTATCTTCTCCACAAATATTGCCTTTAGTAAAAAATAACGATGCATACATTTGTGCAGTGTAGTAATTGTATTCTTTTAAATCCGTATAAAAGTCACCAGTTGACTTTTCATCAATAATTTCCATGGTGCGACAACCATTTTGCACAATCTGTTTCGTATGGCTGAATAGAGAAGCTTGCAAATTCCCCTTTTTATCGTTCATTCTAATATCATTAATGGCACTAAAATTTAAAATGCGTAAATTCTTAAATGCTTTGTAAAAGCTGCTATCATTTTTTATTTTTTCTATAAAGGCAGGAACGTTTAATTTATTATCTAAAACGACTGTACTCAAAGTGATCATTTTGCTTCCAACAACTACAATGCTGTCTGCCTGTATTTGCGCTGATATATTAATGTATAGTGAGAAATAAAAGAAAAAAGAAAGAATATATTTCATGCCCGCAAGTTATAAATTTATAAAGACGCAAACAATCGCAAAAACGCATTTCAAAGTAATGTTAACTTAAATTTTATTAATGGTATTTTGTATAATGCGGCAAAAAAAGCAGGCACCAAGGTAGTGCCTGCCTGTAATTACTGATGCTCAGTTTTTAAAACGTAAGGTAGTTCATGATTTAAAAAAAGTGGTACAAAATACATCAGTTATTTTTTGGTTGTACCAGTCTGTTAATAGCGCATTTTCAGCACTAAATATGTTTTCAATACATTTTATTATAAATAGAATTGTTTTATGTTTCTATTAATACCCAATTATTGACATACAATGATCGGGTAAAAAACAAACACGAATTTATAGAATAGGGATTATGATAATCTAAGGGAAAAGGATATAAACAGATAGTATTTCAGTAGGAATAGATGATTTGCAAATGTTTAAGCAATATAGGAAATTTTATATTAACAATTAAATTATTTCTTAAAATAAATAAAAGAATATTCTATAAAAAATAAATTTATAAAAATATTTAAATGACTATCTGTTTTAATTATTTAGGAAAAACCATTCTGTAATCTACCTTTATTTTACCTTTTGCAATATCATCTAGTTTTCGTTTTATAAGAGTGCGTTTTAAAGGTTTTATGTGATCTATAAATAACTTACCTTCTAAGTGGTCGTACTCATGTAAAATAACACGTGCAGTAATACCATTAAAAATATTAGTATGGGCGAAGAAATTTTCATCTAAATATGATATCGTAACGGATTCCTCCCGCAAAATATCTTCTCTTACACGGGGGATGCTTAAACAACCTTCATTGTATTTCCATGGTGCGCCATCAAGTGCTATAATATGCGGGTTTATAAATGTGCCTTTAAAACCAGGCTTATCAGGGTATTCGTCGGTATCACCATCTTCATCATTTTCAAAAATCTGCTCGCTGTCCATAGTAAAAATCCGAACACTTTTATTTATTTGCGGTGCCGCCAAACCCACTCCATTGCTATTATACATTGTTTCCCACATATCTGCTAAAAGCTTTTCTAACCCTTCGTAATCAGGAGTAATATCTAAAGCAATTTTTCTTAATATAGGCGAACCGTATGCAACAATGGGAAGAATCATGTGTGGTTTTTAATTAATTTGATTGGTTGATTTTGCTAATATCTTTTTAAAATACAAAAATAGGATTTATACAAATGTGCAAATATGCTATTGTGCTATCTTTTTAAATTCATGGCTATTTTATAATCTTTCAGATTTTAAGAGTTAACTAATTAAATACTGAATTAATCAACTGTTCAACTATTACTCATGTATTCCTGCAAAATTATCGTAGCAGCAATTACGTCTACATTGGCTTTTACTTGCCGGTCTTTCTTTTTCATGCCCATATCAATCATCGATGCTTTAGCCATTTTTGAAGTAAATCTTTCATCTACGGTTTTTAAAGGCATGGCCGGGAAAGCTTTTTTTATTCGCTCAACAGCATTTTTAGCCGGAGCAGTTCCATGCGTATCACTCTCATCCCAGTTTACAGGTATTCCAATAATAATTAACTCAACCGGTTCATTTGTAAAATAATTCTTTAAAAAAGGGATCAATTCATGCGAATCAATAGTGGTGAGGCCTGTAGCAATAATTTGTAAAGGATCTGTTACGGAAATACCGGTTCTTTTTTTTCCATAATCTATTGCCATTATTCGTGCCATCTTTAAAGTTATTGTTCCGTCAAAATAGTGTATTCTGCTTTCAAAGCGTTTGAATTTTTATAAATAGCCTCTATAAAATCTTCACCATAAACTGTTGTATATTCTAAAATATTGTCTACCCTTTCCTGCAAATTTCCCAACGGATACAATGCAGATTTTATTTTTTTTATCTGCCGCTGTTGTGTTTCAAATTTTTTCTTTTCAGCTTTCAGCATTTTCTTTTCTAAAATCTCCAGTCTGTTTAAAGCCTGTATACGCAATGCGTGTATATGGCAGTTTAGTGTACCATCGATACCTGAAGCAACGGTTTTTATTTTTTCATACAAGGTCTTCAGCGCTTCCTTCTCCTCATTAATATCTAAAATTGCGGTTGATTCTCTTCTCACGATCCCTTCTATTAAATCTTTTTCTGTCTTAAAAATATCTTTGTCTTCAAAACCAAGTTTGGTAATTTTTTCAGCAGTTTTTTTATTTACAATTGAAAATGAATTGCGTAAAATCAACGGTGGAAAAAATGTTCCGGAGGCTTCAAAAACTTTTTTAAGTTCCAGCCAGTATGCCAACTCTCCTCCTCCACCAATAAATGCCACATTAGGTAAAATCATTTCCTGAAACACAGGACGCAAAATTACATTTGGACTAAATTTTTCAGGAGAATTTTTAAGTTCTTCTAATATTTCATCTTTTGTGAAAATGAAATTTGTATTGGCAACAGCAAATTTATCGCCGGTGGTTTCAATTCTTTCTCTTTTATTTTCATCCAGATAAAATAGATTTATTGCTCTGCCTGCCGCTTGTACTTTGTATTCTTTTGGAAATGCCGTTACTGTTTTTGCTACAGCTTTTTCTGAAAAATGCTCGTTTAGTTCTCTTGCAATAATGGAAGCAAACTCATTTTTTAACTGTCTATTATCAGGCAATAAAATAATGAGACCATACGCATTAAATAAATAATGTACAAATTGAAAAGTAGCCAATTGAATTGTGATGCCTTCCTTGTAGAAAATACGAACCTGTTTTATTATTTCGTCACCATTTTTTTCTAGAGAAAGTTGCAATGCAATAGCGTCAATAATTACGATGAAATCTTTATCAATTAGCATTCTACCTACAGCGCCTGTTTGGTTGGTTTGCCATTTGTATTGTGTACCATTTATGTGCACTTCTCCCAACTCATCCAGGTCAGCATCTTCAGTGCCCATGTAGTATACAGGCACGAAATTATTTTCTGGCATTGCTTCTTTTAAAGCTTCGCTCAGTTTTATTGCATGAAGAATTTTATAAATAAAATATAAATGACCGGTAAAAATATTAGGCTGGTGTGCTGTACAAACCGTAAATGTATTTTGTACAAGAAGGCTTTCGATATTGACTTTCAGCTTATGGGATATTTCCGTTGCTTCATATTGTGTATTTATTACATCAACAAGTAATTGTCTGTTAACAGCAAAGGCAGACCGATCTTTTACCGCCTTTTTAAAACCTTCAATATTGATGGGATAATTGTAAAAATTTTTTAATGCCGGTGCAGCATCCAAATAATCCAATACAATTTTGGAGAATGAATTTGTTTGCCTGTAAGAAATTTTAGTAGAAGAAAAATTCATTATTTGTTTTTTACCTCACCCCCCGCCTCTCCAAAGGAGAGCAGCCAGGCTACTATATTTTAAAGCTATTTTACGAGCACAAAAAGTTAAGTTCGCTTCAATCTCATACGGTCTATAATTTTAAGCAATGGTATGACCCTGAAGTCAGTGACCCGCCTTCGGACGGACAGGCACTATAACGATGATGACCGTAGCTGTTTCTTGGCTCGTACAAAAAAACTTTTTGTCCCGAAGAAAGCTACCAAACCTCACCCCCGCCTCTACAAAGGAGAGGAGCCACACTCAGATAATTTAGAATTTCTTTAAAGGTCCAGAGTGCCAACTTCCCCCTTCGGGGAATTTAGGGTGCTTGCAACTCCCCTTCCAAGTCATAATCAAAAGCATTTGTAATTTTTACCATTACAAAATCGCCGATCACCAATTTTTTTGTTGTGTTTATGATAACTTCATTATCTACCTCCACACTATCAAATTCGGTACGGCCAAGGTACCTGCCACTCTCTCTTTTATCTACCAATACCTTAAATATTTTTCCAACTTTTTCTGCATTTTTTTCTAAAGATATATCCTGTTGCACTTCCATTATTTCCTGTGCTCTTTCTTCTTTTTCTTCTGCGGAAATATTATCATTAAGTAAATGCGCACTTGTTTCTTCTTCATGCGAATAGGTAAAAATACCAACTCTATCAAACTTCATTTTTTGTAAGAAAGTTTTTAATTCTTCTACATCTTCTCTAGTTTCTCCCGGGAAACCGGCTATTAAAGTTGTGCGAAGGCAAATACCCGGAACCTTTGCCCTTATTGCGTTTACAAGGTCTTCCATCTCCACTCGGGTAATATTTCTCTTCATTGCCTTCAGCATATTATCTGCAGCGTGCTGCAAAGGCATATCGAGGTATTTACAAATATTTGGGTGGGCATTCATGGCATCTAAAATCTCCATTGGAAATTTTGAAGGGTAAGCATAATGCAACCGTATCCATTCCAAACCTGGTATCACTGCCAGCTCATTTAGGAGGCGTGGCAATTCTCTTTTTTTGTAAATATCTAACCCGTAATATGTAAGTTCCTGTGCGATGAGCATTATTTCTTTTACACCACGTTTTACCAATTGCTTAGCTTCTTCAACAATGCTTTCTATGGTTCTGCTTATGTGCTGTCCCCGCATAAGTGGAATAGCGCAAAACGAACAGGTGCGGTTGCAACCTTCACTTATTTTTACATAAGCATAATGCGAAGGTGTGGCGAGTAATCTTTCGCCAATTAATTCGCCTTTGTAATCTGCTTCAAACTGTTTTAATATTTGGGGTAATTCCATTGTGCCAAAAAAGGCATCTACTTCAGGTATTTCTTCTTCTAAATTATTTCTGTAACGCTCGCTAAGGCAACCGGTAACATAAACTTTATCCAGCTTTCCTTTTTTCTTTAGTGCTACATTTTCCAGAATGGTGTTTATGCTTTCTTCTTTTGCTTTATCTATAAAACCACAGGTATTAATGATTACAATATTATGATCCAGCTTTTCATTTTCGTGAATGGTTTCAATATCATTTGCTAAAAGCTGCCCGCTAAGCACCTCACTATCAACCATATTTTTACTACAGCCTAATGTTATAATATTTACCTTATCTCTTTTTAGTGTTTTTGTCTTCATAATTTTGAAGGCGCAAAGTTATGTTATTGGTTGGCAAGTTTAAGTTAAAGGAGGATGTTTGTGGGAATAGTCTGATATGTACGTTGAGAAAAATTTAAATGTAGACCTTGGCTTTAATACCGAATTTTATTTTTATAAACATCGCTCATCAAAATTATAAATTAGCAAATATTCTACTCTTCATTCAAATCGACTACCTCGTAAGAACTTTTCCCCCTTTCACCCATCAAAACATTCAAATACTCTTGATGTTTTTCTTTTAACCTTTCACGCCTTTCTTCTTTTCGTATTCTAATTTTTTGGTTAAAATAATAAAACAATGATAAGGAAATAAATATTGCTATAAATAAGTAAGGGGAATTAATTTGCATTTCACTATGGGTTCTTTGATCCTGCTATCAATTTCCCTAAATTATCTTCCGCAAAAAATGCCGCACAAAGTTCGTCTGCTTGCTTTAAAAGGCTACCAACGTTGTCGTTTATTGTATGGTTATACTTGCAGGCACGATCCATAGCTACTTCTTTGCTTACAAATTGTGTATGTTCTACAGCATCAGCAGTGGCCATAATTTGCAGCGCACTGTCTTTTATTTTTCCTAAAGCACTTATCACAAAACTCAATGCAAGAAAATAATTTTTTTCAAACAATAAAACAATTTCATTGTTTGCTACTGCGGGCAATTTATTATAGGGAGAATGTATAACTTCATCAGTTAAATATTTTTTTACCGAGGCATCGTCCACATCGTTTTCAGTTAATTGAATAGCGCCTCTTAACGTTTGAGGGTATATGCTTAACCAGCGTAATTGCCTTCTTAATTCGTGTACCTGTTCTTCCATCTGAGTGAAAGCGCTACCGGCTTGTTTGTAAAAATTATTTATTTCTTCTATCTCCTTTTTGTAATAGGTGTCAATTAATGCTATTTCTTTTTCGGGAGATTGCCAGTCAGCCTTTTTTAATTTTTTTCTTATTTTTTTTGTACGGGCAGCATCATTGCTTATCCACTTTTTCTTTAACAGATAAGCGTTTATTTTTACATACTCCTGCTCCCTTTTTTCTTCCATGTACATTCTTATTGTACTGGGTATTTCTGCATCTGCCAGAAAAGATTTTGCAAAAGCATCAAAATAATCTACAGCACCCAGCATATCTTCCAACGCTTTAAAATGATCTTTCACATAACTAAATATTTTTTTGTTATGTAAACCCGCATATAACTTAGCCAGCCCTTCCAGCATAAAAAATTTGGTACGGGCATCATTTTTAAATAGATATTCAGTGGGGTTTACTTCTTTTGATGCTTTCTTTAAAAGTTCATCTACTTGTATTAAGTAATATTCAAATCTGCCAGGACCTTGAGTCATAATAAAAATATAAAGTAATAATGAGTGAATTGATAAGTTGTTTATTGCTCGAAATAGGCAGTGGTGCCGCCCACCCAGGTTTTATCTTTATTGTAACGAGTACCAATCATTTTGCCTTTGCTAAGTCTTGCTAAGTTATGCACCGCAATAGGCCTTTCCCATTCATCTTTCCAAAAATAAAAAAGCCTTATTTCTGCTTTTGCCGGTTCATCTGGAGTATCAATTATAGAAGCGTAAGTTACTTTGCGTTGTAATATCCAGTTTTCAGGGTCCGTTATTTTATCAATATCGGCTTGTTCCACATCAATTACCACACCCATACCGGCAAACGAAAAAAGTGGCTTTAGTACGAACTCACTTAAGTTTACCGGTTGAGTAATTTCGTTTAAAAAAAATGTTTCGGGCACATAGGGATTATCTATAAATGGCAGCGTAAACTTGCTTATTCTGTAAAACCAATTTGGGTGCGGCACCCACTCTACATCATATTCTTTTGTGAGATCAATAATATCGGTTAAATCTTCCTGCTGCTGAAGATCATCGAAAATAAGGCGGTTGTAAATTCTTTTTACCAGTTGCTTTTCGCCATTTTCTTTTATATAATACAATTGCTTTCCATCTGCTTTTAATTTTGTCAAGCAAACGGGTTCTATGCCCAATAATTGTTTTGTCGCATAAAAATCTATCCGTGTTTTTTGTTTCTCAGGAAAAATTTCCAGCAGTATTACTTCTTCAAGAGGATGATTTCCTACAAAAATATCCTTCAACAATTGTATGTACGATTCTTTGTTGTAGCCATTTAGATAAGAAGAATAATTTAAAGGCAAGTCTGCATATTTTGCGGTAATCTCACTGTGAAATGCCTGAAATGCGTACAATGTTGGAAAGCCCTGCATTTCTATTAACTGCGGTTCAAGTTCACCCTTTCCATTCTCACAGATACCGAAATCAAACACCATACATTGCGCATGTTTTTCGTTTCCGGGTACTCTTACATCTGCAGGTATGCTCCGCTCTGTAAGTTCTTTAAAATTTGGTGCCACCATTACGTCAATAATATCTTCGCAAGCGTTAAGCATTTTATGAGTAAATTCTTTGTCTATAAAAATAGGCGTTTCAGCATTTCTAAAATCCAGTGCACCCGGACTCACAGCCTCCACCTCTTTCATATAAGCAATGTACTTTTCTTCCGTAAAATTCTTATTAAATTTTTCTCTGAGGGCTTTTTGCATAAACAGTGTAGGTTTAGTTTGAGAATGTATAAAGAAGAATAAATTTAATAATTATCTTTTATACAGGAAATTAAAATAGACAATGTCATAATTATTTTATCCTAGATACTCTTTCAACCCTTTAATTATACTTCTACCAATGCCATTTTTCTTACAGCATTGTTTAAAAAGTTAGGCAAAATATGCGCATAAGTGTGGGCTATTTTATCAGGATCGCCTAAGTGCTCTATCATGCTTTTCCATTTTTCTTCGCCATGGTTTTCAACAACTATAAGTTTTCTTTCAGGCCTTTGTAAATACATGCTCATACCTATTGCATCTGCTTCAGGGTGAAACTGTGTACCCACCATATTTTCATTAAATCTTATAGCCATTATGGCTCTTTCTAAGGGTACATGTGGACGGCTTTTTTCTATAGCAAGTATTTTGCCGCCTAAATGTTTTAATGTATTATGCTTTGGTTGCGTCACCTGGTAATCTCTGCTGTCAACTGCATAAAAAGGATCAGTTAATCCCGTAAAGATGGCATCGCTAGTTGCATCTGTTAGATAGTGAATGGGGAAAACACCGAAAGCAGTACTCTTTCTTTTACTTACTTCTGCAATATTAAAGTACCTACATGCGAGCTGAAAAGAATGACAAATAAAAAACACTTGTTTTTTTATTACATTTTCTTCTGCTTTATTAAACTCCAACATATCATCTATCCACGAAAAAAAACTATTTTCCCATTCAGTACCCTTGCTGTCTAATGGAGAACCCGGCCCGCCACTGCATAAATATATATCGTAAGATAAATCTGGCAGGTTAATATTTTGTCTTACATTAAACTCGTCTCTTATTACATCTTTGTGTTGAAGTTCAGAAAACTGGTTTAAAATTTCTCTTAAACAACGCATTCCCTGGTTTTCCACGCCTTCGTACATATCTAATATGGCAACTTTTATTGGTACAATTTCATAGTTCATATATACCAAAATTATGCATTACTTCCTCAAAATGTTGTAGAATATGGGTGAAAATTTCTGTGTGGGCTTTTATTGGCTTTTATTTTTATAATTGGATAGTATGTTAAGGAAACGAAATGGAATTATGCATGTAAACATCTATATGTAAGTTATCCAAATTACATTTTATAAATCTGCATCCGGGTTAAGCCACATCACCTCCCACAAATGCCCGTCTAAATCTTCAAACCCATGTGCATACATAAACCCATGGTCCTGTTTTTCATTACAACTTGTGCCTCCCTCAGCCAATGCTTTTTTAATTATCTCATCTACTTTAATTTTGCTCTCCACACTTATGCAAATTATGGCTTCAGTAATGTTAAAAGCATCTGCCAAAGGCTTTTTGGTAAAATTTTTAAAGACATCTTCTTCCAGCAACATCACAAAAATGGTATCGCTAATAATCATACAGGTAGCAGTATCATTGGTAAATTTTGGGTTGAAAGTGTAGCCTAGTTTGGTAAAAAAAAGAATGGACTTAAGCAGATTTTTTACAGGCAGGTTTACAAATATTTGTGTTTGCATATAGGAGCAGTAAATACAATTATAAAATTATTTTTCCTGTAGTCTTTTTAAATTTTCGAGGCCTGTTTCCAAATCACCACCAATCATTTTGTTCATAAACAACCCCATAATATTTAATGGATATTTCATGTGACCGCTTATTTGCCATTTTACCAGAGTTTTATCCGGTGCTACACTATCAGTACTCATATAGGCATCGGCAACATCTGTCATAGGTTCTTCAAACCTAAGTTCGTAATCAATTCGGTTTGCATCAATTTTTTTTATTTCCTGTGCTCCCCTGCCTACTTCTTTATTTTTACTCTCCCATGCTGCTACAAAACCTGGCGTAGCGTCAGTACCGGTAAAAGTTTTTTTCATTGCAGGATCCATACTCGCCCACTTACTGTAATCGTTTTGATTTTTTAAATATTTTACATAATCATACACCTGCGTTTTGGGTTTGTTTATTGTGATGGATTTTTCTACTGCATAATCTTTACTCATAAACAACGCTGCAGTAAGCAATACGGCAATAATTACCCCTACTACGATTAATATCTTTTTGATTATTCGCATAGCTCATAGTTTTTAATATTTAAAGATAATATTATTTTATAAAGTGTAACTGCATAATAAAATGATAAATATTTGATAAGGAAATTGCTCTTCGCATCTGATTCTTTATTTTTACTACTAATTGAACCCATCTGCGTAAATTTTTAAAAATATTATCCAGGATTATTCTTGCAATTTTATTGCTGCTTATTTTCTTATATGGCATATTGCATTTGTCATCTGTACAAACCTGGCTCGTTAAAAAAATCGCCACTAATCTTTCTAAAAATTTAAATACAAAAGTTACAGTCGAAAAAGTAGATGTTAGGTTTTTTAATAAAGTACT
>Ga0105047_10006978_pt1 | contig 19084 bp, 16 predicted proteins | sample MAT04_FD_78384 | JGI IMG/M metagenome (GOLD analysis project Ga0105047, IMG submission 78384) | Freshwater microbial communities from Lake Fryxell liftoff mats and glacier meltwater in Antarctica - MAT-04 (megahit assembly) | ecosystem: Environmental > Aquatic > Freshwater > Ice > Liftoff... | reverse complement strand
TAACACAAATAAAATATTTAAGAGCCCTGGAAAAGAATATTCGCCTTTCCAGGGCAGGGATTGATGACGTCTTGGAGAAAAATCACCTGGATGCCATCATAGCGCCAACTGGGGGCCCTGCCTGGATGATTGACTTGATAAACGGTGACAATTACCCAGGTGGATGTTCATCTCCCGCAGCTGTCTCAGGGTACCCACATATTACAGTTCCAGCAGGTTATGTATTTGGATTGCCAGTTGGTCTGTCAATATTTAGCACAGCATGGACGGACTGGAAACTTGTGCAATATGCTTATGCGTTTGAACAAGCAACCAAAGTTCGAAATCCACCTACGTTTCTAAAATCAGTTGATTTGAATTCTGACGAAATAAGCTGGTAATAAGTTTATAGTTAGGAACTGCGGTATGCATAAAAGAACTTCAAAATTAGCCTCCTGAGATTGACGGAAGCAAAATGATTTTATCGTCTTCCTGGATGGAAGTTTCTATACCATTCAAGTCTTTAATATTGGTGTTATTGAGAAATAGATTAACATAACGTCGAAGTTTCCCATTCTTATCTGCAATGTGGATTTTAATCGATGGGTATTGAGCGTAAAGGTCGTTTAAAGCGTCGGCAATTGTTGCGCCGCTCAGGTGTATTTTTGTTTGGTTATTAACATAAGAACTCATTAAAGCTGGAATAGTTAAGATTGGCATAAGTTATCTTTCGTAAGGGCTCGGTTCAGATTGCAAAATCTATTCCTTGCCAGGCATCATCCAAAAGAGGTGTGTGAATGTGATGATGTTTTTCAAATTTATGTCCTTCGACTTCTTCTTCAAGCTCATCTACTCGTTGCATAAGTTCTTTTATGGATGCTCCAATTATATCTGGTAAAGAAGTGTGGTTTAAATCAGGAGCATCTGTAGCCAGGTGCGGCTGAGACCGTTTCACAATTTGTCCGGGGACGCCGATTACTACCGAGTTTTCGGGCACGGACTTTACCACCACAGCATTAGCACCGATGCGACTATCTGCACCGATCATAATATTCCCCAATATCTTTGCCCCAGCTCCAATCGTTACTCGATCTCCAACGGAAGGATGCCGCTTGCCTTTGTTGAGGCTCGTCCCTCCCAAAGTGACACCATGATAAAGCGTAACGTCTTTACCAATCTCAGCTGTTTCGCCAATGACTACGCCCATTCCATGGTCGATGAAAAGACCAGACCCAATAGTGGCACCCGGGTGGATTTCGATACCGGTAATTCCGCGTGCCAATTGGGATAACCAACGCGCCAGGAGTCGAGCTTTTTTAAGCCACAGCCAATGAGTTATGCGATGAATCCATATTGCATGCAGCCCAGGATAAAGAAGAAATATTTCAAGGGAAGTACGTGCGGCAGGATCACGTTCAAGAGCAGATTTCACATCTTGCCGAATCATTGCCAAATAACCTTTAAATCCTTTATAGTTGCTCGAAACAGTCACGGTTTGAGTGGACATGTGAATGGTCTCCATTAAGTTATTCTTTTCCCGAGATTAAAATATAAAAACGATGATCAAACAGCACGTGTTAGAACATGCGGAGTTCGGTCACCGTCTATTTTTTAGTTAGCTTTGTAAGCTATTTGTATAGAGACGGTGGTTACGAACCCCGCCCCAGACACAAACATTTTATTGTTAATCTTATTGTTTTAACCATAGTAGCTATTTTACTGAAATGTCATGTAAAGTCAATACAAAAATTAATTTCTATGAAATAATTAATAAAAATTCTGGGAGCGCATTGCTGCGTTCCCAGAATTTTTTGTTTGAGCGAATTACTCTTCTTTTTTGGCTTCCATTTCTTTTTTGTGCGCTTCCATGATGGGTTGAGCCAGGTGTATCGGTACCACATCATAATGGTCAAACTCCATCGCGAAATAACCTCGACCGCCAGTTATAGAGCGAAGGTCAGTAGTGTAGCGGAGCATTTCAACCAATGGTACATGCGCTATTACGGTGGTGTTGCCTCGTTCGGAATCAGTGCCCTGTACGCGACCACGCCGGGTGTTCATGTCACCCATCACATCGCCCATGTTTGCATCAGGGACAGTTACATGGACATTCATGATCGGTTCAAAAAGGACCGGGCCAGCATCCATCACTGCAATTTTGAATGCTTCTCGCCCGGCAGTTTCAAAAGCGATGGGTTTCGAATCGACAGGATGTTCTTTACCATCAAACACAATGACCCGTACATTGCTCAGTGGATAACCTGCGAAAACGCCTTTTTCGAGCGCAGCACGAATACCTTTTTCAATGGGTGGTAAATAGGATTTTGATAAGCTCATACCCACAAGTTCATCTGTAAAATCGAAATCCCCATCCATGTAAGGTTCAATGCGCAGGTGTACTTCGCCAAATTGACCTGATCCACCGGATTGTTTTTTATGGCGATATTGCGCAGATGCTTTGCGCGTGATGCCTTCGCGGTATGGAACTTTGGGCTCATCGGTAACCAGGCCAACCTGGAACTTACTATGTGCTCGGCGGATGGCAACATCAACGTGCTGATCGCCCATTCCGGAAAGAATTGTTTGCCCTGTGGCATGTTCGTTTTGCCAGGTAAGAGTAAGATCTTCTTCGCAAAGCCGGGTAAGAGTTGGTGAAATTTTGGCCGCATCCGCTTGAGTCTTTGGATGTATAGCTACTCTGTAGAGGGGCGCTGGGTATTTGGGTACATCTATGGTAATCGGGTGATTCTTGTCACAAAGTGTGTCACCAGTGGCTGTCACATTTAGTTTTGATACAACAGCAATGTCTCCAGCGTGGACATTTTTTATTGAAATTTGTTCCTTACCGCGTTGAATGTGCAACCCGCCCATGCGTTCATCCAGGTTTTTCGTGTTGTTCCACATATGCATATCAGCACTTAGAATACCCGAGATAACCTTGAAATAAGTCATCTTTCCAACAAATGGATCTGCGGTGGTTTTCCAAATATATAGCGCTGCTGGACCCTTGTCACTTTCGTGTAGCTTTTCATCTCCAGATTTGCCATGAACAACAATGTCTGGATGTTCAGAAGGGGCAGGCATAAATTCAATTATTCCGTCGAGCAGAGGAATAATACCCTTTTCGTGGCCGGCTGCTGCAATAAAGACAGGGATAAATGTGCCGTTCAAAACCACATCCTTAAGCCCTCGAAGAAGTTCTTCGCCGCTCAACTCGCCGGTTTCAAGGTATTTCTCCAATAATGCATCTTCCCCTTCTGCGGCAGCTTCGATGAGGATATGGCGAGCTTCATCAACGGCATCCTGGAAGTTTGCAGGAATTTCCGCTGCTTTTCCATCTGCGCCGTAGGCTTTCATGTGAATTAAGTCGAGGACGCCTTTAAAATCGAGCTTTTCGCCCCAGGGAATTTGCACTTGTATTAATCTTTTACCCGCAGCAGTTGCAAACGCTTCTACTGAAGCAAATGCTTTCTCAAAACTGGCATTTTCTCGATCCATTTTGTTTATGACAATAAATCGAGGCAGGCTGAATTGTTCAGCATAGTTCCAGGCCAATTCAGTGCCTACTTCTAAACCAGAAACAGAGTCAACTAAAATGATTGTTCCGTCCGCGATGCTCAAAGCAGAAATCATTTCTCCAACAAAGTCGGTAAATCCTGGCGCATCTAGCAAATTTATTTTGTGATCGCGATACTCAATTGGCAAAACGCTCGCATAGAGGGAAATTTTCCTGCGGATTTCTTCTTCATCATAATCGGAAACGGTTGTTCCATCTTCAATTTTCCCAAGACGCGTACTAGTCCCGGTGGTATGAAGAAAAGCCTCCGCCATCATCGTCTTGCCAGAGCCGCCATGGCCTACCAGTGCGATGTTTCGGAGGTAATCAGTTGTATACTCTTTCATGGAGATCTACTCCTCTATAAGATTGGGATGTTCATTATTGGGAACAGAATGTAGAGACGTAAATTTTATAAGAAGTCTGTATAATTGTCAAAGTTTATTTGTCATAAATAATGTCATATTTGCTATTTTAGAAAATTTGACTCATTTCTACCTGATACAGATAAAATATTTCCCTGCCAGGTCGCTAAATACCCGATTCAATTGATTGGTTCTATCAGTTTGTTTAGCCTAATATGGAAAAGGAAAAATGATGATTCTTTTTATCTTTCTGGATGGGGTGGGTTTGGGCAGTGACGATGGTCAGAAGAACCCATTTGTCTTTGCAGAAATGCCCAATATGCAGAAATTGTTACAAGGTCAAAAATTACTGGCATCTACAGCTCCGTTTATTGGCGAAGAGGCGAGTCTCCTTTCGATAGACGCCTGTTTAGGTGTTACTGGCCTGCCGCAGTCAGCAACTGGTCAATCAGTTTTGTTGACAGGACGTAATATTCCCTATGAGATTGGTTACCATTATGGGCCGAAACCCGACAAAGCTACAGCAGCCTATTTGAGTGAAGGTGGTCTATTCGGAACGTTGAATCGCTCCGGTAAACGTGTGGCGTTGGTAAATGCTTATCCAGACATGTATTTTGAAGGTATAAACTCTGGCAAGAGGCTTTACTCTGCAATACCTCAGGCGGCTGTCAATGCCGGGTTGCGCCTATTCAGAGATGTGGATCTCCTGGCCGACCGGGCGATTTCAGCAGACTTTACTGCCGCTGGTTGGCATGAGCGAAAGCTGGCACCTGATGTAAAAATCCTACATCCTTTTGACGCTGGAAAGAAGCTTGCAACGTTGGCCAGCGATTACGATTTTGCATTTTTTGAATATTGGCTTACGGATTATGCAGGCCATAACCAGAATTTAGATGAAGCGGTAATCCTGCTTGAACAGTTTGATGTTGTCCTGGGTGGTTTGTTAAATGCTAGCGATGAGAATTTATTGATATTAATAACATCAGACCATGGCAATATCGAAGATCTATCAACAAGAAGGCATACAGAAAATCACGTTCCCTTGCTGTTAATAGGAGATGAACGGGAGCGAGAATATTTTGACAAGGTTATAGATTTGACTGGCGTTTACCATGCGATTTTAAAAGCTCTTATATGAAAGAGACGACCCCGCCAAATTTCCGTACTATCTTGATTAACCGAACAAAAGTGGTTTCCGGATGCGAAGTGGAAACCACTTTTGCTTACTCTTCTTTATGAACGATATTGTGTGATCGCTCGCAAGGCTTTTTAGGAATTTCTCTTTAGCAATTTATCTGTAAGGTCCATCAAAAAATCACCAGCTTCACCTTGCGGGTTGGCTTCGCGCAGAGAATTTATCGCAAGGTCAGTCATTTGTTCAGCTATATTGTGAGCGTATTCATAGCCCCCTTCGGACGCTAATAAGCCTGCCATTTCCTCAATTTCATCCACCCGGAGTGGGCCGATTGCCCACCTGGATTCAAACTTCCCTTTTTTGCTCAGCCCAACGAGAACCGGCAGTGATTTTTTACCAACCAGCAGGTCGCTAGAGACAGATTTACCGGTTACTGCTTCCGATCCCCAAATGCCGAGAATATCATCCTGTACCTGGAAGGCCAGACCAAGGTAATGACCAAATGAACGATAAGCGTCTGTCGTGGCGCCATCGGCTTTTGCCAGGATTGCGCCAATCATGCAGCTGGCAGAAAGTAATGCAGCCGTTTTTCCATTTATCATAGGCCAATAATCTTCTATACGCAGATCGTTACGGCCTTCGTAGGAAATATCCAGATATTGACCGCGGGTTAGATCCAAACAAGTACTTTGAAGTACTTGTCCGACTTGTAACACCAGGTCAGCATCATAATTTGCCCCTAAATCTGTAATTGCCAGGTTGGATAACACAAAAAGCCCGTCGCCTGCATTTATTGCCTGCGGAACCCCCCATTTTGCCCAGAGGGTTGGCCTTCCTCTGCGCTTGTCTGAGTGGTCTTGAATATCATCGTGGACAAGAGAAAAGTTGTGGATTAATTCTACTGCTGCGGCAGCAGGTAAGGCAAGATTCCAATCGGCTTGACAGGAAGCGCAAGTGAGCAAAACAAGCAGGGGACGAATCCGTTTCCCGCTGGCATCCGGTCCAGCACCTTCCCCTGTCCAACCCATGTGATAGGTAAGCATTTGATAATACAATGCGGTGTGAGATTCATCTAATCGTGAAATTTGTTGTTGAAGTGCAGATTCTATCGCTTCGTAATATAAATTTAGTAATTCTTTGCCCATTGTTAAGTTACCTGTTATTGTTGGAATAAGTTTGAATAAGATACTGTAAAGGATCTGGTTATTTGTGGAAAATGAGTGTCGAATTTTTCAGGGCATCAATGTTTCTTGCACCCGTTACAAACATGGTGATTTCAATTTGTTTTTGAACCAATTGTATTACGTCGATCACCTTCTCTGTCGAAATTGCTGCAGCTTTTAAGAATTCACCTGCCATGCCCCCGAGTGTTGCACCCAGGGCAATACATTTTGAAATGTCCAATCCATCTTTCAGTCCGCCACTGGCAATAATTGTTAGACCCGGTGCGCCTCGCTTCACATTTAATATTGATTCAGCTGTGGGAATTCCCCACCCTACGAAACTGGATGCTAACTTCCGCAAAAATTCATCTGGTGCTCTATACATCTCCACCTGAGACCAACTAGTCCCGCCTGCACCTGCCACATCAATGGCTGAAACGCCGCACTCAGATAATCTCTTTGAAGTTGTCTCCGAGATACCCCACCCTACTTCTTTTACAATTACAGGTACACCTAAATTATTACAGATAGATTCAATCTTTTTGCTAAGTCCGCTCCAGTTTGTATCTCCACCGGCTTGTAGAGCCTCCTGGAGAGGGTTTAAGTGGAAATACAGTGCATCAGCCATTATCATATCAACGGCTCGTTTACACTCTTCCAGACCGTATCCGTAATTCAATTGGATTGCGCCGATATTTGCAAACAACAGGATATCAGGAGCTATGTTGCGAACATTAAAAGATGCAGCCAATTCAGGATGTTCAATTGCCGCGCGCTGGCTGCCAACACCCATCGCGATCCCGCAGGCCTGTGCCGCTTCTGCAAGCCGCATATTGATGATACCAGCCTCGCTTGTGCCGCCCGTCATCGATGAGACCAAGATTGGTACTGTCAGGTGCTTATTAAACAACAGCACACTCGTGTCTATGTTTTTCAAATCAAGATCAGGCAAAGCTTCATGAATAAAGCTAAAATTTTCAAGCCCCGTTGTAAGAGCCGAACGTGTATCCTGCTCTAAATTTATTTTTATATGCTCACTTTTTCGTTCAGAAATTGGCGCAACTTTTGACATATTCCTGTGTTCCTGTGTATTGAATGATTGCATGGTGGTAAAATGATTCGTGCGAATAAAACAGCTAAACCTATAGGAGATATATATGGCAGACACTTATGATGAAATCAAGGCAATTATCGTTGACCTGCTGGGCGCAGATGAAAGCAAGATTAATATGGATGCTCGCTTCCGGGAAGAATTGGAAGCCGATTCGCTGGATCTTGTTGAATTGATTATGGCTTTTGAAGATAAATTTGGTGCAGAAATTTCAGATGAAGATGCCCAGAAAATCACGACCGTTGGAGAAGCTGTCAGGTATATCGACAGCCACCGTTAATAGCTGTCCTAATTATACAGGCTGGGCAGGCTAAAAGCCTGCCCAGCCTGTATTTTTTTAAACTATATTGTGTGCACTTGAGAAATTCCTGACCTGACTTATGACATAAGCAGTGAAGGAATTTCTTCCGGGTGACGGGCAACCTTTACTCCGGCAGTTTCAAGTGCTCTTATCTTATCTGCAGCGCTGCCTGAACCGCCTTCAATAATTGCGCCCGCATGGCCCATTCGTTTGCCGGGTGGGGCAGTTTGCCCGGCGATAAATCCAACAACTGGCTTTGTCATTTTTGTAGCGATAAACTCAGCGGCTTTTTCCTCATCTGTGCCGCCAATTTCACCGATCATAACGACTTTGTCGGTCTGCGGGTCATCTTCAAACATTCTTAGCACATCTATGTGATTAGTGCCATTGACAGGATCGCCTCCAATACCAACTGTTGTTGACGACCCCATGTTTACTTGCTTTAGTGCATATAAAACTTCATAGGTAAGGGTTCCTGAGCGGGATACGATACCAATATTTCCAGGAATGGCAATGTTGCCGGGAATAATGCCCACCTTCGCCTCGCCTGGAGTTAATAAGCCAGGACAATTGGGGCCGAGCAAACGAACCCCTTTTTGATCTATATAATTGCGAACTCGCATCATATCGCTAACAGGAATACCTTCAGTGATGCAAACAATAAATGGAATGCCTGCATCTGCAGCCTCAAATATTGAATCCGCAGCAAATCTCGCCGGGACAAAGATGATACATGCATTTGCTCCGCTTGCATCGACTGCAATCTTTACAGAATCAAATACTGGAATTTTTTCGTCGACCCATTCCCCGCCTTTTCCAGGTGTTACACCAGCGACTACATTCGTGCCATAAGCCACCATTTGACGTGTATGAAATAAGCCCTCACTTCCTGTGATTCCTTGGACCAATAGACGTGTATCTTTGTTTACTAAGATGCTCATCGTTAAGCTCCTTTTGCTGCCGCAACGGCTTTTTGCGCAGCATCGGCCAGTGTTTCGGCTGTGATCATATTTGCATTTGCGAGCATAGCCCGGCCCTCTTCTGCATTTGTACCTACCAATCGAACAACCATTGGTACTTTTGGTTTTACTTCAGCCATTGCGATCAAAATACCCTTAGCAACCTCGTCACAACGGGTAATACCGCCGAAAATATTAAATAGTATCGCTTTTACATTGGGGTCGCCCAGAATAATCCGCATGGCTGCTGATACTTTGTCTGCACCAGCGCCGCCACCGATATCCAGGAAATTGGCAGGCTCACCACCAAAGAATTTTAGAATATCCATCGATGCCATTGCCAACCCAGCCCCATTTACCATACAGCCAATGTTTCCGTCCAGCTTGATAAAAGTTAGTCCATATTTTCGAGCTTCTACTTCTGATGGGGCATCTTCGTCAGTATCCCGCATTTCAGCAAGTTCTGGATGGCGGAAGAGCGCATTATCATCGATAAGCATCTTGCCATCCAGTGCCACCAGGCGCTTATCCTTGCCAATGATTAATGGATTTATTTCAGCCAGGGTAGCATCATTGTCGTTATAAACCTGCCAGAGGGCTTTCAGAATTTCTCCAAATGATTTCCAGTTTTCGCGCGGCAGGTCAATACCGGCAGCGATGTCACGAGTCTGGTAATCTTTAATTCCCAATAATGGATTTACATGGACTTTTATAATTTTTTCCGGGTTTGTTCTGGCTACGTCTTCGATTTCTACGCCACCGGCTGCCGAGGCCATAATAACTGGCTTTTTTTCTGCGCGGTCATTGGTGATGCCAAGGTAGATTTCTTGTTCAATCGCGGCCGCTTCATCAACCAAAACCTTACGAACTGGCAGGCCCTTGATCTCCATTGAAAGGATCTGCGCCGCAAACAGCTCCGCTTCTGCAGGATCTTTTGCAACTTTGATGCCGCCAGCCTTGCCTCGTCCACCAACAAGCACCTGAGACTTAATAACAACGCGCCCGCCCAGCTCTTCTGCAATTTGCTTTGCTTCGCTGGCGGTCGTCGCTACCTTCCCTTTTGGAATAGGTATTCCATATCGCGAAAATATCTGTTTAGATTGGTATTCGTGGAGTTTCATGCGAGTTGTCTCCCTGGACATTTTAGGGCATTGCTTCCTGTTTTATCTTCAAGATTATACCATCACCACCTGAGAGCCTTGATGGTGACGGTACAAGAAAACAGGGTGAATGAATAAACTTATTTTTCCGGAACAGTAAATCGCATCAAGCGGTTATTGCCAGCATCCGATACCCATACATTTCCTTCCAGGTCAACGGCGATACCACTTGGCAATCCAAATGTTGAATTATCTGTGCCATATTGGCCCCAAAGTTGAACAAATTGGGCATCTTTTGTAAACTCAATTACTCGAAAGCCCTCAGGGTCGGTTATATAAATTTTCCCCGTTGGTCTTATCGCAATGAACGGTTTGTTATCGAGAGATTCGCTTAGCCAACCAGAGATAGCCCATTGGTTAATGGATGAATAATTAATCCCATCCATAGAATCCAGAACCTGCACGCGCTGGTTCCATGTATCGGTCACATAGACTTTACCTTCCGCATCAACCTTTACATCGACCGGTTCGCTAAATAGGCCGGCCTCAGACCCGAAACTGCCAATCGATGAAAGGATCGCACCATTTGAATCGTAAATAACGATACGTTTATTGCCAGTATCTGCAACATAAACTTTTCCATTTGCATCGACTGTAATTCCTCTGGGTCCGTAAAGAGCTCCTGGAAGTTCAGCAGTTCCGAAGACGCCCCACATTTTGATAGGCGCGCCTGTGGATGTGAATTTTTGTATACGGTGATTCCATGTGTCGCTTACATACACACTGCCGTCTGGTCCAACCGCTACACCCCAGGGTTCATTGAAGGTACCAATCGGGGCAATCCCGGCAGCCTGGTCTGCGAAAGTACCCCAGGTATTGATTACTTTCCCATCCAAACTCAAATGCTGGATGCGGTGGTTGCGTGAATCCGCAACATAAAAGCTACCATCTGCTGCAAATGCAATCCCGCGTGGAGCATTAAACTGTCCTGGCTCTGCACCTGCAGAACCAATTACTAAATTGGAAGAGACCTCAATAATCCCCTTGGCATAAGGATCTTCTTTTGGTTTTGGTTGGGTCTTTATTCCATAGTTCCAAATTTTATCCGCAACATCTTTGCGGACATAAAGACGCATTTTATCCGATGGTTCCCATGTATTTTCGATAACTCCCTTACTGTTTGTCAGTTCACCATAAAGCTTATAGTCTCGATCCAGCCAAATATTAAAGACCGCCATTCGCATGCGAGAATCGCCAATTGCATTACAGAGCCTGGAGAAATCATAGGCTGGCAATAATTTAAATACGCTTAAAATACCGTTGCATGGATAGTTTACGTCAAACGGCTCAGCTGTGTTTGGTCGACTGTTTACCAGATTGAAGTAATCTTGATTCGGCCAAACCATGCGAATATAATCGTAGTGATAATAGCTATCGCCTACTATCGGTTCCATTTTCGAGAAATTATTGTCACCTACAATAATTACTGGTACTTCGCGTAGTGTTCTATCTGGTTGGGCGCCGTAAAAGCGTGCATTGGGGTATTCTCGCATATACCATGACATAGGCCATGAAGTATCATCGTCATAAGCAACAACTATTTCTTTTCCCCCAACTGTCTTTTCTGAAAGATCATTGACCTGTCTTAAGACATCTTTGACTCCGCTATAACTATGTGCATAAACCAGGTATTCCTCAGCGCTGTCGTACTTCAGAAAGTTCGCGCGGAAAGAAGCCCTTACTGTCAAAACTGCGAGGATGCCAAAGAAAACAAGGGTATTAATATAAATAAATTGTTTATATTCCCATCCGCCAAGTAATTTATATAAACCAAAGGCGCTAAAGACAATTCCTAGGATAGAAAAAATAAAACTAATGGTTACTTGTAACTGATTTAATTCCTGCCCTTCAAAAGGACGCGGATTGCCTAATAACGCAATGAGTGCTCCTGCCAGGCCCATAACAAAAATAGCGGATAGCACAAGCACAAGATATGCATTCCATTTTCGCAATTCATTCCATTTTATTCGGTCTACAACCACTCCAATTGCCCATCCCCCCCACAGGACCATCGGTAGTGACATGTGGAAGGTTAACCAGGGCATTTTCTCACCTGCAATTGTAAATGCAACGATGCTAGTGATTGTCCACCACCCAAGTAAGCTGATCAGATTTGTGCGAGTTTCCTGTTCTTGCTCGTATTCAGGGGACATGTTTTCGGGCAGTTTGGGCTTCCGAAGACTTAATAATGCTGCCAAAATACAGGCGATTGCAGGTAGAAATTCGTACATAGGTATTGTGGTCAGCATATAATAATACCAGGGCTGAGAGCCGCGCTGAACACCTTGTTGCTCCAACCAATACCCTAGAGATCCTACAGAACCTGTGAAGAACCCGGAGCCGTTTGTGAAAATGGTGGTGTAAAGCAAGACAAATGGTCCCCAGAAAACCAGAGTCATTTTCCACCAAACATCTTTATTCCACCACATTCCGATTGCAATTGTAATCAACGCTATCGGGCCTAGGAATGCCCCTGTACGAAGCAAGCCGGTAGTTGAGTAATCTAACGGGTCCCAACCCAGTAAATATACTGGGAAGGCAGCTAGTTGAGGCAGGACAATTGTTCCAAAAACGATCAAAAGATCAAAGGATCGTTCCTTGCGAATATTAATCAGCCCAAATCCGCGTACTAAGAAAAATAGAGCGATCGTGAACGCAATTATTGCCAAAGCAGCAAAGATAAGCGTCGGTGAAATACCGGTAGTTTCTCTGGGCGAAAATTCATTGGTTGCAATTGGATTCGCTGGCACTACGGTCTGAGCACTATTTGCGCTGGTTTCTTTTTTTGCCGAAATTTCAGCAATTCCGGTCGCCCCAATTAATACAATCGCCAGAAATAGAGAAATGAGAAATCCTCGAAAAGCGCCAGATCCACCTTCCCAGGCTTTCCTGGTGACTCGCACAATAAAGTAAACGGCTAGGAAGATCAAAATCTGTGCAGTGTAGATAAAAGATGTTTCTTTTGTAAGGTAATGAATAACCAGCGAACCCGCTATGAGATAAATAAATTTTGCTTTACCAGTTTCAAAGTAACGCAGAATACTGTAGAGCATGACAAATAATGAAACGCCTACATAGGAATCTTCACGTGTGTAACGCCCATAATAAAGTAAGAAGGGTGAGATTAGCGCCATAATCGCGGCTGCAATTGCACCCGCTCGTCCCAGGTATCTTCTCCAAACCCAAATGACAAGGATGGTAATTATTGAAAAGGTCGCAGCTGGAATTCGTGCTGTAAAATCGCTTGCCCCAAACATAAAATATGAAAGTGCAATCAAGTGAAACTGTAACGGCCCGTGCATCATCGGGTTATGTTGATACCCCTGGCCTTTGTATAGTAAATACGAAAAATATGTGTGCAGGCTTTCATCATGACTCATGGCACGGGCGCCAAGGTTGTAAAACCTGGTAATAACTGCAATTAAAACAACCGCGGAGAAGATCATCACTTCTGTCGTTAACCACGGAAGAGATGGGAAGGGAGTTCGGTCAAGCCAGTTGCGATTATCGTTGTTCTCACTAATCATTTGTACGCCTTTTTTATGTGGAAAGATGTAAGTTATTTCTACTTATGTAATTTCAAAATTTATTTTTTGGCCAGTATCATGAGATGCCAATTGACCACAACCAGCATAAATATCGATGCCACGCCGGGTACGAATGGTACACGGAATGCCGTTTGTTTCCAATATTTGTTTAAAAGCATCTGCTCTCTCGCGGGAAGTAGCTTTTCCTGAATAACCCATCGTTGGGTTTAGTGGGATTGCATTTACATGGCATATCAAGCCTTTTAAGAGGGTGACGAGTTTATGTGCTTGCTCAGGAGTATCATTTATTCCGTTTATCAGCGCCCATTCAAATGTTATTCTTCTGCCAGTTGTTTCTACGTATTCCCGGCATGCTGTAATTAACTCTTCAATATCATACCTTTTATTAACAGGCATCATGGATTCGCGAAGGTCATTTTCAGCAGCGTGCAAAGATACGGCTAAATTCACCTGGCGTTTTTCAGAGGAAAATTTTCGAATAGCTGGAACAAGCCCGGATGTGGAAATTGTAATCCGACGAGCTCCGAAGTTATATCCATCTGCATCGTTTAGCAGGTCGATTGCTTTCATAGTGTTTTCGTAATTATGGAATGGTTCTCCCATACCCATTAAAACAATATTGGTTACGGTACTGCTTTCAAGATGTAATTGACTGGCATAATACATAACCTGAGCAACAATCTCACCGCTGGATAAGTGTCTCGAAAAACCCATTTGGCCTGTTGCGCAAAAAGTACACCCCATAGCACAGCCAACCTGCGTTGAAATACAAAGCGTCCTACGTTTAGAATATCGCATTAACACAGCTTCAACTTGCCGCCCATCAACCAATTTAAATAATATCTTCCGGGTTTGTCCATCTGATGAATCGAGAACCAGGTTTGGCGTGAGAACGTTAAAGCGAAATTCTAATGCCATTTTTTCACGAACAGATTTTGGCAAATTCGTAAACTCATCGGGTGAATGCCAAAAATTTTTATATAAACCAGTCCAAATTTGTTGAGCTCGAAAAGCCGGCTGACCCCAATTCAGGACAACCCGGCTAAGTTCAGAAAAATCAAGATCATAAATTAGATTCACAAATTAATATTCCGTGACCAATCCAAGCAAAGTAGATAAGTCATTCGAAACAATATTGATAGGCGACAACCATGCATTGGCTTGTAACCGTGTACTTACGCCAGATAAAACCAAAGCAGTCGGACAGCCAAGGTTTTGCCCACCTGCAATATCAGTCTCCAACCTGTCTCCAACAACGAAGGTAGATTCTTTTGTTGTGCCAAGTCGCTTTAGAGCTATATCAAGGATCAAAGGAGATGGCTTTCCAGCGTATATCGGTTTCACACCAGTTGCAGTAACAATAACGGAAATCCACGCCCCTGCACCTGGAATTAAACCTCGCGGAGTTGGGAAAGTCATATCAGGGTTGGTAGCAAAGAAAGGCTTTCCAGTGTTTACCAGCAAAGTAGCTTCAACCATTTTATCAAAATTTATTTTCCGGTCAATGCCAATTACAACAGCCTGTGCTTCACTTGCCTGTTCTACTGACAGGAGTTCGAATTTTGCATTTTGGAGCGCGTGCACCAGTCCCTGTTCACCGATTGCAAATATTGGTGCGCCAGTAGGAATCTGCGATGACATCAATTCGACAACTGCCTCAGACGAAGTAACGATCTGCCAGGGTTCAATGTCAACACCAAAATCATGTAATTTTTCTATGTACTGGGTTACAGTTCGTGTGGAATTATTGGTGGCCATAGTGAAGGCCAAACCCAGCTCTTTAATACGCGAAAAAATTAGAGGCAGGTCACCGATAGCCTCTGAATCTTTCCATAAAACACCATCCATATCAAGGATTAAACCTCTTGCTGCTTTTGGCAATTCTGTCATTCAATAATCTTTCGTAATTGGTGTGTCTGATAACTGTAACGCGAAAATTCAGAATATCTATTATAAACAAAAAATGTGCGTAGCGGGTGCTTTTGGGCAGCTGCTACGCACATTTACAAGGTTTTTCAGATTTATTTCTTTTCCGGCACCTGAAGGACTTGATCAACAAGACCATAGGTAACAGCCTGTTGAGCATCGAGATAATAATCTCGATCAAGGTCTCTCTCTATTACTTCCAAAGGCTGACCAGTGTGTTTGGCCATAACACCATTAAGTAAAGCCTTGAGGCGTAGAATCTGTTTGGCCTGAATTTCAATATCAGTAGCCTGGCCTTGTGCTCCACCCAGGGGCTGATGCATATGAATTGTAGCATTTGGTAAAGCAAACCTGCGGCCTTTTGTGCCTGCGGTAAGCAAAACAGTACCAAATGACGCAGTTACACCAACCGCTACTGTACTGATAGGGTTTGTTATCATTTGCATAGTGTCATAGATGGCAAGACCAGCATAAATAACTCCGCCGGGCGAATTGATATACATTTGTATTTCTTTTTCCGGGTCTTCGTGATTCAAAAATAGAAGCTGGGCAACGATTACGTTAGCCACTTGATCGTCGATTCCAGTCCCAAGAAAAATAATCCGTTCTTTCAAAAGGAGCGAATAAATATCGTAAGCGCGCTCTCCGCGACCGGTTGATTCTACTACCATTGGAACAAGGTTGTTAATTTGAGGTATCATATTTTTTCTCCTGATAACTGAAATAATACCCGTTAATTATTGGAATTATATAAACAATATGCCGGAAAATTATAGAGGCAGGAAGTTAACCTGCCTCTATAATTTTTTTATTCAGATTTTTTCTTTGCAGCTTTCTTCTTTGGTTCTTTTACGACCTCTGGAGCACTTTCTTGAACTTCCATCTCAGTCTCTTCTTTTGAAGCGACTTCTTTCGGCTTTCGTACCTTCTTAGTCTTGGTCTCTTCAACGGCACTCTCAGAAGTTGCAATGGCTTTAATCCTGTCAAGGACCTGGCGCGTGAGCAAACGGTTTGCAGCATCCATGGCAACAGCATCAACAATTTCGCGCGAAGCCTTTGTACCATTTTTTGTTCGCTTTGCAAAATCTTCATCTGTCATTGCAAGAGTGGCCCATGCATTATTAAACTCGGCTTCAAGCGCAGTATTGTCAACTTCTACCTTTTCAACCCTGGCTAATTCATCCATAACCAGGCCACGTTCAAGGCGTTTGATGGCAATTGGGCGGGCCTGTTCATCGATAAATTTTTCTTTGGTAGTGTCGACCATTTTGAAATAGTTTTCAAGATTTTCGACACCCTGGTTCTTTAACCTGTGCTCCAGATCTTCCAAAACGTGTTCAATCTCATGTTCGATTACCTGAGGAGGGTACTTAATAGTTGATCCAGCTTTGATCTGGTCAATTGCCTTTTCATAATAATCGTCTTCGTAAGCATTGCGAGCTTCCATTTCCAGGTTTTCTTGCATCTTAGCACGCAACTCAACCATGGATTGTCCAAGGCCAGTCTTTTTTGCAAACTCATCGTCCAATTCAGGTAAATTCACACCACGAACCGTTTTGATGGTCACTTCAAATTTAACGTTTTGCCCGCAGAGTGTTTCATCAGAAAAATCTTTCGCATATTTATAGGAAAAAGACTTACTCTCACCGGGCTTAATATCAATGAGCTTGGCTGCAAAACCAGGGAAAGGCCACTCGGTATCTTTTTCTTCAGTTCTAGCCACTATGGCAAAGCCATTGCGTTCAACCAGTGCGGGTTCATCGTCTTTGGCTTTGGCTTTTTTACCAATTACATCAAGGAGCACATAATCGCCATCGACTATTGCGCGCTCAACAGTTTCGGTGTTCGCATACATACGGCGAAGATTTACAATTTCCTCGTCCAACTTGCTTTCCTGGGGAGAAGTAAACTCATATTGCAATCGTATCGATTTGTAGTCGCCAAGATCTATGCTAGGCTTGAGAGGAACCGTGAAAATGAACTTCGGCGGATCCAGACTTTCAATATTTTCCAGCTGCCCAGCGGCGCCCGGGTCAATTTTCGATTCTTTTAGTGCTTCCGGGTAAATCTCGTCAACTAATAACTCGACTGCTTCCTCGTTAATAACTCCATCGCCATACATGCGTCGCACCACATCGTAAGGAGCTTTTCCAGGCCGAAATCCGGAGATTTTGACCTTTTCAGCAATTCGGCGGGCTGCGCGGTGCCGGGCAGATTCCATCTGGTCAGAGTCAATCTCGACAATCATAGTCACTTGATGGTCGTCGCGTGGGTGGGTTTCTATTTTCAATTTATTTATTCCTTCCTTGAAATGTGTCAGCATAAGTGGGGACAGAGGGACTTGAACCCTCACGCCTTGCGGCACATGATCCTAAGTCATGCCTGTCTGCCAATTCCAGCATGTCCCCAGAGCTGCGGGTTTAGCGGAGAAATTATACGCTATGTTGGAGTTTTGGTAAATTGCCTACAAAGGGCCAATATGCCTATTTTGGGGGTATTTCAATGCTTATTTTATCCTTTTCCTGGCGTTTCTGGGCAAATTGGGCCAAACCAAATTTTATTATTATTCGGTCCGGCATAAAATGACCGCGTATTTTAGCTTCCTAATCGCTAAATTTATTTTCCCCACAGTCCAAAACCTGCATTTCGGCGTATTTCACGACGGTTTTGCTGTTCGTGAATTTCTGTTACATGCTGGACCTTTTCCTGGATTGCAGCATTCAACCAGATAATCCCTTTCTCTGCTGTTGCCAGGCTGCCTGCGCCATAAGCCCCATAAATGGAATCATCATCCCAGGGAGGGTTGGCGATTAGAGCACCACCTTCCACCCAATCCATGTAATAAGAAGGTGTATTTATGAAATCTATATCATCAACTACTCGGCTCATGCATACAAGGTCCGGGCGCAGGTGCAGCATTAAGGATGTTTCTAATTCACATGCATGGCCCATACCGCCAATTTTGGATTGCCGGTATTTCTCAAGGGATGCAACTCCTTCTGGACCAGACAAGTATAGGAATGATGTAGCGCAAAATATTCGCCTGAACCGTTCTCCAGCATATTTGACTACATTTACAAGGAAAGAACAATTGCCACCATGTCCACTTAAGAAATAGAAACGATCGCAGCCTTTTTCTACAAGAGTTCTTATCACATCTACCCAGAAATCTTCGAAGGCTCTGCCGCCGGCATTCATCGTCGCCGCGAAAGAAGAACGGTGAGTGCTGACGCCATATGGCATAACCGGTAAACAATATGCCTGATCTGGGATTGATAATGTTGTACCCTGAGCAACAGCTTCGATGCAAATTGTGTCCACGGAGAGAGGCAAATGGAGCGAGTGTTGTTCAGTATGGCCAATAGGAATAAGGATTACCTTCCCTTTTTCGGAAGAAGGCAGAATAGAAATTTGAACATTACTTTCTATCGGTAAATAGATAACACTTGAGCCCAGACGGAGATCAACACCTTTTGGCGCCAGGGCATATACTCTGGTAAACCCATCGTCCCGGATGGAATTAAGTAAGTTTTCTACGTAGTTTCTTAAAAACTCGTCTGCGATTTCTAATCCAGAATTGCGCCAACCGAAAGGAAAAGAAGGCAAAAGCCCTATTTTGGGTGGGTTCGGCAAAGACTCTGCTAAAAGCGACAAATCATAACCAGAACCTAGCGGTAAAATCAAGGGAATATCGCGGGGTAATGCTGTAACTTCGGGCCAACTGAGATCATCAAAGCTAAAAAACTCAGCCATGTTTTTCCTTTTCATATGGTCTCATTTTTTGAGTTGTCGCTTTCTGTTACGAACCAAAAATTAGATCAAGTGCTCTTAAATATTGTGTTGCTTTCTCATACATTGGAAAATGACCACAATTTTCTATG
>Ga0105047_10006977_pt1 | contig 19084 bp, 21 predicted proteins | sample MAT04_FD_78384 | JGI IMG/M metagenome (GOLD analysis project Ga0105047, IMG submission 78384) | Freshwater microbial communities from Lake Fryxell liftoff mats and glacier meltwater in Antarctica - MAT-04 (megahit assembly) | ecosystem: Environmental > Aquatic > Freshwater > Ice > Liftoff... | reverse complement strand
CATCACGGCGGCTACTGCTATAAGAATATAAACTTGGAATGGCATGGGGTACTCCTTTCTTTCAGGTGATTTGTGTGTTAAAATAAATTAAAATTCAAGTTATAACACAGGTGGTGATACGATAGAGTTAAATGATAATGCAAAAAGAGTTCTGAAAAGCAATATTAAAATACTCTTTGAGCAATTTGAAAATGCTGTTGATGAATATATTCGTAGTGGGCATTGCATGGGAGAATTCAGCTTTATCAATGCATATCTGTCCGCAACACTAAATACTGTTGTAGCATATATTGATTGGCTTATAGAGGTCAAAAGAATGCTAGAAAACGATATAGTTGAAGCATTGAAGTTTGCAAACAATTTACAAAATCACAACCTTATTATGTAGAAACGTTCGTTTAAAGTCCATATATTAAACGAACTGATTGTATGTATATTCCCCACCATATAATGCCACTTTGAACGTTCTTAGTTCACGTTCGTCTACGGTATACTTCAAACGAACACTTTGTTTAGTCTATTAAAAATTAAAAACTTAAAATTTATAAATTAGTAAAATCTGTTCGCAACCCTTCCATATACTATCTATTATATTTAAATATAAGAAATAGTGTAATTTTATGGACGATTAAAAATATATTAAAGGTCACCATATTATGGTAATATTTTGTAAGAGAATAAAACATATTACCACAATATGTAAATAGAATGATAAACTTTTTCATATAATTTAAATATAGTAAAAATATTTCTGAGAAGACATGTTAATTATTATGAATAATAGAGAATAAAAAATATACAAATTACGGATTGGGTATCTTAATTTATTGGTTATCATTAATTACAATATTATATAGTATCATAGATGTAAGCAAACAACCTAATTTTATTATCAAAACAATACTCTCAGAAAAAACATTTTTAACGGAAATTTTGAAATCATTAATTGAGTAACCTATTAATTCAAAAAACAAAATAAAGGATGACGATATATGAATAATAATTTTTATAAGCAAGTAGCAGCGCAACAGGAGATGAGAATTAAAGCAAGAGAAGAAAAAGTAGATATGGCAACAAAGTCATTATTGCTAATAAGGCAAAAGAAGAATTCCTTGTTAACATATCTCATGAACTTAAAACGCCATTAAATGTTATTTTTTCAACAGCGCAGTTATTTGAAATGTATTGATAGTTATGCTTCCTTCAAGAAAGGTACTTCTGGAAAATATGATATATAGTAGAGAAATTGTAAATGCAAATCAAAGTATACAAGTGGAACTTTCAGATATTTATTTGTAAATCTTATTTGTAATTTCATTATCTAAAAATGACGAAAGTAGCAAGTAAAATCTGTCCAGATCTCATAGGAAAAACTGGAAACAGTTTCTTCTTACTAATAAACTCCAAGCTCTAGATGGAAAATAAGAGCTTGGAGTTATTACTTATTGGTGGAAACTAACTTTATTAAAATGAATTAATAATGGGTTCTTCTTTAAATACTCCAATTCCTTTTTTAAATCACGAAGGAATAAAAATATCATATCACGACTAACGCCATGACGAATTAAAATACGTTGTACGGTTAAATTCTGGCGATTACTTGGGAGTGGATAGGATGCAATTTGCCAACCATGCATTCTTAAGCGATCAGAAAGTTCATAAAGTGAAAACCCTGTTGTAGCTTCATCCTTTAGGGAGTAACAAACTGCTGGTATACCACCATGCCCATCATATAATATATCAAATAAATCTATTTTTCCAAGCTCTTCTCCTAAATACTGTGCAGTGTCGGCACAAGCATTGTTAATAGCAGTATAGCCCTCATTACCCAATTGCAAAAACTTGTAATACTGAGATATAATTTGTCCTGCTGGCCGTGAAAAATTCAGTGCAAATGTCGGCATTTCTCCTCCTAAATAATCCACATTAAAGATTAAATCCTCAGGTAAATCATCCAAAGTCCTCCAAATAATCCAGCCAACACCAAGTGGTGCCATTCCAAATTTATGACCGGAGGCATTAATAGATTTGACCCTAGGAATACAAAAGTCCCATTTAACATTTTTCTGTATAAATGGTGCAATGAATGCTCCGCTAGCGCCATCTACATGAATTGGAATATCGAAGCCTGTTTCTTTCTCAATTGCATCTAGGGCTTTAGCCAGCTCCTGCACCGGTTCATAGATGCAGGTAAATGTGCTACCCAAAGTTGCCACTACTCCAATTGTGTTCTCATCGCAGTACTCCACTAGTTGACTTGGTTTCATACCTAACTCCCCTGGCATTAGTGGAACTTCTCTTATTTCAACATCAAAATAGCGTGCAAATTTATGCCAACATATTTGTACAGGACCACATACAATATTAGGATTATTAGTATGTTTACCCTCAGCTTCGCGGCGTGCGCGCCACTTCCATTTAAGTGCTAATCCACCAAGCATGGCAGCTTCACTAGATCCAACTGTGGAACACCCAATGGTATCTAATTTCCCAGGTGAATGCCAAAGATTTGCCAAAATATTCACACATCGATGTTCAATTTCAGCAGTTTGTGGGTATTCATCCTTATCTATCATATTTTTATTAATTGACAAATCCATAAGATTACGAACTTCATCTTCAATGTATGTAGTACAAAATGTGGCTAGGTTTTGACGAGCATTCCCATCCATAAATAGCTCGTCATGTATCAGTTGCCGAATCACTTGAGGATCGGAAATTTTATCAGGTAACTCGTCTTTGGGAAGCTGAGCTTGGGCTATTGAATTAGTATAAAGATTTTTACTATCATCATCTCTGTTTTTATTATTAAATAATGCCATAATTAATTCCGCCTCTCTTATCCATAATACTTAGATAATTATATTTTTAGATTTCTGTGCCTAATTATATGCCGCCATTATTTCTTACTTCCTAATCATGGCTAAATTTCCATTGCAACCTTTTATCTATCTATAGATATTAAACCATTTTTGTTATAATGATGCAATATAATATTTCTCTCACTATTACCCTATACATACCATTAGTTTAACTATTTTTTATGCATTTAATACATCTTCACAAAACCACTCCGTTATTAGCTTACATATTCTATTACTAAGCGCAAAAAGACTAAATGCAACGGATATTATTTTATTAATTTTCCACTATTATGATTAAATATCATAATCTTTCATTTTATTATATAAAGTTTGTCTTTTAACTCCTAAAATTTCAGCAGCTTTAGTTTTATTTCCTCCCACCTTCTTTAGTGTATAAATTATTAATATTTTTTCATATTCTTTTAATGTTATTTCTGTTTTTCCCCTTAATTCACTCAAACTATTATCTCTACTTATTTCTATTGGCAAATTATTTTTCATCAATACTTTTTCATTTTTTTTTGCTATAACTACCGATCTTTCTATGGCGTTTTTTAATTCTCTAACATTACCATTCCATTCATAATTTAACAATATATGCATGGTCTCCATATCAATTTCTTTAAGATTCTTGTCGTACTCTTTTGAAAATTCCTCTAAAAATATTTTTGATAGCATTGGAATATCTTCATATCTTTCTCGTAATGGCGGTATCTGTATTTTCACTACATTAATCCTATAATAAAGATCCTCTCTAAAATTCCCGTTTTCAAGTTCTTTAGATAAATCTTTATTTGTAGCTGCAATAATTCTAACATCTAAATCTATGATATCAGATGCACCTATTCTTTCCAGTTGCTTTTCTTGAAGTACCCTCAAAAACTTAACTTGCATATTTAAATGAAGCTCAGCAAGCTCATCTAAAAATATTGTTCCACCTTGTGCCTGTTCAAATTTTCCTATTTTTTTACAGCTTGCGCCAGTAAAAGATCCTTTTTCATGTCCAAAAAGTTCACTTTCTATTAAATTTTCAGGAATGGCAGCACAATTAATAACCACAAATCTTTTATCTCTACGATCACTTTTATTATGTATAATCTTTGCTATTACTTCTTTTCCCACACCAGTCTCACCAACCAATAATACTGTGGCTTTGGATTTCGCAACTACATCAATAGTTGAAAATATTTCTTTCATTTTTTTACTATAAGATATAATACTATCATATTGATATTTTTCTTTATACCTGTATTTTATTGGGGTTTGTGCACGTTGGTCTGATTTTTTCATAGATTAAATCCCCTCTTTGCTCAATCAATTTATATGATACTATTTTCTTAATATCATTTCACCAGGTAGTTCTCCTGTATGCCGCTGATCCTTTACTACGATTATTCCATTCACAATTACGGCTTTTATTCCTATAGGATATTGGTGTGGTCTTTTTAAAGTAGCCCTATCAAGTATAGTATCCTTATCAAACAAGGTAATGTCAGCTTTAAATCCTACACCTAAAAATCCTCTATCCTTTATATTCATCTTTATTGCAGGTAGTAAGGTCATTTTACTTATGGCATCCTCTAAGGCAATTATCTGTTTCTCCCTGACATATCTGCCCAGTATTCGTGGATAAGCCCCATAATATCTTGGATGTACTTTTACATCTTTATAATCTCCATAAGGAGATACTGCAAGTCCATCGGTACAAAATATTGACATTGATTGTTTCATTACATCAATTAAATCTGTTTCTATCATTGCAGAAAAAATTATTTTTATTACACCATCTTCTTCTATAAGTAATTTAATAACTACTTCCTGTGGTTTTAAATTTAATATATCTGAAATTTCCTCTATACTCATTCCCTCATAAGTTTTATTTTCTGGTCTTTTCATAGAAACAATTCTAATCCTATCCCAGGATGAACCAAGCATAGGATTTCCCCAACTAGTATTTACATCAAGCATATCATTTATAACATTTCCCTTGATATCTTCCTGTTTTAGAAAATTTGCAATTCTTTTAGGGCTAAATTGCCTAATCCATGCTGGAAGTACATCACTTAGGACACTTTCATAGAATGTATAAGGATATACATCATAATCAACATCTATACCCCTCTGTTTTGCTTTGCTTATGATACTTATTGCTTCCTTTACCTTGCCCCAATTTTGTGGGTGAGCCGCCTTCAAATGTGATATCTGAAGTTTTACACCTGATTTTTCGCTTATTTCTAATACTTCATTTATAGATTGAATTAAATGAAGACCCTCTTCCCTCATATGTATAGAACAAATTCCATTGTATTTCTTAACTACCTTAGCCATATTAATTAGTTCTTCCATTGTTGCAAGGGAATCAGGACTATTATCTAACCCCAAAGACAATCCATGTATTCCATTAGATAATTCCTCTTCAAGGATAAGCTCCATTTTTTCCATTTCCTTGTCTGAAGGTTTTCTTTTTTCAAAACCCATAACTGAAACTCTAATCGATCCATACCCTACAAGAGAGGCTATATTTACTGATATCTTTTTTTTATTTAATATGTTAATAAAATCAGCTTGAGTTTTCCAATTTAAATAATTTGATTCATCACTGTTCTGATCATATGAACAAATATATTGTTTTAAATCATCAAGGTGATTTTCAGAAATTGGCCCCAATGTTCGACCACCCTGCCCAACAATTTCTGTTGTTATTCCTTGCATTATTTTACTTTCAGCTCTCGGATTGGAAAAAAGAGAAAAATCAGAATGTGAATCTAAGTCTATAAAGCCTGGACAAACAATATATCCCTGCGCATCAATTACATTATTACATCTTTCTTCTATATCATCACATATTTTTTTTATGTATCCATCTTTGATTGCTATATCAGCAATATATGAACTTTTACCGGAACCATCTATTATCTCGCCACTTTTAATAATCAAATCATACATTTCTTCTTTCCTCCTATATAATTAATATCTATTATTCTGTTTTACTTTGATTTCTTATATATTAACATACGCATATTTATGTTTCAATTTAGAATAATTTTTATAATTACATAAGTGTATAAAACTTTTACACTTTATAAGTAATATTAATATTATAACCGTCCATTTATTTTACAGATTTAATTGTTCTTTTGTATTTTATTTGTATTTATAAATTTTATATGTCTTTATTCCTTATAATGTCCATAAACAAAGGGTTTTATAGAAGGAATAAGTAATATACTATAAAATGTTACTTTTTGGCATATTAATTGCTATGTATAATAGTGAAATATTAATTATGAAACCCTTTGCAAAGGAAAAAATTTTAAAAAACATCAAAATGAAGAATAGAAGGAGGACTTACAATGAAAAAATTTAAAATGCCATCTGCATTTACAATTTCCTTTTATATTATTATTGCAGTAGCTATATTAACGTGGATTATTCCATCTGGTGCTTACAATTATATTGATCCCAATGCATCTAAACTTCAGCCTATTGGTGGAACATATCATAGTGTAGCTTCAAATTTTCAAGGATTATGGGAAGTTATTAACGCACCCATAAAGGGTTTTAAAGACGCTGTGTCCATTGAATTATTTGTTCTTGTAATCGGAGGATTCTTAGCAGTAATTACTAAAACAGGTGCAATCGATGCCGGTGTATCAAATGCTCTTGTTAAATTTAAAGGTAAAGAACATAAGATCATTCCAATTTTAATGATTTTATTTGCAATTGGTGGAACTACATTTGGTATGTGTGAAGAATCGCTTCCTTTTTACCCTATGTTAATCCCAATATTTATTGCAGCAGGTTATGATGTAATAGTTCCAGTTTCTATCATTATGTTAGGAGCAGGAATTGGTTGCCTTGGGTCAACAGTAAATCCGTTTTCTATAGGTATTGCATCAGGTTTTGCGGAAATTTCAATTGCAGATGGTCTGTTATTGAGAATAGTAATTTTAGTAGTTACTCTGTTTATATGTATTATTTTCGTAATGAGGTATGCTGAAAAAGTAAAAAAAGATCCATCAAAATCCATTGCTTATGATATGAAAGAAGACAATGAGAAATTCTTTTTATCTGGAAAGACAGATGAAAAAATTGAATTAACACCAAAAAGAAAAAAAGTACTAATTGTATTCTCCCTAGCATTTATAACCATGGTTGTTGGAGTTATTCCATGGGGAAGTAAGTTTGGCATTAAAATATTCGAAAATTTTAATAAATTCATTACAAGTATACCCATATTAGGAAGAATTGTCGGTAAACCCGTTGTTCTTGGTGACTGGGGATTTGGTGAAATGGCACTAGTTTTTTTAGTGTTTTCAGTAATAGCTGCAATGATATATAAATTTAGCGAAGACGAATTTATTACAACATTCGTTGATGGAGCAAGAAGCTTATTAGGTGTTGCACTAATTATAGGCGTATGCCGAGGCATTACAGTAGTTATGAATGATGGAAATATGACTGCTACAGTGCTTCATGTTGGAGAGGAAGGTTTGAAAAATTTAAGTCCTGTAGGCTTTACTAATCTTGCCTTCTTATTTTATATACCATTATCATTTTTAGTACCCTCAACCACAGGGCTTGCAACACTTTCTATGCCAATTATGGCACCTCTAGCGCAATTTGCTCATGTAAATACACATATTGTTATTACCGCATTTGCTACTGCCAGCGGAATTGTAAATTTAATAACCCCTACAAGTGCAGTGGTAATGAGCATTGTACTATTATCTAGAATAAGTTATGTGAAACTAATGAAATTCATTTGGAAACTTGTATTGTTAATATCTGTAGTATGTATGGTAATAATGAGTATAGCATCTATATTATAATAGAAAGGATGAGGCATAATGGATTACCTTAAAATACACGAAAATGGAATTGTTGTGGATGCTCACAGTGATATTCCCTTAGATCTTTTATATACTAGAAAAAATGGAGAACATAGTAGTAATTTAACTAATAAACATCTTCCTATTTTGCAAGCTGGCGGAATTAATGTTGTTTTTATGGAGATTTATGCTAAATTACATCCTGAAGGTTCATTAAAGCAAGCTATGTTGGAAGTTGGAGACCTATATGAAGAAATAAAAGAAAATAAAAAACTGAAGTTAATACGTACAAAAAACGATTTTGAAAAAATAGCAACAGATGGCGATCTAAACATAGTACTTTCTATGGAAGGTTTAGAACCACTTGGAAGTGATTTAACATTATTAAATGTATTTTATGAACTTGGAATTAGAAGTGCATCTCTTACATGGAATAATCGCAATTATTTTGCTGCTGGAGTAAGTGAAATAGGCGGGCTTAGTAACTTAGGCAAAAAAGCAGTAAAAGTGATGGAGGAGCTTGGCATAATAGTAGATGTTTCACATCTTAATGAAGAAGGTTTTTGGGATATTATAAATATTGCTACTAAACCTATTATAGCCTCTCATTCTAATGCAAAGGCCCTATACAATTGTGAAAGAAATCTTTCTGATGAACAAATAAGAGCCATTGTAAAAACCGGTGGTGTTATTGGAATGGTATGTTATTTTACTGAAGAAGAAGAAAAAATGTCTCTTGAAAGCTATATGAAGCACTTAGAATACATGATAAAAATTGCTGGAGAAGATCATGTTGGACTTGGTTTAGACTTCAATGGCTATCTTGGCGATATATATGTTCCAGGTATTGAAGATGCAAGTAAAATCCCTTCAATTACTAGTGAACTTTGTAAAAGAGGATATAGTGAATCGACTATTTACAAAATCCTTGGTGGAAATTTTTTGAGGGTTTTAAATTCAGTACTAAAATAGCTTTTTTAAAATTAATATAATTTAATATAATTTATAAAAATCACAGAAAGTAAAACTTTCTGTGATTTTTATAAAATCTAAAAATAATATTTCAACTTTTTATATTTTTAAATTTCTGTATCTATTATACGCTGCCATTATTTCTTGCTTTCTAGGCATAGCTAAACTTCCACTTCCACCTTTTAATCTATCCAATGACATTAAGCCATTTTTCTCTATTTTACAAATTATATCGTCCACCATATTCCCAAAACTTAGGCCATTATCCACAATATTACTCTCTGCCCATCTCATAATTGAGCCAATAGCATTTAACTGTTCATTATCGACTATTTGCTCCACACTTCTCAAATTTATCTCTTCTCTGTTAATACTTAATGTGTCTAATCCTGTTGTTTTAATTTTAATACCCTTTTCTCCTGCCACAATAGTTCCTGCTTTAACTTGTCTGTTAAAAAAAATATCTATTTCTAAGTTTCTTTCATTAATTCTTTTTATTATGTTACCTTCACTCAATTTTTTAGCCTTTTTTGTTACATCCACAGCCTCATAATTATCCATTTGTATTACAGAATCTGCTACATCAAAAAAATCTCCACAGCTTCCCACTACTAATATTGTGGAAATATCCTTTTGTTCATATAAAGGTTTTACTATTTCAATAAAGGGTAAGATTGGTTCCTTTTCTTTACAAACTAATTTTTGCATTAAATCATCTCTCATCATAAAATTAGTAGCTGAAGTATCTTCATCTATCAATAATACCTTAGCGCCACTTTCTATTCCCTCTATAATATTGGCTGCTTGCGATGTACTCCCACTTGCATTTTCTGTAGAGAATTCAATAGTATCCTTGCCACTCGGCAAATTACTTATAAATAACGATATATTCGTTTTAGATACACACCTACTATCTTCTGCCCTTACTTTCAAAGCAGATTCATCTGTTATAACGAATTCCCTACCATCACCTTCTATATGATTATAAACTCCAAGTTCTAATGCTTTTAATAATGTAGATTTACCATGGTATCCTCCCCCTACTATAAGAGTTATACCTTTTTTAATTCCCATGCCACAAATTATACCGCTATTCTCAGTATTAAACTCTACTTCTAATTGTTTTGGTGATATAAACGCCCTGCCACCTCTTAATGCTTTCGAAGATATGCCACTTTCTCTAGGTAGCATTGATCCATTAGCTACAAATGCAACTAATCCTCTATCAGCTAACGACCTTCTTATATATTCCTGATCTTCTACTAGCTTTACTCTATTTATTAGTTTTTCATTATGAATATTTTTGTATATTAAAGTTTTCTCTGTAATATTTGGTATGATATTATATAAAATTTTCTCAAGCTCTTTTGATAAAACACTTCTTCCTCTTGCTGGAAATCCCACATAAAATCTTGCTTCTATTTTATCTTCATCTATAATTATTGAAGTTCTATTTAGTATTTCCTGTGGACATTTGCTTATAGATATTAATCCGCTCTTCCCAGATCCAAAAACTTTTTCAGAACATCTATTTATATTACAATAAAACTCTCTTGTTAAATAATCGGCTACAGCAATATTTTTATTTTTATTATCATAAAGTTCCTTTGGGAATTTAGCAATGTTCTGTTTTACTATTACTCTAATTCTTGATGGTGATGCAAACGGATCACCTTGAACATGATCAATACTAAGTGTATAAGTTCCAAAATCATATTGTCCCTCTAAGTCCTTATACAATCTATAACTTTTGCCCTCAATTTTGTCTAAATATATTTTTAATTCTTGTGAATTCTTCATATAGATCTCCTTTTATATATTTATAAAACACTATTACTTCCTAATATAAATGAGCTACTAAACTATAACTATTATGTTTAGTAGCTTCTAATTTATTTAGCTTCCTTGCTATAGGTCTTATAATTAGGTGAATCTTCTCCAACTAATTTATCTAATTTCCAATTATATCCTTTGACATCATCATAAACAAGGAAATAGATTGCTACAAAAGAAACATTTTTATTCTTTTCACCATCTATATAAGTAATACTTCCATAAACATATTTTATATTTTCAATACCTTTCTTAGACAATATTTCCTTAGTCTTATAGGTCTTCAATTCCTCTGGTGTTATTTTATGATTATTAGACCACCAGAAAAGCAAATTACTTCCTTCAATTTCAGTGTTAGCAATAGTCGCTATTATTAATGAATTAGGAACAGTATTTATTGTGCCACTATCAACGGTAGTTTTCGCTCCATTTAATATGGATATCTGGCTTAAAGATATTGAAAAAGTATAATAAGTTGATAATCCTAAGTTTATTTCTCCTGCTTTATTTTCCCTCTTAGCAATAACATTTAATCTTCCCTTTTGTGCATCAAACTCCTTACCTGATATCTTAATACTCGTAGTAAATTTATCCTTTACGGTAAACCCTTTGCCTCCAAAAAAACTTGAATAGGATAGTGTTTCTTCAAATCCTTGTTTTTTTACAGTTTCAATAACCCTTTCATCAGAAAAAGTTGGTGATAATATTAATTTAAAATCCTCATTGCTATTAACTAGAATATTAGCAATGGACCAAGTTTCATTTTCAAAAACAAGCTTACACTTTATATTCCCTGAAGCTGCAAGAAGTCCACTGTCTATAGAAGTTTGAACTATGATTTCTTCTTTTCCATTTACTAAATCCGGTTTTCTTAAACTTATATCAAGATTTTTAACATCTTGTCCACCCAATTCTATGGGCGTATCTGCAATAGTTATATTTAATTTCTTTAATCCAGCCAAGAACTTCTTTTTATCCATCCCTACAACAGGTTTTAATGCAGTAACCCCTTCAACTACAATTTTGTCACTAACCTTCCATTGATTATCACCTTCTGATGTATATATTATTGATACCAATGTCTTTGCCTCGATAGCACCATTATTCAAAGTTAAAGCTACTTTTATCTCATCCTTATTCTTATCTGTATTCCTACTGCTTACACTAAAGCTTTTCATGTTATTTTTATTTATTTTTATCTTTGTCCCTTTTGAAAGAGTTATTACTTTCCCTATCAAGTCTCCCTTTATTCTAGCTTCATCAACAGGCTTAACAATAAAAAACGAGTATGCAAACACCCCTACTGCAATAACAACTAATACTGCTATTATAGGTATAATTACTTTCATATTTTCAAATGGTCTTTTTAAAGAACTAAAAAACTTTTTTTTGTTAAACTTTTTTATAGTCTCTTCAGTTATTACAGGCATAGCTAAAGTATCTTGATTTTTTTTATTAACTTTACCAACATCATCTAAATTTTTTCTTTCTTGATTGCTCATTTTCTTAGGAATATGTTTAGGTTCCAAATCAACAGTTTCTTGAATTTCCACTCCACAATAAGGGCAATATTTTAATCCATTAATATTAGTAAATTCATTCTTACAACTCTTGCAAATCATTTATTCCCTCCAAACATTTATATAAATCTATAAAATAAACAATGTTTTCTATTCAATATATTATAGCCTTTTTGCATAGTATATTCAAACATATTTGCATTCCTAGTTATAACAATAATCAAAAATAATTTTTTAAAATAAATTTTATATATTTAAGTATTTTTTTCAATCAAATAGTAAATGCTAATTTAGAACCAAACATATTTAAAAACTAAGGAGGTCAAATTTAATGGAAACAAAAAATGCTAAACAACATGTTCAAGATGTGACAAATCATCTTCAAAACGCTAAAAATTGTTTGAACAATGCACTAACTTCAGTAGAAAAGCCTGAAAACAAACAACAAATTCAAAATACTCTTAATGCTGTAGATGGCGCTTTGCAAAATGCCTCCACTACACTTTCTAATTATAAGGAATAAATGTTTTATAAAAGAGGAGACTAGTCTCCTCTTTTACTATTTCCTAACATTTAAATAATGAATAATACAAATCACTACAATGAAAACATATTTTTCTTACTAATTATCCTCATATGAAACTGGAACATTATTTATTCCAAGTTCTTGTGCTGCTGCATATTGATCATATCCTGACACAATTATAAGACTTCCTTTCTTAACTACAATAGGCGTGCTAAACTTATTATTATTTTTCATGTAATTTATTGCTTTGTTCTTTGAACGTTTTATTGACATATCTTCATTTACATTTACTAGCTTTAAAATATCTATTATTTCATCAGTTCCAGTTGGCACTTCATAATTTAAATCTATTTGTCCATTCTCATCTTTTAACAAATGAAATAGTTTAATTGACGCTGCTTCTACTGAAATAAAAGGCGTACCTTTGCTATTTACACATGCTTTCAATTCACCTTTAATTACGAAGTAATTTACATCCTTCATACCCACTACTGCATCTCTCCAATAATCCTTCTTTACAACCACTCTATAAATTGATTCCATATTATCGTAAGTACCTATTTTAAATAGTAAATTAATATCTCCATTCTCTAACTTAGTTGTTTTTACTGGTAACCCCTTAATTATAATTTCACTTTTATTCATAATTGACTTCTCCTTTATTTGTCTATATTTTTTTTAGTTTAGACTAATATCCTTAATAGTTATTTTAAAAGTTCCTTAACTTTCTAATTTAAAAAACAAAAACACCTAGAAAGCACATATTACTTTCTAGGTGTTTTTATTTAAATTATAATTTGACTTCTTATTAGTTTTCACACAAGTGAATTTACATAGTCCCATATTAGCTATTCCTAGATGTTTTTTAAATGTAGAAATTTCATCATTACAAGCTAACACAGACTTCACCCCATTCATTAATTTAAAAATACTTATTTATAAACTACAACTATTGTTTTTAACTATCTTTGCTCACAAATCTATTATAACATTTTACTCTTAAAATAACAATTCAAATTCTATTCCTACATTGAATTTCATTTCTTGCATTTTCTATGGAAATTTACAAAGATATAAAATATATATTAATTTTTATCATTATGTGACTAAAACACTTTAAATCAATCATATTATATACTATACTGGAGTTAGTATAAACTACAAATATTTTTATGAGGGAAGGCTACATATGTTTATTTACATTCTTATTTTTTTTGTTAAAATAGTTGAGGTTTCCTTTGCCACTGTTAGGACAGTGCTGATAACTAGAGGAGAAAAATTTTTAGGTTCACTTATTGGTTTTTTTGAAATAATTATATGGTTGTATTTAATAACTACAGTTCTTATCGGAATAAATGAAGAACCATTTAAAATGGTGGCATATGCATTAGGCTTCGCTTGTGGAAACTATATTGGTTGCATTTTAGAAGATAAACTAGCACTAGGGCTAATTACCCTAAACGCAATAGTCTCTGCTAAAGATGGACCACCATTAGCTAAAATCTTAAGAGCAGAAAATATAGGTGTTACTATTATGGATGCAGAAGGATTAAAAGAAGCTAAAAAAATACTTATATTACATGTTAAAAGGAAAAGAAAAGCTAAAGTATTAAAATTAATAAATAACTCCGATATTAAGGCCGTAATTTCCCTAGCAGATACCAAAACTATATATGGAGGTTACGGTATCAGAAAATAAACAGTAGGGATGTAAAAACGAATTTTACATCCCTACTGTTACATTACATCTATTTATTTTCTATAATCCATTTAGCAGCTAAAATAGCCTTATTCTTTTGCTTTGTATTTGATGGAATACATAAAATCATACCTTCGGTTTTTACTCCAAAACTAGTAAGTAGCTTGTTATCTTTAAGATTAATACCATAAACACCTTTGTCAGATGCTCTCTCTAAATTTCCAGCTTTAATAGCAGACAAATCTATACCTTGTACATTATCAAGTTTTAAAAACATACCTTGCTTTTGAAATGCCTCATAATCACTTTTATTCATTATTAATAAATCTATTACATTTGCACTTACTTCAGCTACAAATTTTTGCATATATTGTGTAGATACCTGTGTTTTCCCGTCTATTAAGCTAACCACTTGCATAATATCTATTTGAGCACTTTGTTTCTCAGTGCTGTTTTTCAGAACTATATGTGTGAGTTTCTCTTGAAATCTTTCAATTTTGTCATCATCTGAGGTAACTCCAATTATAGTCAAATTAAATTCATAGTCAATCTTTGTAGTTTGACCATGAATAAAACCAATAATACTAAACAAAGCAATTATAGTTACTATTATATGTATTTTGTAATAATCCCAAATATATTCAATCTTTTTCTTTCTAGTCAGACCTTTAATATCCACCATTATGTCCCGCCCCTTTTTTATGTTTAAATATAGGTTAAGTCTACCACAAATACGAAATAATAAATACTACACGTTGGTTCACACTTACACAATAATTCTTTTATATATATAAACTTTATATATAAGAAGTGCCAGATATGTAACTAAAACATATCCGGCACTTTTGTTATTGGAAAAAAATTCAAACCCATAAAATTTCACAATTTTAGAATACCGCTCTAAGCTCCGAAATATGAGTAATTACATATTCCAAACATCCCATACCCATTGCAAATACAGATACCATTATTATCAAAAACATTGCGCCGAAGTCATATTTCATTATCTCTTCCTTGTTTATGATGTAGGCTACAATAATTTCAATACCCAGTATGATTAAAACTAGTGGCCACATGGATGCTATTAATAAATAATCAATACTCGGATATATTAATCTTACTAAAAACATTATTCCAAACATAACTAAAAGTATTCCAGTGGTAAAGGTCCCAACTCTACGTCCCCTAAACATTAATATCACACTCTCTTTTTTTACCTATAATAAGCTTTGCACCCACAATAATTATTGCAACTCCTATGATTATCTGAGGGGCAACTCTTGTTATATTATGGATTGCATTATATGCTTCGTCGGAAATATGTCCAGCTAAGATGTTTATGAAGTTATTCCATATTAAGTAAACACCTAAAAGCACGAGTAATATTCCCGAAATCAAGCTGTGTTTTTTAAATATACCTTTATCTATTTTTCCTAATTCATCAAGTGAAAATAAATAATCATCCTCAAAAAGTAAAAATTGTTCATCCGTTGAATAACGTTTATTCATACAATCGAAAAAAGAATAAAACCAAATTAAAGGTAAAACGAATAGCAATGGGCCTATAGAAAGCCAGCTAGAAAGAAATATTAAAAAGAAGAATGCTGCCATAAATGATAAACCCATCTTCATAAAGCCCATATACATGTGACCTGCCCCAGGTAACATTGAAAAACAAAAGGTTAAAAACTTACTTTTTTCCTTTTTCATTATTAAAAACCTCCATATTAATTATTTTTTGGGAGAAATTATTAAGACTTTCATTTATTATATTAATATTACTTAAACTCATTGCGTTTACTTCCAAAGTTTTGGTTTTTGTATTTGCAAGAAAATTTAACCCATTTGAAAAAACAAACATTAGTGCTATACTCGCTGCCATTGCAACCCTAAGAGAATAAAATAAAAACTGTGTGTTTTTTTCTTTTTTCTTTTTTATTTTACACAATATTTCTTGCTCAAATCCCAAAGGAGCCTCTGCAAGTTCACCATCATTGAAACTATTAGCTAATACACCAGCACATTCTTCACAATGGGAAATATGTTCTGATAATATAATTAGTTCATTATCACCTAGAGACCCGTCTTTAAATGCTTTTATTGATATTTTAGTCAAGTGTTCATTTTGTTTAAATAATGCACCGCTCACATTAACTCCTCCTTCCATAAAACTTTCAACAGTTTTTTTGATCTATAAAGATGGGTTTGCAGTGTTTTCAAACTTTGACCTGTATCTTTTGCCATATCGGAGAGCTTAATATCTTCACAAAAATAGTTTACGGCCACCGCCCTATAAGGCTCTTTTAGTTTTTCACATAAACTATATACTTTATCTCTACTATCTTTTTCTAAAAACGTATTTTCAGGTGTTTCTCCCATGTCCACTAAACCTTCGAACTCTTCATGAGATAAGCTATTAATGGCTCTTACAGGACTTTTAAGAAAATCTTTACACTTATTTGTGGCTATTGTAGTAAGCCAAGCCTTAAAATTCACCCCATCGAATTTATTAAAGTTAGCATATGCAGACAAAAAAGTTTGTTGAGCCAAATCCTCTGCATCAAAGTAATTTTTCGTAAAGGCTAAACAAATAGTAATGATTAAACGTTCATATTGTTTTATATAGTCTGCAAACTGCTCCTTTTGAATAGCCATCACCCCCCCTTTTGTCCCCACACTTAATATAACGATTGTAAATATAAAAACACTTCAATTATATAGAATATTAAAAGCCTTTGCATTACTTATTAAGTAACTCAAAGGCTTTAATTATATTTGTTTTACTGCTCTTGGATTAATTTTATAGCAACGGTTTAAAAACTCCTCGTCTGGCACAAACTTTAATTGCATTTTATTATTTCCTTCTGTTACCATTGCAACAAAAACTCTTTCCTTTGAAGTATTAGGATAGCACTTTACTATAGCACTAGGTTTGTTAAAATAATCTTTTAAAGCATCACTACCCTCTGGTGCTAGAAGCCCCACCTCTTTTATATTAAAAGTAACTACTTTAATTCTTTTTTTCATTTCTAGTATCTTTTCTATTTTTATTTCGCCATATATAAATTGATACTCATACTCTACAAATAATTTTCTCTTGAAGACAAAACTCCCTGCAGCCAAACACAATAGCACTACTGCAAAAATTAAATTTATGCTAAATGTGAATAACCCCATTATTGCAAATACAAATGTTGCTGCATTTATTGTTTTATATGCACCTGTTTTATATGTTGTTACTAGTTGTTCATAAAGATGATCCATAGTATTGCCCCCTCGCCTTTGTATATTATACCATATTTTGAAAGTAAGTATATTTTATATAGTTCTAACACCATAATATACTATAATTAAAATTTATTATACATATTAATCTTTCTACCCCCTTAAATCTTAATATGTTGACGTATATTTAAGTGGAGATTAATTTTTCTATTTTCATCTAGACTTTATGACTCACTAGAGATTCCCTTAAAAAGATTGAATTAAATCATAAAAAGAAAGGCGGGTAAATTAATTTGAAACAATTAAAATTTAGAGCTTGGGATAGTTATAGACAAAAAATGCACAAACTACAAGGCATGACTTTTGATGCACAAAGCTTCATTCCTTCTGCGCTTAAGCTTCCTGGATTAACCTGGAGACCTGTTGAAGAATATGAATTACTTCAATGGGTATACTTATCCGATAACAATGGTGTAAATGTATATGAAGGCGATTATATTAAAATTTCATCTACGATTTACAAAGTTGTTTGGAATGAAACCATAGTAAATTTTCAACTTGAAGAGTTAGAAGGGTCTTTAAAGCGAACTATTCTTGACGTTTCTCTCGGAGATATTGTAGGTAATAAATTTGAAAATACTGATTTATAAAATAAATATCTTTTTATTTAAACTAAAAGAAATTGTGTTTTGTGTTCTCAAATTTCATTATTGTGCATATACTAGAAAACAATAAAATAAAACAAAGCTATGAAGGAGAGAAAAATATCACAGTATAAACCACAGAGATCCAACATTTGCTGAAAGTTGGTGTTTATACGGATATATAATAATCACTCCCGAGCTGCCTAGTTAAACTTGAAACCTCTTGTAATTATAAATTACAAGAACTGTACAGTTTCATATTGTGTAAACAAGGACGGCTGCCACCGATATAGGGCTATGGTTAAAGAAATGCATTTTTTTATTTATTTCTTTTGACCAAAATAAGAGGTAATTTATAACAGTAAATTACGAACTAGGGTGGTACCACGAATCTTTCGTCCCTATAAACAAGTTAAACATGTTTATAGGAATGGAGGATTTTTTATTTAACTTTTTTTAAAAAAGGAGGTGGAACAAAAATATATTAAACCATGCTTATCCAGTAGTCACTCCAATTATATCAACGGAAAAATTAATTGAGACGTTAGTTTTAGAATAAAAGGAGGAAATGAATATGTTTAATAACAATGAAGAAATGGATTATATGGAAAGTATAGAGAAAAGTAATAATTGGGAACAAGATACGCAAAATCAATTTGAATTTTACAACCCAAATTATAATGTAAACTTTTTTGGATTAGGCCTCGGATCTGAAGAATGGCAATAAGAATATATAAAGCACATTAAGGATTTCCTTAATGTGCTTTACAATTTTATTATATTTTATTACTCTTATTTTTATCTTTAAGCTTCTCTATGCTTTTGCAAAGAAAATATGCGGTTAGTGCCGTAGCAATAATATCTGCACAAGGTTGTGAAAGCCATAACCCATCTAGTTCATAAAATAATGGAAGGATAAGAATAAGTGGAATTAATACTATTACCTGTCTTAATATACTTAAAATCATT
>Ga0105047_10006976_pt1 | contig 19086 bp, 15 predicted proteins | sample MAT04_FD_78384 | JGI IMG/M metagenome (GOLD analysis project Ga0105047, IMG submission 78384) | Freshwater microbial communities from Lake Fryxell liftoff mats and glacier meltwater in Antarctica - MAT-04 (megahit assembly) | ecosystem: Environmental > Aquatic > Freshwater > Ice > Liftoff... | reverse complement strand
GCGCCCGCACCCGCACCCGCACCCGTCGCGGCGGGTGGCATCGACATGGACTGGGACGAGGAAGAGCTCTCGACCCAGATCTACGACAAGCCCGAAGGCGGTCTGCTCGCCGATCTCCCGATGATGGGCGGCGCCGCTACGACGGCGGTCGGACCAACGTCGTCGTCGGGGGGGTTGGCCAAGCCTGCGCTTGGCATGGGCTCGGTCGCGCCGACCATGCCTCAGCTGTCGGCGCCGTCGCCGTTCGGGAGCAGCTCGGGCGGCGTGCCCGCGGCCCGTCCCTCGATGGGGGCACCGCCTGGCTCGGGCGCGCCTTCGCCGTTCGACAACCTCCCGGTATCTGCGCCTCCGCCTCCGACCATCGGGCCCGAGCCCACCGCGGTGACACGTCAACCGATGCCGGCGCCGACCTCGAGCGGGCGCGGCGCGCTCATCGGGGTCGCGGCGGTGCTCGCGTTGTTCCTGTGCGCGGGCCTCGCGTACTTCCTCCTGGTGCCGCGCACCGGGACGATCCGGGTCACCACCACGCCGACGGATGCGGTCCTCTACGTGGACAACCAGCCGGTCACGTCGTCGACCAGCAGCCCGTTCATGATCACGGACGTCGCGGCGGGCACTCACCTCGTCGAGGTGCGCCGGCATGGCTACACCACCTGGGGCAACCGGGTGGAGCTGGCGGGCGGTCAAGATTTGTCGCTCGGTCCGGTCGCGCTGGTCGCCGAGGGCGCAGTGGGCCCGGCCGTCGCGGGCGGTCCTCCCGTCGGGCCGCCCGGTACGGGTGCTGTCGTGCCATCGTCTGCAGGCACGGGCTTCGTGCTGGACACGGTGCCGGGTGGCGCGCGGGTCTACGTGAACGATCGCGAGCTCCCCTCGCGGACGCCGGTGACGGTCACCGATCTGGCGCCGGGCACCTACGGGATCCGGGTGGAGAGCACTAACTACGCGCCTTGGCTCACCCAGATCACGCTGGCGCCGAACCAGATGATGACGCTGCCGAGCGCGGTGTTGACGCTGCGCGCGGTCACGGTGGACTTCAGCTCTACGCCCGATGGCGCGTCCGTCACGTTGGTGCGCGGTCGTGAAGAGCGCTCGATCGGTCGCACGCCGGTGAGCTTCGATGTGGACGTCACCGGCGGCGCTTGGACCGTGCAGATGACCCGTGCCGGTTACGCCGCGTACGAAGCGCCGCTGACCCTGCCGGTCGGTGCGCCCCGCGGCGCACACGCGGCGACGCTGGATGAGCGGCGAGGCGGCGGCCGACCGGGTGGTGGCGGCGGTGGTTCCACCATCGCGACCAGCGGCGGTGGTGGCGGTGGAGGCGGCGGCGGCGGCGGCGGCGCAGCGTCCGGTGCCAACGGCACCCTCGCGGTCAACTCGCGCCCCTGGTCGCAGGTGTACGTCGATGGTCGTCTGATCGGGAACACCCCGCAGATGAGTATTTCGCTCTCCCCGGGTCGGCACACGGTGACCTTCGTGAACACCGAGTTCAGCATTCGCGAGACGCGGCCGGTGACGATCAGCTCGGGCGAGACCGAGCGCTTGATCGTCACCCTCACCCCTGGCGGTTGAGGCGTCGTAGGACGCGCGGCTGATCTAGGAAGGGCGACCCGCCCGCAGGGTCGCGAGCGCACGAGCTGACACGAGTTCGCGCTCGTTCGTTATGGACCGCCGCGAGGTCCCGGTTAGCGCGCGCGGACCTTCACGGTCTCGCCGACGTCGTCCATCATCCGGCGGAGCTCGTCGTAGTCGGGGTGCTTCAAGCGCATCCAGGCGTTCGCCATGTAGCCGGCCTCGACGGGCTGGGTCGGAGTGCCGACCGCGGGCAGGTGCATGTCGATGATCCACTGGCCGTAGGCCCGCTCGATCGCCTGCACCCCCTCGTAACCCGCGATGCGCCCGTCGCGATCGGGACGCAGCGCGATGATCCCCGCGGAGAAGCGCCGGCTCAGGCGCTGGCTGGGTCGACCATGCACCACGCACATCGCCCACTCGCGGTAGATGTCGACGTCGTTGCCGGCCGCGTAGAGATCCCAAGCGCGAACGCCCGGGGGCCTACAGCCGATCTCGGAGAACTTCAGCCCCTTGGGCCCATAGAACCCCTCCATGTGGGTGGCCGACGTATCGATCTCCAGCGCGCCGAGGACCTTGCGGCCCATCTCTTTGATGTCGAGGTAGCCAGGCACCGCGTCGATGCGGTTGGTGCAGATGAACTGCGGCGAGATCCAGCGGTGCCGCATCGCATCGAGCACGTTCGGGTAGTAGTGGCAGACCCACTCGTGGATGACCTTGCCGCCCACGGTGAGGGTGTCCCAGAAGCCCTCGTGCCCCTCGATGAACTCTTCGACGGCGACGGACGCGCCCTTGTCGACCTTGAACTCGGCGAGCGCTTGCGCGAGGCCGGCGGGGCTCTCGATGCGCTGGGTGCCCGACGCCCCCGCCGCGTCGCGCGGCTTGATGATCAGCGGGTAACCGACGTGCTCGGCGAAGGCGCGGATCTCGTCCACGCTGGAGGAGCCTATCGACTGGGCGCACGGCACACCCGCCTGGCGCAGCACCTCCTTCATGGTCGGCTTGTCGCGGCACAGGTAGGTGGTCTTCACGGTGGTGCCGGGGATGCCGCACTTCTCGCGGACCTTGGCGGCCGCCATCACGTGCGCCTCGATCGTCGCCTCGAGCCTGTCGATCTGCACTTTGCTTTGCACCAAGCGGACGGCGCGCTCGAGCGCCGCCTCGCTGGTGACGTTCGGGATCTCTTCGTAGTGCGTCAGCCAGGAGCGCAGCTCGGGATCGAGCGAGCCCTTGGGCCGCTCGCCTATCCCGGTCACCCGAGCCCCTACGGCGTGTAGCGCTCGCACGAACTCTCGCTGGTTGACTGGGAAACAGGGTTCCACGAACACGACGTCGATCGGCATCGGCGCGAATGTATCCGATCCGCCGGGGCGGAAGCGACGGGCTTGCGCCAGTGCTCAGCCGCTGCAGCGGCCGAAGGAGCAGCGTCGGTCGTCGCGGCAGCGATCGTCGGCGCAACACGCTTCGTTTCGCCCGCCGCAGGGACCGCAGGTGCGACCGACGATGCCGCCGCACACCAGGCGCTCGCCGTTGCACATGTCTCCGCAGCACGGCTGGCCTGAAGCGCCGCACGCGACGCACGTCGGGGTGCCGAGGATCCGGGTTTCGCAGGTCGTCCCCTCACTGCAAGCGTTGCCCGAACAGCATGGCTGACCGCGCCCGCCGCAGTCGGACATCGTGGGGCCGCAGGTGCCCGCCATGCAGCGGGCGTCGTCGTCGCACGCGCCGCCCGCGCAACACGGTTCACCTGCCTCACCGCAGCCCACGCAGGTGCCTGCGACGCAGATGTTCGAGTCGTCGTTGCACAGGCCGTCGCAGCAGGCCTCGCTCTGGCCGCCGCACTCGATGCAGGCGCCGCCGAAGCACGCGGAGCCCGAAGGGCAGCCAGGACAGCACGCATCGTCGGGGCAGACGCAGCTGCCATCGATGCAGGTCTCGCCGTCCTCGCACGCGATCGCGTCGCAGACGTCGCTGGTGTCGGGCGCAGTGCCGGCGTCGTTCTCGCCCACGTCGCTCTCGGCCGTGTCCGGTAGGACGACGTGCCCATCCAGAGAACTCGGCGCATCGAGCCCGCCGCCGTCGGGTCCTCCGCCGAGCCGCGAGGGGTCGGGCTGGACCAGCGAGCTGCAGGCGGGGAGGGCCACGAGCACGACCAGGAGAGCGAAGCGAGAGCTAGTCATGCGCCGGAGCGTACCAGTCGAGCGCGACGCTCGACAGGGAGCGCATGTCGCATGGGAAGCGACATGGCACGCGATGACGTCCTCACTTGCTCGGGTGCTTCTCCCACTCTTCGACGAACTCCCAGTCGGCCACCAGCCCCTTGCGCAGGAGCACGGAGAGCAACGTCGAGAAGAGCGACTCCCAGGTCGCGCCGTCGAGCACGGTCTTGACGTCCTTGCCCTGGGCGCGCGCGTCGAGCGCGAGGACGAGATCGCGCGTGGTCAGTCGCTCGTCCTTGGGTGCGCTCACTTGCCGGGTCGCGGGCAGCGCCACCGTGGTCCCATCGAGCAGCGTGAGCGTGAGCATGCGCCGCTTCTTCTTGGGTCGCTCGCTCACGGCGCGGGGCGGCGCCTCGCTCTTGCGCCGCGCCGCCGCGACCTCCTTGGGGAGCGCGGCGGCCTTGGGCACTGCGGCGACGGGCTTGGGTGGCTGCGAAAAAGGACGCGGGGAGCGCGAGGTCCGCTTGGGCGCGGGCTCGCTGCGGGTGATCTCGATGTCGATCTCCAGCGGCGACATCGAGGGCCGGTTCAAGACGCGCTGCACCAGCTCCGGCATCTCGACGCCGTAGTAGATGCGGATCACCTGTCGCAGCTCGGTCTGGCTCGCGACCATGGGCTTGACCGCCATGCCCGCGTGCGCGGCGACGGCGGCGAGCGCCTTCTCGTTCAAGGGATCATCGATCGCGACGAAGAGGGTCTGCCCGCCCTGCCGCGCGGTGCGCACGTAGATCGGGACCACCAGGCCAGTGCTCGCGAGCTCCGCGCTGATGAGGTTCAAGAGCTCTCGCGAGAAGTCCACCCGGGCAAGGCTCACCCAAGGGACCGAGAGCTGTTGGGACAGGGTCTGCGCCAGGGTCTCGTCCGACAGATGCCCCAGCTCGAGCAAGGTCTCGCCCAGGCGAAGACCGTTCTCCTTCTGTCGCGCGAGCGCTTCGTCGAGCTGCGCGGGGCTCACCCTGCCAGCGGACACCAAGAGATCACCGAGACGGAGTCGAGTCATCCCCGCGATCGTAGGAGGCGGCGCGCTGCCCTGGAAATTAGCGGCGAAGGGAGGGGACTCACTCGCCTCGAGGAGGACCGGATCAGCCGATCCAGGAGATGTCGATCACCGTCTGAGGATCGTCGAGCGCTCGGGCCCCGATCAGGTTCACCTCGACGTCTTCGGCGCCGAATCGCTCGAGGCTGCGCTCGAAGAACCCGAGGTAGAGGACGTTCCAAGTGAGCGACGGGACGTCGTGCTCGATCACCTCGATGCGCCCGTAGCCGCGGCCCACCCGGCGGACCACCACCTCCATGCCTCGGACCAACGTGCGGAGGATCCCCGGCATCTCGGAGATCAAGAGCTCAGGCGGCGGTGAAGGAGGCTTGAGCGCGCGCATCGCGTCGAACGCTCCCTCGGCGGCCGCGCGCCCGCACTCGACCACGGTCTGCAGATCGCCCGAGCCCACTTGGGTGTCGATGTGCTCGACCAGCTTCTCGACCGCATGCCCGTCGATCCACGCCTCGTCGAGCACCCCGAGATCGAAGGGGGCGCGGGCAGCCGCGGGCATGCTGTCGAGCACGTCCTTCACCGCGCGCTCGCCGAACTTACGAGCGACGAAGCGGAGGATAGCGACCACCGATCGACCCTTCACCTGCAGTGCTGCGAGGGTGTCTCCGCGCTCGGCCCGCTCGTCGCGCACCAACGGCGCCTGCTTGCGGTGGGTGAGTGGGATCGGTCGATCGTGACGTCGGGTGGCGTCGCCATCGCTCTCCTCGAACGTCGGCTCTTCGATGTCGATCGCGAAGTCACCATGCGGGACATCGGCGTGCTGGACACCGGGGTGCGGCCCCTCGATGCTCGGCTCGGTCGCCGACCCAGGACCCACCGGCAGCGGGTGGCCCGGCTGCGGGTTGCGGAGCATCGGCTCGGGTAGTGGGCGCTGCGGCTGGACCGGTCGGGTCTGTTCGGGCAGCTCGATCTCGGGGCGGGTCCCCCGCTTCTTGGCGTCGCGCGCCTTGAGGTGGAGCACCTCGAACGAGAACGAGTCGCTGGGCACTTCGTCTTCCAGCGCGACGTTGCGACCGCCGTACGGCACGAGCGCGGCGGCGAGCTCGCTCGCGCTGGCGAACCGGTCCGCGGGATCCTTGGCGAGCGCCTTCTTCACGACCGCGTCGAGCCCCGGGGGCGCCGTACGACGCACCGCGCTCAGCGACGGCGGCGGCTCGTGCCACACCTTCTTGGCCAGCTCCCGGAACGTGGGCGCGTCGAAGGGTCGACGGCCCGCGATCATCTCGAAGAGCAGCACCCCGACCGCGTAGACGTCGGTGCGTGGATCCCGCCTGTCATCACCGCGCAGTCGCTCGGGCGCGGCATACGCTGGCGTTCCTACCAACGTGCGCTCGGGGGTGAGCGTCTTTCCATCTTCGGCGCTGCTGTGCCCCATCAACGCGGCGAAGCCGAAGTCGCAGACCTTCACGAAGTTCTTGTCGCCGAAGCGCGCGACCACCATCAGGTTCGCGGGCTTCAAATCGCGATGGAGGATCCCCCGCTCGTGCGCGGCGGCCAGACCCGCGAGCGTGTGCGCCGCGATCGAGGTGGCGCGGGCTATCCCCAGGTGTCCTTCGGTCGCCAGGATCTGCGAGAGCGACGCGCCGCGCAGGTACTCCATCACCATGTAGGGGCGCGCGTCCTCGATACCGAAGTCGAGGATGTCGATGATGTTGGGGTGACCAATCGCCGCCGCCGAGCGCGCCTCGCGCTGAAAACGATCGACCGCGGCCGGGCTCTTTCGCGTCGTCGACTTGTGCAGGAGCTTGATGGCGACGAAGCGCCGCAGCACCGTGTCTGCAGCCTTGTAGACCGCGCCCATTCCGCCGTCGCCGAGCAGCCGCACCAAGTGGTAACGACGCGCGATGGTCGCGCCGACCAGATGCCCGTCGCCCGAGGGTGGGCCGGGCCCGCCAGGTGCGGGCTTGGGGCTCTTGGGCGGAGGCGGCGGGAGGGGCACGAGCGAGGCGACTCTACCTGCGCAGCCCCAGGCTGTCTCTGCCTTCGCGTCCCGCGCCGTCCGCGCGTTGAGCGTCACCTCTGCGCGAGCCACTGTCTCAATGCTTCGGTCTCCGCCGCGCTGAGGGTACCGTCGAGCGGCATGCGCTGTGGCGCACCTGCTCGGACGCGCTCCCAGAGGTGGGTGCTCCCGTTCTCTTCTCGGAGCCATCCCTCGCGGGTGATGGCGCCGAGAGCGAGCGCCGGATCTTGCGCGAGCAGCTCGTGGCAGTGAGCACATCGGGCTCGGAGCACATCGCGATGGAGCGTCGCGAATGTCGGGTCCGCGATCGCGGACGGTGCCGCGCTCTCCTCGTGACTGGCGCGCGCGCTCGCGTAGACGTCGACGGCGATCCGAAGCACGGTCCCGTTGCTGTCCTCGACCATCCAGATCGATCCGTCGCGGGCGATCGTGAGCCCCACCGGCGCACCGCGTGGTCCGGTCTCGGACGCGTCCCATCCGCTCACCACCTCGAAAGGCTCCGCGTCGCGCGCGGGGATCCCCGCCGCATCGACCGGCAGCGCGAGGATGCGATGGCCCAGCGCGCGGTAGCCGTGCAGCGCGATCAAGAGGTGGCCACGCAGCGCCTCGGGTCCGCGCTCGGCATAGAGCATCCCCAGCGGCGCGCCGTGCGCCGGCAAGAGGAGATGGGGCGGCGCGTAGATCGGGTTGCTCGCGTCACAAGCGAAGCTCGCGTGGGTCCAGTGGGGATCGCGACCGTGTTCGTCGTAGCAGTAGGGCCAGCCGTAGTGGCGGCCCGCTTCGATCACGTTGAGCTCTTCGTGGGGCAAGTCGGGGGAGCTGAAGTCGCTCGCGTTCTCGCCTTGAAGGACGGTGCCGGAGGGGTGCGCCGCGAGCGCCACCGAGTTGCGCAGGCCCTGCGCGAGGTAGGTGGGCTCGGAGGACCAGGTGTGCGCGCCGTCGGTCAGCTCATGCGCGAACGTCCAGATGGCCGCCGTGTGATCGTCCTCGTCGTGACAGCGATCGAGGCGCTGGGACTCCTCGCAGTGATCGGTGGCCGAGCCCATGTTCACGATCAGATCGAAGTTCGGTGCGAACACGAACGCGGTCAGCGGATGAAAGCGAAGGCGGCTGTGATCTTCGAGCTCGGTGGGGAGGTCATCCACAACCACCTGTCGGCTCGCGGCGACGTCGCTCGCCGCCGGATCGAAGCGGACGATGCGCTGCACCTCGCCGACGTACAGCCATCCATCCGGTCCGATGGCGCTGCCGTGCGGCCTATCGAGCCTGTCCACCACCCGCTCGATGGTCACCTCACCCCGGGTGTCGAGACGGAAGAGACGCCCGGCACGGGCTCGCCGCGCGCCTGCATCGACCACCCAGAAGACGCCGTCCTGGTGGGGGTCTTCGACGATCGTGCGAGGGCGGAAGCGTCCGCCGGTCGCGGCGATGCTCGGGTGCTCACTCGTGATGACCAGCCCGATGCAGAGGCCGGGCATCGTGGTGAGGGCGAGGGTGGGGCGGCCATCGCAGTCGCGGCCAGCGTCCGCGGTGTACGGGCCGATCGCCATGAGGCGCACGTCGGGCGGCGGCGCCGATGGCGGCTCGGGAGCCGGTAGGGGGGCGGAGGTCGGCGGGCTCGCCTCGACAGGCGCGGCGGTCGCCCCCGGCAGCGCCGTCGCTTCACTACCGCAGCCGATCGCCGTCAGCGCGATCAGCGCGAGCAGCCGCTTCGGCGAGCTCCGACCGCTCACCCAGGCTCGCTCGCGCCCAGCTCGAAGGGATAACGCAGGGTCGTCTGATGGGCGCTCTCGGGGAAGTGCCAGTGCCGCGCGTGGTCGGCGAAGCAGCCGGCGAGGACGCCATCGCCGATCGCGTCCTCGACGACGGTGACTCGGAGCACGTGGCCGCTCGCCGCGATCTCGAGCTCGAGCACGAGGCGGCCACCCATCGCGGGGTGCTCGGCGCGCGCGCGCTCGTAGCAGCGCTGCAGATCCACGGTTTGGCCGTCGACCACGGCGCGCACCTCGGCACGGCTCAGCGGCATGGGCTCGAGCGAGGTGTCGTCGGTGGAGACCCGCAGCGGCTCGTCGATCAACAACACGTTCGTCGCCACGGGCGCGGCCGTACCGGTCTGATCGGGCGCTGGCTCGTCGCTCGCGATCGTGCGCCCTGCGCGAGGGCAACCTCCGCACGCCAGGTTCGCCGTCGCGCAAGCGAGCGCCGCGACGAAAGCCATGACTCCAAGCCACCGCGCGCTCATTGGACCTCGGTGATGAGCTGGCTCAGCGCCTGGAGCACCATCGGCGGGATCTCGTGTTGCCCTCGGAAGGGAACGAACGCGACCTTCCATCCGGCCTCGATGAGCGCGTCCTTCAGCTCGACGCTCGCCGCGAAGGGCAGGAGCGGATCGTGCGAGCCGTGCGAGATCAACGTGGGCAAACCGGCGCGCGACACGAAGCGGGGACACCAGGCCTGCTCGCTCAAGAAGGTCCCGCTCATCAGTGCCAGCGCCCCGAGCGGTCGATCGTCGTGCAGCGCCAGATCCGTCGCGAGCATCGCACCCTGTGAGAAGCCGCCGAGCACCAGCACACTCGGCTTCAGCGCCGCGGTGATCGCGTCCAAACACGCGCTGAGCGCGGCGCGCGCTTCGGGGAGCCCGTCGGGGACGTCGCTTCGCAGATCCCGCGCGTTGCCGCTGGCGAGCGCGGCCTCGAGCGCCATGAGGTCGATCGGCCACCACGCTCGCGAGTCCATCATCCCGCCCGCGAGCGAGAGCGGGGCGTGGGGGAACACGAAGCGCACCTCGCGCGGCACGTCGAGCACCCGCGCCAAGCCGACCAGGTCATCCCCGGCCGCGCCGTATCCATGCAAGAGGACGACGACCGGGCCCTCGCCACCGCCCTCGCGATCCGTGCCGCCGACGACGCGGCAAGTGAGAGGTCCGAAGACTTGGGTGCGCATGGGGCGCGAAGATAGATCGCGCGCGCCACCCCTGCCCGCCCCTGGGGCGAGACGCTGCTCGTTTGGAGCCGGAGGACCCCTTCGCTGGCCTCGGCGCAGACCGGGGTCAGGTGGGGAGTCGAGCGCGTCGCGCCGCTGCTCGCTGCCTGCTACGCCTGCCGGTCCGTGCTCGACATCTGGACCATCCGTCCGTGAATCCGCGCTCCCTGCCTTGGTGGGCCGTGTGGGTACCGCCCATCGTGACGGCCTACGCGCTGCTCGAGCTCGTCAGCCGGGCCGAGCGGCTCGACGCGTTGAGCTGGGCGCTGCTCACGCTGTCGGTGGTGGCGGCGCTGGTCCCTTGGTCGCTCTCTCGGCCGCTCGACGCGAGCGACGCCACAGCGGGCGTCCCTCGGGTCGCCGCGCTCGCGGCCGCCGCCTCGCTGCACGCAGTCGCGGTCGCCGCGCCGGCCCAGTCGCTGTTTCTTGAGCTCTGCGCCGCGTGCATCCCGGGCGTGCTCGGTGCGCTTGTGCTGGCCCTCGCGTTCGCGGCGCCGGAGCCGCCTCGGCCCCTATTGCGCGCTGCCTTCCTGGCCACGGCGGGCTGGGCGCTCGCGGTCTTGTCGGCGGTGCTCGGCGGCGCGGTCTGCCTCGCACCCTTCGATGTGGGCGGCGAAACCGTGGTGCTGCCGGGCGCGCTGCTCGAGGTCGGATCGGGCGTGCTCTTGGGCGCGCTCGCGATGGTGGTGGTCTTGCGATCGATTCGGGGACGCCTCGGCAGCGGGCCCTTCGAGCTGGCCCAGAGTTCGCTCGCGCTGCTCGGGAGCCTCGCCGCGTTGCTCGTCCTATTGGTGCTCGGCACGCTCGCACGACTCTGGGCGGGTCAGGCAGCGAGCGATCTGCTGCGCAGCGGCTGGCTCCTGGCGCTGATCGCGTTGGTGGGCGGACACGTCGCGCTGGTGCGCGGGGTGCAGCCAGCGCAGGCCGCGTCGGTGGTCCGCAGGGCCATCGCGAGCCTGCTCACTTACGCCGCCGCGCTGGCGCTCTTGTGGCTGTGCATCGAGAGCATGCGCCACGCGGGTTGGCTCGCGTGGGGCTTCGTGTTGGCGGTCGGGCTCGGGGCGCTCGCGATCGTGCATCGGGTGCTCCTCACCGCCATTCGCTACGTGCTCGCGCCCGATCGGGGGCGGCTCCTCGACGCTGTCGAGGCGATCCGCGGCAGCATCGAGGGCGCGCACTCGCTGGAGGATCTCGGACAGCGGGTGCTGCCGCCGCTCCGGCTCGCGAGCCGATCGGAGGAGGCGCGCCCGGTGCTGCTGGTCGCGGTGCCGTCGTGCGAGGTGACGGTCGATCTGGCGTCGGTTCCGCACGTGCGCCGCTCCGAAGGATCACCCATCCTCTTCGCGCGCCTCAGAGAGCGACCGGGCGAGGTCTTGCTTCGCGCGCCCATGGAGGCGCTGGTGGTGCGCCGCCCCGAGCTCCGTCCGCTGATCGACGCGCTCGAGCGCCACGACGCGCTCGCGGTGGTCGCGCTGGTCTCTCTCGGGGAGCTCGAGGGCGCGCTCTTGGTCCCCCGGGGCAGGCGTCGCGCCGCGGTCACCCTCGAAGAGATCGCCGCGCTCGACAAGCTGGGTGCCACGCTGTCCGGGGTGGTCGCGTCGCTGAGCGCCGAGCGTCGAGCGCAGGAGCGCGCGGGCGCCGCGGTGTTGGGCGTGAGCTCGCTTCAGCAGCGCATCGAAGCGCTCGACGACGAGATCGCCGTCCTGCGCTCGGAAGGCGCGGCGCTGAAGGCGGGCAGCTCGGCGGATCGCTTCAGCCACCCGGTGGTCGCGTACGGCGGACGGATGCGCAGCTTCGTCGAGCGCGCCGAGGCCGTCGCGTCGCTGGACGCCCCGGTGCTCCTGCGCGCCGAAGCGGGGACCGCGCTCGAGCCGGTCGCACAGCTCCTGCACGCGGGCAGTGCGCGGCGCGAAGGTCCGTTGGTCGTCGCCGATGCGCTGACGATCCAACCAGAGCGCGCGATGGCCGCGCTCTTCGGCGACGCCGAGGCCCGCAGTTCGCTGACGGCGCCGGCCGAAGGGCGCGAGTCGCTCTCGCGGATGCAAGTCCACCCGGGTTGGCTTCGTCTCGCGCAAGGCGGGACCTTGCTCTTGATCGATCTGCCCGCGCTTCCGCTCGCGGTGCAGGCGGCGCTCGAGGAGGCGATAGGCTCCCGCTCGCTCCCCGGCAACGAGCCGCTCGACGTTCGGGTGGTGATGACCAGCCGGGTCGATCTGGGACCGCTCGTGCAGTCGGGCGCAGTCGACGGCGAGCTCGCCAAGCGGGTGGAGTCGCTCACCCTCGAGGTCCCCTCGCTGAGTCAGCGTCGGGAGGATCTTCGATCGCTCGTCCTGCTGGCGATCGATCGAGGCTGTCGTGCGCTCGGCAAGTCCATGGTCGGCATCGAGGAGGACGCGATGCGCGCGCTCCTCGCGTTCCCGTGGACGGTGGGCACCCGCGAACTCGACGACGTGGTGGAGCGCGCCGTGGGCCGGACCAGCGGTCCTCGCATCACCCAGGACGATCTCGCCCTGCGCGAGGCCCCGAGCGAGCCGGGCGAGAGCAGCGACGACTGGGTGGGCAGCTACAGCCAGCTCGAGACCCGCATCCTCGAGAAGGCGCTGGAGCGCGCGGGCGGCAACAAGAGCGAGGCGGCGCGAGCGCTCGGCCTGAAGCGAACCACCTTCCTCGACAAGCTGCGGCGCGCGGGGTTGGAGCGCGCCACCCAGCCGCCTCCCGCCCCCGATCCCGAGGCCTGACCGGTCCAGGCAGGACGGTTCTACCTCGCGTGCGGGTTGGGGAGCGTGTGGCCGACTCGCCTCGGGGCGTGGCGAGACTCCGCAATCTCCCCCCGTCGCCCTACGAAATAGCCCGCTGGACGTGAGGCACGCACGTTGCGCTAGTCGGCGTCTCGATGCGGACGCGTTTGTTGAATCTCCGAGACCTCGCGGCGCCTCTCGCGCTCGCGGTCTTGCTCACATCGCTCGCTTGCAGCGCGCGGGCTCAGTCGCTGGAGGCGCACCCCTTTGATCTGAGCCGGTGCCGCGGCCCCGAGTGCGTGTGGCTGATCCCGCCCGGTCCGAACGGCTCGCCCATCCGCCGGGGCGACACGCCGGGCATCGACTGGGTCGGCGTCAGCAACGGCGTCACCAACGTCTTCTTTCGCTTCTTCGGCAACCTCTCGCCCAACGCGACCGGCATTCAATTCGTGTCGCTCAACGAGCATCCCCTCACCGAGTTCGTCGTCCCTTTCGGCGAGTCGGGCTTCTCGTTCGTGGGGCTGGGGAACTCCAACACCTACGCGCTCGCGCCGACCCGCTTCTACCGCGAGTACAACGGCATCCTGGCGCTGCGCTACGGGTTCTTGCCGCCGAGCGCGTTTCAGATCTCGGTGACCGCGTCTCCGGCGTACATCACGCTGGTCAACATCGCGGGCTATCCCGGAGTGGACGACCGACGCGACCTCCCGGGCACTGTGGTCCTCGGCGGCGCGGGGGGCCTCGATCTCACGTACGCCACCGACAGGATCGCGCTCGAAGGGCATTTCTACCTGATGCCCGGTGCGGACCTCGGGAGCGGCGCTCGAGGGATTCGCCAGGTCCAGGTGCTCGAGGCGACCTTTTCCCTCAACCGGTGGTTGGGCATTCCCAACGATGCACCCTTGGACCTGTCCATTCAGGGCCTGCACGTGGAGCGTGGCGACGCGCCGGAGCAAATCTACGAGTACGGCAGCGAGGCGCGCGGCGCCGAGTACTACCGCGGCGCGCGCGACGTCCGCGAGGTCTGGCAAGCGATGGCTTTCGTCACCATGCGCCGCGAGTGAGGGCCGCGGACGTCAGCCACGTTCGCGGAACGCCGCGACAGCGTCGCACATCGCGTTCACCATCACCTCGCCTCCGTGGCCTTCGGACTCGATGACCACCAAGCGACTCCCCGGCCAAGCGCGGTGGAGCTGATACGCGGTCTCGATAGGCGAGCTGATGTCGAGGCGGCCATGGATGAGCGTCGCGGGCAGATGGGCTATCCGAGGCACGCCTCGCAGCAGCGCGCCTTCGTCCAAGAACGCGGCGTGGCGAAACGTGTGGATGACCGACGTCGCGAAGATCGCGCGGAAGTCGGGATCGGCGTAGGCCGGGGTGGGGCGGCGGCGCGGATCGAGCGAGACGTGCACGTCTTCCCACGCGCACCACGCCTCCGCCGCCTCCCCGCGGATGAGCGCAGAGGGATGAGTGATGTGGCGGTGGTAGGCCTCGACGAGGGGCTCCCCCGGGCGTCGCTTCCCCGCGGCCTCGAACGTGGCCCACGCCTCGGGAAAGAAGCGGCCCACGCCCTCGATCATCCAGTCGACCTCGGCCGCGCTGGTGGTGGTCACGCACATCGCGATCAGCCCCGTCACCCGATCGGGATGGGCTTGGGCATAGGCGAGCGCGAGGGTGGTCCCCCACGACACCCCGGTCACCAACCACCGCTCGATCTCGAGGTGCTCGCGCACCGCCTCGAGGTCCGCGAGCATCGCCTCGAGATCGTATCCGTCGAGGCCGCCGGGCTCGGTGACCCAGGGCCTGCTGCGCCCACACCCGCGCTGATCGAGCGCCACGAGTCGGTAGCGATCGGGATCGAAGCGGCGGCGGTGTCCCGTCAGAAGACCCGCGCCCGGACCTCCATGCAAGTGCAGCGCGGGCTCGCCTCGGGGGTTGCCCGACGTCTCCCAGTAGAGCGCCTGTCCGTCCGGTCGCGCGAGGTGACCTACCGCATGCGGTTCGATCGGCGGGAACACTTCAGTCGTTCTGGCGGGCGCGGACAACCCACTGGTGGGGGAGCGTCTCTTCGATCACTTCGGCGTGCAGGTTTGCCGCTCGCAGTTCCTCGAGCACCACCTCGGGGGTCAGCCGCATCGAGCGCGGCGGGCCCTCCGTGCTCTCGAGGGTGAAGTCCACGATGGTGAGCGTCCCGTGCGCGCGCAGCGCGTCGCGCAGGCCCGAGGCGTAGGCCGTGCGGCCTTCGATGTGATGCCACGTGTTCACGATCAGGATTCGATCGACGCTGTCCGACGCGAGCTCCGCGCCGTTCATGGGGATTTGACGGATACCCACGTTGCGCAGCTCCTCCCGCTCGAAGCGTGCCTGCATGTAGTCGAGCATCGCGGGCTCGACGTCGAGCGCCAGCACCGTACCGGTGGGGCCCACCGCGGTAGACAGGCGCGACTCGAAGTAGCCGGTGCCCGCGCCGAGATCGACGACGTTCATGCCCTCGCGGATGGCGAGCAAGGTCACCACCTCGTCGGGGCGCTGCCAGGCGTCGCGCTCGGGGGAATCGAACATGCGCGCGAAGCACTCGGCGTCGGTGAAGTCGCCTTCGGGGCCATGGCCGTGGCACGACATCGCGCCGTCATGATCGTGATCTTCATCGCCGCTGCTGCTCGCGCCATGGGTCGCAGGCGAGGTGCCACACCCCAGCAGCGAGAGGACCAAGGAGAGGCTCGTGGCCTGGAGCGGCGTTCGCAGGGAGATCATGGGTCGGAACGTATCCCGAGCCGCTGCCCGGTGTCAGGGGATCGCGCCCGTGGGCCCGAGGATCGCGAGGAGGCGCGGCACGATCTGCGCAGGGCTCCCAGGCCCGTGGATCGAGCCCTCGATGTGGGCGTCACTCGGCCGCCCGTCTTCACTGGGGACCACGAACAAGGGAATCATGCGCGAGCTGTAGCCCGCAGCGTCCAGGCGCTCGCCGTCCCGATCTCTGTCGAACTCCAGCAAGAGCAGCGGCGGCAGCTCCCCATCGAGATCGCCCCGGAGCGCGGCCGCATGGAAGTACTGGCAGGGCTCGCACCACGTGGCGCCTACGTACACCAAGGGCGCGCGCCCTTCCGCGTGGGCTCGGCTGACGAGCGAAGCGACCTGGGCGAACACGTCACCCCCATCCGCCTCGACGAACGCGATCCGCGCAGTGGACGGCGATGGAGCAGCAGCCTCCGGCATCTCAGCTGCGCTCCGCTCAGCCGCGGTCGGCTCAGCCGCGGTCGGCTCAGCTGCGGTCGGCTCAGCTGCGGTCGGCTCAGCTGCGGACGTGCAAGCCGCGAGGATCGTCACCCACGAGAGCACCAGGCCCGAGCGCGCCATCGAATGCATCACGCGGTCGCTCAGCCTGGCTCGATCGCGAGCGTGGTCTGGGGATAGCGGGAGTCGCCGTTCCCAATCCAGGTGATCCGGCACGCGCGTACCGTGCCCGCCATGCGCGCGTGCTCGCGGAGGTCGGGTCGAATCTCGAGGGGAAGATCGGGGCGGACCTGGACCTCGCCGGAGCGGTACATCGCGACAGCCTCGAACAGCCAGGCGGACGCGTAGGTGACGCCGCTCGTGGTGTCGACGATGTGGGGATCGTGAAAGCGAGGCGTCCAGGTCTTGCTGAAGAGCCCCTCCTCCTCGGCGTAGATTCGGATCTCGACGCGGTGACCTACGGGGATCGGCGCGACGGCCGCGACGTGGATCAGCTGGGTGCTCATCGCGGCGTCGTAGCGTCGCCGCGCGCGACGGTCTACCGGGGCCGCTCAGAGGAGGCGGACTTCGATGCGCTCACCCTCGCTGAGCTCGATCACGGCGTGGTCCTCGACGGCCACCCGATGGACCTCTCGCTTGGCGCTCTGCGCGCGGGCGGCGTTCGCAGCGTGGTCGCGGAGCGCGTCGCTGAGAACGCGCGCGGGCACGACGGCGGGCGCTCGGGGGCCCGATCGTGCTCTCTGAAGGTGCCCGCGGGTCGAGAGCGGCAGAGAGCGGTTAACAGGTCGCGGCCGCCGAGAGGGGCCGGTTAACAGGTGGCCGCCGCGAACAGGCACAGCGTCGGCCTGCAGCCAGCGCGCGCCGCGCACGGCAGCTCCCGCTACCAAGCGGCCATCTTGAAGAGCCGACCATCGGGGCCCTCATCGTGGAGCCGGTACCCACGAATCGTCTCGTCGGCGTTTCCCGCCAATCGCCGGTTCGAGAAGAGCATGTAGTGGTCGAGCGCGCTCTTCTCCTTGAGGCTCTTGATGCGGGGGAGTTCCTTGCCGATGACGGTGTCACTCGCCGTCCCGCTAAAGAACTCGGCATCTGAGAATGTCCTGTTGACCCCGTTCGTGTGTTTCGCCTGCACGATCACGGTGCCGATCCAAGGCGCTGATTTGCTGGGGTGCAGTTCCGCGGTGCCAACGAACTTCGCGTCGCGGCCAACATCGGGCCCCTTCGAGAAGCCTTGCACGGAGATCCCGAGAAGCTGTTGGCACAGGAACACCACCAGTGTCTCGAACTGCTCCGGGCTCAGATCCTCGTAGGCGTACTTCACGACGATGCTCCCCCGCGCTCCGTCCAGAAGTCCGAAAGAAGCTCCGCTTGCTGTAGCACCGTGTTCGTCGCGGCCTCCTGCTTGTCCGGCGGATAGCCGTACTTCCGGAGGATGCGCTTCACGACCACGCGGAGCTTGGCGCGCACCGACTCCTTGACGGTCCAGTCGATGGTGACGTTCTTGCGGACCGTCTCGACCAGCTCGCGTGCGATGAGCCGCAGGGTGTCGTCGCCCAAGACCTTGACCGCGCTGTCGTTGACCTCGAGGGCGTCGTAGAAGGCGAGCTCGTCCAAGGTGAGGCTGAACTCCTCGCCTCGCCGATCGGCCTCACGCATCTCGCGGGCAAGCTCGATGAGTTCCTCGATGACCTGCGCGGCCTCGATCGCCCGGTTCTGGTAGCGGCGGACCGATTTCTCGAGCAGCTCGGCGAACGAACGCGCCTGCACGAGGTTGTGCCGCGAGCGCGCCTTCACCTCATCGTTCAGCAGCTTGCGAAGAAGCTCGACGGCGAGGTTCTTGTGCTCCATCCCGCGCACGTCCGCGAGGAACTGGTCGGACAGGATGGAGATGTCGGGGTTCTTGAGGCCGGCGGCGGCGAAGATGTCGATGACCTCGTCCGACGCGACAGCCTTCGACACGATCTGTCGGATGGCGTGGTCCAGGTCGCCCGACGACTTCCTGTCGCCGACCGAGGTCTTCGCTATGGCCGTGCGCACGGCCTGAAAAAAGCCGACGTCATCACGGATTCGGATCGCCTCGTCGTGCGGCACAGCGAGCGCGAAGGCCTTCGACAGCTCAGTGACGGCCTGCAGCAGGCGGTCCTTCCCCTCCTCCTGCGCAAGCACGTGCTCCTGCGCGGCGGGAAGGAGCGTGAGGCGCTGCGCGGGCGTGCCTGTCGTCCAGGGGCCCCAATCGAAGCCGTGGAAGATGCCGCAGCAGATCTCGTGACGCTCGAGCATGAGCGCGACGGCTTCCTCCTGGTCGAGCGCGGTCTCGCCCTGGCCGCCGCTCTCGGTGTACGTGTGGAGGGCCTTCTTGAGCTGGTCGGCGAGCCCGAGGTAGTCGACGACGAGCCCGCCAGGCTTGTCACGAAAGACGCGATTCACGCGGGCGATGGCCTGCATCAGGCCGTGCCCCTGCATCGGCTTATCGATGTACATCGTGTGCATGCACGGCGCGTCGAAGCCGGTCAGCCACATGTCCCGAACGAGCACGATCTTTAGCGGGTCGTCGGGGTTCTTGATGCGCTTCGCCAGGCCCTCGCGGCGCGACTTGCTGCGGATGTGGAGCTGCCAGTCGGCGGGGTCCGATGCTGACCCCGTCATCACCACCTTGATCGCGCCCTGGTCGTCGTCGGCGTGGTGCCAGGCTGGCCGGAGTGCGACGAGCGCCTTGTAGAGCTCGACGCAGATGCGTCGGCTCATGCAGACCACCATCGCCTTGCCGTCCATCACTTCGAGGCGGGCCTCAAAGTGGCGCACGAGGTCGTCGGCGATGAGCGCGAGCCGCCGGTCGGTGCCGACCAGAGCTTCGAGCGCAGACCACTTGGTCTTGAGCTTCTCCTTGCCCGCGAGTTCTTCGCCCTCGGTCACCTCGTCGAAGGCGTCGTCGAGGCGCGGCTTCTCTTCGTCCCTGAGCTGAAGCTTCGCGAGGCGGCTCTCGTAGTAGATGGGAACCGTCGCGCCGTCCTGCACCGCGCGCTGGATGTCGTAGACGCTGATGTACTCGCCGAAGACCGAGCGCGTATTCTTGTCCGTCGACTCGATGGGCGTTCCGGTGAAGCCGATGAACGATGCATTCGGCAGCGCGTCGCGCATGTGGCGGGCGAAGCCGTCGATGAAGTCGTACTGGCTCCGGTGTGCCTCGTCCGCGATCACGACGATGTTCTCGCGAGCAGAAAGAAGTGGGAATGTGTCCCCGCGGGTTTCCGGCAGGAACTTCTGGATGGTCGTGAACACCACGCCGCCGGCGGCCACCGTGAGCAGCTCGCGGACGTGGGCGCGGTCCCGTGC
>Ga0105047_10006974_pt1 | contig 19090 bp, 17 predicted proteins | sample MAT04_FD_78384 | JGI IMG/M metagenome (GOLD analysis project Ga0105047, IMG submission 78384) | Freshwater microbial communities from Lake Fryxell liftoff mats and glacier meltwater in Antarctica - MAT-04 (megahit assembly) | ecosystem: Environmental > Aquatic > Freshwater > Ice > Liftoff... | reverse complement strand
TCCGGTCTGTGCTACTTCGAGTGGATCTTGCTTCCAGTAGGTCGCGTTGAACAATTCAAGAGATAGATAGCCCTTGTAGTTCATCTCGCGCAACGAAGCCAAGATCTCTTTCAGCGGGGCGATGCCGTCGCCTGGGTAGACGCGGTCGGCGTCGGCAATTTTGCCGCGATCCAGCTTCGGGTAATCGTTGATGTGGAAGATGCCGATGCCGTTGGCCCCGAGCAATTTCAAACCGGCGAAGTCGCTGCCGCCTTTGTAGAGGTGGTAGACGTCCGGCAGCACCGCTCCGCCATCGCGGCCACACTCCATGGCAACAAGCATAGTTTCGCCGAGTCGGGACAGCGACCGCGAAAAGCCCCAGACCTCGACGATAGGACGCACGCCGATTTTCATCCCGACTTCCAACAGGGCCTTGTAGCGATCCGCGGCGACGAGCGGTGCTACCGGCTCGGTATAGTTCGGATCATCGCGCCGGCTGGTGCCGCCCGTGGCCCCCGTCGGTGGCGCCGCGATTTGGCCGCACCCCACGGCGAGAACTTTGTCCATATCGAGCTTGGCTTGTTCCAAGCCCTTCTTACGACGACCGGCGTCTTCCACGATCCATTCGGCGAAGCCGATGGCGTTCGGCACCGCTAGCCCCGCGTCGGCGAATCGCTTCTTCAAATCGGCCAGCGTCCCACCGGTTTTGGTGTACTCGTCGAGTTCAGCGATCCACGGTTCAATGGCGGAATAGCCGGCTTTCGAGGCGATCCCGATCAATTCCACGATTCCACGCGACTTGCCCCACTGTCCCTCCGCGAGCCGGATGGTGCTGGTATTCAAGCAATATTTGAACTCGAACTTCGCCGGTTCTGGCTTCGAGTCGGCTGCGAACAGCGGTGTTACAGCGAGTGCCCCGGTGCTGGCGAGGAGAGCACGTCGTGTGGGTCGGATGTTCATGACGGTAATCCTCTATTTCTTCTCGAACAAATTCGGGAAATCCTTCGGTTGCACCAGCTTCGCCTCCTTCGGCATCGCGATTTTATCTCTCAATTTCGCCGAGCTGTTCTCGGTCTCGCCTCCTGTGATCAAAAAGAAGCGGTCCTTCGCCTTCGTCAAGCCTGCGTCGATGTTCATCACGGGATTGCTATCGCCGGTGAAACGGGCCTCGACGATCGGCTTCCATTCGTCTTCGGCGCTGCGGACCCAACCATTGCCGAAATCGGCGCGGCGGGCGAGGGTCGCCGAAACTTTATTCCGGCGGAAGTCTTCGACGAACGAATAGTAACCCCCGAGTCGCTTTTGCTTGGCAACGGTGGAAAAGGTGACGAGGTGCTTCCATTCCTTCTTTTCAGGGAGGTAGAAGTAACCGCTGAACGCCGTGCGATCCGGGCCGTCCGGGGTCGCCGCGACGAGGAAGCGGTAGGTATCGCCGATCTTCCAATCGAAATCGAAAAACGATTGCCCGCCGGTGCCTTCGCCGCCGAAGCGCCCGACGCGCACGGCGTCGCTTTTGTGCAACGTCTTCACCCGCTTCTCTTCGGGGACCGACTTCGGATCGTCGCCGGTGGTCGGATCCCACACTGAGAAGATGACGAGCTTCTTGCCGTCGACCAATTCTTGGAGACCGAAGTATCCAGAGTTAAATCCGCATGCGCAGAAGTAAGTGCCCGGCGCCGACGTGCGGACGGTCGCTTCCGTGTAGAACGCTGTCCCGGCCTCAGCAGAATACCCGAGGTGCACCGACCGGCAGGCGATCCCTTTGAGTTTTTCATCGGCCCCGGCGAACGGGACCACCAACAGCAATACGATCGAAGCGGCGAGGACGCGCATGGCGGGAATACCGGCAGGATTCTACGAAACGGCCCGCAGGTATGATACCCGCGGGCCGTCGATATTGCCCGGGTCGAACTCGGTTACTTGTCGTCTTTCTTAGCTTTCTTCATCGTGTAGACGTGGTTGCCGTTGTCTTTGGTACTCGTGAAATCTTTCGGGCGTGCTCCGTCCGGCGTCGGGTTGTACGCGAGCTTCAAGGTTTCGCCGTCCATCCCGACGATACCCTTGGCTTTAGCGCCTTTGAAGCCCTCCGGCTCCAAGATTTCGAGTTCCACGGCGACCGGGCTGGCCTTGGCATCGACCGAATACTTGAACACGAACGTGGCGTCTGCGGTCTTCATCGTGATCTTGTCGGCGGTGTATTCCACGACGTCCTTCAGCTTGTCGGCATCGACCTTGTCGCCCGCCCGGGTGCCGGATGCGAACGACCACTTGCCAACGAGAGCCTTGGCGTCGAAGTCGGCAGGCTTCTTGTCTTCTGCCGAGACGGCCACTGCCACGACCAGAGCCACGGCCAATGTGCGAATCCAGAACATGCGAATCCCCTTTGCCACAACGATCCGAGATATGACCGACGCGCGGACCGCCCGAACGCCGTGGAAATACGATACACGCGGCATCCCGTCGAGCCAATACCTTCAACGAAGCTTCACAACGTGACCAGTGCGCTGCTCCACGTCAATCCGCCGCCGAAAGCCACGAGCAGTAGCGTATCACCGGATTTGCAGCGTCCGGCCCGGACCGCTTCATCGAGAGCGATCGGCACCGACGCGGCCGAGGTGTTGCCGTATTTGTCGAGGTTCACGACGACCTTCTCGGCCGGGAAGTCCAAATCTTCGAGTGCCGCATCGATGACGCGCACGTTCACTTGGTGCGGAACAATCAGGCTCAATTCTTTGCCGAGCCGTTTGCAGTCGGCGAGAGCCAGCTCAACCTGGGCCCGCAATTGCGTGACCGCGAATTTGAAAACCTCGCGGCCGTTCATCCGCAAGTACCGAGGTTTCGGTATGGCCATCGAACCGGGCGGCGGGTTCGGCGTCACCAGGCTCGGCACTTGGATCAACTCTTGGCGCGAGCCATCGGCGAAGAGGCGAATGTTAAAAAACCCACGAGCCGGGTCGGTCGACGCGCCGAGGACAACCGCCCCGGCGCCGTCGCCGAAGAGGATGCAAGTGTTGCGGTCGCTGAAGTCCGTGACGCGGCTGAGCACTTCGGCCCCGACCACGAGGACGGTCTTGGCCGAGCCGGTGCGGATGTACTGCTCGGCGACCGAGAGAGCGTAAACGAACCCGGAGCAGGCCGCGGAGATATCGAACGCGGGAACCGTGCGGCAATCGAGGTGCGACTGGATCAAGCAGGCGGTGCTCGGGCACATCAAATCGGGCGTCACGGTCGCGCAGACGATCAAATCGATTTCGCCCGGAGCGGCGCCGGCGGCCGAAAGGGCTTCGCGTGCCGCGAGCGTCCCCATCGTCGCGGAGGTGTCGCCGGGGCCGGCGTGCCGGCGCTCACGGATGCCCGTGCGGGTGCGAATCCACTCGTCTGAGGTATCGAGGGATTGGGTGAATTCGTCGTTGGGCACAATGCGGGGCGGTACGTAGCTCCCCGTGCCACGGATGGTCGCATTAATGGGTCGTTCCATGCGGCGCGCCCGCCACGGGTCGGAGTCGGAGAGAAATTCCTAACCGTTGATGTACCGTTTGGCGATTCGATTCGCCACGGAAAAATGGCCGGGCGGAACGTCAGCCCGTAGCGGCGGTACGGGCGGCGCGGATACGGGCAAGCAGGTTTTGCTTGGCGATGGCGGCCGGATCCATCGCCGGAGCGGGGGTGATCGAGGCGATATCTTTCGGGGACGCTTTCTCTTGCGTGGCTTGTTTCGCCTCGGCCGTGTTGTCCGCTTCCCGGTCGAGAATGCTCTCGTCTTCATTGGTTACGGCGTCGCCATACATCTTTTGGAGATCGCTGAGCTTAACCATGCGGTCGAGTTTGACGAACAAAATCTCGTCGTAGGGGACGAAGAACGCCCGCCCGTCGTCATTGGTGCCCATCTCGCGGCCGCGGACAACGAAGTAATCCGCCTCGTAGCGGATGACCAGATCGAGCGTGATTGACGAATTATAGCGGAGCGTCAGCACCGTCTTCGCGATGTCGACCTTCGGAATCTTCGTGATCAAATCGTAAACGGTGTCTCGCAGCATGTCAGATTCGCTCCGTCGAAAAGCGGGCGGCCAATTCTAAGTGCGTCGGCGGTTGCGTGAACGCGCGGTAGACCCGAACTTGCAACACCGCCAGGGTCGCACCGCCGACGCCGCAGACCCAACGCCAATCGAACCCGCGCAACGCCGCGAACACGGGGTTGGTCGATGATCCCGCGTCGGCGGCCACTTGGATCGCCGCGACGAGCAGCACCGTGGCGAACAGAACGCCGATCATCATCGCGACCGGGACGCGGCCGAGATCCCGGTAATCGCGGCGGTACGGCATCAATTCCACGCGGTCGCCGAGGCGCCGCCAGATCTTGGTGTAGACCTCGTCCGCCGTTTCGTGGTCGGCGAACTCAATCACCACGTGAGCCTTCGGGGCGTGCCCCTGCAAGCGGATCGCCCTGGATCCTTCACCTTGCGGGTATTCGAGCGTCAACGTGTTGGCGAGCAAATCGAAGCGGACGCGCGAAATTTTCGCCAACTCGACGACCGTGCCGAACGGGCCGAAAGTTTGTTCGAGATCGGCCCCGGTTTGAATCGCCGCGATGGCATCCGGGCGAACGTTCGCCCCCGCCGGAGCTAAGTGAAGTTTTTGAAACGTGAGGGCGAGCAGCGCATGCGACAGCACGGCCGGCGAAGACCAAACCCGCCGCCGCGTGAGGCCGGGGATGCCGGTATCGAGCGCGGTCGAAGGCGGTGTTGCGGTAGCGATCATATTCGGCGTGCCGGGTTCCCAACGCGCGATCACACCGACCGCGCCCGTAAGCTTTTAGAACGTGTCCGGGCGCCGGACAACTAATTGCGCGGCGAATTTTCGGGTGGACACCCGGCCGCGATTCCCTTTAAACGGAGATTCTGGATGGGTTCGCCGGCGGGTTGTCTGCCGCGCGACGAAGAGGGAAGCCGGTGAGAATCCGGCACAGGGCCGCTGCTGTATTCGGTCAGGCTTCGGAAAATCTTCGCCACTGCGAGTCGATCGCGGGAAGGCCATCCGAATCCGTTACGAACCGTGAGTCAGAAGACCTGCCTATCCAGTTTGTGTTCGGTGCCTCGGCTCCAGGCGACCGGCAGGCGGATTCACATCCTCGTGCCGGCGCGTGCGCGCCGGCCCCGCCAGTCCCGTCGTCGGATTTAGCCTAGGCACCTCCTCGCCCGTCCCGGCGACTGGAGTGCCCATGTTTTTGCGTCGTAGCCCCCGCCCCGCTTTTACACTGATCGAACTGCTGGTGGTCATCGCCATCATCGCGATTCTGATCGGCCTGCTGCTGCCCGCCGTGCAAAAGGTGCGCGATGCTGCCACTCGCATGAAGTGCCAGAACAGTTTGAAACAACTCGGCCTCGCGTTGCACAACCACGCCGATACCAACGGCGGCAAGTTCACCGTGTCGAGTATGAAATCGTCGCCGAGCATGACGTTCACCGACTTGTACTGGTTCGGCCAAATCACGAACAACACCTCGACGCCGCGCGTGATGGAGACGCACCTCGGCATCTTGGCGCCTTACCTCGAAGGGAACAAAGCCATCGTGCAGTGCCCGAACTTCAGCCCGGAGCGGATCGCGCTGCGCTTCGACAAACCGGTGGCGAGCTACGCCTACAACGATAACTTCAGCAGTTGGGATGTGGCCGGGGATAGCATCGTGAACGTGAGCAATCGCCGGGGGACCTCGGCGACCATCGCCTTCGCCGATTCGGCCAACGTGCCTTTTTCAGCGCCGTTCGACAAGCTCCAAGAAAACTGGTACTTATCGTCGCCGTCGCAGGGGTTCCCGAACGTTCACTTCCGGCACACCAATATCGCCAACGTCGCCTTCGCCGACGGGCACGTCGAAACCCGGACCCCGACGATCAACGGCGCCCCCTCGTGGGAAAATCCGCTGGCCACCGACTTGCGTAAGAAAGAACGGGTCTGGGACATCGGCAGCAACGACGTGCTGTTCGGCCGCGAGTAATGGTGACGCCGTGGAAGATGTGACCTACGCCCTCGAACCGGGTTTGACGCCGGAGGAGTTCCTCGATCTCCTCCGGCGTTCGACGCTCGCCGAACGCCGGCCCGTCGTTGAACCCGAGACGATCCGCGGGATGCTCTGCAACGCCGGGGTGATTGCGACCCACGTGTAAGCGGAAATCTCGTCGGCGTGGCGCGGGCCATCACCGACTTTGCGTATTGCACCTATCTCTCCGATCTCGCCGTCGATGTCGCGCACCAACGTCGCGGCATCGGCCGCGAGTTGATCCGTCTCACCCATGAAGCGGCCGGGCTCGGCACGACCCTAATCTTGTTGGCGGCGCCGTTGGCACGCGACTATTACCCCCACATCGGGATGGCCGCACACGATTCTTGTTGGATCCTTCCCCGACGCGCCCCCGAAGGTTGATGCGTTGGCATCCGAATTGCATTTGGACACAGCGCACTTACAAAACGCTGGCCCAATGGAGTTCGACCATGCTCTGGAGCAACCAATCGAAATCGGCAAGGATGTCGATTCTCTATATCACCGCGGGCGCCCTGATCGACGTTTGGACGCTCGCATACTACTTCTTTATCATGCGGCCGGAAGCCGAGGCTCATCCCGGGTCGGCCGGCAATAGCTGGTTTTGGATGGCAGGCTTCTTTTTCACCGGTTTGGCACTGCTTTCCATCGGTCTCTTCCTAGGTAGCATCGGTCGGGCCGCGGCAAAATCCGAAGTCATCCCTGTAGCCACTCTCCCCGTCTCGCCCATCGCTCCGATAACGCCCGCTGTCACCAATGCCTTACCCACCGCCGCAGTGGGTAAGGCGCAAACGACCCTACCCGTGATTTGAACCGCGCTGCCCAGGGCCGCGCATTGCTTTTCACACTCCTTATCTCGGACATCTCCCATGGAACGACGCGAATTTCTATCTGCGGTCGGAGCGATCCCATTGCTAGCCGGAACAGCCCACGCGGGCGCACCGAGCGAAAAGTTGCAGCCGCTGCTCCGATTCGATCCTGCCGGCGAAGTCATCCGGGATGGCATGCGTTATCGCAAACTCGGCAAGACTGGCGAAGAAGTCTCGTGCATCGGCCTCGGCGGCTTCCACATCGGCCTACCGAAAAACGAAGCCGAGTCGATCAAGATCATGCGGACAGCGATCGACGCCGGCATCAACTTCATGGACAACTGCTGGGACTACCACGACGGCCTGAGCGAACTGCGGATGGGGAAAGCCCTCAAGGACGGTTACCGCAAGAAAGTCTTCTTGATGACGAAGATCGACGGTCGCACGAAGGTGGCTGCCGCGAAACAGATCGACCACAGCTTACTCCGGCTGCGGAGCGACGTCATCGATCTCGTTCAACACCACGAGATGCTGCGCATGGAAGACGCCGACCGCGTTTTCGGCGAAGGCGGTGCTCAAGAAGCCGTCGAGGCCGCGCGAAAAGCGGGGAAGATTCGCTTCGTCGGTTTCACGGGCCACAAGGATCCGTTAGTCCATCTGCGGACTCTGGCGGTCGCCAAGAATCATGGCTTCCGCTTCGACACCGTGCAGATGCCGCTGAACGTGCTCGACGCCCACTTCCGGAGCTTCGCTCGCGCCGTACTGCCGGAATTGGTCCAGGAGCAAATCGGAGTGCTCGGGATGAAACCGCTCGCCAGCGGCGCGATCATGGAATCGAAATGCGCCACGGCCGTGGAGTGCTTGAACTACGCCCTGACCCTGCCGACGTCGGTCGTCATCACCGGCATCGAGACGATGGAACGCTTAACACAAGCCTTGAAAATTGCCAAGGATTTCAAGCCGATGCCCATCGAGGATGTCGATGCCCTCCTGGGGCGAACGGCAAATGCTGCGGCAAAGGGGGCCTATGAGAAGTTCAAGACCGGCGCTCAATTCGACGGCACCGCGACGCACCCCGAATGGCTCGGTTGATCGATTTCCCGCATCAATTCTCCGAGTGTCGAAGCACGCTTGATGGCTTCGAACCCCGTGAAGTTTCCGTATCGTGCTGCCAGACTCAACCACTGCTTCAGCCGCCGGAGCAACCGGCTCCCCTCGGCGTCGTAGTGCTCGCGGGATCGGGCGACGAGCCGATTCAACAGCGTCGCCCAATCTAACTCGCCGGCTGCACTGCTCGATCGCAGACCCAATTCCATCGCCACTTGCATCGCCAGTTGTGGGTTCGCGAGCGCGCCGCGGCCGAGCATAAAATGCCGGCATCCGGTCGCATCGCGGCAGCGTCGGAAATCGTCCAGCGTCCATATATCGCCGTTGGCGACCACGGGGATTTTCAACCGTGCGCGAACACGGCCGATGGGTTCCCAGTGGATCGGCGGCGCGTACCCGGCTTCCCGGGTGCGGCCGTGGACTGTGATCCAACTCGCGCCGCCCTCCGCCGCCATCTCCGCGTTCTCGTCAATAGCGTCGAGCGTGTCCCAGCCCAGCCGCAATTTCGCCGAGACGGGAATCAGCGCTGGGACCGCAGCGCGGACCGCCGCGACGATTTCCCGGATGCGCAGCGGGAATTTCAACAATGTCGCACCGCCATCGTGTCGGTTGACGGTCTTCGCAGGGCAGCCGAAGTTGATGTCGATCGCCCCGGCCCCGAGTTCGCAGGCCACAACCGCGGCGGCGGCCATGCGTTCCGCATGGCCGCCGAGGAGTTGGACTTGCACCGGCATCCCCGAGGCCGTCCGCGCCCCGGTTTTCAACTCCGGGATGTGTTTGATGAACACGTGCTTCGGCGGCACCAGTTGGGCGACCCGCAGAAACTCGGAAACGCCGAACGTGAAGGTCCCCGATTCCCCCTGCACCGCCCGCATCGGCGCGTCGGTCACCCCTTCCATCGGGGCGAGGATCAGGGCGGAAGCGTTCGGCAAAAGCATAGAGTTACGATAGCGATTCCGTGTCCGTTTGCGTTGTCGTCGCCCTTACATCAAGGGCGGGACAGCCATAGAAAAAGCCTAGAGCGTTTGCCCGATACCGCCAGAATGGCCTGCAATCTCGGGTCGTGGTACGGTAGCACATGAGCAGGCCTCCTACACCATTCCATACGCCTGGGAGAATGCGTTGTGCCGAGATCGAAGTGGAACGTGTCGCTCGCATTGTTGGCCATAGTCGCTTGGGCCGCGCCCGGATCGCCCGGAGACGGGGAGCCGAAGCTCGACGAACCCCTCCCGCCCGGTGCAGTCGCGCGCTTTGGCTCCGCCCGATTGCGCACCACCGGGACCATCTTCGCCCTGTCCGCCGATGGAAAAATCCTCCATACGCTGGCCGGGGGTCGCACGCTCGGCCGTCGGGATGCCCTGACCGGGCGGCTGCTCGGCGAAGTCCGAATGAACGCCGCCCCGGCCGGCGCGCTCTGTTGGTTCTCCCCCGATCGGCGCAGTGTGGCTGCGGTGGATTCCGAGGGCGTCGGACTCTACGACGTGGAAACCGGCGAACGGAAACGAACCGTGGCGTCGAACGATCCCTCCGGAATGTTGGTCGCGGCGTATTCACCGGATGGATTGAACTTGGCGACCTCGGAATACGAAACGAAGGGCGGCGGGCTGGGTGTGGGGCGAGTACGCCTTTATCCCGTCGTCGGGGGCAAATCGAAGCTGTTGGCCGAGTTCCCCGATTACGCCAACGGGCTGGCGTTCTCCCCCGACGGCAAGCGGTTGTACGCGGCGGTCAACAATCACTCGGTCCGCTGTCTCGAAACGGCCACTTCAAAAGAATTGTGGAAGAACGACCATTGGGCCCGGCACCTTGCCGTCTCGCCGGATGGCAAGGTGCTCGCCAGCGATACGTACCAAGACGGGCCGCTCCGACTTTGGAACGCCGCGACCGGCGAGGCGGTCGCGACCCTCGACGCCGGCAAACGGGCGTGGTCGCGCGGGGTCGCGTTCAGCCCCGATGGTAAGACCGTCGGTTTCGTGACGAACGACTCCGTGCAGATCTGGGATACCGCGTCGAAAAAACTATTCCACCGGTTCGCGGGCGCCGGGCCCGACATCGCATTCACCCCGGACAACGCCTCGGTGCTGACCCTCGGCAACGTGCTCGATCGCTGGGATTTGAAAACCGGCAAAGCGCTCTACCCCGAAGTGCGCAACGCCGGACACATCGGATCCGTGCGCGCGGTCGCCTTCGCCCCGGATGGCCGGTCGTTGGCGTCGATCGGCTCCGACGGCACTCTTCGCGTGTGGGACCGGGCCACGGGCGAGTACAAGCAGCATAAAGTCCGGCTCGGGGGAGGTTGCCCACTGGCCTACACGCCCGACGGCCACCTTCTCACCCTCGGTGAGGAAGTCGGAACGCTTTCGATTCGGCAAGCCGATACCGGGAAGACGATCACTGACTTCGCGATGCCGCAAACGCCGCGATCGACTACGGATGCCATCGTCGCGCGGCTGTCCGAAGACGGCAAAACCCTTCTATCGCTAGGACATAGGCAAATGCCAATCTCCGGCAGTTTAGGCATCCAACTACAGGCACCCGTTGTTGCCTGGGATGCGGCGACCGCAAAAGTGATCCTCGAAAAGTCGATCCCGGGACCGTTATGGGACGTCGTGACATTTTCACCCAACGGCCGGTTCCTCACGCGCTCGGGTTATGCGGAATTGCTCGATGTCGGGACGGGTCGCAGCCGTCCGCTCGCGGCGAAATCCCCACCACCTTTCCTGTCTTGCACGTTCAGCCCCGACGGTCGGTGGTTGGCCACTCTGGAAGCGGGCGACGGCGACCAGTGGCAAATATCGCAAGCGCTGCTCGTCTACGAAGTTCTCACCGGCCGACCCGTCGCGCGTCTGAAGTGCGCGGGGTGCCAATCGATAGCCTTCAGCCCCGACGGCCGACTCTTGGTTGCGAACCACACGGACGCGCTGGACGTTTGGCAGGTTTTAACGGGTCAAAAACTACTTTCTCTCCCAGCCAAAGGGCGGTTGACGAACTGGGCCGGTTCGCGCTTCGCGGAATCCCTCGCCTTTGCGCCGGACGGCCGAACCGTTGCGACCGGGCACGGCGACGGCACGATTCTCCTTTGGAACATGGCGCCCGCGTGGAAAAATCTCGCCGCACCGAAAGGGGCTATCGATGCTGCTGCCTGCTGGAAAGATTTGGCGGACCTTGATCCGAAAATCGCGTGGGCGGCCGTTGATCGACTCGCGTCGGATCCGCCCGCGGCGTTGAAACTACTCGGGGATCGGGTCAAGCCGGTTACGCTGGACGCCCGCCGGGTGACGGATTGGATCGCCGAGCTACCGAGCCCGGACTTCAAAACCCGCGAAGCGGCGACTACCGAATTGAAGCGCGTCCTGGAGGCCGCTCGCCATCTGCTCGTGGAGGCGAGGCGGACCTCGACTTCCGCCGAGGCCCAACAGCGGCTCGACGAAGTGCTCGATTACGCCCCGCCCATTCCTTCCGTCGATGCGGTCCGCGACCTCCGCGCGCTGGCGGTCGCGGAACGAATCGGTACGAAAGAAGCCGAGGAATTTTTGAAGGCCATGGCCAGCGGTGCCCCGGATGCGGGACTGACGCGCGAGGCCAAAGCCGCGGCGGCCCGAATCCGGAACCGGTGAAACGTGCGCGGAGGCGTATTCGCTCTGTGAAGGGAGCGAGACCCGCGATTGAGGGTGGGGCGAAAATCGATCGCACTTTACAAGCCCGCCTCGCGGCGCCCACAATGCGTTTAAGATTCGACCCCGCTGGCAAGGAGGCCCGGCTTGACACTTCCCTTTTGGCTCCGGCGCGCGTGTGTCCGCACCGGCCTCGCCCGATTTCTCCCCCAGGCTAAGCGGCTGACGGGCGGCGAACCGCAGTTCGCGAAGTACGTCTCGGACCGCGTTCTCGCGGCCCCACTGGACGAACTCCTCGACCCCGCGACCTTCCCGCAGTCGTCCGGCCCCGACGTGTTGAACCTCGACCTCGGCGCGCCGGACCTCGATTCCGGGCCGACCCTGCGCGCCCCGCGCGAAATGGCCGACGACGGATTCGGCACGGCCGAGCTCCGGGAGGCCATCGCGGATTCGATGCGGCGCGACGGGCGGAGCGTCGATCCCGACCGGCAGATCTTAATCGCCCACGGTGTCACCGGCGCCTATGCCGCCGTCCTCGATGCCTTCGTCAATCCGGGAGATCGCGTCGCGCTATTCGACCCCTGTTCACCGGTCTTACACCTCGGGGCGAAGTCGCGTCGCGCCCGGTTACGTTGGGTGCCGACGTGGAGCGAAGACGGCCGGACGCGGTTCTTGAACGCCGGGTTGTCCAAAGCCCTCAGCGGGGCGAAACTGCTCGTGCTGTCCCAACCGGCCGACCCGACCGGCGGGCGCTTCTCCTCCGCTGACTCGGAAGAAATCGCGTGGCTCGCGAATCGACACGACGTCCTCGTGTGCGTCGACGAATCGACCGGACGATTCCACTACGACGGCGCGGCGCCGGTCCTCGGCACCCTGCCCGGCATGGAGTCTCGTACGATTTCGATCGATTCCACGACGGGCGGGCACGGGCTCGGTTCGCTCAACGTCGGTTGGTTGACCGGCCATCGGCAGCTCGTCCGCGCAGCGGCGCTCTGCGCTAATTTGAATGCGCCGGGAGTTTCCACCGTGTGCCAGCGCGCCGCGGCGACGGTGCTCCGCCGGGATCGGGTCGGCTTCGAACCGGTCTTGAAAGCTTCGAAGGAGAGGAGGCGATACGCCTTCGACCGGCTCAAAGCCATGGGGCTCGAACCGAGTTGGCCGGCCGGGGGCGTGACGATGTGGGTGTCGGTCGCGTCCTGTGGGGTCGGCGGCCGGTCGTTCGCCGAGAGGTTGCTGCGCGAGGAACGCGTGCTCGTCGGCCCCGGTTGCGCCTATGGGCCGTCGGGGGCGAATTTCATCCGGGTCAGTTTCGCCGTGGAAGAAGGGCGGTTGCGAGAAGGTCTCACCCGAATGGGGCGATTCGTGGAAGGATTGAAGAATCCGGAACCGAAAGTCGTCGCCGCGCGGATCCCGACGACTTCGGCGGCGTTGGAACCGAGCTTCAGCCGGGTCTAGCGTTGATTTCGCGTAGAGCACCTGCCCTCGAGGGCGGTTCTGAACCCAACAAGCGATACCGAGACAATTTCCATGCCCGCCCGACCACTGACCATCCTTTGCATCGCCAGCTATTACAAAGGCAACCGCCTGCTCGAGCGGTTGAAGGCCGAGGGGTGCCGCGTTTACCTGTTGACGGTCAGGTCGCTGTTGAATGAAAAATGGCCGCGGGCTTCGCTCGACGATGTCTTCGCGGTCGAAAGTTTCCTCGACCGCACGGCGCTCGTCAAATCGGTGGCGTTCCTCTTCCGCACGCACAGCTTCGACCGCATCGTCGCGCTCGACGATTTCGACATCGAAGTCGGAGCGCACCTGCGCGAATATTTCCGCCTCACGCATACCGGCCTCGGCGAAACGCAGGCACGGTTTTTCCGCGACAAACTCGCCATGCGGGCAAAGGCCCGCGAACTCGGTATCCGCATCCCGGACTTCGCGCCGCTGTTCGACCACGCGGCCTTGCATGCATTTCTCGAACGCGTCCCCGGGCCGTGGCTCATCAAACCGCGCAGCGAAGCTTCCGCCGCCGGAATTCGCAAACACGCTTCGCCCGAGTCGGTTTGGAAAACCGTGGCGGAACTGGGTGATGCCCAATCGACGTACTTGATCGAGCAGATGGTGCCGGGGGAATTATTCCATGTCGACTCCCTGACTTGCGAGGAGAAGGTCTTGTTCGCCGAAGCGAACGCGTACCACCAGCCGTTGCTCGAGGTGTATCAAAATGGCGGCGTGTACGCGACGCGCACCCTACCCCGCGATGCGGCGGAGGTGGCCGAACTGAGACGGGTCAACGCACAGGTACTCGAAGGCTTCGGCTTGGGGCAGGGTGCGTCGCACACCGAGTTCATGCGCGCGCAGGCCGACGGCGAGTTTTACTTCATCGAGACGAGTGCCCGCGTCGGCGGGGCGTACACGTCCGATATGGTCGAAGCCGCCACCGGCATCAACCTCTGGAGCGAGTGGGCGAAACTCGAGATCTGCCGAACGGAAGGGCCGTACGAGATGCCCGAGTTGAAGAACCGTTACGGAGGCGTCGTCATTTCACTCGCCCCGCAGGAGAAGCCGGATACTTCCGGTTTCACCGATCCGGAGATTGCCCTCCGGATCGATTTGAAAAACCATATCGGCTTCGTGCTGGTGGCCAACACACCGGAGCGGATCGCGCAATTGCTGGAAGAATACCGGGCACGGATCGCGAGGGATTTCCACGCGGTGATGCCCGGAGCCGACAAAGTGAGTTGGTAGCCTTCGTGCGGGCAACGCGAATCAGACTAATTTCTCGAATCGATCCTTGAATTCCGCGACTGTCATCTTCACCGCGCCTGCCAGAGCGGCCAGCGTCGCCGGATCTTCGAAGTCCTTCTTCTCGAGGCGGGTCATGTATTTGCATGCGGCTTCGTAGGTGACGCTGTCGACATCGACGATCCGCGGCCGCATCCGCAGTGTCTTCGGGTCGATCATGTCTTCGAACACCAATGGTTTGAGTTGCCCGCCGACGACGCTCACGATGGCCCCGTACTTCGCCGCCTCCGGCGAGAGCAGGAACTTCACCGCTCCGTAGCCCAAATCGCGGGTGTACTCGGCGTCGAACGGGATCGGGTCGGCGCAGCGGAGCTCGTACCCCAAGTCTTTGTCGATCATCGTTGTTTTCAGATCGAGCGCTTCGAGTTGCCTCGAAATTCGGTCACGGACCATCCGGCCAAATTCGATTTCGCCGAGACGCAGGTGGCCGTGCGGATCGCGTTCGATCTTGCCATAGCGGCTCAATTCCTCATCGCTCATCGCCGCAGAGAGGCCCTTTTCGCCGATCGATTCGATCAACCCTTCGGCGAGCACGACCAACCCGTACGGTTTTCCTTCGAGTTTGCGCTTCGCCATCGAGCCGATGATAAGGTCGCAGAGCTGGTCGAGGCCGATCGATTTCCCGCGAAACTCTTCGGGGATGATCGTCAGAGTCGCGGCGGCAGCTTTACCGATGCCCAGCGCTAAGTGCCCGGCAGCTCGACCCATGCTGATGATGATGTACCAGCGCGTGGTGGTGCGGGCGTCTTCTTGGAGGGATCGGGCCGTCTGCACGCCGAGGTGGCGGGCTGTCTCGAATCCGAAGGTCGGGATGCCGGGGGGCAACGGGAGGTCGTTGTCGATGGTCTTCGGCACGTGCGCGACTTTGATTGCGCCCTTGGCTTGCTTGTAAACTTGGCTGCCGCTGTAGGCGGTATCGTCCCCGCCGATTGTGACCAAGTATTTGACGCCGAGTTTCTGAAACGAGTCGAGGACGGTCTTCATGTGCGCCGGGTCTTTGGCCGGGTTCGTCCGGCTGGTGCCGAGCATCGAGCCACCTCGGTTGAAGTAAGGGGCGACGTCGTGCACCGTCAGCGGGACAGCTTTGGTTAGGTCGCCGGCGACCAGGTTCTGAAAGCCATTGCGGATGCCGAAGACATCGAATCCGCGGTGGATCGCTTCGATGGTCACAGCCGCGATCACGCCGTTTATGCCGGGGGCCGGCCCGCCACCGACGACGATGGCCAAGCGCTCGCGGGCTGGGGAATCTGCCATGCTCTTCAACCAAAAAGATAAGTGGAAACGGAGTGCACGCGGCGCGCGGAATATTCGCGCGCAACGACACTAGCAGAGTCGGAAGCGCGGGCGGATTTTCAAGGGGAATCGGTTCACCCGTGCAGGTGCGATTCGACGAACCAGAGCTTCTTGTCGAGATCGCGGGAAATCCCCGTGAGCAGATCGGCGGTGTCGGCGTCGTTCAGCGCGGCGGATTTCTCGATCGCAGCGCGGATCGCTTTTCCGGCTACCGCCAAAGCGGTCGAGAGGGCGTCGACGTGGTCATGGCCCTTCGTGATGGACAGCGAGTAGGTCGGAAGCTTGCTGCGCCCTGCGACAGCCGTCGCGGTCCCTTCGGCAATTCCGCCGAGAGAGGCGACCCGCTCGGCAACGTCGTCGACGTGGTCCTCGAGTTCTTCGGCGATGGTATCGAACAGTTCGTGGAGCGCGATGAAGGTCGGCCCTTTCACGTTCCAATGGGCCTGCTTCGCTTGCAACTGCAAGTCGAGCAGGTCGGCCAAGCAATCGTTGAGCAACACGATGACGGACTTCCGAACGTCGAGCGGAATGTCGTTCTTGGTCGGGTTCACGTTGTTTCGCTCAGGAGGTTCGAATGATTTTTATACGGCTGCATTCATCGTGCCATACGGATAATTGTCCAAGTCACGGCTTGCTCATCCCCACGAAGCTGCCGTCGTTTTCGCGGGCCAGCGCCCAGAGAAAGGCCCCGACTTCCGGGCTTTCATAAAAGAAGCCGATGGCGTTGATGCGGATCTTTTTGTTGCCGCGGAGCGGGTTCCACGTCGTTTTCAGCGTGCCCAAAAGGTGCTTCGAAAGCTGCTCGGTTCGCTGGTTGTCGTTGAGCGTTTTTTCTTGTTGTGGGGCGAGGCCCTGCCCACTGGTCGGGAGGCCGTCGGAAAACAAATAGATGGTATCGAGCCCGGCCATGCGGAAGCTGAAGTCGAATCCCTCGTAAAGGTTCGTGTCGCCGCCGGGGGTCGTGTCTTTTAGCGCGGCGGTGACTTTCTTCACTGATTCGTCGCCTTTGTAATCGAACCACTCGCGCGTGCCGAAGAGGTACTTTGCTTCGCGCGAGAAGATCACGACTTGGAACTTCTCCAAAGCCGGGTTGCTCTTCATCACTTTGCCGACAGTCTCGATCACGCCGGGCCATTTCTCCGGGGCCGGGGTTTTCTCGTCGAGCAGTTTCATACTCCCGGAAATATCGATGAGGAAGACGACGTTCTTCCCGCTCATCGCGACGCCGGCGAATTTGTTTTCGCTGTCGATCCGCAAACGGTCGAATTTGTCGGCGAGCTTGCGGTTCTCCGAGCGGAGTTCCACGATGGTCGCGTTGGAATCGTCACTACCTTTCACCATATCTTTGAGCATCGACCGCGCCGCCGCGAGTTCGATTTCGGCTTTCTTAGCCATGGCCATGGCTGTGGAGGTATCCTTGGCGTCCGCTTGGAGGGAGCGGTACTTCGCGTCCAAGTCCGAGAGTCGGTCGTCGGATTGTTTTTTCTGCGAAGTCAAGGCGTCGATATCTTTCAATCGCTCGCGTAATAGTTTTTGAAGCGTCGCTTCCGCGCTCGAAGCCGTGACCAATTGCGTGGTTACTTCCGCCGCGGCTTTGTCTTTTTTCTTCATCTCGGCGAGTACGGTGGCTACGCGGGCCTCGATCTTAGCGACGTCCTCCTTCGCGCTTTTCAGATCCTCGTTCGCCGCGGCGAGGCGATTCTTAGCGTCGGCCAAATCCGATGTAGCGATGGCCAGCGACTTCTTAGTGTCGGCGAGGTCGGCGTTGGCGCGGATCAAATCCTTGTCTTTCTCATCGCGTTCGGCCGTCATCACGGCCAGCGCACCAAGCAGATCCTGCACCGTCGCGTTCATCACGCTCTTAGTTTTGGTGAAGTCGTCCTGCGTGGCGACGAGTTCGTTCTTTGTCCGGCTCAAATCTTGGAGGGCGTTCCGCGCCTTCTTACTCTGCTCGGTCGAGCTCAGCGATTCCAGCACCCAGAGCAGAATCACGCAGCCGAGGGCGCAGCAGAAAACGTCGAGCATCCACATGCTCACGAGCGTCGGCTGTTTGTGTCGGGTTCGCATAGCGGGACTTCCTAACCTTCCCCGCGACGGGCGGGCAGGGCCGCCTTCAGCGGGGTCTTGCCGATGAACACCGCGGGCAACTGCGCGACCGCCGTCGCCGACTCGAAAGGCAGGACGTTGTCGAGGTGCAACCTCGGCAGCGAGCCTTGCAACCAGCGTGGCAGGATCGCGGCCACGGCTTCCGCAGCGGCATTTTGCGGCAGAATGCTGACGGCCGTCTGTTCCGGGGAGTGTTTATAAATCTTGGCGGCCAACCCTGGCAGTCGGCCGGCCGCGTGCGAGAGCCAGACCGCCTTCGGCGGAGACTGGATCGATGACGACAGCAGAAGTTGTTTCAAACCGTCGCCGGCGAGTTTGACGAACCCGGCGCAATAGCCTTCGACCTGCTCCGGTTGGTGCCAGAGATCTTGGAACCAGTGTTCTCCGCGGATCATCATCGTCGCCCGCTGGCCGATCCGAGTTTGTTCCATCAGAGTGTCGAGTTGGTCGTACATCCCCTGTTCGGCCTCGGCGGAATCGCGCGGATCGCGACGGCACGTCCGGACGCAATGGTCGGCCATGCCGTCGAGCAGCCGGTTCTTCCAGTTCCGTAGCGATACCTGCGGCCAATGCGCCGACGCCAGAATACGCACCTCTCCAGGCCCGATTTGGAGCACCGTGCCGCTGAGGGCGAATTCGTCGGCGTCGACGTGGAGCACCGTGGCCGGACAGCCGAGGATCCCGGCCCGATGCGCGGCGATCGCCAGTGGCGCGGCGGCCGAGCCGCGGATCGGCAACCGGCACTCCCGAACAAGTTCGAGCACGGTGCGAACTTGGGCCAGCGACAAATAGCCCGGCAAGGCTAACCCGGCGGAATCGGTTTCGTCTGCGAGCGGCGCTTGGAGTTTGTCGAAGGTCGACTTCGTGGCCGATTCCGGCGTGAGGACGTGTCGACCGCAACGCCACTCGTGGGGCAGCCCGAGCGAGCCGAGGAAGTTGCTGCAAACGGAATGCGGGGACAATCGGCAAAGGCCGACGGCTTCTGCGCCGGCGGCCGGGACGCGCTGGTCGAGTCGCAAGAAGAGGGGTAGTTCATCGCCGTTGGCGTCGAGTGGAATCGGGCGCGTGCGACCCTCACCCACCACGACGGCCCGGATCCGGGCCGCGTTCAGGTCGATCCCTACGAGGCGGAGCGGTTGCTCCGCGAACGGTACTTTTTTCGTCCGCAGTCCGAACATGCCACCTCACCCGGAATCGATCAATTCCGCCCCGCGACCACCAGCGATACTCCGTCGTGCGGTTGCGGGTCGTAGAGCCGCAGCAACAAATGCTCTTGGCAGTAATCTTGGCAATCGATCACCAGCGTCTCTTCGCTCCGCTGGATAGTATGGAGAATATACATCAACACGAGG
>Ga0105047_10006973_pt1 | contig 19092 bp, 16 predicted proteins | sample MAT04_FD_78384 | JGI IMG/M metagenome (GOLD analysis project Ga0105047, IMG submission 78384) | Freshwater microbial communities from Lake Fryxell liftoff mats and glacier meltwater in Antarctica - MAT-04 (megahit assembly) | ecosystem: Environmental > Aquatic > Freshwater > Ice > Liftoff... | reverse complement strand
CTCGCTGATCGCCGATCCGAGCGCTTTCCCTGCGTGTCTGCGCATCATCGCGCGCACGGACGATGGGACGATCATGGCGCTGCGGCACATCGAGCACCCGGTGATCGGGGTGCAATTCCATCCGGAGTCGATCGGGACGCCGGACGGGCGGCAGATCGTCGCGAACTTTCTGGGCAGCCCTACTTGGATGGCGCGTGCCTGCGGATGGATCGCGCCATCACCTTGAGGTGAGCAGTCCTCAGCGGGCGCGATGAATCCATGATCGTGTGATCTGGCACGCATCGTGGACCGCTCCGCGCTCGTGAGCGGCGCTCATCTCGCCCGTCTCGTCGTCGAACGCGCGATCCGATCGCGGCTGACGCTCGGACGCGCCGAACGCTACGCCCTTTCCCGTGAGCACTTGCCCGAGCTGCAAGCCATCTTGCGAAAGGCGGTGGCCGGTCCGCACAGCGAGGAAGAGATCCGGCGCGTGCTTCAGATGGCGATCGAGTTCGAGCACGGGCTGGGATCGCCCTCGGTGACCGTCACGCTCTTCGATCTCCTGCGCGCGATCCCCGAGGCGAAGGCCTGGGTGCGCGCGCAGTTCGGCGGAGTGGCCCCGCGGCTACCGGTACACGCGCCCCTTCCACGCAACTCGTCCTCGACGACGAACCCAGGCACTCCGGAGAATCAGTAGGTCCGTGGCCAGCGCCGCCAGGGGCGCGAGCGGCGTCCAGAACAAGGGCGCCCCGATGCGCCTCCGCAGCACCATCTGGACGGCCGTGACGAAGGCGAAGGCGAGGACCCCGAACGGGAGGCGATCGACCAGGAGCGCCAGCCACCCCAGCGATGGCAGCAGCGTGGTGAGCAGCATCCAGGCAAACGCCGGCGCGGGGCGGCCCCCCACGAGCAGGTAGAGGTTCTTCGACCAGCCCTCGATCAGCTCGCGCGCGCCCGCGTACATGCGGGTCCGCGCGGCGAGGCGCCCGTCCGCCAGGCAGAGCCGGCCACCGGCCTTCTTCACCCGCTCCGCGAGCCGGACGTCCTCGAGGACCTCCTTCACGACCGAGCCGTGGCCGCCGACCGCCGCGTAGGTGTCGCGGCGGATCAGGATGATCTGGCCGTTCGCGAACGCCACCGGGCTCTCCGGATCGGCGATCTTGGCCGGCGGATACGCGCCGCTCACCAACGCCACGATCGAGGGCATCAGCCAGCGCTCGACGGTGGTGTTCATCTCCAGCTTCGGCAGCACGCTCACCAGGTCGTGGCTGTCCCCCAGCTCGAGCAGCGCGTCGACGGCGCCGAGCTCCAGCACCACGTCGGCGTCGATGAACAGCAGCCACTCGGTGGACGGCGAGAGCCGCTCCATCGCGTCGCGCAGCGCCGCCGGCTTGCCGCACTCGCCCTCACCGGGCCCGCGGCCGGGGATCACGACCAGCTGCCCGTTGAGCGCGGCGAGGCGGCCGAGGATCTCGGGCGTCTCGTCGGTGGACTTGTCGTCGATGACGATCGCGCGCGCCAGGGACGGCCCTTGCTGGAGGAGCGCGCGCACCGAGGTCTCGACGATCTCGGCCTCGTTCCGCGCCGGCATCAACGCGGTGACGGCGCCCGGTCTTACGGCTGGTTTTTGCGGATCGGGGATGAGGCGCGGCGTGCTGCGGTTGACCCGCGCGGCGTGAACGGCCAGCCCCGCCCAGGTGGCGATCGCGATGGCCGAGAGGATCACGCCGTCGAACCGGGCACCACCGCGACGAGCGGAAAGCCGTTCGCGCGGATGCCCGGGACGACCGCACCGCTCGCCCACTCGACGTCGCTCATGGCGTCGACGCGCTCGAGCAGATCCAGCACGTCGACGTTGAAGCGCATGTCGCGCACCGGCATCACGATGCGACCGTCCTCGACGAGGAAGGTGCCGTCGCGGGTCACGCCGGTGACGATCAGCTTCTTGGTGTCGACGACGCGCACGTACCAGAGGCGGGTGATGAGGATGGCGCGCGGGGTGGTCTTGATCAGCGTTTCGAGGGTCTGATCGCCGCCCGACATCACCAGATGCTCGGCGCCCTCGCCGTCGCCGAAGATGCCGCTCTGGCGCATGTGGCCGGTAGGCTCGGCGCCCTGGCGGCGCGCGCTGGCCAACGAGTGGACCGGGCCCTTGGCGATGCCGTTCTCGATCAGCACGACCTTCTTCTTCGACACGCCTTCGCTGTCGAACGGTGTGCCGCGGTGCAAGAGATCGGTGACGTCGTCGCTGATGATGATCTGCGGGCCGCTCACCTTCTCGCCGATCCGACCGGACATGAACGACCGACCCGACGCGACATCGCTCGCGCCGACGTTGTGGCCGATGCTCCCGATCAAGCCGGCGACGGCGGCGGGCTCGAGGATCACGGTGAACGGGCCGGGCGTCAGCTCGCGCGGCTCGCCCTGCACGCGCGCCTTGGCGATCGCGCGGGCGACGATGCGCGGCGCATCCAGCGCTCCGAGCGCGAACGCTTGCCCGTCGGCCCAGCCGCTCAGGCCGCCCTTCTTCTGCATCGTCACGCTCATGCTGGCGCGCGTGCCGGCGTGATACGCGAACAGCCCGCGGGTGTTGGCGATGGCGTACGGCTTGTCGATCTCGCCGCCGATCTCGAGGCCGCCGAAGCTGGTCGAGACGTAGCCCGAGGCGCGCAGGCCCTCCTTGTGGGCTTGCATGATGGTGCGCCCGACGAGAGCCATACGATCGAGCGGCGTGGCGCGCTCGGTGTCGGCGTCGTAGTCATCCGCCGCGCGATAGTTCTGCGGCGCCGAGAGCGTCACCGGCTCGATTGGCTTCGGCATCAGCTCGGCCATCATCCGCGCCTGGCGCGCTGCGATCTTGAGGCCGGTCATGGTGATGTCGCTGGTCTCGGCGCGCGCGGCGCGATCACCGACGATCACGCGGATCGAGAGCACCTCGCGCGACACCTGGGTCCCCTGGTGCACCTCGTTGTCGGCGAAACGCGTGACGCCGAGCGTGCCGCCGACCAGCGAGCACTCCGCGCCATCGACGCCTTGCTGCGCGGTCTCGATCGCCGCACCGAGCACGCGCTCGGCTTCTTCCCTGGACATCATTTCGGATCGCCCTCCGCCAGCATCGGCTCGAACACCACGCGCAGCGGCAGCTCTTTCTGCAGCGGAAAAAGATCGTTGCGCGTGAGCCGCAGCGTCTTCAGCCCGAGCGCGTTGGTCGGATTCTTCCAGGCTGCCGCGAGCGCCGCGAGGTCCGCGTCGAACTCGGCCTTCGTCTTCTCGTCGCGCCCGATGCGCTCCAGCACGATCTGCGCAGCGCCGAGCTTGCCGTAGCGATACTGGCGCACGATGCGCAGCGAGACGCGGCCGTAACGCGCCTCGATCTTGGTCTCTTCGAGGAACTGCACCTGGGCCTGGATCTCGATCGGATCGGCCTTGAGCGCCTCGTGGGTGTCCGCCTCGCCGATCATCGCCTTGTCCTTGGGCGGCTGACTCTTCGGCTGGAGCTCGGCGTACGTCTTCCCAAACGGCTGGCTCAGCACGCCCTCGGCGATCGGCTTTTGCAGCTTCGCGAGATCGCGCTCGCCGGGCGTCGCGTCGGCGGGGAGGACCACGCTGCCCTTCGGCGGAGGGGCGGCTTCGACGATCGACGGGGAGGTCGAAGCGCAGCCGAGAACGAACACCACGGCTAGGATCCTCACGTCAGCGCCGCCGTTTCTTGTTCGGCTTGGCCTTCTTGACCGTCTTCGCGACCGGGATCTTGGTCTTCGAAAGATCGGGGTGATCGACCTTCGGCTCGGGGGCCTTCGCCTCGACGACGGGCAGGCTCGCCCCACCGATCGCCACGCCATGGAACCGCGCCGGTGAGCTGCCGTGCCCGACCGTCACCAGCTGCATCGGCTGGCCCTTGCCGCAGTTGTCCACGCCGTACATCGCCCATGCGCTCTTGTCGGCGATCGCGTCGCACGATCCCCAGAACTGGGGTGTGACGCCCGCGTAGATCGGGTTCTTCAAAAGCTGGGTGCGCTTGCCGTTCTCGATCTTCCAGCCGAGCTCGCAGCCAAACTGGAAGTGATGGCGCATGTCGTCGATCGACCAGCTCTTGTTGGTCTCCATGTACACGCCGCTCTTGGTGTCGGCGATCAAGGCCTCGAGATCGCCGCTGGTCGTGCCGGGCTCGAGAGAGACGTTGGTCATGCGCACGAGCGGCAGCGTGCTCCAGCTGGACGCGCGCATCGCGCCCGAGGATCGCTCCAGGCCCACCCGCTCGGCGGACTCGCGGCCCGACAGATAGCCCGAGAAACGACCGGCGGTGACCAGCTCGACCCGCTGCGCCTCCACACCCTCGTCGTCGTAGCCGAAGCTGCCCGCGCCGTACGGCTCGCGCGCGTCGGCGTAGATGTTCACCAGGTTGCTCCCGTACTGGAAGCGCCCCAGCTTCTCCGGGACGAGGAACGAGGCACCTGCGAAGTTGCGCTCGCTGCCCAGCACGCGATCGAGCTCGCTCGGATGGCCACATGACTCGTGAATCTGCAGCGCCATCTGGTTGCCCGCCAAGATGAGGGCGCTCACCTCGGCCGGACAGGCGGGTGCGGTCAGAAGATCAATGGCCTCCTGCGCGGTCTGCGCGACGCGATCGAGGTACGGGATCGACTCGACCATCTCCCATCCGCGCGCCGCCACCTGTCCGCCGTGCGCGTCGGGGTACGAGCGGACCTGGTAGTCGTGCCCGTCGGAGGCGCCGATCTGGTAGCCGAGGCTGGTGCGGACCAGGTCCTGATCGAGCACCGATCCGTCCGAGCTGACGTAGAGCTTCCGGGCGCGGTGCGCGGTGAAGGTGCTGGTGACGCGCTTGATCTCCGGCCCGATGCGGGCGCGGCGATCGATCTCGAACATCATCCCCAGCTTCTTCTCCAGGGGGACGGCCAGCGGATCGCGCTCGATCGGGGTGCGGAAGGTGCCCGAGTGCGGCGCCTCGTGGGCCAGCTCGATCGCCCGCTCCTGCACCACGGCGGCGGCGCGGCCGACGTCGACCGCGCGCTTGGCGGTCACGGCGGCGTCATGGCGGGTCGGGCTCGATACCGCCCCGAAGCCCCAGGCGCCGTTCACCAGGCAGCGGACGCCGATCCCGCGCTCCACGCGGACGGTCGCGCGAAGGACGATGCCATCCTGCACGATCAGATCTTCGCGCTGATGAATCTCGAAGCGGGCGTCTGCGAACGTGGCGCCGAGCCGTATCGACTCGTCGACCGCGATCTGGGCCATCTCGAGGGCCTGAGGAAGCCCGTGCACGCGGCGGGGTTATCGCCTGGACCGCGGTTTCGAGCAAGTCATCGCGCACAGCAATCCGAGCAATCCGGATACGAGCACGTCCCCTCCCCCGCCGGGCGTGCTCTGGCACCCGAACGCGACGGTCGTGATGTACGGCGTCTCTTGCTCGGGCAGCGGGAGGCACTGCCGCGCCCCCTGGCCGCGCGGGTAGATGTAGCAGAGCCCGTCGAGATCGTCGGCGGAGATGGTCGCGAAGTCGGTGTCGCAGGGATCGACGATCGCGGTCATCGTCGGCCGATCCCCGGAGCTCACCGTCAGCCCGCGCATGTCGGTATGACCCAGGCCGAGGAAGTGGCCGACCTCGTGGGTGACGACGGCGGCGAGGTCGAACACGTCGCCCTGCGCCCGGCAGCTCGGCTGTGAGGTGACCTCCTCGAACGCGAAGCCTTGGGTCTCGATCGAGCGGCGCTCGTTGATCTCGATGACGCCGTAGCGGATCACGCCGTCGCGCGCGCCGTAGGTCATGGTGGTGAGCGCCAGGACGCTGGAGTCGTGATCCTCCGTCCAGCAGTCGTGCACGATCACCACCTGGCTCACCTGATCGAGCCCGACGGCCTTGTCGAAAACGGTCTTTTCCGAGCGCTTTCCTTCGCACAGCAGGCTGTCATAGGGCGGATCGTCGGCGACGATCGGGCGGAACTCGAACTCGATGTCCGAGCAAGACGCCGAGGTCCAGGCGTTGAACGAGTCGCGCAGGATGCGATCGAGCGCCTCGCTGGGGATCGTGGTGGAGGCGCCGCCGCGGAACGCGACCGGGATGAGGCGGGTGGTCCAGTAGATCGAGACGAAGTCGTTCGAGCTGCCCTGGGTGCACTGGAACGCGTGCGCGCGCCCGGCGATCGCCATCGCGAAGACCGCTGCCGCGATGGCGCCCAGGGATCGCATGGGGCCGCGTCAGATCGCGGGTAAGTGGGTGCGGACGACGTCCATCACCTCGGTCTCCTCCAGGGTGCGGGTCGAGGCCTTGGCCTTCGCGAGGATCGCCTTGGCGAGCGGCTCGCCGTAGGTGATGCGCCGCTGCGTGAGCCAGAAGCGGACGTTCGACATGCCGCTCATCGGCCCGATCTCGATCTCCTGCTCCTTGCCGAACCAGCCGGCCGGCACGCCCGAGTAGACGCGATCGGCCAGCATGGTGTCGTTGCGATCGAGCGCCTTGATGATCGCCGCGGCGTGCACGCCGGTGGCGGTGCGGAAGGCGTCCTCGCCGGCGAGCGGATAGTTCTTCGGGATCGGCCAGCGGCAAGCGCGAGAGACGGTGCGGCAGTACTGCACGAGGCTGGTCAGATCGTTGTCGATCACGCCGAGCAGCTTCATGTTCATCATGACCTGATCGAGCGCCGCGTTGCCGACGCGCTCACCGATGCCGAGCGCGGTGCCGTGGATGCGATCGCAGCCGGCTTCCATCGCGTAGATCGCGTTCGTGACGCCGAGGCCGCGATCGTTGTGGCCGTGCCAGTCGAGCTTCACGTCGACGCCCATGCCCTGGATCAGGCCTTGAACCCAGCCGATCAGGTTGAGGATGCCGTCGGGCGTGGAGTGCCCGACGGTGTCGCAGATGACGAGGCGCTTGGCGCCGAGGCCGATCGCCGCGCGGAACAGCTTGTCGAGGTGGTCGGGCCGCGAGCGCGTGGTGTCCTCGGTGACGAACGCGACGTTCATCCCTTCTTTCACCGCGAACTCGATGGCCTTCTCCGCCGTCTTCAGGATGTGGTCGACGTCCCAGCTCTCGGCGTACTGCCGGATCGGCGAGCTGCCGATGAACGTGTAGACCTCGATCGGGATCCCGATCTTCTGGCTGACCTCGACGATCGGCTGGATGTCCTGGATCATCGTGCGCGCGGCGCAGTTGGCCTTGATGGTGAGCTTGGCGTCGCGGATCTCTTGCGACAGGCGCTCGACGTCGGCGCGCGCACGCGGGCCGGCGCCGGGGAGGCCGATGTTCGCGGTGGTGATGCCCAGTTTCTCCTGCAGGTGCAGGATCTCGAGCTTGTCCTCGATGCTGGGATCGGCCACCGACGGCGACTGGATGCCGTCGCGCAGGGTCTCGTCGTCGAACTCGACCTTCTTGCGCGTGAGCGGCCCGCGCCGCTTCACTTCGTTCCACTCGTAGATGAGATCCGCCGCGTCCATCGTGATCAGACCGCCTCGAGGATCAGCGCGATGCCCTGGCCGCCGCCGATGCAGGCCGAGCCGATGCCGAAGCGCTTGTTCTTGCGGCGGAGCTCGTGCACCAGGTGCGCGGTGATGCGCGCGCCCGACGCGCCGAGCGGATGACCGAGCGCGATCGCGCCGCCGTTCACGTTGGTCTTGTCGGCCGGGAGCCCGAGCTCCTTCATCACCGCGAGGACCTGCGGAGCGAACGCCTCGTTGACCTCGATCAGATCGAAGTCGGCGATCTTGGCGTCGGCGCGCTGGAGCGCGTTCTGGATCGCGGGGACGGGGCCGATGCCCATGATCTTCGGATCGCAGCCGGACACGCCCCAGTTCACCACGCGGGCGAGCGGCTTCAAATTATTCTTCCGCGCGTACTCGCCGGACGCGACCACCAGGGCAGCCGCGCCGTCACAGATGCCGGACGCCGCGCCGGCGTGGATGACGCCGTCCTTCTTGAAGACCTTGGGCAGCTTGGCGAGCATCTCGACGGTGGTGTCCGGGCGGTTGTGCTCGTCGCGCACGAACTGGGTCTCGCCCTTTCGCGTCTTCAGCGTGACCGGCGTGAGCTCGGCGGCGAGCGCCCCGCTCTCCTGCGCGGCGGCGAAGCGGCGCTGCGACTCGACCGAGTAGAGGTCGACCTCCTGCTGCGAGATCTCGTACTGGGTGGCGAGGTTCTCGGCGGTGATCGCCATCGGGAGCTTGGTGTACGAGTCGGTGAGGCCGCTCCACAGCGAGTCCTCGAGCTCGCCCTTGCCGAGGCCCAGGCCGCTGCGCGCGCCGCGGATGACGAACGGCGCCTGGCTCATGTTCTCGGTGCCGCCGGCGAGGATGACCTCGGCCTGGCCGGTCATGATCTCCATCGCCGCGTTCACGATCGCCTGGAAGCCCGATCCGCAGAGGCGGTTCACGCCGAGGGCCGGCATCTTCTCCGGGAGACCGCATTTCAGGCCGACGTGGCGGGGCAGATAGATCGCGTCCTGCGAGGTGTGCATGACGTTGCCCCAGATCGAGTGGCCGAAGTCCGCGCGATTCACGCCGGAGTCCTTGATCGCGGCCTCGGACGCGAACACCGCGAGGTCGGTCGCCGTCACGTCCTTGAGGCTGCCGTTGAAGGTCCCGAAGGCCGTCCGGCGAGCGGACAAGATCACCACGTCTTGAGCAATGGAGCGCATAGGTGGAGCGACCGTAGCGCGGTGGTCCGGGAAAGCAATCGTCGCGTTCTCCGCGGGTTGACGCGATGCGAAATTCCCCTCCCTGGGGACGCCGCGGACGGCTGCTGCGGGGCGCTCGTCCGCGGGGACGCCGCGGACGCTGTTGCGGGCGCTCGTCCGCGGGCTGCTGCTCGTGCGCGGGGGGGCTTTGCTGCTACGGTTTCCGGGCGTGTCGAGCGGCGCGGTCCCACCTCCTCTGGGCGCCTCGCCGTCGGAGGCGATGCCCATGGACGTACCCGGGCGCCGCCTCTCCATCGGCGCCACCGGCCGCGGCCGCACCGGAAACTATCGCCTGATCGCCCCGATCGCCCGCGGCGGCATGGGCGAGGTCTACCTCGCCGAGACCATGCTCGCGAGCGGCGACCGGAAGCAGGTGATCATCAAGCGCCTCCTCGAGGGCCTGCAGGACGACACCGCGCACGTCCTGATGTTCCGCTCCGAGGCCGAGCACCTCTCGCTGCTCGACCACAAGAACATCGTCCAGATCCTCGACGTCCCGGAGATCAACGGCGCGCGGTGCCTGGCGCTCGAATACGTGCGCGGGCGCAGCGTGGCGCAGATCCTCGATCGCACCCGCCACGTCGCGCGGCGCATCCCGCCGGAGATCGCGGTGTTCGTGATCAGCGAGGTGCTCGAGGGCCTCGATCACGTGCACAACGCGCGGCTCTCCGACGGCCAGCCGGTCGATCTCGTCCACCGCGACGTCACGCCCGGCAACCTGCTGGTGTCGTTCGAGGGCGACGTGAAGATCACGGACTTCGGCATCAGCAAGTCGGTGATGAGCAAGGTGGCGACCACCGTCGGCATCGTGAAGGGCAAGGCCCGCTACCTCGCCCCGGAGCAGATCCTCGGCGAGCGGGCCTCGGCGCAGTCGGACATCTTTTCCACGGCCTGCGTGATGTTCGAGATGCTCACCTCGATCCCGCTGTTCGATCGGGCCAGCGTGCCCAAGACGCTGACCGCGATCGTGCACGGCGAGATCCCCGAGCTGCGCGCGGTGCTGCCTTTCCCGCAGGCGACGCGGCTGATCGAGCTGATCGGATCGGCGCTCGCGGTGCACCAGGACAAGCGTCCCGGGCGCGCCCGCGATCTGGCCCGCGATCTGCGCGAGGCGGCCACCCGCGAGCTCGGGCCGCTGGTGAGCAAGGCGGCGGTCGCGGCGTTCATGCGCCAGCTCTTCGAGGGCCAAGACGAGGCGTGGGAGCTGGCCGCGGTCCCCGCCGAGCCGCACGACACGGGCGTGGGCACCCCGTCCTCACCCGCGCTCGGCATGGAGCGCGACATGCTCGGGCAGGACGTCGATCGACGCCCACTCCCGCCCCTGCGCGCCGGATCGATCGCCGACGACGACGCGATCTCCGGCGACGCGCCGCCGCCGATGGCCCCGGTCTCGGAGCCGCCGCCCATTCGATCTTCGCCCGAATCCACGCTGCTGGTGGAGCGCGCCCGCGGCCGGGCGGCGCCGACGGAGGTCGTGGTTCGCGCGACGCACGGCGTGATCCCGCAGGATGCGCGCGAGCACTCGGTGACGCCGACGTTCGACGGCGAAGAAGCGACGCTCGCGGTGATCACGCAGTCGCCGATGCCGTCGCGCGATGACGCCTCGACGCTCGCCGAGATCACGCTGAAGAAGCTCTCGAAGGTGAAACTGAAGGCGCCCGACGAGAGCGACGACAGCACCGAGGCTTACGACACCGACGAGTCCGGCAACAAGGTCGCCCGGCAAGCCGAGAGGCGAAGTGGAGGGCTCCGCCCGACCGAGCCGAAAGCGCGCAGTGAGCGCAGCGAACGTAGTCCTGAGGTCGGCCCGCACGAGCCGACGCGCGTCGCGCTGGTGCGGCCTGACGACGCGACGCAGGCCGCGGTGCGCAGCGAGAAGCTGATCGGCACCGTGCCGGTGACGCGCCGTCCTTCACCGCCGCGGCCGCGGATGCCGCGCGCGACCGGAGCCTCGGCCGCCGCTCTTGCGAAGAAGCGCCGCTCGCGATGGACGCGGCGTCCGGGCCTCGCGCTGCTGGCGGTGTTCGTGCTCGGCGCGTCCACCGGGGTCGGCATCACCGCCCTGCTGCGCGAGAAGCCGGTGGCGCCGGTGATGGTGGACGATGATCTCCCGCCGCCCGAGGAGGAGCCCGCGCCGCTGGTCGTGGAAGAGGCGCCGGTGCCCTCCCCCACCGCCTCCGCCGCCGCCGCGCCGGCGTTCGTGCCGACGATCGACGTCCTCTATCCGAGGGACGCGCGCGTGCGCATCGACGGGCGCTGGTTGCCGGGCAAGGTGCCGCTGCGCGACCTCGAGCTCGAGCCCGGCCTGCGCGTGATCACGGTGGTGTGGAACAAGAAGAAGCGCGACTTCATGGTCGAGGTCGAGCCCGGGACGCACGTCGTGCTGGGCTACAAAGAGTTCAAGAAGGGCGCCCTTTAGCGAAGGCGGTACCGCAATCGAGAAGCGTGGCCGTGGCCGTGATCGATCCGAATCCGCGCGCTACTGACAGTGCTGGGCGCAGCGCCCGCTCGTCGTGCTCACGACCTCGAGCCCATCGCAGCGCTCGTCCGTCGTCGCGCACATGTCGCTCGGCTGCGAGCTCACGCACGGCCGGCCGCCAGGACCGAAGCTGCACGTGTTGCAGCCGGCGCCGATGCAGCTGCAGCGCGTGCCCGCGTAGCCCGACTCGTCGATCAAGCAGAGGCCACACGCGGCAGGGAGCCCGTCGACGAGCCCACGGCAAGCGCTGAGGCACGCCGCTTCATCAGCGCTGGCACAAGGCCCATTTGCAGGCCGGCGACAGAGGATCGCGCAGCGCGCGGCGTACGACGGCATCGCGGGGACGCCCGCATCCGAGCCGACGCACGCGCTCGCGCATTCCGTGCTCGTGATCTTGGCCTGCTCGAACCCCTCGCAGCTCTCATCGGACGGGGCGCACATATCGCTGGGCTGCGCGCCGCTGCACGTGCGGCCGCCGGGGCCGAACGGGCAGGTATGACAGCCGGCGCCGATGCAGCTGCAGCGCTCGCCTTCCCAGCCGGAGTGCTCGGTGACGCACGCCGCGCAGGTCGCGGAGAGGCCCTCGAGGCGCGTGGTGCAGTCGGTCGGGCAGGTGCCGGTGCCCGCACTCGCGCACGGACCGTCCGGCGGATTCACGCAGGCTGTCGTGCAGCGCGCGGCGTGCGGTCCGGTGGCGATCGTGGCGTCGAGCCCGCCCACGGAGGCGTCGCGCCCAGGACCCGGCGTTCCCGGCGTGACCGCGCGGCCGCCATCGCACGCGGCGAGCACGGCGAGGAGGACGAACGCGGCGCGCATCAAGGAAGCACCCCCACGAACGCCGAAGAGATCCGATCGCCGCTCTTGCGCGGCGCGGCGGCGGGTACCCTCTGGGCGACCGTCCTCGGTGACGGGTCCCGCTGAGGGAGAGAGCCCAGGCGATGTGAGGCGCATAAGGTCCAGATGACCTACAAAAGTCACAACGCAGACTTCAAGTTGGGGGCCGGACGGAACGCGATGGTCTTCGACGCCTTGATCTGGATGGTCTCTTTGGTCTTCGGATTGCGGCCGACGCGCGGCGCGCGCTTGCGCAACGAGAACGTCCCGAAGCCGGGGTACGAGAAGCGCTTGTCCTTCTTCACACCCTTGGCGATGTGATCGAACAGCTCGTCGACCACTTCCTCCAGGGCACGCTTCGACAGCGATTTGCCACTTCCTTTGTGCAGCTTCTCGATCAACTCGGCCTTCGTCATTTTTTGGTGTCCCCCGCGAGCGGACGCGCAAGCTAGGGCCCCCCGGTCTTTTCGTCAACGCGAGAAACGCTGCTCTAAATCAGGGGTCGACGTACTCGCCGGTGCGTCCGCTATACGTGCGAAAAGTGGTCGTCTTCCCGTCGCGCTTCACGATCCACTCGGGCACCAGCGTGACCTTGCCGAGCCCGCCGGGGACGTCGATGCACAGCTGCGGCACCGCGAGACCGCTCATGTGACCGCGCAGTCCATCGATGATCTCGACGCCGGTCGACAACGGGGTGCGGAAATGCTCGATGCCCTCCGCCAGATCGCACTGGTGCAGGTAGTACGGGCTCGCGCGCATCGCCACCAGGTGCCGGTTGAGCTCGGCGATGATCTCCACGCGATCGTTGATCCCGCGCAGAAGCACCGTCTGGTTGTGCACCACGATGCCGCGCGACACGAGGCGATCGATCGCCTGGTACGCGAGCTCGGTGCACTCGCGCGGGTGGTTGAAGTGCGTCATCACGTAGACCGGCGAATAGCGCGCCAGCGTGTCGGCGAGCTCCGGCGTGACGCGCATCGGGCAGGTCACCGGCATGCGCGAGGCGACGCGGATGATCTCGACGTGCGCGATCTCGCGCAGCTCCCGCAGGATGAAGTCGAGCTGCGCGTCGGCCAGCATCATCGCGTCACCGCCGGAGACGATGACCTCTTTGATCTCCTCGTGCGCGCGGATGTACTCGAACGCTTCGCCCAGCAATTCGCGCGGGGTCTGCCGCTCGACGCGCCCCACGATGCGGCGCCGTGTGCAGAAGCGGCAGTAGACCGGGCAGCGATCGGTGGCGAGCAAGAGCGCGCGATCGGCGTAACGGTGGATGAGGTTGGGCGCGGCCTCCAGCGACTCCTCGCCCAGCGGGTCAGCGCGCTCGCCGATCTGGATCACGCTCTCTTCGAGGCGCGGGACCACCTGGCGGCGGATGGGATCATCGGGGTCATCGGGGTCGGCGAGCAGCGCGTAGTAGGGCGCGATCGCGAAGCGGAACCGCGGCGCCGCGCCCATGAAACCGCGGCGCTCCTCGTCGGTGAGGCGGTAGATGCGCTCGAGGCCCTCGAGCGTGTCGACGCGGTTCTTGATCTGCCACGTCCAGCTGCTGGCATCGTCACCGGCCCAGGGCGTGCCGTCGTAGCTTGGATTTTCGCGCGGCGCGCGCATGGCAGCCGCCGATGAAACCCATCGGGATCAGGCCTGGCAACACCTCAGTGACAGTCCATCTGCTCGGCGGCTTCCTTGCGCTGCTCGGGGGTGAGGGTCGCGTGGATCTTGATCGCGGCATCGCCGGCGACGTGCAGGACCTTCCGCAGTGCGTCCACCCGCTCGTCGATGATCGTATGCACCTTGGTGGCGTCAGGCGCGGCGCTGTTCCACTCGGCGATGAGCGCTTCCTTGGCCGGCTTGTTGCCGTCGTATGCCTGGAAGGCCTGATCCAGGACGGGCTTCTCCACGCCCTCGAGCGCCTTGAGCTGGGCCTCGGTGGCGTCGAGATCCTCGAGCCGGTTCTCGAGGTGGTTGTGGGCGAACCGCGAGACCTTCTCGCGGTTCTTGGGGTCGGAGAGATCGCCCGGGCCGTGGCAGCCGGTCATGCCGATGGTCACGACGCCCAGGAAGGAGATGGCGATGATGGTGCGCAAGTTCATGGGAGGACCATGACCCGGCAACGTGAAGGCGGTGTGTTGGCGACCGTGAAGAAACGTTAGCGCATCATCGCGCGGATGGGCGGGACGCGGAGATCGTCGGGGTCGCCGCTGATCCCGGCCAGCTCGAGCATCGTCTGCAGCACGTGCTCCGGGCGCGGCACCTGGCCGCCCATGTCCACGCGGCCCGTCGCAAGATCGACCGGCTGCGGCTGCATCCCGACGTCGCTGGAGGCCCCCACCGTGACCCCGCCGCGGATGCCGGCGCCGAGGATGAACGACGCGTTGGTCAGCGAGTGATCGCGGCCCTCGCGCGCGTTGATCAGCGGCGTGCGCGAGAACTCGCTGAACCCAACGATGATCGTGTGATCGAGCCACGACTGGCCCGTGCCCTGGTACTCGCTCGCGGCGAGGTGATCGGCGAGCCGCGCGATCGCGTTGAAGCCGCGCTCCTGGCGCGGCCCCTGGTCGGTGGTCCACTCGCGAAAGTGCGTGTCGAGGCCGCTGGTCGCCTCGATGCTCACCGCGCGGCTGACGTTGCCCATGATCGCCTGCGCCGCCATCGCCGCCTGCGCCTCGGGCGAGCCGAGCCCCGCCGCGCCCGCGGGCACGCCGTAGCGGGTGCGCAGCGCATCGTTGTTGGTCAGATCGAACAGACCGGCGAGGTTTTTGGTGGTCATCTCGCGTGCCTTCAGGCGGCTCGCTTCGGCGACGCGCCAGGCGGGCGACCGCAGCGCGCTGTTGCACCGCGCCGACTCGGCGAGCAGCGCGTCGATCGCGCCGTCCTCGGCCGGCGTCAGCTTCGGCTCCGCGGGCCGTAACGCGCGCACGAGATCGGGCACGCCGCTCGCGGCGAGCGCGGTCGCGTAGCTCGGCTGATCGACGTTGTACGACTCCACCCGGATCGCGAGGTTCGGGATGGGATGGTCTTCGCCCAGCTTGGACGCGAGGAACGTCGCGATCGAGGAGCCGCGCGCGAGCAGGCCGCTCGGCGGCTTTCCGGTGATGAAGCGGCGGCGCCCGGCCTCGTGGGTCAGCGTCTCCATCGACATCCCGCGGATCACCGCCATCTTGTCGGCGTGCCGCGTGAGCTCGCCGATGAACGGACCGAAGGTGAGCCCGCCGGCGCGGATGAGGCCCGCGTTCGGGCGGTTCTGGAGGAGCTCGTAGCCGGGTTGGATCAGCGTCGCCGAGATGTCCTCGGACGAGAACTCGACCGGGTCGCGCGGATCGAGCCCGAGCAGGATGTCCCAGCCGCCGGAGAAATAGGCGAACACGAAGCGCATGTCGCTCGCCGCTGCGTGCGCGAGGCGCGCCCACGAGCCGCCGAGCGCGACACCGCCGAGCGTGGTGCCGCCGATCTTGAGGAGCTGTCGTCGCGTGAGCATCGCCATCACCTCCTCAGTAGAGATAGAAATCGGGGTGAGTCATCAGGCTCACGCAGACGGCGCGCCAGGTCCCCGCGGGCGAAATGCCCGTGTGCTCGGCGCGCGAAAAGAACCAGGTCCAGGGCTCGAGGCCCGCATCGTCGGCCGCGAGGCGACGGCCATGGAAGCGCAGGAGCAGCGCGCGGAGGTTCTTCTCCACGGCCTCACGGTTGTTGGTCAGCGTGTCCTCGGGCGCGGCCTCGATGAAGAACGTGCGCGCGGCCGTCGGGCGATCCGGATCATCGCGCATCAGCGCCTGGCAGCTCGATCGCGCCGCGTCGTCGAGGAACTTCTGGAACATCGCCGAGGGCACCAGATCCTCCTCGGTGCGCGCGAGGAAGTCGGGCTTGCCGAGCGTCGCGGCGAGCTCGACGAAGAGGTTGACCTCGGTCTGGCCGCGCATCTCGGTCCAGCCGATGCCGCCGGTGACCTGGCGGATCGCGTGGTCGAGCTGATCGAGATCCATCCGACGGCGCGCGCGGGGCTCGACCTCGGGTGGAGGCTCGGGCGGGATGAGCACGCCGCCGTGCGGATCACCGACCCCGACCGGCACGTCCACCGGCGACGCGGAGGGCGACGGCGAGACGGTCGGTGAAGGCGTCGGCCCTGGCGGCGTGATCGGCAGCTTCGCCTCGGAGCAGGCAAAAGAGAGCGCGAGGACGAGGGTCAGCTTTTTCATGTTACCGGACCCTCCGGTAGACGGGGCTCGTCACGATCGCTTTGACCAGCGCGCGATAGTGGTGCCCCGACGCGACGAACGTGCGCGCGAGCGGCTCGACCGCCGCCGACTCCTCCGCGGACAGCGCGCGCCCGAACAACGACTGCATCGCCCGGCGCGTGACGCAGCGCGGGAAGCGCTCGTCGACCTCGGTCTTCGCCGCGAGCAGCTTCGGGCCCGCCTCGGCGAACGCATGGTGCTCGGGGCGCAGGAACGCATAGGCGTTGAGCTGGCCGAAGTACGGCCGCTCCTCCGCGGAAAATCCGCGCGTCAGATAGTAGGTCCGACACTCGCTGCTGCACGCCAGGCCGGTCTCCGCGCAGCGCTTGCAGTCATCGCGCATCGAAGGATAGCGCGCCGGATCCAACCAGCCCGCGCCGCGCTCGGTCCACCGCGCCCAGTGCGCGCCGGTCGGCTCGAGGAGGGCGTGGCAGTACTTGCAGCCCTCGCGCTGCTGGAGATCGGGGTTCGGGCGCTCGGTCACGTCGATCGGCGGGAAGCCGCTCGCGGGCGGCGAGACGGGGGAACAGAGCATCGCGTCGAGCCAGTGCGCGGCGCGCGCGCGGTTGGTCTGGAAGCGCAAGAGCCACGCCGGGCTGGTCAGGACGCCGGCGTGCGCGTCGTCGAGCTCGATCTCTTCCCAGCGCTCGGCCTCGTTGAACCCGATGTCCGGGAGGCGCTCGGCGTCGACGCCGAGCGGGCGGAAGGTCGCGCCGGCCGGGATCTGCGTCTGGTAGCGGTAAAAGTGCACCAGCGGGCCGTTCACGAACGCGCGCCGGCTGGTGAAAAGCTCGAGGTACGGGCGGTCGTCGCGGATGAGCGCGGCGACGCGGCGATCGATGTCACCCGCGAACGCGCTCGTCACCGCGCCTTGCTGCTGGCCGTTCCTGCAGAGGCGGAGGTTCGCGCCGCAGCCGCAGCCGGCGTCGTTGAGGCCCGCGCTGGTCGCGCAGTCGTTGCCGAGCGGTGATCGCGCGGTGGTCTGCGCGTCGAGCGCGCAGACTTTGATCTCGGTCGCAGGCGCCCAGTACGGGTGCACCAGCACATAGCCCTCGCGCCTGAAGCCGTCGGCGCCGACCTCCATCTCGGGCGAGCCATCGGGGCGAAAGGTGGCGGGGACGTTGCGACAGGGCACCCGCTCACCGCGCGCGTTGAACGCGTAGAAGCTGCGCCAGTAGAGGTTGGTGCCGGCCTCGATCTGGAGCGACGCCTGGAAGTTGAGCAGATCGACGTTCGCGACGTTGTTCCAGAGGATCGCGCGGTGCGTGCGCACGGCGCGCTCGACGAAGGCTTCGCCGGCGATCAGCTCGTCGATCAGCGCTTCGGGGACCTCACCGGTCACCGCGATCGCGGCGCGCTCGGCGTCGGTCGGCAAGCGGCCCGCGAGATCGAGCGTCAGCGCGCGCAGGTAGCGATCGGCGTCGAGCTCGGGATCGTCGGGCCCGCAGATCGCTTCGCCGTTCGGGAGCGCCGCGAGCCCCATCGAGGCGCTGAAGAGGAGCGCGAGCATCGACATCTGTTCTACTCGGGAAAGCCGGCACTTTTCCAGCCGTCGATGCGAGAGATCTCGATTCGATCGAGCATCGGGTAGGGCAACAGCGGCATTCGCCCCTCCGACACGGCCGAAAGGATGCGGTCGATGTCGGTCTTCCAGAGCGCGTAGCCGTCGAGGTTGTGCGCATTTCCGCCGGTCCCATGGCAGAGGGCGCAGCGCGCGCGAAAGAAGGGCTCGATGTCGTGGCGCCAGGTCGGGACCCCGCCCTGGAGCGTCGAGAAGCGCACCGAGATCTCCTGCCCACCCGGGGTCTGGGCCCCGAGCACGTGATCGCCTTGCCGCAATGACGCCGGAGCGATCGAAGCGCGCAGGCCGCCTCGAAACGGAGCGCCCGGGAGCGCGCTGCCATCGAGGAACAAGGCGCGCGCGCCGTACGCGACGAGCGCGGTCGAGGCGGTCAGGACCGCGCCGCTCTCGATGCCGAGGATCGCCACATCAGACCCTGGAATGACGCGCCACAGCGAGCCCTGCCCGCTCGCGATCGCCGAACGCGCGTCGGCCGAGAGCAGCCGCAGCCCGGCCGTGCCCTCGATGCGGTGGATCGCGTCGCCGTCCACGCGCGCGAGACCGTCGGTGCGCGCGAGCCAGCCCGCGAGGGCCCCTTCGATCGCCCGGTGATCGTCGATCCATCCGGTGGCGATGCGGCGAAAGAGCTGGCCGTTCGCGCGCGTCCAGAGCGTCCCGGCGGCGTCGAGCGCGATGCTCTCGACGCCGCCCGGCGCGTCGGGATCGAGCGTCGCCTTGGTCGTATCGAGGCGATAGACCTGGCCGCTGGACGAGACCCACGCGGCGCGCGCGGCCTCGAGGGGCGCGATCGAGGCGCTCGCGGTCGGCAGCCCCTGCGGCTGGAGCCGGCGCCCGACCCCATCGGCATACACGAATACCCCGTCGTCGGTGGCGAGCCACAACGCGCCCTCGCGCGATCGCGCGGCGCGTCGCGGCGCGGCCCCCTCGAGCGCGTCGGCGATCGGGGAGGCGAGCAAGCGGTGCCCGTTCCAGGCCCAGGGGCCGTCCTCGGCGAGGACGAGCGCGGTGTTGCCGCCGAGCGCGGCGCCGCCGGTGATGCGGCCGATCGGCTGGATCCGAGCCTCGGTGGCGGTCCCGATCCACCACGCGTCGGCGTCGCGGCGGGCGATGAGGTCGTCGCCGATCGCCACGATCGCGTCGGTCTCGGGCCCAAGCGGGATCATCACCGCGCGGATCGGCGCCGACTCGATCAGGACCGCGGGCGGCGGATCCACTACGGTCGCGTCGGGGGACGAGACCGCGGCGTCGGGGCTGTCCTGGCCGCCGATCTCGCCCGAGCACCCGGCGATCATCGCG
>Ga0105047_10006971_pt1 | contig 19095 bp, 18 predicted proteins | sample MAT04_FD_78384 | JGI IMG/M metagenome (GOLD analysis project Ga0105047, IMG submission 78384) | Freshwater microbial communities from Lake Fryxell liftoff mats and glacier meltwater in Antarctica - MAT-04 (megahit assembly) | ecosystem: Environmental > Aquatic > Freshwater > Ice > Liftoff... | reverse complement strand
GTTAAACCGGCGTGATGCATCCGCCCTCATGGAATTCCCCGTATAGCCTTCGAACCTGATGCATCCGCACAGGTCGTCTGTCTATCCTCCGGAGGAATTGCCCATGAAACTCAGGATCATCGTTGCATCGCTCGCCACTTCACTCGTACTCGCCAGCGGCGCCGCCGTGGCCAGTCACCACGAAGAAATGAAGAACAATCCGATGGTCGGGGGCGCGGCCATGCTCGCCAGCAAGGACATCGTCGACAACGCCGTGAACTCCAAGGACCACACCACGCTGGTCGCCGCAGTAAAGGCCGCCGGCCTGGTCGACACGCTGAAGAGCGAAGGGCCGTTCACCGTCTTCGCCCCGACCAACGCCGCATTCGATGCACTTCCGGCGGGCACGGTCGACACCTTGCTGCAACCTGCGAACAAGGCCACCTTGACCAGCGTGCTCACCTATCATGTGGTGCCGGGCAAGCTCGATGCCGCAGCAATTGCCGCCAAGATTGCAGAGGGCAATGGTTCGGCCATGCTGACCACGGTGCAAGGCGAGACCCTGACCGCCAGGGCGAAAGGTGAGGGCGTAACCGTCACCGACACCAAGGGCAACGTGGCCAACGTCACCGTCGCCAACGTCTACCAGAGCAACGGCGTGATCCACGTGGTCGACACGGTCCTGATGCCCTGATCATCAAACGACAGGAGCACGGAGGGGCGGCTGATGCCGCCCTTTTTGTTGCTTGCCTACTCGCATTGGATGGTGATGAAACGCCAGGCCATGACGTCATGAAGTAAACCTGCCTGCGAGTGTCAGCGTAGGTATTTTTTTGACCCAGGCAGGCAATGTTTCCGTAGTGCACTTGTAGCAGCGGGGTTGCACCCTGTCTTCGCCCCGGGCTGCCTCCGCGTCCGGCTCCGCAGGAGAACGCCTGATGTCCCGACTGCTGTTCACCATCGGGCCGTCGACCTGTGGTTGGCAGCTGTACGGAGGTGGGGAAGGACGCTTCTGGTTTGCGCGCTGGGGTGACGCGCTTGCAACCGCCGACGTCATGGCCAGCGCCATGCACCAGCGGCAGGGCACTCCCACAGCGGTGATCATGGACATGGCGGGCCGGGAATCAGTGATGGTGGTTGCGCACGGCTGACATGCTCTTGGTCGCAAACACTTGATGTTGCTGACCAAAGGTTTCTGTTATTGGTTGCTGGTTGGAGGGAGCAGTTGCTCTTTTTGCATCCTCCACCGGGATGGAAATCGACGGGATTTGTCATCGCCTGCCCGTGGCCGCCACAACGCACCCGCCTTCCAGGAATGGCTCGCAAAAATACAAAGACAGAAATGGTCGGCTGTCCGCCGTGGTGTTCCGCTACCCGCTAGCACTGTGGGCAATGGGCAGTCCCTGCGGCATGACACTCGCCTATGCGGCCTGCGTTAGCCTGACGGAGGCCCGAACGACACGGGGTTTCCAACGCCACGTCAGTTTCGAACCGGTGGCATCAGTTATGACCATGTGCTGCATCCGCCATGGCATGGGACACGTACTAACCCCGAACCCGAGCACGGCAGGCTGCAAGGCGGCCGAAGGCAGTGACCGGGCGCATTCAACCCTTATCTGGAGCCACCCATGCAAAAGACACTCATTGCCACCGCCATCCTCGCCATCACTCTGGCCGCTGGCTGCTCGCCCCAACCCGAAGCCGAGGACACGATGGCAGCCGCCCCGATTGTGGAAGAAGCCGCGCCAGCTCCTGAGCCCGCACCGATGGTCTCGGCCAATCCCATGGTAGGCGGTGCCGAAATGATGGCCGACCGTGACATCGTCGAGAACGCCGCCAACTCCAAGGACCACACCACCCTGGTCGCCGCTGTCCAGGCCGCTGGTCTGGTTGACACGCTCAAGGGCGCAGGTCCGTTCACGGTGTTCGCACCGACCAACGCCGCGTTCGACGCGTTGCCCGCCGGGACCGTCGACGGCCTGTTGAAGCCGGAAGCCAAGGCCGACCTGACCAAGGTCCTGACCTACCACGTGGTCTCGGGCAAGGTCGATGCCGCGACGCTGGCCAGCCAGATCGAAGCCGGCGGCGGCACCGCTACCCTGTCCACGGTCGAAGGCGGCACCCTCACCGCGCAGCTGGCCGGTGAAGGCGTTACTGTCACCGACGCCAAGGGCAACGTGGCCAATGTTACCACCGCCGACGTCATGCAGAGCAACGGCGTGATCCACGTGATCGACAAGGTACTGATGCCGTAAGCGTCCTCGTCGTCGCTGAAAGCATCACCCAGGGGACGGCTTCGGCCGTCCCTTTTTCATGGGCACGATGTCGGAAGAGACAACACCATCCAGCCGTCGCAGTCAGCGGTCGGGACGGAGTGATCGCTGCGGTGTCCTTATCGGAGCGAGGCAACCCGCTACGCAACTTTGCAAGCTTCGCGACGCATGCCCGAAGCCGGTCATTCGGGTCGTTGCCCAACATTGAACCGCTACCCGAGGGCACGTCATGAATCGAGCCGATCGGTTTTCACGGCCTCGTGCGCAACTTTGCTTCCAGAAGCACCCGCCTTGGTTGGCGTTGGGACGACAACCCAGCAGCGACAGCGCGTGCCAGCGCATCTTGGGCAGCACCCACCGCGCCAGGTGCTTGTAGTACTCGTCCACCTGGCCTTCAGGTGATACTGCCCTTGGCGAAGAACAAGCGCGCGAGATGATGACGCTTGTCTCTGCCTCTCCAGGTGATGCATCGCCCAAAGTTGCCTGGCGTTTCGTGTGCCGCGCCACCGCGCGCGACAACATGGCTCAGCTGGCCTTGCGCTTTGTGGCTTTCGTGGTCTTGGCCTTGCCGCCATCCTTTGCCGATTTCTTTGCCGCCTTGGCTGGTGCTTTCTTGACCACCTGCTTGGTCACGTCCTTCTTGGCCGGCGTGCGCTGCTTGCTGTCCAGGCTCTTCTGCAGCAGCGACATGAAGTCGACCACGTTGGTGGCGGCGTCTTCCGGGGCATCGGCTTCTTCCTCGACCTTGGCGGTCGCGCCATCGGCCTTCATGCGCTTGCGGATGACCTCCTGCAGGCGCTCGCGGAATTCGTCATGGTATTCGTCGGGTTTCCATTCGCCGGCCATCGACTCGATCAGCTGCTTGGCCATGTCCATTTCCTTGGACGTGATGCGGAAGGAGTCGACCTCCCCGCTGGGCAACTTGTAGTCGTTGGGGTCCACCAGCTCCTGCGGATAGCGCAGGATCATCAGCACCAGCGCGTCGTCCTGCGGCATCACTGCGCAGATGTACTCGCGCGTGCGCACCACCACGCGCGCGATGCCGACCTTGCCGGTGCTCTTCAGGGTTTCGCGCAGCAGCACGTAACCCTTCTCGGCCTTCTTGCCCGGCACCAGAATGTAGGGCTTTTCGTAGAAGCGCCTGTCGATGCTGTCGCCATCGACGAATGCCTCCACCTCGACCGTCTCGTGGCTTTCGGAAGCGGCCGACTTGATGTCTTCCGGCTCCATCACCACGTAGCTGCCCTTGTCGTATTCGAACGCCTTGACGATGTCCTTCCACGGTACTTCCTCGCCGGTGTCGGCATTCACCCGCTCGAACCGGATCGGCTTCTTGTCACGCGCATCGAGCATGCGGAAGTGCAGGTCGATCTTGCGCTCACCCGACATCAGCGACACCGGCACGTTGAGCAGGCCGAAGGAAAGGGTACCGGTCCAGATGGGGCGGGCCATGGAAGCTCCGTGGGAAAGGAAGACACGACCGCTGTCTTTATCGTCGGGCGCGTTAGGCGGTGGTGAGGGGATCGGGGATGCCGGGGCGAATGCCCGGGTAGATTCAAGTTGAGAACCCGCTCCAGTGGTGCGGCGGAAGATCGAGGGTGCCTTCCACGACACTCTGCTCTCCCCTTGCCGGGGAGAGGTCCGGTTGATGCGCAAGACGTGAAACGGATGTTCTTCGCATCACACAAACCCACCTGTTGCACACTGGTCATCGATCCAGGACATCCGGAAATCAGACATGAGCGAGTTCGACCTCTCCCCACCCACGGCGGAACAGCGTGAGCACCTGATCGACGGCCTCGACAGCGAGGAACGTCGCGTACTGCTGGAACACGGCACGGAGGCGGCGTTCTGCGGCGTATTCCTGGACAACAAGCTGGAGGGTGTCTACACCTGCCGGCTATGCGGGCTGCCGTTGTTCCGGTCCAGTGCCAAGTTTGATTCCGGCACCGGATGGCCAAGCTTTTTCCAGGCCTATGACATGAACCACGTGACGACCTCACGCGACACCAGTCACGGGATGGTCCGCGCAGAACTCCTGTGTGCGCGCTGTGACAGCCACCTGGGACATTTGTTTCCCGACGGACCACCGCCCACCGGCGAACGCCACTGCCTGAATTCAGTGTCGCTCGCATTTGTCGAAGAAGGTCAACCGCTGCCCGATCCGTTGCAGCGCGGCGGCGCCGAGTCCGCGCCGGCCAGTTGAGCGCGCGTCATGAACTGGATGCAACAGAAGTGGATTTCCAATGATCTTGTGCTGGGCCGAAGCGGTGTAAGCGCGCAAGATCACGGGATGGCCCACGGAGCATCGACATGAAGATTTCCGCATTGCTCGCCCTGTTACTGATCTCCTGCGCACTGGCTGCCCCGCTCGCAGCCCAAACACGCAACGTGACCGACCCGCAGGCGCCGCGCAGCCTTGAAACCGCGAACCCGGTCAGCGTCAGCTGGGACGACCCGGCCCGGTTCACCGAAATTCGCCACAGCCGCAATCGTTGGGATGCCCAACGCGGGGACTGGGTGCAGCGCTTGGCCGAGCACCTGCAGGAGCGCGCCAGCGAAGCATTACCGGTGGGCCAACGCATGCAAGTCCGGATCACCGACATCACGCGCGCCGGCGATTACGAACCGTGGCACGGCATGAACCTGCGCGACGTGCGGGTGATGCGCGACATCTATCCGCCGCGCCTGAGCCTGGAGTTCATCCGCTACGATGCGGCCGGCCAGTTGATCGCGCAGGGCAAACGGGATCTGGCGGACATGGGTTACCTGTCAGGCGGCAGTACGCTGGACAGCGATCCGCTGCGGTTCGAGAAGCGCCTGATCGATGACTGGATCAGGCGCGAACTGCGCGAGGAGCCGCGCGAGTTGGGCAACCGCTGAGCAAGCCTCTGCGGATCGGACTGCAAGCAGATGCCCGCGTCCATTGAGGCGTCATGAGACGAGCCGAACGGCGCTTGCTCGCGCCTCCTTCACGATGCGCAGCCCAGAATGGCCGCCCGCCGCACCAATCAGCGGCCGCGCAGCGTTCGGTCCGAACGCTGCATCCACAAAGGGAAACGATGAGCCAGAAGCTCAAGGCAGGCTCGGTCGATCTGGAAGTGGCCTTCGTCGAGTGGATCAAGCGCAATGCCTACAGCCCGGCGGATGCGATCGAGCACTTCATGACCCGCTCCGACTACGTGCTCAATGCCGTGGATACGGTGGCCGATCATGCACGGTCCAGGATCACCGATCGCACTCGCCAGCACCTGCAGCGCTTGTCTGAAGACTCGGTGTTCACCGCGCAATTTCCGATGGTCTACGGCTGCAAAAACCTGGAAGGCAAGAAACTGCGTTACACCGTGTCGTTGACCATGGGCGAGCAGGAAGCGGAATGGGTAGGTCGGGCGTGGGCGGACGACCAGTTCCTGGGCGAAGTCCATGGCAGTGGCAGCGGTCCGAAATCCAACTACATCGATCTGGCACGCATGCACGTGGAATCGCATATCAGTTGTCCGGGTGAGTTCCAGTCGCGGCACAGTCGTTAAGGCTGGGGCAGCGTCGTAGATCCGGGCCTGCTCGGGTGCGTCCTCTGCTGTCGAAGATCCGAGCTTGGTCGGATGCTTGCTCTGCTGACGTAGATCCGAGCTTGGCCGGATGCCTTTCGCATTAGGGCAAGAGCATCCGGGCAAGCTCGGTTCTACACGGTAGCGAAGCCATGAACGCAGACGGATGGCCGCTGATCAGAACGAATCGCTGCCTGCGCGCAGTTCGATTTCCAGGGCAGTGGCCACCAACCGCATGGCCTCGTCGTCACGGCTGAGCGTCATCCAGCCCGCATAGCCGTCACCTTCGGTGTTCCAGGTCCACAAGGTATAGCCGTATTCGCGCAGGCGATCGTAGGCGGTGGCCATCAAGGTCGGCACATCGTGGCTGTCGAGGAATTCGTCTTCGCTGGCATCGCCACCCCAGTCGATCGTCAGGTTCCAGCGCGCTGAAAGTTCGGTGATGGCATCGACGAACGTAGCGCTGTCCTTCCAGTCGACGTAGAAGCCCGAGCGCCAGTCGATCGCGTCCTTCAACAGCCATACCGGCTGCGCATCGTCCCCCGAGGCTTCAAGCGCTTCGCGATACGCCGAGAATTGGCGCAGCGCAGTTTCCTCGTCACCGGGATTGACCAGCAGCAACAATTGCCAGACCAGTGCTTCGGTGCCGAGCGAATCGAGATCGTCCTCTTCTTCGAGTGGCTGGGCTTCGTGGTCGCCATAATCGGCTTCGTTGTCAGGCATGTTCATGGGGGCGGCCGCAGTGATCGATGCGCGAATGGTGAACGCTCGCGCTGGCGTTGGGTAGTGCGCTGCGCCTGGCGCGGCGTTGCAATACCGCAGCGCGCCCCGATGTCCTTGCGCATGGCGGCCGGCAAGCACAGACGATGACGGTTTATGTCGACGACGCGGTCACCCTGTGGCGCGAACGGCGCTGGGCGCATCTGATGGCCGACACGCTGGAGGAACTGCACGCCATGGCAACGCTGCTTGGAATTCCGCGGCGCGCATTCCAGGATAAATCCAGCGGCGCGCATTACGACGTCGATGCCGGTCTGCGGCAGCGGGCGATCGCATTGGGCGCGGTGGCCATTTCCCGGCATGTCGACCGGGCGCTTATGCGCCGGGTGATCGAACAGGCCCGGGCGCAAGCCAGCAGGCCCCGACCACGGCGCGACGGACACGGGCACGACACCTGAACGCGCTTCACCCTTGCTGAAGATGCTTCGCCCCTTCCCCATCGATGGTCGGTAGCCGCAGCGGCGCTTGCTCCTGCGGCAGCGGCCATGGCTGCGATCACCTGCTTCCTTGATGCCACAGTAACGACTCGCGCCCTAACGTGCCTTTCCCCCGAACGTGGCGAAGCGCACCAATGGCAACCTCCAGAAAGAATCCGCCGAAGAATTCCGCTGGTGCCGACGCGACTGCAGGCAAAGCGGCCGCGCGCAACTCCGACAGTTCCGGGGCGAGCGCCCCAGCCGGCAGCGATGACCCCGCGGTCCGCCAGGCAGCGGCCTTCCAGGAACTCGCCCAGGCCATGCCGTCCAACCGCAACAAGGCTGCCGAACATGGCCGCGAGGGCGCGACCCAGCCCCCGGAAGGCCAGCACTCACCTTTGCCGGCGCCCGAGGCGGGCGTCAGCACGCTGGCCGAGCACAACGCTTCGGACAAGCTCGGCACCAATGCCACGCCCGGGGTCAACGCCACGATCGCGCCGCTGGACCGGGTGCGCGTGGACAGCGCCGGCCAGCGCCTCACCACCAACCAGGGCGTGCCGGTAGCCGACAACCAGAACTCGCTCAAGGCCGGGCTGCGCGGGCCGGCGCTGCTCAAGGACTTCATCCTGCGCGAGAAGATCACCCACTTCGACCACGAGCGCATCCCCGAGCGCATCGTGCATGCACGCGGCTCCGGCGCGCATGGTTACTTTGAAAGTTTCGATGACCTGACCGACCTGACCCGCGCCGCGCCGTTCCAGGAAGCCGGCAAGATCACGCCGGTGTTCGTGCGCTTTTCCACCGTGGCCGGCGAACGCGGTTCCAAGGACACTGCGCGCGACGTGCGCGGCTTTGCGGTGAAGTTCTATACCGACGAGGGCAACTGGGACCTGGTGGGCAACAACATGCCGGTGTTCTTCATCCAGGACGCGATCAAGTTCCCCGACCTGATCCACGCGGTCAAGCCCGAGCCCCACCACGCGATGCCGCAGGCCGCATCGGCCCACGATACCTTCTGGGATTTCGTATCGCTGATGCCCGAGTCCACCCACATGCTGATGTGGCAGATGTCCGACCGCGCCATCCCGCGCAGCTACCGGATGATGCAGGGCTTCGGCGTGCACACCTTCCGCCTGGTCAACGCGGACGGCAAGTCGGTGTTCGTGAAGTTCCACTGGACCCCGAAGCTGGGCACCCACTCGCTGGTCTGGGACGAGGCCGTCAAGATTTCCGGCGCCGACCCGGACTTCCACCGTCGCGACCTCTGGGAGGCGATCGAGGCCGGCGAATATCCCGAGTGGGAACTGGGCCTGCAGGTGTTCAGCGAGGAGGACGCGGAGAAGTACAGCTTCGACGTGCTGGATTCGACCAAGCTGATCCCCGAGGAGCTGGTGCCGGTGCGCCCGGTGGGGCGCATGGTGTTGAACCGCAATCCGGACAACTTCTTCGCCGAGACCGAGCAGGTGGCGTTCTGCACCGCACACGTGGTGCCGGGCATCGACTTCACCAACGATCCGCTGCTGGCCGGACGCATCCACTCCTACGTGGATACCCAGATCAGCCGTCTGGGTGGCGCCAACTTCCACGAGATTCCGATCAACTCGCCCATCGCCCCGGTGCACAACAACCAGCGCGACGGCATGCATCGCCAGGCCATCAACCGTGGCCGCGTGTCCTACGAGCCCAATTCGCTGGGCGGCGGTTGCCCCTTCCAGGCCGGCGGCGCGGGTTTCGTCTCGTTCCCCGAGCCGGTCGGGCAGGACGAGGTGCGCGGTAAACCGGAAAAGTTTGCCGAACACTTCAACCAGGCTGCGCTGTTCTTCGACAGCCAGTCGAAGGTGGAGCAGGCGCACATTGCGGCAGGTTTTCGCTTCGAGCTGAGCAAGCTGACCGTGCCTGCGATCCGCGAGCGGGTGGTGTCGATGATCGCCAACGCTTCGCCGGAGCTGGCGCAGCAGGTGGCCGACGGCCTGGGCATGAAGCTGCCCAAGACGATGCCGCGCGCGCTGGCCTCGCCGCCCGCGCCGGAAGTGCAGATGTCGCCGCCTTTGTCGCTGATGGCGCGTCCGGGCGATGGTTCCATCCGCACGCGCAAGATTGCGGTGCTGGTGGCCGATGGTGTGGACGGCAAGGCGGTGGCAGCGCTGCAGCACACGCTGCTGGAAGAAGGTGCGGTGGCGCGACTGGTGGGCATTCGTATCGGGCCGGTCAAGGCTGCGGGTGGCGAAATGCTGGACGCCGACGCCTCGATGGAGAACGAACCTTCGGTGCTGTTCGACGGACTGGTGCTTCCGGGCAATGAGGCTGCGGTCGCGGCCCTGGCCGCCGATGGCCACACGATGGAATACATCAAGGACCAGTTCCGCCACTGCAAGACCATCCTGGCACCGGGCGCTTCGCGCACCCTGCTGGAGAAGGCCGGCGTTCCTGTCGGCGAGGCGGATGGCGGCTTGCTGCTGACCGATGCGCTCGACACGCCGGCCATCCAGGAGTTCATCACAGCTGTGGGGTTGCATCGCCACTTCGCCCGCGAAACAGACCCGCCCAAGGTCTGATGACGAGGCGCGTCCGCGGGGGTTCGAACGGCCGACCTGGTCTTGCCCGCTGCCTTGCGACACGCAAGTCGGTGGGTACCGTGAGCTCCTGCTGCTCTTGAAGGCCTCGTAGATCCGAGCTTGCTCGGATGCTCTTCAATCCGAAAGCATCCGGGCAAGCCCGGATCTACAAATCGACGATGCGCGCGTCTATCCTGTGGCCCTCCATCACGCCTGCAGGCTTGCGTCCATGTCCGACACCCCGCCCGACCACCTCGCGATCAATCCCGCCAGCCCGTTCCACGACGCCGCCGCCATCGATCGCGGCGTCGGCGTGCGCTTCAATGGCGTGGAGCGCGACAACGTCGAGGAGTACAGCATCAGCGAGGGCTGGATCCGGGTACAGGTGGGCAAGTCCAAGGACCGCCGCGGCAATCCGATGACGGTCAAGGTCAAGGGCGAAGTGGTGCCCTACTTCCGCGACGTCACGGAATAGAAAGGCGCTCGACGACTGCGATCTCTCGCGCAGCAGGGAAAACGCTCGATAGTGGCTTCCGCTGGCCCCGACCAGCGGAAGCGGGTGGAGCGGAGCCGTTCCAGCTTCAGGATTCCGTGCAGGGGCTTCCAGCCCCGCCAGCTTGCGGTAGAACCTTGTGTTGAAGGATTTGCGGACACTCCTCCGTAGCGAGGGCGTATTCATTTGCTAGGCTGCGCGCACTTTCGAACTCAGCGGCTCCCATGCGATCCAGCGGCATAGCATTTCACCATCCGGTCGCGTTCTGGTTCGGCTGCCTGCTGGTGCTGGCAGGAGTGCTGGCACACATGCCCATGTTCATGATGGGCCAGCACACGCACTGGCAGATGGTCGGCATGCCGATGAGCCTGGAAATGTGGGTGGGCATGGCGGTGATTCCGCTGGGCCTGCTGCTGTCGATGTACGGACTGATGCCGCGCCTGGAACAGATGCGCCAGACCGCGCAGGGCGCACGCGACCATCGTTATTTCCATCTCGCCGATGGCGTCCCGCTCAATCGCGAGCACTGGACCCTGGTAGTGGTGTTGATCGTGGCGTTGGCGGTGGACGTGATGAAGCCCGCCACCCTGGGCTTCGTGATGCCCGGCATGCGCGCCGAGTATTCGATCACCGCGCCCACGGCGAGTCTGCTTGCGCTGGTGGCACTGACCGGAACCACGGTCGGATCGATCCTGTGGGGTCGCATGGGCGATCTGTTCGGCCGGCGCGCGGCGATCCTGCTGTCCGCGCTGATGTTCATCGGCACCGCGATCTGCGGGGCGATGCCCAGTTTCGGTTGGAACCTGGCCATGTGTTTCCTGATGGGCGCTTCGGCTGGCGGCCTGCTGCCGATCGCCTTCACCCTCATGGCCGAAACCATTCCCGCCGCGCATCGCGGCTGGTTGCTGGTGGCGCTGGGTGGCATCGGCACATCGGCGGGGTACCTGCTGGCCTCGGGCGCGGCAGCGGTACTGGAACCGATGTTCAGCTGGCGCATCCTGTGGCTGCTGGGCCTGCCCACCGGCGCGCTGATCATTTTCCTCAATCGCTATATCCCGGAGTCTCCGCGTTTTCTTTCGAACGCCGGGTTGGAAAATGAAGCGCGCGACGTGCTGCGGAAATTCTCCGGGCCAGATGCCGCAGCGATCGAACCCGATGTTTCCGCAGATGCCAGTCAGCCGCTGATCGACGAGCAGCATCCCGTGGTGGGGATGCGCCAGTTGCTGCAGGGACGCCATGCCTCGATATCGTGGGGACTGGTGATGTGCGGCATCGCCTGGGGGCTGGCCAATTTCGGTTTCCTGCTGTGGCTGCCGACCAACCTGGTGGAGCTGGGCGTCGATGCCAGCAGCACCAGCGCCCTGCTCGCGCGCTCGGCCGTATTCGCACTGCCCGGCATCGGCCTGGTGATCTGGTTGTATCACCGCTGGAGCAGCATCAAGTCGCTGGTGCTGTTCATCGCCTTGAGCACGCTGTCGCTGCTGGCATTCTTCATGATGGGCGTGATGCAGCTGCAGTCGGCAACCGCAACGGTAGTGGCCACCGTCGCGCTGCTGGTCAGCGTCAGCGGCGTGATCGCGATGCTGATTCCGTATGCGGCCGAGATCTATCCGGTACACCTGCGCGCGACTGGCTCGGGAGTGATCGCGGCAGCCTCGAAGTTCGGCGGCATCCTCGGCGCGGGACTGGCAATCCTCGGATTTTTCGAACATTTCGTGCTGTCGGCGGTGCTGATTGCAGTGCCGATGGCGGTGTCGGGTGTGATGTTGATGCGTAGTGGCATCGAAACCCGCGGGCATCGCCTGGAAGATATCCAGCGGGCGCTGTCCAAGGCGCCCCCGGCCGCCTGACACTGGCGACCAGCCCCTCAGCAGCCTTCACGCCGCTGCTACCGTGCGCTTGCTCCAATCGGATCATCCTCACGCGACGCAATATTTTCGTCGCCTTGATCCGAGCGCGATGGATGCCCTGACTGCACCAGCCGCCAGCGTCGCAAACGGCGCACCGCGGCCAACCCTGCGAACGCGCGAAGCCTTTGCGATCGCAATCGGCATCGTGGTCGGTGCAGGCATCTTCCGCACCCCTTCGCTGGTGGCAGGCGCCGCCTCCAGCGAAATGATCTTCCTTGCGGCGTGGGTGGTCGGTGGCGTGCTCTCGATCATCGGCGCGTTGTGCTATGCCGAGCTGGCCAGTACCTATCCGCAGGCTGGCGGCGATTATTCCTACCTCAAGCGCGCTTTCGGCACCCGCACCGCATTCCTGTACGCGTGGGCCAGGCTGTCGGTGATCCAGACCGGTTCAATCGCCTTGATGGCTTTCGTGGCGGGCGACTACCTCGCGCAACTGATAGACATCGGTCCGTGGTCGGCGCCGCTGTACGCCGCGCTCGCGGTGATCGCGCTCACCGCCATCAACTGGCTGGGCGTGCGCCAGGGCACCACGGTGCAGAACTGGCTCACGGCGGTCGAGGTGGTGGGACTGGTTGCCATCGTGATTGCAGGGCTGATGTTCGCGCCGGAAACTCCGGTGGCGCCGCTGGCCGTCGCCAATGGCAACGCGTATGGATTGATCCTGGTGTTCGTGTTGCTGACCTACGGCGGCTGGAGCGAGGCGGTCTATGTCACCGCCGAAGTGAAGGATGCGCGTCGGGTCATGCCGCGAATCCTGGTCGGCAGCCTGGCGGTGGTGGCGGTGCTGTACCTGCTGGTCAACCTGGCCTATTTGCGCGTGCTCGGCCTGGGCGGCATTGCCGAATCTCAAACCGTCGCGGCCGATGCCATGCAGGCAGTGCTCGGTGCGCCGGGTGCTGCAGCCATCAGCGCACTGGTCGTGGCTGCAGCGTTGACTTCCGCCAATGCCACGCTCATCACCGGTGCACGCAGCGCGTATGCGGCAGGACGCGATTTTCGTGCGCTGGCCTGGATCGGGCGCTGGGATGAACGCAGCGGCAGTCCGCGCGCCGCGATGCTGGTACAGGGCGCATTGGCGCTGCTACTCGTTGGACTGGGCGCGTTCGCCCGCGATGGCTTTCGCACTGCGGTCGAATACACCGCCCCGGTGTTCTGGCTGTTCTTCCTGCTGGTCGGTATCTCGCTGTTCGTGCTGCGTAAGCGCGATCCCGATGCACCTCGCACCTTCCGAGTTCCCCTGTATCCGCTGTTGCCGCTGCTGTTCTGCGCCACCAGCGCCTACCTGCTGTACTCCAGCCTCGCGTATACCGGCGTGGGGGCGCTGGTGGGCGTGGTGGTGCTGGTCATCGGCGGATTGCTGTTGTTGCGCCTCAGGCCTGCCCGGCCCCCACCCCAGGAGTCAAGACCATGACCATGCACCGACCACTCGCTCCGCTCGCCCTGCTGGTGTCCTTCATCTTGTTTGCCGGCTGCAACGACAACGCGCAAAGTACCGGCGCCACCGCCACCGCTTCCGAGGGCGCGGTCGACACCGCCGCGCCGGTGACCGCGTTGACGCCGACACCCAGCACCGTGCCCGCCGATACGGTGGCCGCGCCGGCACCACCGGCACGTACGCCCGACGTCATCTACGTGCCCACGCCCGAGGATGTGGTCGAGGCCATGCTCAAGCTGGGCGAGGTCAAGAAAGGCGACGTGCTGTACGACCTGGGTTCTGGCGATGGCCGCATCCCGATTGCCGCGGCCAAGCAGTTCGGCGTGCGCGGCACCGGCATCGACATCGATCCGGAACGCATCCGCGAGGCGAATGCCAACGCCGAAAAGGCGGGTGTGACCGAACTGGTGACGTTCAAGCAGGAAGACCTGTTCGAGACCGATTTCAGCGACGCCACCGTGGTCACGCTGTACCTGCTCGACAGCCTCAACGAAAAACTGCGGCCCCGGCTGCTGGCCGAACTCGAGCCCGGCACGCGCATCGTCAGCCACGCCTTCCGCATGGGCGACTGGGAACCGGAACAGACGGTGGAAGTGGGCCCGCGAACGATCTATCGCTGGACGGTCCCGGAGAGAAAATAGCCGGAACGGAAACGATCGCGAGCGGTCGCGAAGGCGTCGAACTTTCCTCTTGCGTCATCTGGATAAAGCTGGGACCTGTTTCAATCTTTGCTCTGCGTTGAAAGCGAAGATCAAGCCGGGTCCCGGCTTGCGCTGGTATCGCGCAAAAACCCTGCCTATCAGTTCCTGATCTTCCAGCCCGTGCGGAAGATCCACCACACCACGCCCAGGCAAGCGGCCAGGAAACCGAGGATGGCGGCGGCGCTGACCACCACGTTGACGTCGGACACGCCGTAGAAGCTCCAGCGGAAGCCGCTGATCAGGTACACCACCGGGTTGAACAGGGTGATCTTCTGCCACACCGGCGGCAGCATGTTGATTGAATAGAATGCGCCGCCGAGGAACGTCAGCGGCGTGACGATCATCAGCGGGATCACCTGCAGTTTCTGGAAGTCATCGGCCCACAGACCGATGATGAAGCCGAACAGGCTGAAGGTGACTGCGGTCAGCACCAGGAAGCCCAGCATCCACAACGGATGCGCGATTTCGTATGGGACGAAAATCCGCGCAGTCACCAGGATCAGCAACCCGAGCATGATCGACTTGGTCGCCGCCGCGCCGACATAGCCGATCACCACTTCCACCCACGACACCGGCGCCGACAACAGCTCGTAGATGGTCCCCGCCCATTTCGGCATGTAGATGCCGAAGGAGGCGTTGGAGATGCTTTCGTTGAGCAGCGACAGCATGATCAGGCCGGGGATGATGAAGGCCCCGTAGCTGACGCCGTCGATGTCGCCCATGCGCGAGCCGATGGCCGCGCCGAACACCACGAAGTACAGCGAGGTCGACAGCACCGGCGAGGCGATCGACTGGGTGAGGGTGCGGAAAGTGCGTGCCATCTCGAAACGGTAGATGGCCTTCATCGCGTGCCAGTTCATGGGCGCGCCCCGCTACTGCCGCCGTGCACCAGGCTCACGAAGATATCCTCCAGCGAACTCTCGCTCGAATGCAGGTCCTTGAAGTCCACGCCTTGTTCTCCGAGCCGCTTGAGCAACGTGGCGATGCCGGTGTCGTCCTGCTGCGTGTCGAAGGTGTAGACCAGCGCGTGGCCATCATTGCCCAGTTCCAGCGGCAGGTCGGCCAGGGCGGGGGGAATCGCCTGCAAAGGTTCCTGCAGGGTCAGGGTCAGTTGCTTCTTGCCCAGCTTGCGCATCAGCACGCGCTTTTCCTCGACCACGATCAGCTCGCCCTTGCTCATCACGCCGATGCGGTCGGCCATCTCCTCGGCCTCCTCGATGTAGTGCGTGGTCAGGATGATGGTGACGCCGCTCTCGCGCAGCGCGCGCACCATCTGCCACATGTCGTGGCGCAATTCCACGTCGACGCCGGCAGTGGGTTCGTCCAGGAACAGGATCTGCGGCTCGTGCGCCAATGCCTTGGCGATCAGCACCCGGCGCTTCATGCCGCCGGACAGGGTCATGATCTTGCTGTCTTTCTTGTCCCACAGCGACAGGTCGCGCAGCACCTTTTCAAGATGCGCTGCATCCGGCGGCTTGCCGAACAGGCCGCGGCTGAACTTGACCGTGGCCCACACCGTTTCGAACGCATCGGTCGACAGTTCCTGCGGTACCAGGCCGATCTTGGCGCGCGCGGCACGGTAGTCGCGCACGATGTCGTGGCCATCGGCCAGCACCGTGCCCCCGGTCGGACTGACGATGCCGCAAACGATGCTGATCAACGTGGTCTTGCCTGCGCCGTTGGGTCCGAGCAGCGCGAAAATCTCGCCGCGACGGATCTCCAGGTTCACCGACTTCAACGCCTGGAATCCGCTGGCGTAACGCTTGGTCAGGTTTTGGATGGAAATGATCGGCGACATGTCGCACGTGGTCCGCAAGAAACAGGCGCAATGCTAACCCGGCGTCCGAGCCCCAATCCCCGTGCGGGGCATACGCAGTCCGGGACACACTATCCCGCGCGATCCCGTGGCCGGCGCTCTGGGGCATCCGATCAGGAGGTCACGCGCGTCATCGACGTTCGATGACGGTTTTTATGTCTTGCCTGTTCAAACCCGCAGTGGCCCAGCGATGTAGATCCGCATCGACGCTGACTCCAGCGACTTTTGCACAGGCAGTCCGTGAAGCACCGAAATGTCCTGACTGAAGCAAACGCCGATTGCCAGAATCAGATCGTCATTTCCGTGAAGTGCATCGACGACCAAAACAGGCTTGCTGCGGGTTCCCGGCAGCGCCGATGCGGACGCGACCGCTCGACTTGCGCCCGCAGCACATGGCCGGCTCCGGTGCGCACTTGACCGGGCCGGTCACGGGCGGTACTTGTGTCGGCCCCATTGCGAGCGACGACCATGCAGTTCCTGATCCTGATCTACAACGACAGCGAGATGCTGGAAGCGATGCCGGCCAGCGAATTCGATCGCACCATGCGCGACTGCCTGGTCCACGCCGACGAGCTGCGCGCCGAAGGCAAGCTGAGGGATTCAATGCAGCTCGAAGCCCCTTCCACCGCACGCACGGTGCGAACCCGCAACGGCCGCACCAGCGTCGTCGACGGTCCGTTCGCCGAAACCAAGGAAATGCTCGGCGGCTTCAACCTGATCGAAGCCCATGACATGGACGAAGCCGTGCGTATCGCCACCGGGTTTCCATGGGCGAGCAGCGGCAGCATCGAGGTGCGCGCCGTGCGCGATCTGGATGCGGTGCGTCAGCGTGTGGGGGCTTGAGCTGGTTCGGCTCGAGGAATCCGGTCCGGGCTAGTTCGGCTTTGGCTCGATGGCCAGCCCTTGCGCGGCGCTGGCACCGCCGATGTGACGGCTCAGGAAATCCAGCAACCGGACATAGAATTCTCGCCGGTGCGGCTCGGTATAGAACCCGTGCCCTTCGCTGTCGTAGTAGAGCGTCTCCACCGGTACGCCCGCCTTGCGCAACGCTTTTTCCATTTGCTTGCTGTGCAAGATGGGCGCGATCTCGTCTTCGCCTCCGGCCGCGAGCAACACCGGCACCTTGATCCGGGTGGCCAGGTTCACCGGCGAAACGGCTGCCAGCGTGTCGCGCGGGCCCATCCAGTCTTCCAGCCAGACGCTGCGGGATTTGCTCAGCCGTGAATCCTGCTTGTGGGTCAGGGTCAGGTTATAGACCCCCACATAGCCCACGGCGCATCGGTAAAGATCCGGTTCCTTGCTGACGCCGGTCAGCGCGGCATAGCCACCATAGCTGGCGCCGAATATGCAGATGCGCTCGGGATCTGCGATTCCCTGCTCGATCGCCCAGCGCGTTGCATCGCTCACGTCGTCCTGCATGGCGCCGCCCCACTGGCGTGCGCCGGCCTGCAGATAAGCCCGGCCGTAGTTGCCCGATCCGCGGAAGTTCACGCGCAGCACCGCATAACCCGCCTGGCCCAGCATTTGTGCGTCGTCGTTGAAATCCCATTCGTCGAAGATGCCGTAAGGGCCTCCGTGCACCATCACCACCATGGGTGGTTTCTGCTTGGTGACGGTGCCGGGCAAGGTCAGGTATGCATGCACCGGCAGTCCGTCGCGCGCTTTGAGGGTGACCGCGCGTGCAGGTAGCATTTTGGCCGGTTGGAACCAGCGGCGCTGGCTGAAGACCAGATCGGCGGTGTTGTTGCTGTTGTCGAACAGGTAGTAGTCGCCGGGATTGCGATCGCTCCATACCTTGACCACGTGCAGGCGTCCGTCACGGGTGGACGAGGTGACGGCGACGGCCTGGTCGGGGAATGCTTTCTCGAGCTTGCGATAGAAGCGCGCCGTCGAGGAGGCTTCGTCGATGAAGCGGGTGCGCATGCGATCGTGCATGAAGAACGCGCCCACCGGGCCGCGTTCGTCGGCCTGGAAGATCACGCTGTAGGGATCAACCAGTGGATCGCGCAGCTGTTCGGTACGCGTCCCCTTCGCCAGGTCCATCGCCATGATGCTGTCTGGCCCGGCGATATTCTCGCTTTGCAGATAGGCCGTGGCGCCGTCGGCGGAAATTCCCAGCGGCCATTCCACGCGTCCGGTCTGGTCCTGGTCATTGAGCAGTTGCCACTCCGACTGCGCATCCTTGCGGTAGTAGAGCTTGCTGATGTTGTCCGGCCCCGCCCCCTGTGCGAAACGCACATTGCCTTCCGCGTCAGTGGCGAACCGCGCACGGCGAACTGGCGCGGTCGCCACCACCGAGCGCCTGCGCGAATACACATCCAGCCGCTCCACCCGGGTCAATGGGTTGCTGCCCACGGTCATCACGCTGACCAGGATGTTGCGGTCGTCGTTGCGCAGCGTGTCCACCATGAAGGCGGCCTGCTGCTGCAGCTGATCGCCTTCCAGACCGAAGCGTCCGAACAGCAAGGTGATGCGGCTGCCGTCCGCGTTTACCGCATGCAGGTCGCCAGTAAGGTAGGGCTGGTCCTCGCTGCCGAGTTTCTCGGCCACGCTGACCACGACGCGTTCGTCGTTGACCCACCAGAAGTCGTGGATCACAGAATGCTTGATCCCGCCCAGCTGGGCAGTGAGCTTCTTGTCGCTGCGGCGCACGATGGTCAGGATCACCCGATCCTCCTGCGGCACCGTCATCGCGTAATACTCGCCACTGGGCGAGATCTTCAGCGTCTGGATCAAGTCCCGCTTGAGGAACGACTCCAGATCCACCTGTGCAATCGCCGGATTCGCCTGCACCAGCAACAGCAGGGCCAGCCCCGCCGCTTTCCATTTGCCAATCATCCGCGTCTCCCGTCGCGCGTGAATCTGCCCGCTGCCCCCGGGCCGATTAAACCCTAAAAATCGACGGCTCGCCTACCCGGTGTTGCGTGGGTGTCGGTCAGCAGCGGTCATCTGGCGGTCTGGCGCTTCGTTTTCGCCGCGCCTGCGGTCCAGCAATAGCATCGCGCGTTTGCCACTGATGCCGTGCAGCAGGATGGACAGCAGGACCACCAGGCACACCATCGACCACACTGCCTCGATGCGCAGGAAATCGGCGTGGTTGCTGGCGAAAGCGATGTAGTAGAACGAACCGATGCCGCGTATGCCGAACAGGGCGATGGTCCAGCGTTCGCGTGGCCGCAGGCCGGTGCC
>Ga0105047_10006969_pt1 | contig 19097 bp, 17 predicted proteins | sample MAT04_FD_78384 | JGI IMG/M metagenome (GOLD analysis project Ga0105047, IMG submission 78384) | Freshwater microbial communities from Lake Fryxell liftoff mats and glacier meltwater in Antarctica - MAT-04 (megahit assembly) | ecosystem: Environmental > Aquatic > Freshwater > Ice > Liftoff... | reverse complement strand
CAGGTTGGCATGCCAGATTCTGGTAGATGAGAGAATTCATAATTTACAATGCAAGGTGATTCTGCCAGAGTCATTAGGATTTTAATTATACCAAAATAGGTTAACCTTCAATTTACATTGGCGCAAAAAAATTTTAACTAACTTTTTATTAATACAACTGGCAATCTAAACGAAAGTTGATACAATCGCAACACATGACAAACAACAGAATTAATAGTGTCCACATACTTAATAGCAGGTACAGTATATTTACGCTAACGGCATTATATGCCTGTTCGTTTACCGAATTTTCCCCATTCTGAAAAAATTATATTACTTCTCCAATTTTAAGGACTTCAATATTTTTACCCAAGCCTGATATCTTTAAGGTTTGGGATTTATTCCTTGTTATCTCCATTCATTTCAAATGACAGTTGTTTAGGCATGTCTTGCATTCATTTTGAATATGAGGTGTACGTCTGCTTTTATTTCAGATCAATAATCCTTCCATTCAATCTCGTCGCTGCATCCTACTACTATTAATATAAAAAAAATGTCCACTATTGCTTTTTCAGTATTTGTAATACTCTTTTTTGCATTTATTTTTATTGGTTTCAATTATATCACCAACAAGGAGAAGAAGAAAACGCTAACGATGCTTCTGTCGCAGTTAAGCAAATTAGGCGCTGACAATAATTTATCCTTTTCAAGCCAGGAATTTCTAAATGGTTTTGTCCGTGTCTGAATGCTATGAAATTGAAACTATTGATTGTTCAATCGGGCGATGAAGACACATACGAAAGGAACATAATTGACCTTGAACTGGTAAAGAAATGTTCTATAAAAAAAAATACAAAATCATTTTATAAAGCCAGCTCCAGGACGAAAAAAACTGAGCATTATCTAAATAAAATTGTGCTACATTTTGAATTTACAGATAACAGAGAATCCAGAGAATTGAATTTTTACAGGCATATCAACAATAACATATAAGAAATGCAGGAGTTGGAAGATAAGGACAGGAAATGGGAATAGATGCTTTTGCAAATGACCGGAAATAAATTGAAACAAATAGCATAAAGTATTATTTGCTTCTGCAGGCTATTAAAAGTAAATGGTTTGCTATCAATACCTGTGTATTTTGCAGGCGGTAAAAAAAACGATTGTTATTAAAACTCATACATAAATTATTATGTTACCAAATCAAAAAACCGTTTCGCTTTACACGATGATTTTATCAGTGCTTATATTGGTAAATGCTGTGATACTTAAACATGCATTTACTATTAATGGAGGCTGGTACAGGGCATTGATTTTCACACTTCCACTGTTTACAGGTGCTGCTATTTACCAATAAAAGTAGGAAGAAGGTATAATAAAAACTTGTAAATTTTTATCTTTTCAAAGCTTTTATGCTTGAATTTTTTTCAGGAATAAAGTAAGGCACGGATACAGGCTTTTAAAATTTTTTACTATCATGAAATAGGTAATAATAAGGGAATATTTTATCACTATTAAATTGACAATATTATGAAAGCGTTCGATAAATAATTTATCCTGAGTGAGAAAAGATGATTTTAATTTACTTGTTTCTTACCTGAAAAGCGGGCAAAATATATCAATGTTTAACAGACAGGATGCAGAAGAACTTCAAGCCGCTGAACCTGATTGTTTCTTTATTTAAATCCAAATACCAACGGAAATAAAAAGGTCACAATAATTGTCCATACAAAATAAATGGGCAGGTAGAAGGAAATAGCTTTTCCAACTCCGCTTATGTCCGCTTTCTTTGAAAGTACCTTAAAAAGTTGTGCCGTTACCAGGACCAGGTTTATTAAAATAAGGCCATTATTGCCCAGCACCGCTACCCTGTTCGGCGTAATTCCCCATTCGGAAATCCGGAATAAGATAGCGGATAGCGCTATGCCATTTACAATTACGGTTACAACAGAAAGGAGAAAAAGCACCCAAATTTCAGCCTTACTTTTAATTGCTTTGGATACTTCGGCTACAGAAAAGAAAATGATGCCCATAACGCCAATTAATAACGCATTAAAAATGAGTAAAAACTCCCGGTCGTTGTAAGGGTCTTTCCCCGAATAAACCATTGCCACAAGATAGATTACCAACATCACCAATACCAGCGGACTGAAAATTTTAGCAATAACCGGTGAAACTTTACCTACCAACTGCGGATTAGTTTGGGTAAGATAAGTGCCTACAATTGGAGCAGCCGGAAGACCGAAAACTACAATGTTTTCAAAATAAAACTTTTCAATACTAAACCCGATTAATGAGAAAAGCCCGATTGTTATGCCGGTCAGGATTGCGCCAGCTGCCAGGATGAGTGTTGTAATGACTACCAGGTCACCGTTATATTGTAAAAAGCCAAGCCGCTTCTCATCGTTATTTTGCGGCTCACCAACAAATGCAAAACCCAATACCGACCAAAGGAATAAGAGTATATGGACACAGGATAAAATTAAGGTATCGCTTTTTTTAACATCGGGAAGGAAGTTGATAAAAACTAAACTGATGAGGGTTGTACCAACAATAAAAGCAATTTTACCTGGTGATAATTTATTCTTCCAGGCAAAGTAAGCCGTTAACAGCGGGAAAATGATAAAACCAATGTTCCTGCCGTAGAAAAATTCTTCGTTGATAGATAAAATTGCCGGCAGCTTTGCGATAATACCTGCTAGCAGAGATGCAACAATCACAAATACCAGTTCTTTACCCCTACCCCGGGAAACATCTTCTATGGAGAAATTTAGTCTTTCCCTCCAAAAGCCAAGAAGAGGGTTGTCGTTAAGTTCCGGATACAATGCCTTAAATGCCCGCTTAAAAGCTGGTTTGTCAGTTCGATACAACTTTTCCAGTTGACCGGGATTGTCGAGATTTGTTAGGATTTCTTCTTTCATAATAATTGTAATAGATTGAATAATATTTGTTCGCTAATACCAGCCCTTATTGTTTTCGCCGGGATGTATCAGCCTCTTTTGAATTATCCTTCCCGTAACGGAAAAGCACTTTGTTTTTCAAAGTTTACGTAAAGTACTTTGTATTTCAAAGTATTTGGGAAAATAATTTGACTACGGCCCATTTTCTACTGGAGCTTCGGGCGTGAATTCCTATGGAGCGAAGAAAAAATCAACGTGACAATACCATACCCTAGTTTAAGCATTTTCTACTATTACCAATATTTTGTCCCTGAGTGGACGGTGGGGCAGCATATAAATAAGGAGATAATTGAAGGGCTTTTTTACAACCGTTGCAAAACTATATATTTACTACATTAGTAGCTGGTAAAAGGAATTACTTAAGCTTAAGTCTGAGTGGCCCTTTTATATTTTGTCCGGGCACCCAAATTATTCACAGCCAGCGATTAAAATTTGCAGTTAATCTGTAAATTGTGTTAAAACTGTAAGCCAAATGGAACTTAAAATCATAGAATTAAATGCTGACAAATCGAAAGAAATGTATGGTTCAGGCAATTATCAAATGTTGTTGAAAACCTACGATGAATACTATCAAAAAATGGGCTACAATTTACCGTGGGTTGGATACTTTGTGATAAAAGAAAACAAAATTGTTGGCTCTTGTGGTTTTACTGGACAACCTTTAGAAGGGAAAGTGGAAATTGCATATTGGACATTCGAAGAATATGAAAGACAAGGAGTATCATCTTTTTCCTGTAAGGGACTTGTATTCATTTCTCAACAATTCAACCCGTCAATAATAGTAACAGCTAAAACAGCACCTGAATATAACGCTTCAACAAAAATTTTACAGAATAACGGATTTAACTTTGCCGAAATTGTACAGGATGATGAAATTGGAGACGCCTGGCTGTGGACTCTTGAAAGATAAAACGCACACTTGTTTTAACATAAAACCCAGCCTAACGGGAGGGTCACTTAACCGCCTGTAGCATGCTTTGATTTGTTTGTTTAAAATTTAACTGCCATTTTTTGAAAGGTGATATTTTCGGTTTAATAAAATGCCGGATTTTATAAATTCAACCTGTAATTGAATTTTAATACAACTGCCCTGTTCCTTATTGAAAATGGAGAAACCAGGTAATTGTCGGTATAAACCAGGAACAAGTCGGAACCTGGCTGGTATCTCCATTGCAGCCTTGCATTAATATTGGTGTTTTTAAACTGCTCATTGTATTGAATATAAGTTGTAAAAAACAGTTTGTTGGTCATTGTTAAATCTATCCTGGGACCTATTAGCCAAAAGGAAGTATGGCCCCATGGCTGTGGCAGAAGTAGCTGGCTGTAAGAAGCATTTAAGGTAAGATTAAGAAATGGCTGAAAGCGGTAACCTACATTGGTGCTGAACACAATTTTTTTGCCGTCGGCATAATATCCACCATACCGAAATGCAAAACCATAGGTAAATAATTTTTGTTGGCTGGATACAAAATCGAATCCGGAAGTTTTCCATTTATGAATGGAAGCAAATTTTAAAGAATCTTTGCCGCTGTTAGTTGGATCAAAAGGGAAAAGCAACTGTACATAATCGTCAATCAAAACCGAAGAAAGTGTAGCCCTGTTTCGAAAGGTAATTAAGTAAGTAAGCAGATTTTCGTAATCGGTTTGTATAAATTTTTTATTATAAAAGTAAATAACATTTAACTGAAGTCCGTGCGATAGTACACTGCTGCCATGTGGAAAGAAGGTATACCCGATTTGCGAATTTATTTTTACATATTCCCTGCGTGGTACATATCCAACCTGGGCATTGTAGTTTTTTCCCAACGATTCATACGCCATATTTATCAACCAATGTTTACCTGAATATTGCAGGTTACCGGCATGCGCAAAATCATCACCGGATATTTTTGGACTATACGATTTTAAAAACAATAACTTACCTGTCCACAAATTAGATTTTGACGCAAGGTTATATTCTAATCCAATATTGCGGTTGTAGCTTAAATAAGGGGGAAGCAAAGAATCCTTTTCGCCGGGATATTTATTGGATTGCATATTAATGAAAAGGATGCCAATATTTGAACGGGAAAAAAGTCTTCTTTGCAATGCAAATACCGCAAAATTCTGACCGGGCGCAGCGGTCTTTTCCTGCCGGGCAGTTTGCATATCCATTGCAGTAACCCGCCAGTTACGATTGAGCTTGCCACTTAACCTGCCCCCATATTCTATAGGCACTCCCAAGCCGATACGACGAGAAAAAAAAGGACGGATAGCGGGGGTTCCAAAATTATTTAACTGGTCCCCATTTTCAATAAAAAACTGTCTTCGCTCCGGAAAAAATAATTCATACCGATCAAGGTTGGTAACCTGCCGGTCAACCTCAACCTGTGAAAAATCAGGATTTACGGTCAGGTCAAGATTTAAGGAAGAGGTGATGGCTACTTTAGCATCGAGGCCAACCTGGTGTTTATACCTATTAGGTAAAGCCGGATGATACCCTTTCGAAATGCCGGAGATAAAATAAGGAATCACTGAAATATTGCTTCCCTGCACAGGGGGTGGTTCTTCCCATACCAGTGTGCCTGTATAGGCCAGTGAAGCGGTGGGGAATTGCCTGGGTACCGGCGCCCAGCTTGATTTTTCCGAGGTTTTCAAATCGTTCCTGCTGAAATTGATCCCCCAGTTTTTAATCCCTTTTTTAAAACGCAGGGTTTTGAAAGGTATGGCCATTTCCAACACCCATTTATCATCATAATGTTTTACTGCCGACTTCCATAAATTATCCCAGTTTAAATCAACCTTCCCACCTTCATACATCAATCCATCCCATTGTGCTCCGGCTGAATTGGCGCCAAAAGCAAACCCATTTGTATTATCATTAAATGGATCCAAAAACAAAACAAAATTGTCGTTCTTCAGAAAATCAAAATCACGTCTTAATGATTCTACCACTTCCGGGCCGGGCATTCCATTATAGCAGGTGGCCAACAGGTAAAGATTGTTTTGATCATAGGTCATCCGCACTTCCGTTTTTACATGGGCATTGCTTGTGTCCATCGGAAGCACCATAAAAAAATCCCTTGCCACCGCTGCTCCTTTCCAAGCCTCGTCAACTGGCAGGCCATCTAACTGTATCGCCTGCGTAGCATAATGGATATTTAATTGATACCCGGCATTCTTTTTCTGAGCAACCAGTACAGTGCTCAACAAACAACAATAAAAAATTAAACTACTTTTTATCACCATGGCGATTGTAAAACGGAAAACCTGCAGATAAAAATCATAAAGGCGGCGTTGTAATATTGAATTAACAAAAGCACTAAAAATTGATTTGATACCGGGCGATCTTTTGCTTATCACCTTTATATCTTATTAGCAAAGTAAGATATGAGTTTCTATCTATAGACCAGGTGTATTTTATCCCAGTATCCTTTATTAATTCATTTAAAATTCAAATAACGTACTTTTTAATATGGGCGATACTTTTAGTAATACTGTCATAAGGAGAACCAGGGCATTTATCCTGTTCCACAAAAAAGTATTGCAGGCCGGCTTTTTTCTGGTGTTTGAAAATTTCTTTGTAGTTAATAACACCATTGCCAACTTCTGTAAAAGCCTTGTTTGGGGTATGGTAACTGCAAGCCAATTAAGAATTTTTTCCAGAGCAAGTCTGCAGGCACTATCCAAAATCCTGCGGAGAGCAGGGAGGTGAATTTTATAAAGGAACGTCTTGTTGTCATATAGCTTTTATTTAACTGAGAAACAAATATTGCGGGTTTAAAAATACAGTTTTTTACAATGCCTCTTTTTTTATTCTGCAACTGCGGAACGACCACGGATGTTTGGGCATTTACAAAAAAGAATTGGCTGGTGAAAAAGCATGTTTGATGTCTGATGTCTGATTTGATTATGTATGATTTGATTCGGGTTGCCAGGTTGATTTGTTTTGTAAGTTTTATTCTGTAGGAGCTACCGTTTTGTAGCAAAATAAAATTGCGAAGATGGTTTCGCTCCATCAGAGCGGCCTTTCTAATAAAATTTATTGTACCAGGGGGAAGGGAAAATGATATACCATTTTTAGCAGTATAGCATTTACCGTTAATCGTAAAATGGATAACTTCAATTATTACCATACCTTAGTTAACCGGAATATTAAAAAACAACACTCATTTACTTTTAATGCTAAAACCATTCTAATGAACAAATTATTTTTCGCCGCCATTTTTATCTTTTTATTTTCCAGTACATCTTTTGCGCAGAACTTTAGAGCCGTTGATAAAAGCCCGATGGACATGGCTTTTTACCCGGATAATTTTGCCCACGACAGGAAGGCGGGAGATAAAGCAATCATCCGGGTTACCTATAGCCGGCCAGCAAAAAAAACGAGAACCATTTTTGGCGATCTTATTCCTTATAATAAAGTTTGGAGAACCGGAGCCAACGAATCTTCAGAAATTAAATTTTACCAGGACGTAGTGTTAGCCGGAAAAAATGTTAAAGCAGGTAGTTATGCGCTATTCACTATCCCGGGAGAAAAAGAGTGGACCATCATTTTAAATAGTGACCTGGATTACTGGGGTGCTTATAGTTACAAAGCCGGCAATGATGTATTGCGTGTGACTGCCCCTGTTACCGTATTGACCGAGGTTATAGAAAACTTTAGCATTCAATTTGAAAATAAAGGAACAAACGAGGGCGTGATGAAACTTGCCTGGGATAATACTTTGGTTACAGTGCCCTTTAAACTATAAATCGATTGTGGTGAACAATGGTGAATCGTGAATAGTGAAACAATGTCGTGTACTTCGTGCTTTATTTTTCACGCAAAGACGCAAAGGAATAAAATAAGGCGCTAAGAAATTACAAAATCAGCTTTGAGCCTTTGCATCTTTTTTTTCTTTGCGTGAATGTTTTCTTAAGTCTACTGCCGGGTTAATTTATTCGAGGTGTAATTTTCCTGCTCAATTTTTGAAAGTAGTTTAACCTTACCTTTCATAAAAGCAGAATCATAGTTATTTGCAGAAAGAGTGCTGTCTGTTACTTCATAGTTGTCATAATCCTGGAAAACGATCCCATCCACAGTTTCCCTTTTTACGGCTTTTCTAAACCTGGGCCCACCATTGGCATAAGATAAAAAGTCCATTGTGTGACCGGTTTGATTTATCCAGAAACAGAATTCATCCTGGTGGTCTTTTCCACCACCTGCTGCATCAAATGAAACAGCAATTTTATAATATTTTTTATTATCAATGGTAATCTCGCCTAAGTAGCTATGGTTTACCGCCGGTTCCGAAAGCTTGTATGGAAGTAAGGCAAAGTAGGCGATGGCATTCAAACCTTCTTTATATTTATCCTTTTCTTTATCACTTAACTCCTGCTTTTTCCCGTTAAATTCCCTGCTGAAAAAATCGTTGGTAAGCACATCATGCCATACATTATGCAACGAATCTTTTGAAGTTCTTTCATATATAAAAATACCATCCTGTTGTTTCAGGTGCACTTTGAATTGCCGAAAGCTGAACGAGATATCCATATTGAGGTAATTTTCTCCCCCGTGCGCCCTGATACATTCTTTCACAATCGCTGCCGCCTTTTCATCACCGCCGCTTTTTTGATTGCATGAGATTGTTAGGATACTGATTGCAGCAATTAAAATTTGTTTAAACATGATATTAGAATAGTGTTTACAATTGTTTATGGTGATAAAAACTGACTTATGATGCCAATCAGATGTTCGAACTGAGCTTGTCAAAGTAAGGGTAATAGAATTAGTCCACCCCGACTCACTGAAGTTAAATTTATAAATAAAATTTGATGATTTACTTCCCGGTAGCTTTCTGAACTAAATTAATAACCTACTGCCCGATATGGGTCAAATTGAAAATCCGCTGCGGCGGATGAAACACGGTTTCCGTCTACCTCATTTTGGCGAACCCCTTAGGCGTTCGTTTTCAGTTTGCACTCTTGTCACTCTGCTTATTAATTTTTCTGATTCTTCAATTACTTGTCTACATATGATTTGTCTACAAGTGCTGGATTAGAGAAAATCGGGTCTTCGTATCAACCAGTTGTTGGCGTTCTTTGTTTATTAATTTATATACCTTTAAATATAGATTAAAATTCTACAATCACACCAAGGGTAGGAATCACACTTGGGTCATCATTTTTCACCCTGGTGGGTATGGCATTACTTCCATCAGCTCTAGTGGCAAGACCATCGGTAGTTTTAAAAGTCCTGTTGTCGGCTGTTCTTTGCCAGGTATATTCTGGTATCACCGGATTTCTTGCTACGTACCAGTTGGTAACATCTAAGAATAAATCAATGGTGATTTTCTTCAGGTTAATTTTTTTATCTATTCTTACATCACTGCTGTTAAAGCCACCCAACCGTTGTGCATTCAGTCTTGCAAAATCTAAAGTGCCTCTTCCTTGCGATGCGTAATTTAATCTGGAAGCAGTTTCGTCAAATGGAGTAAAAGGAGCCCCACCCTGGTAACGGAATTTTAAACCCAGTTCCCAGTTTCCTGGAAACTTGTAACCCCATGTAACTGATAATAAATGTTGATTATCCCAGCTACTTGCAACAAATTTGTTATCAGCACCACTATATAAACTGCGATAAAAGGTATAGGAAAGAATACCAAAGAATTTTTCGGTCAATTTTTTCTGTACAAAAAATTCAATGCCATAGGCTTTTCCTTTTCCGTTTGTGTTAACTGCCTCGTTGCCTAGTGCTGTAAAATCAGTTCCGAGGTTTGCTAATGAAATGCCATCTCTTGCAGATACAGCTACATTGCCGTACTGCTTGTAAAATCCTTCTACTGTAAAACGCAATCCGTCATTGGGTAAAAATTCAACACCGGTTGTATAGTGTGTTGACCGTGTGTATTTAGCATTTTTATTTACCAGTACATTGTTGTTATCGGCATAACCCAAAACAGTATAAACCGGCAATTTATAATAAATACCAGTTGAAGCATTCAATGTCCATTTATCTGCCAATACATAGCTAAATGAAATTCTTGGAGACAAAGTTTGTAAGCCATTCATACCCTCTGAAGTAAATGTGTTCATATCTGTACGAACACCGGCACTAATGCCCAACCTGTTATTTATTACTCTTTTTCCCACCTGTACAAATGCACCTAAGCGTACAAATGGATTTAACGGACTGTTGAAATTTTGTTCTACCTCAGGCTGTATAATATTGTTGCCTGCATCTCTAACTTCTTTTTGTATTACTACAAAAGTTTTATTGTCATATTCTGCCAGTTGGGTAGAAGCACCATAAGCCAACTTCCAGCCGTTTTTATTTTTATTGATATCAAACCGCAGTTTGGTTTCTGTTTCATTGCTTACAAAATCCAGCGTTTGATTTGCCGCTGACCTGTTTTCATTATCCTCATATTTTTGAAGGTTATTATTAAACCTTGTCCGGCTCAAAGCCAAATTCCAAAAACCATCAGAGAGGCTTCTTTTAAGAGATACGCCCAATGTATAATTCCATTGCTGAATACTTGCCGCTGAATTGAGATTATATAATTTTTCTGGTGTTGCATCTTTTATGGCAAGAAATCTAAAATCATCAATAGCACCAATACCAATAAAAGTGAGGGTGGTTTTGTTGTTTATTTGATGCGTAATTTTTGTCTGAAAATCCCAAAAATCTGGCAGAAATGGTAGGTCAAGCGCTTTAAAAAGCAACTGAAATGTGGATTTTCGGGCAGATGCTAAAAAAGTTGTTTTTTTGTTTTTAGATAAGGGTCCTTCCAATGTAATGGCAGATTCGGTTATACTTGCCCGTACATTCCCCTGAAACTTGTTTGCATTACCAACTTTTTGTTTAAACTGAAATACACTGCTTAGTGCATTGTCATACCGGGCATCAAAGGCAGAAGAGCTTAGTTTTACATCTTCAATAAAAAATGTATTTAAAATACCCTGCGGACCACCACTACCGCCTTGTGTTTGAAAATGATTAATCACCGGTATTTCAATGCCATCTAAATAAAATACGTTTTCGTTGGATGCACCACCCCGAATAATAATGTCATTACGAAATGTACCTCCGCCTTGCCCACCTCCTACCCCGGGTAGCGTTTGAATTACTTTGCTAATGTCAAAATTACCTCCGGGGTTGCTTCTAATTTCTTCTGCGGTCAATCTTTGAACACTGAGCGGTGTTTCTAATGAGGCAGCACGAACACTTCGTTTGTTGGCCTTTACAATTACTTCCCCCAACGCTGCTACATCTTGTTCAAGTTCAATAGTAAAAACATTTTCATTGCCACTGTTTACAACAATATTATAGAGCGTAAATGTTTTGAACCCTATAGAGCTAATTACAAGGTTGTAGGTTTTAACCGGGATATTCATAATTCTAAATCTTCCATTAGAATCAGCAGCAGTAGTTAAGTTAGTGCCGGCAAGGTTAAGATTTGCACCGGCCAGAGATTGCTGGGTACTTTTTTGAAGGATTGTTCCGCTGATACTACCCTCTTTTTGTGCATAAACAGCACCGGTCAATAAGCAAACGGCAATAGAAACCATGAAGGGTTTAACATAAATTGTGCAGAGTTCCAGTTTACTTTTATACATTTATAATTCTTTTTTAGTATTATTTAATACTATTAATGGGCGAAATTAGGCGTAATTCTCATTATGAAAAACAATAAATAACTAATTTTGTTTTATAAAATACTAAAATGGAAACATATTCCAACGTAAAAAGGTTGATTGACTGGGCAGAAAATTTTGAAAGCAAGCTAGCAGATGGGCAGCAATGGGATGATAAACATTTCGCCAGCTGGCTTTCTGCTGAAGTGAATGCTTTTAACACCACAGCAATCGAATTGACTCCAGATACCGATGGAGACATTAGCATGTACATTATCTTCATGTATAAATATGCCTTGTTTTATTCCAGGAAAGTTTTTAAACATTCCATCATTTATTCTATAGAAGACTTTGGTGTATTAGCAACATTATTACCTGACAAGCAATTAAAAAAAGCGGATGTTATCCGTGAAACGATATCTGAAAAATCATCTGGTAATGAGGTATTAAAGCGGTTGCTGCGCCAAAAGCTAATTAAGGAAACCAACAACCCCAATGATAAACGCAGTAAGCTGCTTGAAATCACTGCCGATGGAATGAATGAAATTAATGCACTTTGGGAGCAGATAGAAAAAATGGGGGCCCTTGTTACAGGTAATCTTAGCGGGAAGGAAAAAATAATGTTATTAAATATGCTCTCGAAATTGCATGAATTTCACAAGCCTTTATTTGAAGCCAATGATGAAAAATTATTGCGAGAAAAGTTGGGGATTAAAATATAGAAACCTGTTGTCAAGAATTTGATTGTAATTCAATTGTCCTGTTGGGTATTTTTTTTATGAGCCAGGCAGAAGCACTGCTATCCAGCTTTGGTGGCGTCGTCCGCCGAGGCGGATACTTTTAATCTTTATGGAGCGAATTGAATTGTCACCAATTTATCTTTTGCGAAGTATAACACGCTAACCGCCTTAACGCCGGGATGTGTTGGCTTTGCCTGTTTTATACTGCCGTTTTTATTAAATTCCAATTTGTCGATACCCCCCGGCGTATAGCTTGCGGCCCTTCCAATACAGATTCCATTGGGATACTGGAAGTGGTGATATACCATATACCATTTTGTTTCCCGGCAACGACTTTCTCATAACCTTGTGTAGGCCGTTGCGCCTACAACAATTACTGCCTGCTTTTATTAAGACCTGACTCTTCAATTTCCATAAATTTAATGCAAGTTGTGGGCTTATAAGATTGCCGGTAATCTTCCTTAATGGCGCAACGTCCTCGGCTCTGCTCATTGCCCGTTAAGAGACATTGCTGGAAATCGTATAATTTATCGTGAGGGAGTTTGAGGATGGCAGACGTTGCAGGTAAAGAACGGAACGTTGCAATAGAAGTGCAAAAAAAACTACACCTGCGGTACTGGTGTTATCACTTTCGCTGCTATTGAAAAACGCAAAGATATCATTGAAGTAAATGTATTGGAAAATTCTTATTACTTATTATCAACCGGTAGCAGATAAAACTTGATATTTGTATTTTGAACACCGGCAGAAAATGCATTTAAAAAATCAAATCACCAACCAAATGAAACCAACACTCTCCAGATTATTTACTGATTTTTTTAATAGTGAAAAGGCGGGCGGATTTATTTTAATAGGCTGTACTGTGCTTTCAATATTAATTGCAAATAGTTTCATCGGCGAAGGCTACCTTCATTTCTGGCACCAGGACATTGGATTTGAAACTGAAAACATTCATCTACTGCACCCGGTAGAATACTGGATCAATGACGGACTGATGGCGATCTTTTTTTTATTGGTGGGGCTTGAAATTGAACGGGAGATTTATATCGGGGAATTATCCACCCTGGCAAATGCTTCCCTGCCATTTTTCGCTGCTATTGGCGGTATGCTTGCACCCGCACTCATTCATTATATCATCAATAACGGCTCCGCTACGCAAGCGGGCTTTGGCATACCGATGGCAACTGACATCGCATTCGCTTTAGGTATACTTTCCCTTCTGGGTGACCGGGTACCGGTTTCATTAAAGATATTTTTAACGGCTTTCGCCATCATTGACGACCTGGGCGCCATCATAATTATCGCCATCTTTTATACACAATCTTTTTCGCTGCTATATTTCGGAATAGCCATCGGGATATTTGGTTTACTGTTGGTTTTTAACCGGCTAAAAATCAATAATCTTTTATTCTATTTGGTGCCCGGGGTTGTGATGTGGTACTGTATGTTACAGTCGGGTGTACACGCTACGGTAAGTGGTGTATTGCTGGCTTTTGCGCTGCCCTTTGGTAATGGGGATGAGCAGTCACCTTCGTATAAATTACAGCACCTGCTGCATAAGCCGGTGGCGTTTGTGATACTTCCTCTATTTGCACTGGCTAATACCGGAATTGTATTTGCAACCGGTTGGTATAATGGACTGGTTTCAAAAAACAGCATTGGTATTATGATTGGCCTTATAGCAGGTAAACCGTTGGGTGTACTCCTATTTGCGTTTACCGCGGTTAAACTAAAAATCAGCAGCCTTGCAGAAGATATCAACTGGCAGCATGTCATTGGTGCAGGCATACTGGGAGGCATAGGTTTTACCATGTCTATATTTATTACGCTGCTTGCCTTTAATGATGGCGAAATCATTGTAGGTTCAAAGATTGCTGTGTTAATTTCTTCGGTAGTGGCGGGGCTTGTGGGGTATTTTTATTTAAAGATCTATACCAGGGAAACTGCGGAGCCGGAAGTTTTGTTACCTCTTGAATAATCAATGTACATTCAGGTCTACCCTCACCTGGCGTTCTGGTGTTAAGTTAAGCGTGATCCGATAAGTATCGGATTGCTAGTATTAAATGGTCAATGGGCAAAATATGACAAGTCTGCATTCTTTGATTTCTGTTCACCATTCACCATCCGATAGCTATCGGATCACAAATCATTATGTCACAGTATTACTTTGAATATAATAAAGCTGCTTCTGCATCAAGCGCATTTAAACCCTGCACCAATACTGCTTTCAATGTTTGTGCATGCGCAACACTTCCGTGCCGTATATGCCCGATTCTGATGTGTATTGATTGAGATACTGCGGCATAGGAAGATATTCCGTTTACCCGTTTTTACAAGCACCATTAATTTCATTAATTATACCCTGCAAAGGCAGGCTGGGCCAGCAATTAAGCGTTGCTTTTCGCTCAAGCAACCCGGCGATGCCTGTCTAAAATTTTTATAAGCATTAAATGCCGCACTTGTAAGCAACAAAAAATGTTGGCGGCTAAATCATTGTGTGATAAAACCGCCAACTTTACATGTAATGAAGCAATGCTATTCGGATGGTGCTGAACCTCCATCGGTGTTGTCACCAACAGGAGAATCCGTAATTGCTGCCAACACTTTATTGGCGGCAATCGCATCAAACAGCCAGGCCGGGGGCGAGCCAATATCTACCAGGCCATCTGCTGCAAGAGCGCCAGACAGGGAAACAGTGCCACTACCATCGCCGTTACTCCCACTATCGCCGGGGGCTCCGCCGCCATTGGCTGGTGCCTGCGATTCAGCGGTCACTATACTTACCGGGCTACTTACCTCCTGTTGCGATCCTGTATCGTGTATTGAAATATTTATTGTTGCCATTCGTTTTTTATTTAAGAAATGATTAAAAAATGTTGGTCATTTACCGGTTTAAGATAGCATACCTGGCCTCGATATTGATTGCTACGCCGGTTAGGTTTTTTACTTCAATGAAGTACTTGATAAGGCCTGCTGCCTGCCGGGTGGCCTGCACTTTCCATTCCAGTTGTGCCGGACCATCCACAATAGGACTGGTGGGAACCACATACCATGTTACATGCCAGGCTGCGGGCCAGCTATGGGTAAACCAACGTCCGGTACCGCCTGCGCCTACTGCGCCTGAAAATTGAACTCCTACTGATACTGCCATAAAATATGTTTTTTGTTTTGTAAGCCTTTGCATTTATGCATTGACCAATGAAAAAATTTGAATAATAATTAATTTTTAAGAAGCCAGCACTGCAAACCGGGCCTCGATGGTAACCTGGTAATTTCGCAGGTTTTTAATTTCAATAAAATATTTGATGAGACCGAAAGCCTGCCGGGTGGTTTGCACTTTAAATTCTATCTGCGCAGGGCCGTCAATTGCCGGGGCTGTTGGTACCACTGTCCATATCACATGCCAGTGATCGGGCCAGCTATGGGTAAACCAGCGTCCGGTGCCATTGGCAGCTATAACTCCTGTAAATTGCACACCTACCCATGAAGGTGTGGCGGATACTGCCTGGATCAGCGCCCTTAAATTTGGCCGGTTGCCAATTCGCTGGCTCACCGGGTTAGCGCCAGCCTGCTGGGGCGACCCTGTTGAACGCAGCAACTCCCTCACCCTCCTTGGGGTAAGCAGTGCCCGGCCGGCAGCTTTTTGTACACCCTGTAAATTGGCCACCACAGCGGTAACAATGGGCGATGCGCTACTGGTACCATTAAAAAAATTGGTATACCATTCATTCTGGTTATTAGGATCGGTACCGGTTACAACACCATACCCCGTGGAAGTAACACCCTGACCCCAGCCTTGTGTATCCACCGCTGCACCGTAGTTACTAAAGCCCAGGCGGCTACGGTCTGCACCCCAATTACCGCCATTTGTACCCGGCGGTGGTGCACCTGCGCCTACTAAAATAGCGCCGCTATCTACGCCCGCCGCACGACGGAAAGGATTGCGCCAGGAAGCCGGGAAACCGGCTGGCCTGGTATCGTAAATGGCGTCATCCAGGTTTTGAGAACCGTTACCGGCAGCCTCTATTACAATCACTCCCCTGGAAGTGGCATAACGAATGGCTTCAAAATCATCCGGCCAAAATTCTATTGCAATAAAACCTAACTGGGTATCGCCACCCGGATAACGTGGCCCACCACGGTGCAACTCAATCAGGATTACATCCCCAGCTGATAAATTGTCGGCGGCTGTGCGTAGGGCATTGGCAGAACCGCCATTAAAGATGGAAACAGTTCTTACATTGGCTGCAGGGCTAATACCTGTAACACCAAAGCTGTTGGTATTACCGATAATTTCTCCTATTACCGCAGTGCCATGGTTTCTCCATCTCATGTCAGCGGAATTTGTGCCACCCAATAAACCGCCTACATTAAAGCGCAAATCTTCATGGGCGAAGTTCCAGCCGCCTTCAATATCAATAATCCGTACACCGCTGCCACGTCCACCTGGTATCGTCCATGAGTAACGGGCATCCACCCCCTGTGGCGCTGCATTCAGGTATCCCTGGTTAGGCGTTAAGTCCTGCGTTATGGGAGCCTGGTCATCAATACCGGGCACGCTATTACTTTCATCATCTTCAAAAAATACGGGTGGCAGGGTTAAAGGCTTTACATAGGCAGCTTCCACTTCGGTAAGTCCGTTTAGTTGAGTTGCCAGTGCTTCCAGGTCGCTACCTTCCGGTGCATCCACTTTGTAAAATTGCTGCAGTGTGCTAAAATCTTCTCCCTGGCTACCCGAAGCAGCCCTCGACACAATGGTAGCAACTTCTGCATCTGTACTTCCAAAGAGTGGGGTTAGATTGAGTCCTTTGCTTACAATAAAACCAGCCAGGGATTTTACAGCCGGTTTCGATTCGGCTCTCAGTGCATTTGCCACTTCTTCTGCGTGTGGCGCTTCTACACTTTTGGATACTACAATCAGCTCCGGGGGAGAGCCAAATTGCAGATCCGGCAATTTTTGCTTTTTACTTTTGCTCATGATGGGATTTGTTGTTTATGGCATTCAGCATCCTTCAATGAAAGGCTCAATACCGCTGTTAAAAAATGAATTCCAGGCATAGGCATGGCGAAGCCAGCCCAATATGATTGGTTAAAAAAAGACTTGATTTGTTCGGGACTGCTTTGGTTAATTATCCGGCCGGTTGGTCACCAGACTTTTCGTATGCTGCTTCTATTCCTGGCACATCCATTAGTTTTGGGATGAGCCAAGCAAGATCGGCATTGTCATCTATCTGCAGGTAATGATATCGCACCTCCCCCATTTCAAGCATGGGAGCATCTTCAACAGCATGTACCTTGTGAAGATAAGAGACAGCCCGGGAATCCTGCAAGGGTAAGGGCGATTGAAGACCAGTTTGAATCACTAATTTCATAGCTTAATTTTTGAGGTACAATCAATAGGAAAGATTGGATTGCATTGAAAATGCAACCGTTTTCTATTACCTGCTTTATTGGTATCCCGGCAAGCGCTCGTTTAAACTAGCCTGCGAAAGATAGAAGGCTTTTTTGATAATTGCAAGTTAATCTTTTCTAATTTTTTATTTATCTACCAAATTGGTGGACTAATTATTATGGCTTGTTGCTATTGGTATTGCCATCCCATTTAAAGCATCAAAAAACATTCATGTCCATGGTCGGGTTTTCAATGCCGGGCCATAAACTGCTGCATGCTAATTTTGACTCCCCGGCAGAAAGGCCATACAAATAGATATCTGTCTAAAGCCGCATTTGCTCATAATAGTCGGATAAAAGGATTAAAAGGAAACAAAGTTGAAAATACTTTTAAAGAGAAATAAAAACCAGCCCTGCCCGATAAGGCATAACAATCTTGAACATGATGATTTAAATTAAATAAATATATCTATTCTTAAAAGTATATCAAAACATTTGCAATGGCATTTGTTGTTTAACGATGTCCTGATTATTTTACAGTCAAGAGGCTTGACATTTTGATATTGGATGGCTTTTAAATCCGATAGTAACTATGGGGCACAGGATGGGAGTCCTGCGCTTGAATGTGCCTGACATTTTGATACTGGATTCAATAATAAAACCGGTTTTTTGAATTTATGCTTCAATTATGATTAGGCTTATCAACTGATCAATCATTACGCGGTACCCATGGGGTGACGAGGGCTTTTCAACAATCATCATTGCGCCTGCGTCATGGCATTCCTGTATCAATTTTTTATCTGCATAGGTAGTGTAAATGGCAATGGGAATTCGGGAATAACGGCCATTCGATTTTAATGATTGTAATGTTTCAATGCCGCTCATTTTAGGCATGTTCTGGTCCAATACGATCAAATCCGGAAAATCATTTTCATTCGGCATATCGTTCAAAAAATCAATCATCTCCATTCCGTTTTCGGTAGCATGTAATAGTATGATATCTTTCCGCTCCAGTACAAAACCGGAAAACAGGTACCTGTCATCTTCGTCATCTTCCGCAAGCATGATTGTTTTTACATTCATTTAACACTTCATTTTATTGAGCATTTTGTGATACCGGCAGTATAATGTTAAACTCCGCACCTATTCCATCTTTGCCAGTTGCCATTATCATCCCTTTGTGTTTTTCGATGATTTTTTTTGATATCGCCAATCCTATACCGGCACCTTCAAATTTATCTTTGGTATGTAACCGCCGGAACAAGGTGAAAATACTGGCAGCATACTTTTCATCAAAACCGATTCCATTGTCTTTAAAGCTGATTGAACAAAACGGACCGTCTTTTTCTTCGGGGCTGTCAAATGAAGTACCGGATAAAAATTTTGAACTGATAACAATTGCAGGTACCCTACCCCGTTTGACAAATTT
>Ga0105047_10006968_pt1 | contig 19098 bp, 21 predicted proteins | sample MAT04_FD_78384 | JGI IMG/M metagenome (GOLD analysis project Ga0105047, IMG submission 78384) | Freshwater microbial communities from Lake Fryxell liftoff mats and glacier meltwater in Antarctica - MAT-04 (megahit assembly) | ecosystem: Environmental > Aquatic > Freshwater > Ice > Liftoff... | reverse complement strand
TGGCATGTGCGCGCTCGTCGCGATGCTGTTGCTGCCGTCGCTGGTGGCCCTGTCCAAGCGCACCGAGGCCGAACGCCTGCGCCTCGCCCCGCTCGTCGACGAGCTCAGCGCGCTCGGCATCCTCGGCGACGCCGGACAGGCGGCGCTCGAACGGATCGCGCGCCGCGCTCGGCTCGAACCCGTACCTGCCGGGTCAGTGGTGTTCGCCGAGGGCGACCATCCCAACGATCTCTTCGTCATCCGGTCCGGCACGGTGGTGATCAGTACCGAAACCGAAGGTGAGATCCGGCTGATGGGTGCGGGCGAGTGGTTCGGCGAGATCGGGTTGCTGCGCGAGATCCCCCGCACCGCGACCGTCACCGCCGCTGACGACGTCCAGCTACTTGCGATCCCCGGCCCCGTGTTCCTCGACGCCGTCACCGCCCACGAGCGGATCCCCGATCCCGTCGCCACGGCACTGCATCTGCGGCTCTCCCGCACCCACCCCCATCTGCTCGACGCCACTACCGCAGCCCCGTGGCCCGCAGCCCCGTGGCCCGCAGCCCCGTGACCCGCAGCCCACAATGAGCACATCGACACCTGACCTGCCCGGGACACCCACCCTCCAACGTCGAATCCGCGCCGGTCATCGGGCCTGCACCGTACGCCAACATCGACGCAAGTGCGGGCGGTGTGGTCAACGTGTGAGCCCACTCGAACGCCACTCGATTTCGATGTAACCACGTCGCCCTCACCGCCGTTCCCAGCAGAGCAGTTCGTCGAGACCTTTGTTGCCGGTGCGGGCGAGGGCTGGGGAGTTGTGCGCGGCCGGTGTCGGCTATCGCAACGGTTGGGGCGACGCGCTCTACGTGGTGCTCGACGACGTCGGCCGGCGCCGAGGTCGCGTTGCTGCTGCAGGAGGTCATGGCTGGGATCGACGTGTTGGAGTTGGGCCTGCCGCTCACTCTGAAGCTGCGTTGTTGCGCCGGAACCTGACGGCCGTGCCCATCTGACCGGGGGAGCTGTTCAGCCGACTGGTGTCAGCAGCACCAGCGGGATCTCTCGGTCGGTCTTCTCCTGGTAGCCGGCGTAGTTCTTGTACTTGGCAGTCACCTTCGGCCACAGGTCGGCGCGTTCGGCGGGGGTGGCGATGCGCGCGTGCATCGCCTGCGTCGGGCCACCCTTCCACTTCACCTGCACGTTGGAATTGGCCTGCAGGTTCAGGAACCAGGCAGGGTGGTGCTCATCCCCGCCGCGCGACGCCACGATCACGAGCGTGTCGCCGTCTTGCACCGGTGAGGTGAGCATCACCGACCGGGCTTCGCCACTCTTGCGTCCCACGGTGGTGAGCTCGAGCACGGGCATGCCACCGGCATCCCAGCCGATCTTGCCGAAGCTCAGCTTCAACACGGTGCGGTGAATGTTGTTCATGGTCTTCATGGCAAGGTCACTCGGCATAGGCGAACCCTACGTCGCGGGGCGCGAGCGAGTTGCGCCGCGCCTAGCATCGGGGAGGCGTGGAGCTCGCCGGACGTAGGTCGGAACGGAACACACTCGAACGAGCGCTCGATCGCGCCATCGACGGTCGTCGAACGGTGGCGCTGATTCGTGGCGAACCCGGGATCGGCAAGACTGCCCTGGTCGCCGACTTCCGCACCGCTGCGACAGGCCGTGGAGCGAACGTGATCGGTTCGTCGGTCACGGAGGTCGAATCGGGCATCGGCTGGTCGGGGCTTGCGACACTGTTGCGAAGCCTCGATCCCGAGCCTCGTGTCCGCTCCGCTGGCCTGCATGTCGACATTCTTGATGCGATTACCGGACGAGCGACCGGTGAGAGCGTCGACCCGCTCTTCGTCGCGTCATCGCTGAGCGACGTGCTGCGCTCACTCGCCGAGCGCGGGCCGCTCGTCGTCGTGCTCGACGACCTCCACTGGTTCGATCACGCGACCGCAGGTGCGCTGAGCTTCACCATCCGGCTGCTCGCCAATCACCCGGTCCTGTTCGTGGCCACAGCGCGCCCTGGCGAACTGCCGATCGACCTCGCGCGGATCGTCGATGCAGACGATCTGATCGTGATCGAGCCGACGCCGTTATCACTCGGGGCGACCCGCGAGTTGCTCGCCAGCCGGTTCGCCGTTCATCTCGGCCACATCGACCTCGTCCGCCTGCACGGGTTGTCGACTGGAAACCCGCTCCACATCACCGAAACGGGCCGACTCGTGCAGGCGGGAGTACCGATCGTCGATGCGATGCTGCCTGCATCGTTGCGAGCGCTCATCGACGTCAACCTCGCCCGCCTCGACGCAACAGATCTCGAAGTGCTGGCGGCATGCGCACTGATGCCCAAGGCCCGACCGGCGCTGCTCTACGAGCTCTTCCCACCGGATGTCGTCGACGGCGCACTGATCACCGGGGAGCGGCTCGACCTCGTTCGAGTCGACGGTCGTGGTGGCGACGCGGTCGTGTTCCGTCACCCGCTCCTGCGCTCTGGCCTCACCGAGCGCCTTCCACTCGTGGCTCGGAGGCACCTCCATCGAAGGTGCGCCGATCTCGATGTACCGATCGAGGTCCGGGCGTTCCACCTCGGGGCATCGATCGTCGGAACCGACGCAGACGCGGCCAATGTGCTCGATGCGGCTGTGGTGTCCACTCGCCGCAGTGGCCTCTTGGACGCAGCTCTGTCACACGCCGAGCGCGCCCTCACGCTCACGGATCCAACAGATCACGTCGCAACCCGTCGACGGACGCTGCAAGCGGCCGACCTTGCGGTTTCCTTCGGCGAACCCGCGCGTGCGCTCGAACTCACCGACCCGATGATCGCTGCCTTCGACGATCAGGCCTACACGCCGGCCGACGCTTCCGCCCTGATGAGCCTGGTAGCTCGGGCCCACAGCGCGGTGTATGGCGCCTCGACAGCACTGCCCTGGCTCGAGCGCGCTGCGGCGTTGTCGCCCGAGGGGTCGCCCGAGCGTGCCCGGCAACTTGGTCGCGTGGTGTCGACGATGCTGTTCGTCGACGTGGACGTCGCGAGAGAACGCTGCCTCGAGTTCGTCAGCGCTGCGACCACTGCCCAAGACCACACGCTGGAACAGATCGCTCACGCGAATCTTTGTGTCACTCAGGCGCTCGGCGGGTTGCCGTTGGTGCCGTCGTTGCAGCCTGCGACCGCTGCGCTCGACATCGATGTGATCGACGACTGGCTGGCGGTAGCAGTGTGGACGGACGAGCACGCTCGTGCCGACGAACTGTTGGCAGAAGGGTGGCGCCGGGTCCCGGAGCGACGGTCGGTCGTCAACGAACACAACCTGCTGCTGCAGGAGCTCGACCTGAGGAGCCGACAGGGCCGCCTCGACGAGGCGGCGGTGCTCGCAGAGCGTTCCTGGGCGTTGGCCGACGCTGTCGATGGTGGATCCGCGAGATCGAGCGAGCTCATGGTGGTCGCTGCACTACGCGGCGACACCGATACTGCGCATCGTCATCTCCGGATGCTGATGTCGAAGCCGACGGAATCTTCCGCCGTGACCGCCGGGCAGGTGGAGTTCGCGATCGGGATGGTGGCCGCCCTGGACGGCGACCATCGGCTGGCGGTCGACCGGCTCAGCGCAGCGGTGGCTCACCACGACGGTTGCGGGATTCGTGACCTCGGTGCTCTCGCCACCCGACCGGAGTTGTTGGATGCGCTGATTCGGGCAGGCGAATTTCAGCAGGCGGAACGGGTGGCGGAAGAGATCGTCGAGTTGGCAGCGCACGCAGGTCGCGCTCGCGGGGCTGCCGAGGCGCTTCGTGCCCGAGCTCAGGTCGCTGCCGGTCGACGGCGCCTGGATGAGGCCGCTGAGCTCGCCGGGTCGGCGGTCGAAGCCTTCGAGCGGATCGGGTTACCGATCGAACGAGCGCGAACGATGGTGCTGGCCGGCAGCATTGCTCGACGCGCTCGCCGGCGCAGCGAGGCCAGAGACCTGCTCGGACAAGCTCAGCGCGAACTTGTGAGGTGCGGCGCACTCGGCTTGCTGCCGAGGGTGCGGGCCGAGCTCGAACGCTTGGGAGATCGCGCTGACGCCGATGGTTTGACCAACGCCGAACGCAAGATCGCCGATCTCGTCGCCAAAGGGATGACCAACGCCGAGGTGGCTGCCCAGCTCTACGTGAGTGCGCGTACCATCGAGGCCCATCTGACCCAGATCTACCGCAAAGTGGGTGTGCGCAGCCGATCGGAGTTGGCCGCTCGCCGACGCACTTGACCGCTGGCGGATCGGGACACCTGGATCGAGGGACCTCCGGATCGAGGCACCTCCGGATCGAGGGACCTCCGGATCGAGGCACCCGAGGCGAAACCTCGGGGTTCCCCCAATGCGCCGGGTAGCGGTCGTCAGTCATGGTGGCGGGGTGCAGCAGATCTTCGTCGTCGAGCGTTACCTGGTCGGATGGACGGGCGAGGAGATCGACGAGCTGGAACGACGCTGCGACGAATCCACTCCTGAGTTCATCGAACGCGGAGTTCGCCACCTCGAATCGATCGTGATCCCGAGCGACGAGACCTGTCTGTCGCTGTTCGAAGGCCCCGATGCCGAGACGGTTCGTGACGCAAACGAGGCCTGTCGGCTTCCTACCGGCCGCGTCCTTCCTGCGATGTTCCATCACCCTGGTCACCATTCCGCCGGGCACGCCGGACCCAATGCGGCTGCGGGCGAGGAGCAGCAGTGGTACCTCCCATGACGCACCTCGTCACGAGGCGGCGGCCGCGCGCCGCAATCCTCGTGGCCGTCGGGTTCGCTCTGTCGTTGGTGGCCGTCGCTCCGGCCGGCCGCAGCGCTGCTCAGCGGGCGGCAGGGCCCACCTCCACGGGTCCGTCGCTGACGATCTTCGATCCGTTCGCGGTGAGCCCGACGGTGCTTGCGTTCGGGCCGTCTCCAATCGGATCGACGGCGACCAACCCGATCACGCTCGTCAACGACACCGCGCGTCAGGTGCACTTCGAGGCGTACGGCGTTGCCGGCGTGTCGGTGACGGGAATCGCGGGGTGCGGCAGCTTCATCGCCCCTGCGGGCACGACCGCCTCGCTGTCGCTCGATGTACACCAGACGTGCGACATCGACCTCACGATCGATATAAGCACCCTCGGTCCGGTGGCCGGTCAGGTCATCCTCACGGACACAGTTTCGGGTGCGATCGCGTTCGCCGACGTGACCGCCGAGGTGGTGCCGGCCGCTTCTCCCGCCAACGACAACTGGGTCAACGCCCAGGACCTGTCGTTGCTGGTGATTCCGGCGTTCGTGGGCGTGCCGGGCCTGTTCGGAAACCAGCAGCCGCGCGACACCGTGGAGGTTCTGGGCTCGACCGTGTTCGCCACGTACGAACCGGGCGAGTACGCGAGTCGGCCCGGTGGATCGCTCTGGTACAAGTACACGGCGCCGCCGGGGGGCTTCACCGGGCGTCTCGGGTATCGCGCCACTCCCGGCTTCTTCGTGGCTGTATCGACAGAGAACACCTCGGTGCTCGACTCTTGGCCCGCCGGGGGGAACAGCTGGCCACCCTCGGGTATCAAGTTCGTCAGGATGGAGCCGGGCCACACCGTGTACTTCTCGGTCTACAACGAGTTCGTCGACCCGGGACGATTCGCGCTCGAGCTGTTTCAGGCCCCGAACGAACAGGACTCCATCGTCGACGCCTACGGAAGCGGATCCGAGGACGCGCTGACGACCGACTTCAACCTCCTCGGCGATGGCGACACCCATCACCTGAGCCCAGACCTGCCAGGTGGTGCACCGAACGGGTGGTTCACGTTACGGTTCGCCGTCGCTGGCACGCTCTCGGTGACCTATCGCTCCGCGACGGCGAAGACTCTCGACCGGTTCGGAACCAATGAGGGCAGCGAACGCCCGCTCGGTCTGCGGATCTATCGCAGTCCGCAGCCGACTCTGCTGAACGACCCGACAGTGCTCGGCGCGCCGATCGCAGTCGGCACGGACGCCATCAGCGCCGACCCGGCTGCCAGCATCTCGGGTCCGAGGTGGGAGACGACGGCCACCGTGCCCATCACTCCTGGCCGCTACTACTGGACCTTCGAAAGGGGAGCGGCCGGTCCGACGTTCTTCATCACGAACTGGCGATTCACGGCGAACAGCCCTGGCGACACGGAACCTCCGACCGCCACCATCTCGACGCCACCTGACGGTGCTCAGTACGCCGTCGGTTCTGTTCCGTCGACCGTGGTCTCCACCTGCACCGATAACCAGGGTGCGTCGTCGTCGTTCGTCACTGTTGATGGAAGACAGACCACCTCGCTCGCTACCACCGTCGGCAGCCACACCGTGTCGCTCGAATGCACCGACGCAGCAGGTAACACCACTTCCATCACGTCTACGTATGCAGTGGTTCCCGACAGAAGCGGTCCGTGCGTGATCGTGGAGACCCAGTCGGTCGACTTCGGCGACGTCGTCGTTGGTTCGGCGAGCCCCAGTCGCGCCGTGGTCGTGCGGTCGTGTTCCGACGCACCGATCCGCTTGGCGGCGAACGTCAGCAATGCCACCAGTGGCGGCGGCGCCCGCGCGTGGCTCGCCAGCACCTTGGCGGTGCTCACCGACAACCAGTTCACGTGGAGCGTCACCCCTCCTGGTGGGCAGCCCGCGATCCCCGTCGGCCTCACGCAGACACTGGTCGGCCCGCCCCTTGCCGCAGGCGCCTCGCGCACCGATCAACACCGCGTCGCCCTCGGCCCGACCGGCCTCGGCCTCGGTCTCCGCTTCACGTCGGTCCTCACGTATACCGCACTAGCGCCATGACCATCTCACGAACGAGGAGCACACCATGACCCTCCACCTCTGCCCCGGTGTGAGCGAACCGGTGGCCACCGTCTCTGGTCCCAGTCGGTTCGGAGCCTGAACCATGAGGAGGAACTGTCTGCGTCGTGCCATCACACTCGCCGTCGTCGCCGTCGTCGCCGTCGTCGCCGTCATCGCCGTCATCGCAGTCGTGACGGTCGGCACGAGCGCGCCCGTACGCGCGATAGTCCCGGTGGACCTGCCTGTCCCCGCACCGAACCCACCGGATGAAATCAGTGCCACGTTCACTCCGAAATCGCAGCCGGGTCCGTGCATCACGATCGGCGGACCACCCACTGTCGAGTTCGGACGTCTCGCGTTCGGCAGCGGATTCGGACCAGGCGCCGCCTCGACCGTCGTTGCTTCCTGTGGACCAGCCGGGCGGGTGCAGGACGTGATGGCGTCGGTGTCGAACGCGACTGCGTCCGGCGTTCAGCGATGGACATCGTTCGACTGCGGCTCGAACCCACCAGCGGGCTGCGTGACACCAACCAACCGGTTCGCGTACTTCCTCGCCGGGGTGTCCCTCACCGCATCTCCCCGCACGATCGGTCAGACCGGTGAGAACTTCGATCACCAACTCCGGTTGCCCGCACCCGGCTCGACCGGCGGTGGTGAGGACATCAGGATGACCGTGACGATTCTGGGGGTGCTGCGATGAGTCGCCGGTGCGTCGCCCAACTTCGATTGGCGGCAATGATCGCCGTCACGTTGACCCTTCCGGTGGTCACCGCCGACGCGGGCGCCGCTGACAATGGGTCCGATGGTTCGGTCGACGGCAGCGTCACGGTCGCCGCGCTCGTCGTCACCCGCGTCACCCCGCCGGCGGCGCCTTCCCGGGCCGGGGATCTCGTCACCGTGCGGGTTCAGGTGCGGAACGATCTTCCGCGGCCGGTCAGCGCACTGAGCGTCGGCATCGCCGGAGCAGTCAGCGCGGGCGCAACGGCCTCGGCCCTCGCGGCTGGCCAGACCATCGAGATAGCGCTCCCCGTCTGGCTCTGCGCCCCCGGCGTGACGACCATTTCGGCCACAGCTTCGGGCCTCGACGGCGCCAACCCCGTCGCCGCCGCGCCCGGTCAGTCGACGGTCCCCGTCGGCGCTGGGCCGGGCTGCTCGAGCGACCCTGCAGTCGATCGGTTCCCGGTCCGCGTCTCCGCGTCGTCCGATCGCGGCAACCCGAGCCAGCTCGACGGTCGCCACGTCGGCGGCGTCGTCCACGTCTTCGTCGACCCGGCGCACCCCACGTTCGCTGGCACCCGCATCAGGTGGGTCGAGTTCCGGCTCGACGCTGGCGCGCCGATCAAGGAGAGCGTGGCACCCTTCGATCTCGCCCGTAGCAGAGGCTCGGCCGCCCGCGGTCTCGACACCACCATGCTCGCCAACGGCACGCACACCGTCTCGGTGGTCGCCCGCCTGCGCAACGGCGCCACCCGACGTTCGACGTCGACGTTCATCGTCGACAACGGCACTCTGGCCAAGTCGATCAGCTACTCCACCTCATTGGACCGAAGTGCTGCTCGATCACTGGACGGTGCCGCGCTCACCGGCCGTCAGACCTACGTATTCGTCAGCCCGACGACCACGATCGTCGACGCGGCTGTCTACTTCTACTGCGACGGCCGCTTGGTCCGCGTGGAGAGCCGGACTCCGTACGACCTCGGTGGTACTGCCCTCAACGGTGCGGCCCGTCCATTCGATCTCGCCGGACTCCGGCGTGGCAACCACATCATCACCGTCGAGTTCCGCCTTCCCGGCGGCGTGACGATCACCCAGAGAGCGAGCTTCACACGCACATGAGTATTCACCTTCGTCTCCGAACCGGCGCGCTCGCTGTAGCAGTCGGCCTCATATTCACGCCGCTCCCCGCAGGGTTGGCACTCGCTGGAGCCGGCCCGGCCGGGGCAGTCAGCGACTCTGCCACGACTCTCAAGAACACTCCGCTGGATGTTGCCGCCCCCGGTGTCCTCGGCAACGATCAGATCCTGGCTGGGGAGCCCGGTGCCGCGTCGTACGAGGTGTGCACCGCAGCGCCCGGGTTCGAGGGCAACTTCAGATCCCTCTCACCCCGCATCGTCAGCGAGCCGGGCAAGGGGACGCTCTCGTTGGCTGTCGACGGGGCGTACCGGTTCGTCCCCGCTGTCGGCTTCGTGGGCATGGTCGTCTTCAACTACTCCCTCGCCAACATCGACGAGCTCCCGCAGTGCCCGATCAACCCGCGCATGAATGCCACGCTCACGATCGAGGTGGTGGCCACGACCCAGGGATCATTCGACGGTACATTCACGCCGGTCGCAGCGCAGACCGGGCCGTGCATCATCGTCGACACGACCTCGATCGCTTTCGGCGACGTTCCGAACGGATCAACGGCATGGGCAGCTCCGGGCGACAGCCGCACCACGACTTTGTCGTCGTGCTCCCCGATTGACCAGATCGTCAACGGGACCGTCAGTGCAGCGCTCGGCGTTGCCGCCCCGCCGGTTGGCGCCGTCTCGCTCGACCCCACGGACAGGCCGGTGCCGTCCGTCAGCCAGTTCAGCTATGGCCTTGCTGCCCGCGCCGCAACGGAGCCCCGCCCTGCCGCGCCGGGACAGGTGCTGACGGCCGTGCCCAGCGGCGTGGTCACATTGCAAGGGGGTAGCGGAGTCGCGACGATCGAGCACTACCTGATCGGCCCGGCCGCGGGCACGCTGGTTGCTGGGACCGGGTTCCAGTTTGCCGTCACCTTCGTCGCGTTTGTCCGGGCGTGATGAGCATCATGAGACGCGTGCGTCTGAACCGGCTCGTCAAGTCCCTCGCCCCGTTCGCGTTCAGCGCGTTCGTCGTCTTCGGCGGCGTTCCTTCGCCGGCCGTTGCTGACTCGGGCGTCGGGATCGATCCGGGTGAGATCACCGGACTGCCTCCGATCGAGGTCGACAGCGTGACCACCGTCGCCGTGGTGGTTCGAAACCCCGGCATCGACGCGGCGGCGTATCAGATGCTTGCCCAACCTTTGGTGGGGGAACCCGAGCTCCTCATCGATCCAGCTTGGTTCACCTTCTCGCCCTCGACCTTCGACATCCAAGGCGGAGCCGCTCAAGAAGTCCAGGTGACATTCACCATTCCCGGGGGCACAGCTGCTGGCGACTACCTCGCCCTCGTCACCGCCCAACTCGTAGTCGGTGAACCCGAAACCTCCGGAGCGCAAGTCGGCGCGGCGGTTGCCGCCAAGCTCTACTTCACCTTGCCGAAGGCCTCTGAGTCGTCGCCGTCGGGTGTGCCGATCTGGCTCGTCATCGGCGCGATCGTCGCAGCGATCATTCTCGCAGTGACGCTGTGCTGGCGGAAGCTGGGCATCAGGCTCAGCTTCAGTCGTGATCGCCGAACAGTAGGAGGCCGGTCGTGAGGCGGCGCGTGATGCCCGCCGTAGCTGCACTTGCGATCGTGATGTCGGTGGGCGCCACCGGTTGTGGTGGCAGCGATGGCAACGCTTCGGTCGAGTCGGGTGGGGCGACGACATTCCCGCCGCCGACCACGGTGGCGATCACGACGACGACGGCAGCCCCGACCCCTGAGCAGGCGGCGGCGGCGGCACTGTGCGACGCGATGCACACGATCCGCGTGACCCAGTTCATCGGCGAGGACTACTACGACTTCCCCGACGCCTTCGAGGTCAGAGCCGGCCAGACGAGCGTGATCCAATGCGCGATCAACTCCGGGTTCCGCAGCATCTCGGTGTCGGTCACCGATTTCACCGACGTCGCCGGTGCCATGAAGGAGTTCGAAAACAGCACTGCCGGCAGCGGCGGCGAATGGGACTCGATCGACGGTCTCGGCGACCGCGCCTCGATCGACGTGCCGGACGCCACAGCCGACGACAAGTCAGGGGCTGTTCGTCTGATTCTCGGCACTCGTTTCGTGTCGATCTTCAATATCTCCGGCCTCGACGCGCCGCCCGATCGAGCCGCGCTCCAGGCATTTGCGGCAGCCATAGCTGCGGCCCTGGAGCGATAAGCACTTCCACCACCTCTCCGATGTGGTGGTCAGCCTCGTGACGTTCGCCCCTGATCGGCGATCCCGACGTGGAGTATCTTGCAAGTATGCGCCCCGACGCGTTGCTCGCCTGTGCGGCCGTCCTGAGCGTGGGGTGTTCGTCGATGTCGGCGACCTCGGCGACCTCGACGAACACGGCCACGCCGCACTCGTCGCTCCTCGCGTCCTACGCCGAGTTGGCGACGTGGCTGGCAGGCATCGCCACGGCCGAGCTAGCCGGCGAGGCCACCTCGGATGCGGACAACACACGCCTCCGCGACTTCGGCTCTGAGCTCGAGCTGCTCTGGTGCCAGTCATCCGACCTCGATCGGGCCAGCGGTTCCGTCCCGGACTTCACCGAGAACGCCGCGCTGGTGAGCGACATCTTTCGCTCGTCGTCGTTCACGCTCGAGCTGGCCGTTGGACTGCCCGAGACCATTCTGGTGATCGTGCCCGGCGGCGCAGGAGGGTTCCAACTCGCAATGGGCGCGACCTACTCGTACTACGAGTTCTGGCAAACCGCGACGTCACCGAGGCTCACCGACGACGAGTGGCGCCAGATGCTGACGGACGGTGCCCAGCCTGCGCGGCCCGCGTGGATGGCCGGTGTCGCGATCTCCGCCAACATTGCGGACGGCCCGCGCGTCGAGCTGCCGGGCTGACAGACCGTCGCCCAGCGATGCCGGCGCGTGAGGACGTTCGGCCCTGGCACGATGGCTGGGGTCGGCGCATCGTGGTAGGTGAAGAGAACGCGACGCAGCAGCGCGCGCGACGCGGCAAGCAGGCCGTGTTCGCGAAGCGCAGGAAGGAGCCCACCATGCTTCGCATTCGCACATCAGTGGTCCTCATCACTTCGCTCGCCTTGCTCGGCGCATGCAGCAACGATGAATCCAATGGTGGGACAACGGTCGCATCGGCCCCCGAGACCACCGAGACAACCGCGCCGCTTGACACAACGGCACCCGCGACTGCTGCATCCACTACCGCCGCAGCCCCGACTGCGGCATCCACGACGACCGTACCGGCAGAGATGCAACCCGCGATCTGGCCGGCAGCCGATGTGGTGCTCACAACGCCTGAGGCCGCTGCCAACGACTTCCTCGACAAGATTTTTGGCGAGGGGCCGGTGCTCGGCGAGTTCATGGCCGGCGACCCGCGCAGCGGGGAGTTCGAGGTGTTCGCCACCGCCGAGGGCACACCGATCGGTGAAGCCCGCAGCGTGCTGTTCGTGCGTCAACTCGGCCCGGACGACGGCTGGTTCGTCCTCGCTGCCGCGAGCGACGTGGCGACCATCACCACACCCGTGTCGATCGCCACCGTGCCCGCTGGCATGCTGACCGTCGAAGGCTTGGGCACCGGCTTCGAAGCGACGATCGTGGTGAGCGCGTTCGTGACCGGCCAGTCCGGCAGCGAGCTCGACCGTGAGGTGACGATGGCCGGCAACCTCGGCGAGGCGTTGCCCTACGCGGTGTCGCTCGACCTCAGCGCAGCTGCCCCGGGTGATGTGGTGGTGTTGCTGATCCGCGGTGGCACCGGCTTGGAGACCGACCCTGGCGACTTCGCGGCTGTCCCAGTCATCATCGGTTGACCGAACGTGTGGTTTGAACGCCGGCCAGCGCGGCGGTGATCAGCGGGGTCACTGCGTCGCGGTGAATGCGGTGCTCGGAAGGTCGACCACGTCACCGGCGATCGCGCAGCAGATCGTTGCTGCCACCGCAGCCGGGTCGAGACCGACGGCCATCCTGGGCGCCTGTCCCTCGATGGGGTGGAGAGCGAGGCCGGTCTCGGTGTGCGGTGGACGGGCATCGATGACGCGGATCTTCAGCCGTCGAGCCTCGCGTGCGATGGCCTGATCGAAGGACCTCACTGCCGCCTTCGAGGCTCCGTACGCGGCCATGCCGGGTAGGTTCTGCTCGGCGATCACGCCTGAGATGTTGACGATGACCCCGCCCTCGCGCATCGTTCGCAGCGCGGCTTGGGCGAGCACGATCGGGACGAAGGTGTTGGTCATGAACAGGTCCTCGAGCGTGTCGAAGGTCAGTTCGTCGACCCCTCCGAACGCGACGATGCCGACGGCATTCACTACGACATCGAGCCCGCCGGCGTGGTCGATTGCGGCGGAGACGGCGACCTCGCACGAACGTGGGTCGCGCAGATCGAGGCTGACCCTGTGGCCGTGAACTCCGAGCGACGCAAGGCGTTCGGAGTTCCGGGCGACGAGCGTCAACGTGGCACCGCGCTCGGCGAGGTTCGCCGCAATTGCCGAACCCAGTCCGCCCGTGGCTCCGGCCACGAGTACCGATCGTCCGTGCAGTGACTGCTCACTCATGGTGGCGGCCGGTCGCGTCGTGGGCGATGCCGTTGAGGAGTCCGGGGAAGACCAACCGGTGGAAGGGCGCAACGGTGTACCAGTACATGCGCCCGAGGAGTCCACGTGGGCGGAAGCGGGCCGTTTGCACGAGGCGCGTTCCTTCGCCGACTGGTTCCATTGACCATTCGAGCCAGGCTTCGCCAGGAAGACGCATCTCGGCGTGCAACACCAAGAGTCGATCGACGTCGAGGTTCTCGACGCGCCAGAAGTCAACGGGTTCACCGACTGACAGATGGTCGGGGTGGCGTCGGCCTCGTCTCAAGCCGGGCCCGCCGACGATCTGGTCGAGGAGACCGCGGGCCTTCCACAGGATCTCACCCCTGTACCATCCGCGTTCGCCGCCCACCCGGCACACTGCTTGCCAGGTGCGGTGCACGTCGGTGCTGACCACGACTGTACGGACATCGGTGAGTTCGGTGCCACCGGTCCAGCCCGGGTCGGTGGCCCAGGATTGCCACACCGGTGAGGACGCATCGTCGAACTTCGTCGGAACGTCGCCAACCGCGGTTCGTCCGATCGCTCTGTGGATCGCTTCAGCGAGCGGGACCCGCTCGAACGGGAAGAGCAATTCGGCACGGTGATCAGTGACAACCACCGAGTTGACGAGCGAGTCGACCAGCGGACGGGCGAGCTGAGCGGGCACCGGTGTGACCAGCCCGACCCAGAGCGATGACAGACGAGGGGTCAACACCGGTACCGGGATGAGCCGGCGCTTCGGGAGACCGGCCTGCTGCGCGTAGATTGCCATCATCTCTGCGTACGACACGACATCGGGACCACCGATCTCGAGAATGCCGGCGAGCGGTCCCGGCTCTGCGATTGCTGCGACGAGATAGCGCAGGACGTCACGGATCGAGATCGGCTGGCACAGCGTGTGCACCCACTTCGGCGTGACCATGACCGGCAAAACTTCGGTCAGGTACCGCAACATCTCGAAGCTTGCAGACCCCGAGCCGATCACTACCGCGGCTCGCAACTCCACGACCTCTACCGACCCTGCGGCAAGTACCTTGCCGACCTCGTGGCGGCTCCGCAGGTGATCACTGAGGTTGCTGCCATCCTCGCCAAGACCACCGAGATACACGATCCGCTGCACTCCGGCTCGTTCAGCGGCGCAGCGGAAGTTCTCCGCCACAGCGCGTTCGCGTGCGACCCAATCGGGGCCTTCGCCGATGCTGTGCACCAGGTACACCGCAGTGTCAACGTCGCTCATCGCCTCCCCGAGGTCGCCGCCAATGTCTGCCCGTACCACATCGACGTGACTGCGCCACGGTGCCTGATCAAGCTTGCGCGGGTCGCGAACGACGCACCGCACCGTGTGTCCACTCCCCAGCAGCTCAGGCACGAGACGGCCACCGACGTAACCCGAGGCCCCCGTGACGAGGACACGTCGCGAACCTGGCAGGTCATCGCTGGCGCGCATCAGGGTCGAAGTTTTTCCTCGGCGCGATCGGCCCATCGGCCGAAGCTGAACATTGCGTAAAGGAATCCGCCGGTGAACACGATGATGGTCACGAGTGCGCCCGCGATGAACAGACCCGTCTCAGTCATTGCGATGGCCGCCGGTGAGCAAGGACGAAGGCACCCAGAGCCAGAATCGAGGGCACCCAGATCCCGACGAAGATGCCGTTGAGTCGGCCATTGGTGTCGTCGCCTGCCTGGAAGTAGATGGTGACACTGAGCAGGAAGCTGGCGAAGGCAGCAAACAGGAAAGTGCCCTTGAGGATGCGTTCAGGGTTCATGACTCAACTCTCTCATCCTCGGAGGGTGAAGACCCCACCGTGGACAACGCGGCAGGGACATGCGACGAGATCACGGACGCGTGCCAACGAGCCTCGCGCCACCCAGCCGGCGTCCGCTTCCAGATGATGGTTGCGATGCAGTCGAACGACGCGCAGTGCTCGCCGACGGTCAGCGTCTGGCGGAAGTCGAGAACCGAATAGCCGAGCTCCGGTGTCTCGATGGCGTGATAGTCGAGGATTTCTGAGTCGGTCTCGGCGCCCATCGTCGTGAGGGTCCCGAACAGTCCATGAAACCAGTCTTCCCATTCAGCACGATTGCGGATGGGTCGGGGGTTGCCGGAGGGATCGACGTCGACGATTCCGAAGTCGTCGTCGCAGAGCCGTGCAAGCGAATCGAAATCGTGGTCACGCACGCTGCGCAACAACGTGATGGTGTCCGCGAGGAACGGTTCGGACTGGAGCTTGATGGGAGGGGAGTCGAGTGTTGATGGCGAGGGGTGAAGAGTGGAGGCCATGTTCGTCCTTTCGGGGCGATGCGACGCCCCGGCACCCGCAAGGAGGTCGAGTGCCGGGGCGAAGTTCGTTGTCCAGGGATCCAGAGGAACGAGATCCATCGTGCTTTTCTTGTGCTGAGGAGGCAAGGCGCCAGCGTTCACCAGATTATCAGGCGTTAGCATTAATTAGCTTCTTTAAGCCCGATTTCGTTCGAGGGGTTAGGCTCGTGGACCATGACGATTGCAGGGAATGACCGAATCGATCTGCAAGCTGCTGCCGACCAACTGGGTGTCCACTACCAGACCGCCTATCGCTGGGTGCGCAGTGGCAAGCTCCGCGCGGACCTCGTCGGTGGGCGGTACCTGATCACTCGCGAAGCACTCGATGCGGTCGATGCCGATCGCCGATCGCCAATAGCCCCTCCTCCGCCGCGGCCGAAGCGGGTGGCCACGTCGGCGTCTCGGATGCACGACGCGCTGGTCTCCGGTGACGAGCGCACCGCCCGCACGATCGTCCGCACCCTTCTCAGCGAGGGGACTCCGATCACCGGTGTGGTGCAGCAGGTCATCGTCCCGCCGCTCGTCCGAATCGGTCGGGCGTGGAGAGACGGCAAGCTGACGATCTGGGTCGAACACCGTGCGTCGGCAATCGTCGAGCGCATCCTCGGAGAGATCGCTCCGAATCCCCGCGGCCGGCGGCGCGGAACGGTGGTCATCGCTGCGGTCAGTGGCGACCACCACTCGCTTCCGACCTCGATGGCCGCAGTGACGCTCCGTGCGGACAACTGGCACGTGGAACACCTCGGCGCGGACATGCCGCCCGGTGAATTGCTCCAGTTCTGTGCCGAGCACGACGTCGATGTCGCAGTCATCTCCTCGACGAACCCTGATACTGCGGAGCTCGCGGCCCAAACCGCCCGACGGTTGGAGAAAGCTGGCACGCCCTGCGTTCTCGGAGCGCCCGGACGGACGCTCGATGATCTCGTCGCAGGGGTGCGAACCGCAGCCGCTGCTTGATCGGGCCACGTCAGGGAGCGCTCACGCTGTCCGATGCGTCTGCAGTGCCTGCTCCAGATCGGTGGCCACGATGTGATCGAAGCCGCCTTTGCCGGACCATCCGACCCTTCCTTCGGTATCAACGAGAACCACCACGTTCTGTTCGCCCTCGAAAGCGGCCGGTAGTTGGACATCGACGCCTTGAAGGTTGCGAGCATCGACGATTGGAAAGATGACGGCGCGTCGATCACCCACGCCGTTGTTCCCATACCTCGGGTTCTTCCTGAGCGACCCGCTCCTCGAGCGACTCGTCCGTGATGTCGGAATCGGCGAACGGCACGCCGCTCAGGTGGTCGGGCGGGTAGTCGACGCGAACCTCGTCGCTGGTCACGGGTTCGTCTCTGCCGGTGACCTCGTCGTCGAGTTGCTCGGCAGTTGATTGCTCATCCATGTAGTCAGACATATTCCACCTCTACCCCCATCATGCGCCGACAAGACCCGAGAGTCGAGAGGGCGATGCGGTGTCCGGCTCGGCTGATTCGCTGTGGGTCTGGGGTGAACCCCGTGTCATCCTGCGACTCGTCGCATCACTGCTTCGAGTGGCCCGCGGCTGAATCGTCGTCGCCACGCCCAGGAGAGAACGACGGCGACCGAGCTGAAAATGAGGCTCGTGAGAACGGCCCAGCCGAGGGTCTGGTCCTCGAGGCGGTCGAAGGTGTCGAGCACGACCATGCCAATCAGGACATGGGCGAGGTAGATGGTCAGGGCCAGTTGGCCGGCGGAGACGAACGGTTCGGTGGCCTTCTGGGGCAGGCGTTCGCCGAGCCAGATTGATCCGCAGATGACCAGCACCGCTGTACCGGCCCCGGCGAGAGCGTAGAGGGGCAGCGGTGGGATCGGCTCGACCGAGAACAGCCATCGCCAGCTCCGTACGTCGATGTCGTTGAGGCTCGATCCCTTCGGTCCGAGCATGACCCACGCGGCGCCTTCGGTCACCGCGATCACGATGGCGGCCCGGATCATCAAGGAGCGTCGCCAGACCGGGTCGGCGAGATCGGTTCGGCCGAGCCACATGCCGAACAGGTAGAAGGCGATCCACGGGAACACGGGGTGGAAGCCGTCGAACAACAGGTTGCGTGCGAAACCCTCAGGAGTGGAGAGCCCGCGATACGAGTAGCCGTCGAGGTTCCAGTTGGCGAGCGGGTCGAAGGCGACGATGAACACGAACGAGACCACGACCGACATGGCGGCGAGCGTGAGCAGCCTTCGCGATGGTGCGAACAGCACCACCGAGCCGATCGCGAGATAGACGCCGTAGTAGTGGAGGATGTCGGCGGGCCAGATCGTGAAGAAGGCCCAGCCGATCAGGAACAGAAACAGTGAGCGCTTGGCGAGCGTGCCCTGCGCTCGTCGGCGCTCTACGGGGGAGGCGCTCTCGCGGGCCCTTCGGGATCCGAGGCTGGCCCCGACGCCGGCGAGGATCACGAATGTGGCGGCGGATCGTCCGTCGACCTTCGGACCCTTCGTCCGTAGCCGCATGAAGGGCGAGCCCGGCGACGAACTCGCCCGCGGCTTCGAGCTGGTGACCGAGTTCAGCCGCTGCAGCGAGATAGCGCACTTGCCGCCGAGGCGACCTCGTCGCGGATGTCGAGACCGTGGACGTAGAGCCCGCCGGCGAGTGGTGCCGCCGCCAGCGTCGTCAACAGCTCCCGCAGCGCGTTACGCGCCGATCGGCGCTCCTCGTCCAGGCTGAACGCGACCAGGGTCCACTGGCCGTCCCACGGCGCATCACCAGCGTCCTGTCGATATGCGAGCCGCAGCCAGTTCTGCTCTGGCTCGTGCAGCGACCTGTAGCGATCGGTTGCGCGCAGCACCGCTCGGATACCGCGACCTTCCTGAGTGAACACGCCATCGTCGACGAGCCGCGCGAAGACCAGACGGATCTGATGAGTTGTGAACCCGAGTCGTTCACCCACGGCGTAGATGTCGCTCGCCAGGAGCGTGCCGTCCGGTCGCATCATGCCGATCACGAAGGCCCGCGACCCCAGATTCGAGTTGGCCGTCATCTGCATCGTCTCCTGGCCGAGACAGTACCGACCCCGTCGCCCTCAGGTCGTCTCTGTGCGAAGCCGGCAGATGGCCCCGTGAAGAGGGTCGTGGGGTTGCGGGCTGTGGTGTTGGCGCCGTCGACGAAGAGCATCACGTGTTCGATGCCTCGTTGTTGGAGCAACACTGAGCTCGACGATGGAGTAGGTGCCGTCGCGCTGCTTCGGTGCAGGGGTCATGGTGTCGTGGTCATGGCGTAGTGCGACGGCGTGGCAGAGTCGCGATCGTGGCGGTGGCGAAGCAGGCAACGGTGACGAGTGCGATGGTGGGGCCGGGTGGTGTGGCGAGGTGGTAGCTGGCGGTGAGACCGCCGAGTGAGGAGACCACGCCGACGGCGACTGCGACAGCGGTCATGGTTTCGATCCGGTTGGTGAGCAGTCGGGCGGTGGCGGCGGGGGTGACGAGCATGGCCACACTCATCAGCAGGCCAACGGTGCCGAGGCTGACGACGACGGTGATGGAGATGAGCACGATCAGCACGATGCGTAGGGGGCCGACGGGGATGCCGACTTGGCGCGCGTGGCCGGCATCGAAGGTGACGTTGCGGAGATCTGAGAACGTAAAGGCGACGATGGCCAGCGCGA
>Ga0105047_10006964_pt1 | contig 19105 bp, 10 predicted proteins | sample MAT04_FD_78384 | JGI IMG/M metagenome (GOLD analysis project Ga0105047, IMG submission 78384) | Freshwater microbial communities from Lake Fryxell liftoff mats and glacier meltwater in Antarctica - MAT-04 (megahit assembly) | ecosystem: Environmental > Aquatic > Freshwater > Ice > Liftoff... | reverse complement strand
GACCCACTCATACCAGAAATTTCTCTACAAATACCCACATGCGGAATTTCCCTACCAGTGGCTGATCCAGGAAAATCAGGCGCGGGGCAGCGCGGACCCGGAATTCGAGCTGCTCGATACCGGCATTTTCGATGAGAACCGCTACTTCGATATCTTCCTCGAGTATGCGAAGGCCGGTGCCGACGATCTGTGCATCCGCGTGGAAGTCTGCAACCGCGGGCCCGAGGACGCGGCGATCCATCTGCTGCCGCACCTATGGTTCCGGAACACATGGGCTTGGGGCGCGGAGGCGAAGGTGGAGCCGGTCATCAGCAGCGGGGCGAAATCCAAGAAATTTGTGAGTCTGGTGGCGGATGATACCGCGACAGAAGGAGTGAGCGGGCTGCCATTCGACTATCAGGTCGGGCGGCGCTATCTGTATTCCGAGACGGGCGGACAGCCACTTTTCACAAACAATGAAACGCATGCCGAGCGGGTGTTCGGCGGTGGTGCGCGGAGCCGCAGTGAATTTGTGAAGGACGCTTTCCACCGCCATGTCATCGGGGGGGAGGTGTGCGTGAATCCGGATGCCACCGGAACCAAAGCGTGTGTGCATTACTCTGAAAAAACCGTTCCCGCAGGTGGATCGATCACCTTGCTGCTGCGCCTGACGGACAAAGAAATGAAGCAGCCACTTGCGGAGGTGGAATCCATCGTGGCGCAACGCCGCACTGAGGCCGACGAGTTTTACGCGACGATTCATCCGCCGGAAGCAAATGCGGACGAACGTTCCGTGCAACGCCAGGCGCTCGCCGGTTTGCTCTGGACCAAGCAGATCTACCTGTTGGACGTCCACAAATGGATGGATGGTGACAATCCGAACTGGCAGCCTCCGGAATCGCGTAAAAATATACGCAACACCCACTGGAAGCATCTCAACTCCATGCGCATTCTCTCGATGCCGGACAAATGGGAGTATCCCTGGTTCGCCGCGTGGGATCTGGCGTTTCATTGCGTGCCGCTTGCCTTGGTCGATCCCGAATTCGCAAAGCAGCAGCTATGGGTGCTGCTATTCGAGCAGTTCCAGCACCCGAACGGCCAGATCCCGGCATACGAATGGGAGTTCTCCGACCTGAATCCGCCGGTACATGCCTGGGCTGTCTGGCGGGTTTTCAATATGGACCGCATCCGCAGCGGCAAAGCGGACCGCCAGTTCCTTGAGACTTGCTTCCACAAGCTGCTCGTCAATTTCACATGGTGGGTCAACAAGGTGGACAGCTCGGGGAACAACCTCTTCGAGGGCGGCTTTCTCGGACTCGACAATGTCACGCTCATCGACCGCAGCGAGCAGATGAGGGATGGTGCGAAACTCAAGCAATCCGACGCCACCGGCTGGATGGGCATGTTCTGCCTGAACCTGATGCGCATCTCACTGGAGCTCGCGAAGGAAAACAGTACCTACGAGGGGATGGCCACGAAGTTTTTCCAACACTACCTCCACATCGGCGCGGCGCTCAAGAACCGCGGTGGCAAGGGTGTCGAGCTGTGGGATGAGAAGGACGGATTCTTCTACGATGTGCTCGAATATCCTAACGGAAGCCTCCATAAATTCCGTGTCCGTTCGCTTGTCGGACTGATCCCGTTCTTCTCACTCGAGCGTCTTGAGGAGAAATGGCTCGAACCATTTCCCGAGTTCCGCGCCAATCTCCAGTGGATTTTGAAAAACCGGCCCGATCTGGTGGGGCCATGCGTGACCACTCTTGATGGGAAAGACGGACCGGTCCACGTGCTTGCCGTGATGACCCCCGAGCAGATGCGCCGTATGCTCCAGCGTGTCTGGGACCCGGCTGAATTCCGCGGCGACCATGGATTACGGAGTCTTTCCAAATACCATGAGGAGCATCCGATTCACTTCGAATCCAGCACGCTGCGCTACGAAGCGGCGGAGTCCTTGGTGATGCTCAAAGGCGGAAATTCGAACTGGCGGGGTCCGATCTGGTTCCCGATGAATTTCATGATGATCGAATCGCTTCGCAAACTCCAGAAAGCCTACGGCGATGATTTCACCGTGCCGGATGCGGAGGGTAAAGAAGTGACTCTCGCCGAAATATCGGGCGGCTTCGCGAACAGACTCATCAGTCTTTTCACCCGCGATGCCGAGCAGCGCCGCCCCATTCATGGAGCCGAGACCCGCTACGCCAATGATCCCCACTGGCGCGATCTGGTGCTTTTCCACGAGTACTTCAACGGGGATACGGGCGAAGGTCTCGGTGCGACCCATCAGACCGGTTGGACGGCCTTGGTCGCCTCACTCATCGACGAGTGGAGAGAATAGCGATTTTTCTCAGGAGAGAGCCAAGGCGCCGCCTTCGCAAAGGGACTCTGTGCCGAAGGTCTGGAGGTTGTGACCCATGGCTTGGGCGATGGCGAGCCAGAGACGGTTGTGGGCGACTCCGCCCATATTGGCTGCCTGTCCCATTTTGAAGCCGAATCCTCCGCCGATCATGACCATGGGGATGTCATCGAGAGTGTGTGAATTGCCCTTTCCAAGCTCATTTGTCCAGAGGATGAGGGTGTTGTCGAGCATGCTCTGGCCTGCGATTCCGGGCTCGGGTGTTTCGGAAAGACGTTTCGCGAGGAAGGCGACTTCGCCTGCGAACCACTGGTTGATTTTCTCCAGACTGTCCTGCGCGCCCTGGTTGTTGTCAGGCTCATGGGAAAGGCCGTGGTGGCCTTCGTCGATGCCCAGCCAGTTCATCCGCGCCTGGCCGACTGAGCGCATGTATTGCAGCGAGGCGATACGAGCCATGTCCGTGGCGAGGCTGTTGACCAGGAGCTCGATCTGGAGGCGGCTGATCTCCGGGGTGTTGTCATTGACCAGCTCGATGTGGGGATCGACTTCCGGGACGGGATGGCCGACATCGTTACGCTGGTCCTGGCGTTGCAACTCACCGTTCATTTCACGGACGAGCGCGAGGTGCTGCTCGGCGAGCTGTCTGTCCTCCGGGCTGAGTTTTCCGGAAATGCGTTTCAACTCCTCCTGCACGCCGTCGAGCACTCCGACAAGCATGTCCTTGTCCTTCATCTGGCCGTAGAGCCGCTCCAACATACGGTTCGGATCGTCGATGGGAGCGACCGGACGGTTGGCTCCGGCGTAACTCATGCGCGTCCATGGATCGGCGCGGTCCGGGACGGCGACCCCGAACTCCAGGGAGCCGAACCGGGTGCGCGTTTTCTCCTGGCTCTGGAGGAAATTCTTCAACTCCTGATCGATGGAAATGCCGCTGGCCCATCCCGCCGGCGAGTCGGAACCGCCCTGGATATTTCCCGGGGAAAGTTCCTTCGCGGTGAGCAGGCAGCTCATCCCGCGCATGTGGTTGTCGCCATCGCCGCGGACCATGTTCATGATCCCGCGCATGACGAGCATCTTGCTGCGGAAGGGTTCGAGAGGAGAGAGGATGGATTTCAGATCGAAGGCCTCGCCCATGGTATCGGGCCAGAACTTGTCGAGGATGGTGCCGTTTGGTGAAAAAACGATGATGAGTCTCTGTTTTCCCGGAGCGACCGGTTCCTGGCCCCATAAACTGCCGAGGCTTCCGAGAAACGGAATGGCGGCGGCGGAAATCCCCAGGTCACGGAGAAAACGGCGGCGGGTGTGCAGGGATGCTTCAATACTCATTTCGGATGATGGTCGTGGTGGAAAAACTATTTCGCGGCGGTGTCGAGCGGTTTGCCATCCTGCTCGCGGAGGGTGGACATCACGACGGACTCTACCACAAGATCGCGGATTTTGTAGCCGCTTTCATGAAAGCGATTGAGAAGAACCTCCATCCCGTCCCTGCGGTTGGCCGCGACGGGTTGCTTCACCATGTGATGGAAAAGATGGCGGATGAAAGCCTGTTGTGCGGACTCGCTGGCGATGGCGAAGCTTGCCACGTCTTTCGCGTTGCCGATTGGGACGGTCTCGCCGTTGTCGTCGAGGAAATCGCTGCTTGTGTTGACGGGTTTGCCGTTGTCCTGATCGCGCCAGCGGCCGATGGCGTCGAAGCTTTCCAGACTGAAACCCAATGGATTGATGGAGGAATGGCAGGCCATGCAGGCGTTGGATTTCGTGAGATCAGTCACCTTCTCACGCATGGTTAGAGTCGGGTCGAAATCGGAGTCCTTGAACTCGATGGCCTGGGGCGGCATCTTCAGCATACGCCCGACGATGTTCCTGGTGAGGAAAACGCCGCGATGGATGGGCGAAGTGTTATTGTAGTATGCGAAGGTGGTCAGCATGTAGGGATGCGTCAGAATCCCGGAGCGGGCGCCGCCCTCGAAGCTGACTTTCTGGAAATCCTCACCCTCGACTTGCTTCCCGTAGATCGGCGCGAGGCGGCTATTGAGGAACATGTAGTCGGCGGTGAGGAGCTGGCGGTAATCGGAATCGCTTTCCCATACGACGTGGTCGATGAAGAGATCGAGTGACTTCGCCAGATCGACAACGACCTCGGGGCCGAAGCCGGGGAAAATTCTCGGGTCTTTCGCCAGGGCATCGGTTTCCTTCAGCTCCAGCCAATGGTGGAAAAATCCGCGCAACTTGTTCTTCGTGCGGGGGTCGTCGAGCATACGCTGGGCCTGCTGGCGGACTTGGTCCGGATTGACGAGATTGCCTTGCTCCGCCGCATTCCATAAATCCTTGTCAGGCACGGAATCCCACATTGCGAGCGCGAGACGGCCGGCCATGACATGACCGGTGGCTGCCTCATCCTCGCTGAGATCGGGATAGAGAAAACGCGGGGAAACCAGCGCGGCCACTACCGCTTTCTTCACACCCGCAGGGGTCAGCTCATTCCCGAGAAGGCGGGCGACATCCTCGTCGGAGACGGGTTTTCGCCAGACCAGGGAGGTGTAGCGTTTCACGAAATCCCGGATCTTCCGGAAGCCCTCCTCCTTGTCCCGTTCCTCGGGCTCGCAGTTGGTGAGCTTCTGGAAATTTTCAAATGCATATTCCCCGGCCTCAAGCGCGCTCTGGTCCACTGCGGACAGCCATTCCTTGGAAATGCTCGTCCCGCGCTCGTAGCCATCGCTGCGGTCATCAGGAGGAAACTGGGTCTGAAGGGAGAAGATCCGTTTCTGGACCGTTTCCGGTGAGAGATTCCGCTGAGGGACAACCTCCGTGACCCCGTGCGGAGTCTTCCAAGCGAGCTCGATGGATGCTGAATTTTCCTTGTATTTGAAATACTCCAGCTTGATGGGATAGGCGCGGCCGCCGAGCAGGGAAACTGAAACCTTTTCCTCACGGATCTCGGTGCCGGAGCTGACCCAGGCGTTGATAAGGGGCGTTTCCCAAGTGTCGTTGAGAAACAGCCGGGCACCGTTCCGGGTGCGCAAGGCGATCTCATACTGACCGGTTTCCTCCACGATAAGGGAGCCTTCCCAGCGGATCGAAAACTGCTCGGGATCGAATTTTTCATCGTCAGGGGTGCGATCGCCAAAATCGAAACTGACCTTCCCGTCCCTACGCTCGAAGCTGACTTTTGATTTGTCGGTTTCCTTGTTGTCTGTCTGCCCATCGCCGAAGTTGCTACCGCCCCAGTAGGTCGCCTTCAGCCCTCTTTCCGGGGATTTCACCTTGTCATCGTCCCAGTTGAAAAACCCGAAGGAATCACTCACCGAGACACGGAACTGATTGGCCGTCAGACGGGAGAGTTGTCTTTTCACAGGCTGAATTCTCGCCTGCGCGCTGGGTGAATAAAACGCATCGTATATATAAGCCGCGACAGCCTCCGCGTCTTCCCCGACACAGAGCTCCTCCTCGTCCTCCGGCATCGTGCGGTCGATGCGCTTCGCAAGCGCTTTCAGACTGCGGTCCCCGGAAAGTGGCTCGTCGTACTCGTCGGCGACGCCCTCGCCGTTTTCCCCATGGCATTCCGCGCACAGTTTGGAGTAAATCTCTTTGCCCTTTTCGTGGGCTTCCTGGCCATCCGCAAGGATCGGTGACCACATGAGCGAGAGAACGCCCCACGCTATCCCCTTGTTGCTGATTTTCAAGCTACCCGTCACGCCCCATTCTACACCGGATGAGGAAAATATCTTTCAGGTTTGTAGAAGTGCGTTTTCACCCGCATTTCCCACGATAATCAGTTGCGGGGCGCCCGTCTCCCGGATTTACTGTTTCCCAGATGGCAAGCAACGGCGAGACGGGTAAAATGAAAGCTGGAAAAGCCCTCTTCACGCTGGCCGCACTGGTCGTCGTGCTGGCCGGTCTCAAGCTCGCCGAGACTTTCCTCATCCCCATCCTCCTCGCGTTTTTCATCGCGACAGTCAGTTTTCCCCTGCTCAATTTCCTCAGGGAGAAAAAGGTGCCCCGCGCGGTCGCAGTGGTACTCACCGTGGCGTTCGATTTCATTTTCCTCGCCGCTCTCGCCGTCCTCGCCCTGACCCTGATCGGAGACTTGCAGGAAAAGTGGAACAGCCGCTATGCCGCCGAGGTCTCGCACCAGATCCGCGACGGCTCGGAATCCCTCGCGCTCAAGCTAAAGGAATACGGAGTCCCCGACGCGAAGAAGAAGATCGACGAGGCCGTCAACAGCAACATCACGAACCTCCAGAACATCCGCTTCGAGAAAATCTGGGATGTCGGCACCGGCGTACTCGGCAAAGTCGTCGGCTTCCTGACCACCTCCATTCTTACGCTGATTCTCACGATCTTCATGCTCAGTGAGGCCCGGATGTTCGGGCGGCGGCTGGAGGCGATCAGCCTTGCGCGGGGTCCGAATCTCAGCCGTATGCTCAGCGCCACGCGGGACATCCAGCGTTTCCTCGCCATCAAGACTGCCGTCAGCCTTATGACGGGTGTGCTTGCCGGCCTGCTTTGTTGGGCGGCTGGCCTCGATTTCTTCATTCTGTGGGGGATTCTCGCATTTTTCCTGAACTTCATCCCTGTGATCGGCTCCATCGTCGCCGGCGTGCCGCCGACCATCCTCGCCCTTTTAGTCGCAGGTCTGCCCAACGCGGTGCTCGTTGCCGGCGGCTATCTCCTGATCAATAATTTTCTCGGAAATTTCCTAGAGCCGATGCTGGTCGGGCGCCGCTTCGGCATCTCCACCCTAGTAATCGTTATCTCGGTGGTGTTCTGGGGCTTTCTCTGGGGGCCGCTAGGGATGCTGCTCGCCGTCCCGCTGACCATGGTGCTCAAAGTGGTCCTCGAGGGCAGCGACGAATTCCGTTGGATCGGTATCGCCATCTCCGCCGATCAGCCGGGAACCAGCGCCGAGAAAAAACTGTTGGAAGCCACTCCCCCCGCACAGACAGCCCCCCCCGATACCGCGAACGCCGACGCGCCCTGAGAGATGAAATCCTGTTTGTATCAGAAACTCGCCACCGCGGCACTGGTCTCAGTGCTGGCGCTCATTTTCATCGGAGCCATCGTCCGTGTGACCGGCGCGGGCATGGGCTGCCCTGACTGGCCGACCTGCTGGGGACTTCTCATTCCGCCAACCCATGTGGATCAGGTCGATTTCGACAAACTGCCGATTGAGAAGTTCCAGTTCAAGGCCCAACGCATGGGGCGCGATCCGGACACGATCAGTCAAGCATCCCTGCGCCAGGAATTCAATCCACGCCATGTCTGGACCGAGTTTTTCAACCGCCTGTCCAGTCTGCCCGTTGCGGCGTTCACCCTCGCCACATTCATCGCCTCCTTCTGGCAGAGGAAATCCCGGCCGCAGGTCTTCTGGTTGTCATTCGCCGCGGTCCTGCTCGTCATGGCCAACGCGATCATGGGCGCGATGCTGGTCTACTCCAATCTCTCGCCGGTCGTCATTACCATTCACCTCGCCCTCGCGATGCTGCTCATCTGCGTGCTGGTTTACTGCGTCTGGGCCGGTTCAGCCAGTCGATGGAAAATCACGATGGATTCACGCGCGGCCACTACCCGCAAGCTCGTCGCCATCCTACTCCTGGCCGTCATCGTGGAAGGAATCCTCGGCTCCCAGATCCGGGAAATGACCGATGAGCTGGCCAAAGCCCACCTCGATCTACCCCGGGAAACCTGGATCGCGGAGCTTGAGCACTCCACCGTATATGTCATCCACCGCAGCTTCTCCTGGGCCATACTCATCGTGACCCTGGCCGCGTTTTTCCTAGCCCGGGAACACCAGCCCAAAGGCGTCACTCCCACCCAACACGGAGTGCTCGCCATCGTGATTGCCCAAATGTTCCTCGGCCTCATCATGGCGCAGGTCCATATCTATTCATGGGTGCAGGTGCTGCACGTCGGCTTGGCCGCGATTCTTCTCGCCCTGGTCTTCCGCTGGTTCCTTACCCTCCTTAAAAACGGAAACGACCGCCTGCCTACGCAACCGGTCGTCCGGTGAATTTATTTCCCAAACGGATCAGCCTTCACCGAGTCCTCTCACTCCTCTTCCACCCCGGCCGCGACTGCCATCAGAGTCCGGAGCGGCACCACCGCCTCCACCGCGGTTGAATCCGCCGCCGCCTCCGCCGCGATTGCCGGGATCCGTATCCATTTGGGGGATAGGTTCTGGTTGGCGTTGCGGTTCTGGTTGGCGTTGCGGTTGCGGTGCTATTCCTCCCCCACCCTGCTCGGGAACTCCACGGCTTCTGAAACGGTCCGCCATCGCCTGCCTGTCGGCATCGCTACGGCCGGAATTGCCTCTGAAACTGTTCCCCAAGCCCGGATCAGGCTGCGTGCGGGTGCGGAATTCGGGGATCGCTCCTGGCTGGTTGTTGCCCCTGCCGAACTGTGAGCGATCCACTCCCCGGCCACTGAAGCCGTTGTCGTTTCCGCGCGATGGTGGAGTGAAATTTTCACTTCCCCCCCGGGACGAACCACCGTTTCCGAAAAATCCGTCTTGGGAATCGCCACGGCCGCCGGAGCCTGAACGCTGGTCACGCCCCGGAGTCGAGATCTGGACATCTCGGGACCAGTCACGCCCAAGTTCGCGATAGCGTTCGCCCCGGTTGTGGTAATTCGTCAGATTGTAGCTGCGTATCCGGCTCGGAGGCGCGCAATAGTCGTTGCCCCGGTGCCAACCATAGGGATGGGGCGAACCCACGACATAGCGCGGACGATAACCAACCGGGTAATAACCATAAAGGTACGGGTCGTAATACGCCCTGCGGGTGTAGTCGTAGTAGGCGCCCGCGTAGGGGTCATACCCCCATCGGGAATTCCCGGTACTTACGAAAACAGAGGTCGAGAAGCCCGATCCTCCGTAACCGTAACCGTCTCCGTACCCGCCCCCGTAGGAGGAATATGAACCACCTGAATAATAGGGATCATACGCGCATGACGAGACTGCAAACGCGACAGTTCCGGCAACGAGTCCAGCCAACACACTTCGGTGAATTTTCATAACCCACCTTAGACTTGACGGAGAAACTGTCTATTCACATTTTTTCATGCGCCCCTCGAAAGCCTTCCGGGAAAATGACTTCCTTGCATCCATCACCCGTTTTCCCTGAAAGACGGGATTTTTCCCCCTCCGGAAAAAGTATCTGCGATGTATTGACATTATTTCTTGCGATCCTAGGCTTGGTCAGGCATTTTGTTTCCAATCCCAAGCTCCAAACCCATCCGGCACCATGAAAAATCCTCTGAACCCTGAAATCACGCATTCCCGTCCCCGCTTCCTCAAAGGATTCACCTTGGTGGAAGTCCTCACCGTCATCGCCATCATCTCGGTGCTGATGACCGCCGGAGCCATCGGCCTCGGGAATCTCACTGCGGGAAAAGGCACCTCAAGTGCCATCGCCACTTGCGAATCTCTCTTCGAGGAGGCCCGCACCACCGCCATTTCCAAGCGTTGCAAAGCCCGGGTCATGGTCGATCTCATCGATCCGAAAAACGACAACTACCTGCGCCGCATCGTCATCGTGCATGAGAAAATCAAAGCCGACGGAACCGTAGATCCTGGCAACTGGGTGCTGGCAAGCCGAGGCTACGTGATGCCCTCCGGCACCTTCTTCAGCCGCGAGTTCTCGAAACTCGACGCGGGTGGGCAAATCAAGGAAGAGAACATGACATCCGCCGACATCTCCTCCAGCTACCAGGGAAAATACGCCTTCTACGAGTTCAACGGCGAGGGCATTTTCCTGGAACCCGGTGCCAGCTTCATCATCGGCGCAGGCGCCCGTAACAAGAACGCCGGAGCAGAGCCGAAAACCACCTCCTCCGCCGCGCGAGATTTCGCAGGCTTCGTGATCTGGCGCAACGGTCGCACCTCTTCCTACCGCAGCCCTGAACAAATGAACGTCCCCTCCGGCTCCGGCTCCGCAACCTTCTGATCCTCATGAAAACCCCGTCATCCAATCCTCGATCCGCGAACCTTCATCGCCGCCCTGCGGCACAGGGTTTCACCCTGATGGAAACTGTCATAGCCATCGGCGTGCTGGCCGTTCTCCTGACCGGTTTCCTTGCAGTCTTCACACCTGCCGCCCAAGGCATACGCCGCTCCATCAGCTCCCAACAGGCGGATCGTCTTGCCTCGACCCTTGAGCTGGAGCTTGTGACCCTGCGTGACGGTCAGACACCCGCCACAGCCAAAACCGGTTTTGAAAAAGCTTTCGAGTGGATCAAGGACGGGAACAACGGCAGCAAGGCCATTTTCGTTTATCAATACCGTGGCGACAGCACGAAGCTTCGCAGTGACGGCACTCCGGAACCCAAGAGCAGTATTTCAGGACAGCCCGGTGTCGATTACGTCGTTCAATCGATGGCACGCCGGCTGGATGACAACCTTTTCCAGGACGATCTCAAAGCCATCGAGGGGGCCATCTTTTTTGTGAAACCCACCCAGCTCGTTTACAAGACCAGCGAGATGGTTCTCGGCACTCCGGGCAACATTGAAAACCCTCCTCCGGCCCCGGGCAACGCCAGCGACGCGGCAAGCTACAAAGACGCTGTGATCGCCTTCTCGGCGGAGTTCCATGGCGTCCCGACGAAGGCTTACACCTATCTTAGCGGAACGCAGTTCACAACCCGATTCGCCGCCGCCAAACGCCCCGTCTTCACCCGCAACCTAGCCGTCCGCCGCTGAACCATTTCCTATCCAAAAAACCATGAAAAAAAATCCTCCATCCGCGATCACAAATCGCCGTACTGAGACCAGCGGTTTCACCCTGATCGAACTCCTTGTCGCGATGGCGATCACTACGATCATCATCACGATTTTGGTGTCGATCACCTCGCTCTCTCTGGATACCTGGAACCGCAGCCGCTCGGAGATCCGCGCCGCACGCCAGGGAAAATCCATGATCGACTCGATGGCCCGCGATTTCGAATCCCTCGTCGTCCGCAAGGGCAACAACTTCGAGTGGCTCTACGCCGAGGCCAATCCTCCCACGAACGGCCCGAATAGTAACAAATACACAAGCCCCAACGCCATCGACCTGGTGTTTTTCTCCGCAGCGACGGATCGCTACGACGGCCAGATCGGTGTCACCGGGCAGGATCTGGGCGGCGATGTCTCCACCATCGGCTACCAGCTCACTTACAAGGACCCCATCGCCGGCGGCAACAATGACGCTTTCAAAACCTTCGTCCTCTACCGGAAACTCGTCAACCCGGACGAAACTTTCCAAAAGCTTCTAGGCCAGTCCGACCTTAATGCGGAATTCGACAAACTTCCCAACGCCGTGGACGAGGAGGCAAATTTCATCTGCGAGAACGTCTATCAGTTCACAATAACGTTTCATGTGGAAGTGGCCGTCACTGTAACGGGTCCGCCAGCCACCACAAAATTGATGGATGTTCCTATAACGGTGAATACAAAGGGTGGGAAGAACCGGAAATTCAAACTGATTGGTTCGGGAATCACTACGGATTTTAAAAGCACGCTTGTGACGGATGCCCAACTAGCCACTGGACGGGTCAAGGCCGTCGAAGTCTCGCTCACCGTGCTCACGGATTTCGGCCTCCAGCAAATGCGAAAGCGCCCAAGCATTGCCGACCTCGACGAATTCATCGCGAAAAACTCCTACCAGTATTCAAAACTGATCCCCGTTCCTGGTTCGTGAACCTTTTCAAAAAGCGAAACCATCCTCAGAAAAACCCGGGCACAAAACCCGGGCTTTTCCTTTGTGCTGAATCCCCCGCCCCAGGACCATCAAGCTAGGGAGACGATTGCGAAAAACCAACTCCTCAGCCCCGGTAGGGGCGTCCCGAAAGTAGCCGGGCGGTGGAGTGAAACGTAACCCCCGGAATTACGTGCCAAAGGCTCTCCCGGGGAAGATGGGGAGCCCGCCGCCCGTTCCGTTCCGCCGCAGCCCGCCAAGGGCATGGGGGGGTTTCGGCTTCGTCGGAGCGGATGCGGAAGCGGGGATTTTCGCTCGCCGCCATTTTTGGAAGCATTTTATCCGGGGGGGTGCGCTGCGCTCCACTCCCCGGCTACGTTCGGGGCACCCTTCCAGGGTTGCATCTGTAGGCCTTTCCCTACCTTGATCGCCCTGTCCTCCGCATCAGAATTCTTCCTTGGAGTTTGAAATTTACCGACCAAGAATTCCTTTGGATTGCTCCATGCTCATCTCCCGCTGCGCCCTCCAGTCGATCACAGAAGGTGCCTGGTAAATCTGTCTCCTGCTTTCAACGGATTCGTTCAAAGGACGTGGGATCGCGGAGGAGTTGGACTCACGGGAGCTTTCCCTGCCCAAGGTGTTCGTCTCGTATGGACCGGATAACTTCGCCTTCCGATCACTGTCCCTGGCCACCTGTCCGTTCTGCCTGGCTTCCGTCTGGAAGCGGGAACCGTCCGTCTTGCCCTCGTATTTCTTGTTTCCGAAATCCTTATCGCTACCCCACCAGGATTTTTTCGCGTAGTCCCCGGTTTTGTACTGCTCCTTCTTGATCTTTCCCTTGAAATAAGGCGATTCCCCCTGGCTGTCGTAGGAACTTCTCTTGTCGGATTTCGGCACCCAGTTGCCATCCGCATCCTGTTTGAAGCCGCCGCTCTCGTTAAGCCGCTCGCTCATGGATTTGTGCTCGGCAATTGCCGGCTTGGCAGGATCGGCAGCCTTGTCCGCACAGCCCAACGCAGTCAGCGCGATAGCTGTCGCAAGCAAAGACTTTTCCCAAAATCCATATTGGAAAAAGCAATTCAAGGCTTGCTCTCCAGTTTGGCCTCCAGGTTCTCCAGTTTCTTCTCCAGATTCTGATCCGGCACGGCGCCGCGCTCCAACGCCTTGTTGTAATATTCCCTCGCTATATCCAGTTGACCACCGTTCGCGTAGAGGATCGCGAGATTGAAATACGATTCGCTGGGTACCGGGTTCGCGGTGATCGAAGCTTTGAAGCTGGCTTCCGCATCGTCCATGCGGCCGAGCTTGTAGGAGATGCTGCCGAGCAAACGCTGGCTGACGTAATCATCCGGAGCAAGATCCACCGCCTTTTTGACATACAGCTCGGCGGAGGCCAGATCGCCAGTGGTCATGTAAGCGTATCCCAAGGTCCGGTTCGCATGGGGATTGTTCGCATCCAGCTCGATGGCTTTCTGGAAACTCTCCATCGCATCCATGGTCTCCCCCAGTTTCATCTGCACCACGCCGAGCTTGCAAAGGGCTGGCACGTGGCCGGGGTTCTGCTCGACCATCATCTGGAAAAGCTCGCGGGTGGGCAGAAGCCGGCCCGCCAGATACGCCTTGGTCGCCGCCCTGTCGTAGCTTTCCAGCTCCTTGTTCAGCTCGCCTACGGCAGCACCGACTGTCGCCCGGTCGCGTGCGAATGGAGAAACGAACTCGCCATCCACCTGCTGGTCGGCGACGAGCTTCTGTTCCTCAGGGGTCAGTTCCATTTCCGTGCCGTCGAAGAGCTCGATGGCCTGGTTGAGCTTCTCATCCTCTTTACCAAGGGACCGCGCGGCCTCGACGAGCAGATCCTTCGCCTGTCTGCGGCGCTCTTGCACCCGGAGCTGGCGGCGTATCACTTCGCGCAGCATTTCGGTCTCGGCGGGATCCGCACTTCCCTGACCGCTTGCAAGTGTATCTTCCTCGGCCTTAAGCTTCCGCGTCAGATCCGCCATGCGTTTGTCCTGCTCCTTTTTCTCCTGATGCAGCTTGTTGATCTGGCTTTTCGCGATGGCGAGATCGCGCAGGGCATCGACGACATCATCCTTGGCCGCGTTGCTATCCTTGTTCATCCGCTCGACTTTCTCGTTGGCCTCACGCAAATCCTTGGACAGCCCCATGTTCTGCTCGATGAGCTGCTCGATGCGACCGGATTCATTGAGCTTGAGCAACGCGGCCATCTGGTCGCGCTCGCTCAGCAGGCTGTCGCGCTCCTCGCGGAGTTCGGAAAAAGCCGCGCGACTTTCGTCAAGTTCCTGCTTGAGACCGGCAATCTGCCCGTTGGCCGCTTTAAGCTCGTTGGATTTCACATCCAATGCTTTTTCCAGAGCATCCATCTGCCGTCGCTGTCCGGCCACGACCTCGTTGGAAACCTTGCGCTCAGTCTCCAGATCGCGTTTTGTGTTGGCCTCATTCTGGCGAAGCTCTTTCGCCTGCTCCTTCATGACCTCCATGTCGGCGGTCAGTATCTCGATTTTGGAAAGGGCTTCCGTGTGTTCGCCGCGGCTGGTCCGCAGAGCCATGCCCATCGCCTCGCGCTCCTGCTCGAGCTGCTCGATGCGACCGTTGAGCGATTTCATCTCGCTCTCCACTGGAGCCGCCGCCATTCGCGCCCGCATGGACTGCAGATTCGTTTCCGCAGCTTTGAGCTTCGCTGCGAGAGCCTCGTTCTGTTTCCGCAGATCCTCCACGCGAGACGCGTTTCTCATCGCTTCGTTGCTGCTATCTTTCGCAGCGGACATTTCGGCCCGCAGTCGTTCTACTTCGGCTTTCGCATCCTTCAACCGCCTTGCTTGCAGCGGATCGACCTCCAGAATCCCCGGCGACAAAGGAACCACGCCTTGCGCCGGATCGATGAATTTGCCGCCCGCCTTGACCCCGCCCTCCAGCTCCGCGATCACTCCGCGCTTTTTCTGGATTTGCTCCCCCGCCTTTTCCCTGACCACCGCGATGGCCGCCGTCGTGAGTTCACTGCGGTTGCGCACCATGTCGGCTTTCCAATCGGGATAAAACCTGCCGACCGAACCGAAGAGTTCTGACGCCCGCTGGAATTTCTGCAGAGCGCCAGCGAAATCCTCGTCCTTCTGCAACTGCTCCCCCGCCCTTACCTCGAGGTAGGCTTGGAAATACACGTCGGACGGATCGAATTGAGGATCTGCCGGTGCCTGCGCCACAGCTCCGCCCCGCATGAAAACCATCATACCTAGCAGCACCGCCCATCTAAAACACGCTTGGGTTCGCGTTTTTCCCCTGAACATTAGCCCCTAGAAGTAGCATCCCAGCACGATTGCGCAAGCCCCAATCCCGCGCCGGAACGCAAAATTCAGGGGTTCCGAAACCAATCCGATGAGGCACATTCCCTGCAGTTTTGGAAAATTCCTTAACTTTTCCTAAATTCACCAAATCACTACATCTGGGTTATTCACAACGATTTTCATACCACATCTAGCGATTCTATCCATTCCCACCTTGCATCCGGCGAAAAATATCCTAGTCTAACACCCATCAGTCTCCCCTCTGGATTCTGGTTCTCAACTCCGGATTCTAAAACGCATGTACCTCAAGACTCTCGAAATCCAAGGCTTCAAATCCTTCGCCGACAAAACCGTGTTCGAATTCGCGAAAGGTGTGACCGGCATCGTCGGACCGAACGGCTGCGGCAAGTCCAACGTCGTCGATGCCATCCGTTGGGTGCTCGGTGAGACCTCCGCCAAAGCCCTCCGCGGCGGCGAAATGGCCGATGTCATTTTTAACGGAACTGAGAAACGCAAACCCCTCGGCATGGCCGAAGTCACCCTCACGATGGCGGATTGTGAGGCCGCCTTGAAAGTTGAATTCAATGAGGTGTCACTCACCCGCCGTGTCTTCCGCGATGGCCGCTCGGAATACCGGCTCAACGGAACCCTCTGCCGCCTGAAGGACATCCATGATCTCCTCATGGACACCGGGATCGGCCGCACCGCCTATTCCATTATGGCTCAGGGCCAGATCGACCAGATCCTTTCCTCCAAGCCTGAGGAACGCCGCGCGGTTTTCGAGGAAGCCGCCGGTATCACCAAATTCAAGCGCGAGAAAAAGGACGCGCTCCGCAAGCTCGAATATACCGAGGCGAACCTACTCCGCGTTTCAGACGTGCTCGCGGAGCAGGAGCGCCGTATGAACTCCCTGAAACGCCAGGTCGCGAAAGCCCGCCGATTCCAAGCCCTTTCCTCCGACCACCGCGTCCTCGATACCCACCTCGCCCACAAGCGTTTCGTGGAAATCACCGGCGAGCGCGCCGAACTCACGAACTCGATCCGCTCGCTTGATGCCCAGGACTCCCACCTCGAACGCCAGCTTCCGGAAAAGGAAGAGGGCGTTTCCGAAGCCCGCTCCGCCGCCCGCCTGTTCGAGTCCGAACTCGCCGAGCTTCGCCAGCAGCTCAACACCCACCAGAACTCCCTCGCCGCCGCAAAGGCACGCATCGCATTCAATAACGAGCGCAAGGCCGAACTCGAAGGCCGCATTTCCCAGAACCATTCCGATATCCAGTCGACCCGCGAAAAACTCGCTCAGCAGGAGTTCGATTTCACCGCCGCGAATGAAGCCCTCGACCAGCTCACCCGCCGCATCGCCACCCAGGAGCTGGAACTTCAGAAACAGGAAGAGCAAACAGTCACCGCCCGCGAGAACCGCGCCAATCTCGAATCCTCCCTCCGCTCCTCCCGCGCCGAGGCGAACAAGACCCAGACTCTCATCGCCTCGATGCAGGCGAAAATCGAGTCGGCGCTCGCCCAGCTTGAAGGCAACCGGGACCGCGCCCGCCAACTCGCCGAGGAAGAGCAACGTCTGAACCTCGGAGTCGAGGAACACATCGCCCAGCAGACTCAGATCGTAGCGCTTGTTTCCGAAACCGGAGAGAAACTCACCGAGCTAGAAGAAGCTTTCCAAACCGCCGAGCGCAGCTACCAGCATACCCGCGGCGATCTCGATTCATCCCGCAAAGCCGCGACCGAGTCCAACAAAGTCCTCGCCCAACGCTCTGCCCGCCTCGATGCTGTGAAGCAACTCGTCGCATCCGGCGAGGGCTTTGCCAAAGGCACGCAGAACCTCCTGAAAGGCCTCGATTCCCCGGATGAATTCAAACCTTCCATCGAAGGCGTGCTCGCCAGTTTCATCCAAGCGGACGACTCAGCCGCCCGCGCCATCGAGGCAGCCCTCGGCGCGAAGCTCCAGACCGTTCTTGTTTCGGATTCCGCCATCGCGGAAACGTTCATCCAGCGTCTCACCGAGAAAAAACTAGGCCAGGCGGCCATCCTTCCGAAAAATCTCATCCCGAAATCCTCCTGCACGCAGATCGAGACACTCCCTTCCGGAGCCACCGCATGGGCGCTCGACCGCGTGAAGTCCGAACCGCAGGTCGCCGCCATCGTTGAGCAGCTTCTGGAGAAAACTCTAATCGTCCCGGATCTCTCAACCGCTCTCAAGCTCCGCGTCGGATATTCCAATCTCACTTTCGTAACCATCGCCGGTGAAATGCTATCCCCGGAAGGAACCATCCAGGGCGGAGCCGCTTCCGGCGCCTCCACCTCCCTTCTGGAAAGGCAAAACGAAGTCCGCTCACTCGAAAAGGAAGTCGCCGATCTCCAGAAGGCCGACGAAGAAGCCCGCGACCGCGTCGCCAATCTCGAAAGCCAGCTCGAGTCCCAACGCGAAGCCGTCGAAGTCTCCCGCGAGCGACTTCAACGCCACAAGGTCGAGCTCTCCACCCTTCAAGGCCAGCTCTCCCTCGCCTCCCGCGAAGTGGAAAATTTCAACACCCGAATCGAGAACGTCCGATGGGAGCGCTCCGAGCTGGAGAAACGCGAGACCGCCGCCTCCGATTCCCGTCAGTCCCTAGAGTCCGACGTCGCGTCTTCACGCGAGCGTTTAGAAGCTATCGAGGACCAGACCCGCGCCCTTCAATCCCAGTCCGATGCCGCCATCGCCGCCGAGCAGGAATTTTCCGCCGCACTGAACGAACTCCGCACCAACCTCGCCGTCGAGAAACGCGCCAGGCAATCCGCCGAGGAACAGCAGCGCCCCATGGAAGCCCGCCTCTCCGAGCTTCGCGAAGTCGCCATCCGCCGCGAGACGGAGATCGAAAGCTTCACCCAACGTATCCAAGGTGCCGCTGATGAAAACGCCTCTCTCGCCGCCCAAGTCGAGGACCACACGATCGAGGCAGAGGATCTCCAGCAGGTTCTCTCGGAAAAAGCAGCCGGCCGCAACGAACTCATCAAAGCCATCGAGGAAGCCGAAGTCGTCCTTTCGAAAATCCGCAAGGAACTCGCCGCCGTGAACGAGCAGAAAGGCCGCGAGGAAATCGCCGCCACCAAGCTCGACCTGCGTTTGGAAAACCTCCTCTCCGTCACCGAAGACCGCCACCAGATCACCTTGGCGACCTTCGAGCCGGACGCGCACCTGCTACTTTCCACTCTCAATTCCCGGAAAGCACGCAACGCCTCCGGAGGCGACGACACCGATCCGGAAACCGAGGACGCATCCGCCGTTTCCAACGAATCCGAAGTCGAGATCCAGGACACGCCCGGAGAGCCCAACTGGTCTTTCGTCGAAACCCTCGTCCACGACCTCAAACGCAAGATCGAATCCATGGGTCCGGTCAACACCGACGCCATCGAGGAATACGACGAGCTTGAGGAGCGCCACAATTTCCTCCGCAACCAGCACGACGACCTCGTCGCCTCCAAAACCGAGCTCCTCGCCGTCATCGAGCGCATCAACGAGGAAACCCAGCGCCGCTTTTCCGAAACCTTCGCCCAGGTCCGCATAAACTTCCGCGACATGTTCAAGGAACTCTTCGGCGAAAAAGGCCAGGCGGATCTCACCCTCATCGACGAGAGCGACCCGCTGGAATCCGGCATCGAAGTCATCGCGAAACCTCCCGGAAAAAAGCTCCAGTCCATCACCCTTCTCTCCGGTGGAGAGCGCTCCATGACCGCCGTCGCCCTCCTGTTCTCGATCTACATGATCAAGCCCAGCCCCTTCTGCGTCCTCGACGAGCTAGACGCCCCCCTCG
>Ga0105047_10006963_pt1 | contig 19106 bp, 17 predicted proteins | sample MAT04_FD_78384 | JGI IMG/M metagenome (GOLD analysis project Ga0105047, IMG submission 78384) | Freshwater microbial communities from Lake Fryxell liftoff mats and glacier meltwater in Antarctica - MAT-04 (megahit assembly) | ecosystem: Environmental > Aquatic > Freshwater > Ice > Liftoff... | reverse complement strand
GACAGATCGCCGGCGAACCGCAGGTCCGTGCCGTCGAGCAGGACATAGAGGGCCGATGCGAAGGCGCCGGCGTCGTCCGTGCCGCGGCGGCCGCGCAGCAGCCGCGACAGGGTGATGGTGCCGTTGATGTTCGCGGTGGCCGTGGCGTGCTGGATCACCTCCACCACGCCGGGACCTAACAAACGCTTGTCCCGGGATGGCGTGTCCGTCCGCCGCGGGGGCCCGAGGCGAAGCCGGGACGGGCGGTGAGGTGCGCCGATCACGCCGTCAGAGCGCGAGCCAGGTCCAGCCTCCGCCCGGTGTCGCCGCAGTGCCCAGGCGGCCGCTTGCCGCCAAACGGGCTGACGCCACGCGCGCCGACCGGACTATGGAGCGCCGATCGAGCCCTTGCGCCTCGCCCGCATGCCAGCGCACGACGCCAGCCACCAGGACAGTCTCGACATCGGCGGCCGTCGCGTTCCATACGACCGCGTCAACGCTGCGGGGCGCAGGCGCAAGGTTCGGGCGCGTCGCATCGAGCACGAGCAGGTCAGCCGGCCCCCCCGGCGCTATCCTTCCGAGATCGGGCCTACCCAGGATCGCCGCAGGCCCGGTCGTCGCCCAGGCGAACGCTTCCCGCGCAGTGGGCTTCGACGACGGATCAATCAGCCGCGCCAGCACGACCGCCTGGCGCATCGCCTCGAACATGTCGCCGTTTAGCGTGTCAATCCCAAGCCCGATGCGGATGCCTCGGCGATGCAGCGCGAAGGCTTTTGCGTAAAATCCCGCGCGCGCATTGCCGATCGGGTTGTGGGCGATCGCCGCACCAGCCGCGGCCAGGCGCGAAACCTCCCCCGGCGTGAGATGCGTACCATGCGCGCCGACGAGTTGCGGGCCGAGCAGGCCTGCGCGTTCCAACACGTCCACCGGCCCTGTATCATCGCGAGCCCGGAGCTGCGCGAGCTCCGTCTCCGCCTGCGCGAGGTGGATGTGAACACCGAGCCCGGTGCGCTGGGCGAGACGCGCCACCTGGCGCAGCAGATTCGGGCTGCATGTGTCCGGAGCATGAGGCGCGAGGATGGGCGACAGCAACGGATCGCTTGAGCCTAGTTCCTCGACCAGCGCCTCATTCTCCTCCAGAGTGGCGCGCCCCAGCGCCAATTGGTGGACATAGTGGCCGGCCAACCGCGCCGTCGGGTCCGCATCGTGAATACGCCCGCCTATCCAGGCGCGGAGCCCCGCCTCACGTAGCACGCCGACCAGTATCTGCGGCCTTCGATAGTGATCAACGACGCTCGTGCAGCCCGCGGCAAGAACCTCGAGCGCGCCGAGTCTCGCGAAGGTGGCGAGCTCCTCATCCTCCAGCAAGAACCCATTCAGCTTGCCGGCCGGCGGATACCCAGCCTCGAGCCCGCGGACGGCCATGAGTGGGGTGTGACTGTGCAGGTTGATGAGCCCTGGCAGGACAATGCGGCCCGGCCCGCCAAGGCGTGCGGCGTAAATGGGGCGCTGCGCAGCTGGCACGACATCGACAACCCGCCCGCCCTGCACCAGGACCACGGCATCGGTGCGCACCTCGTCGGGGCCCAGCACGACCAGGTCACCTGCGATGCCGATCGTGTCCATGATCCGTGTCCCCACTTCCCGGTCCGGCTGCCTCAGTCGGCACGATCCTGCCGCATTGACAGCGCCTGCGCCGTGACGCCGATCGCGATAGAAGCTAGCAGCATCAGGGTGCCGGCCGCGTTCACTGTCGGGTCGAAGCCGGTCATCAGGCTCACCCAGATCTTGACCGGCAGCGTCAGATCAAAGGTCGTCAGGAAGTAAGCGATGATGAACTCGTCAAAGGTGAAGGTGAAGGTCAGCAGGAAGGTCGCAACGATCGCGGTGCGGCATTGCGGCAGAATGACTAGCCAGATCGACTGCAGCCGAGTCGCGCCGAGGTCGAGCGCCGCGCCTTCCTGGCTCGCCGGGATGCGCGCGATGCGATTGCGCAGGAGAAGTACCGCAAGCGGCAGCACATAGACGACATGGCCGACCAGCACGAACCAGAGCGAAGGCTGCAGGCCAAGGGCGAACATCATCACACGGATCGAGACACCGAGCAGGATCAGCGGCACAGCGAGTGGCGCCAGGACCAGCAGCGTGAAGGCGTCCTTTCCGCGAAACCGCGCGACCGCCAGCGAATACCCGCAGAGGAATCCAAGTACGGTAGCAATAATGCTGGCAGCAAGGCCGACCATCAAGCTGTTAATCAGCGCCGATACCCAGGCCGGGTCGGCGAGCAGCTGTTCGTACCAGCGCCATGAGAATGCGCTGAACGGGAAGGTCGCGAAGCGCGCGCGGTTCACGCTAAATAATACCATCACCGCCAACGGCAGATAAAGCAGCAGGCCGAAAGCGAGCGCCAACAGCGCAAGCGACAAGCGCGGCAGCAGCCGGCGCCGGCCGGGCGCGTTCCTCATGCGGACCGCACCGCCGGTAGCAGGCGCATCGCCGGCAACGCGAACACCACGATGGTCCCAAGCAGCACCACGGCGTAGACGGCGGCCAGCGGCAGGTTCAGCGTCGCGCGCACCGAGTTCTCCATGAGCTGCGCCACCACAGGCTTGAAGGATGAGCCGAGCAGCTGCGGCACGGCATAGTCGCCGACGCAGACGATGAAGCCCAGCAGGGCGCCGACCAGCCAGCCCGGCACCGAGAGGGGCAGCACGACATAGCGAAAGGCCTGCCATCGGGTCGCACCCAGATCCTCCGCCGCCTCGACCAGCGATCGCTCGATGGTCTCCAGTACGCTGAAAAGCGTGAGCGTCAGCAGCGCCGCGGCGAACAGCGACAGCGCCATGATGGCGGCCGGAGTGCTGTGCATAAAGTCCGCGCCCTGCCCAAGCCCAAACGCCCGCACGATCCAGCCAAGCATGCCCTGGTCGGAGAGAATGAGCTGCCAGGAGAAGGCACGCACCGTGAAACTGGTCCAGAAAGGCGCGATCAGCAGGAACAGCAGTAGCCTGCGCCAACGGGGTGCGACTACAAAAGCGAGAAAGTAGGCGATCGGATAGGCGATCAACGTGCCGATTACGACCGGCAGGACGCCGACCGCAAGGCTGCGCAGCCAAGCGCGGAAGAAGATCGGGTCGGCGAATACGTCACGATAATGGGCGAGCGTGAATTCGAGCGGGCGGCCGGAGGCGAATTCCGTATCCGCGACAAAGCTAAAACCGAGCGTCAGACCGAAGGGCACGACAAACACGACAATCAGCAAAAGGCCGGCCGGGAGGATGCCAAGCCAGGGATTGCTGACCGGGGATCGGCGTCGGCGGACAGCGCCGCGCACAGGTCCCGCCGCGCCTTCCGTGCTGCCATTCAGGCCGACTTGAACTGTTCCCACATCCGCATCCAGTCGTTCTTGTTCTCTGGCTCGACGCGCGGCGATAGGTTCGCGAGGAACTGCTCGTTGAAGCGGTCGAGATCGGTGAGATTCAGTAGTTCACGTTGTTCGCGCGTCAGCAGCGCCGCGGCGCGACGGTTTGGCACCATGCTGAAATACGCATTGGCAACGGCGAGGCGCGCCTGGAATTGCGGGCCGGTGATGTACTGCATGAAGCGGCGCGCATTCTCATAGCGCGTGGTGTTGTGCACGATGCAGGGCGCCTGGTCCCAGGTGATGCCGCCCTCACGCGGGACGAGCGCCTTGTAGGGCAGGCCGTCCCGCGCCAGGCCCGCCTGGATAAACTCGCCACCGATCGACAGGTCAAAGGACTGCGCCGCCATCGCCTGGATCACCTGGGCAAGCGGCGCAACCAGCCCGGTCGAGGGTCGCATCCGGGTAAGGGTCCGCGAGAGGTCCGCCATGCGTTCCGGCGGCAGGTCGTAGGGCGTGGTGCGGTTACCACGATACTTCGACAGCACTCCCATGTTGGGCAGGTACCAATCGAACATCGCAAGGCGCCGGCGTGCGCGTTCATCGAACAGAATATCGTAGGACTGCACATCGGCGGCGCTGAAGCGGCGCTCGTTGTAGATGATGCCGTAATAGCCAAAGCGATTGATGATGCCGTATAGTTTGCCATTGACTGTAGTCAGCGGCCAGTTGCGGATCAGGTCGAAGTAATCTTCGAGCGGGTAGTCGCCCGGGTTCAGCTCCCGTGCTAGGCCCTCGCGCGCCAGCGAGGGGATGAAGGCGCTGGTCGGGGTCACCACGTCCCACTCGCCCGGCCGCGCCGCGCGTATGATCGCGATTATCTCCTCGTTCGAGCCGGAGTGGATGCGAAGGTTCACGCGGATCCCGGTTGCTTGCTCGAACGGCTGGAGCATGCCCGGCTCCTGATAGCCAGTGAAGGCGAGAACGTTGATCTGGTTCTGCTGGGACGATGCTTGGCTCGGCACGATCGTTGGCAGCGCCAGGGCGGTGGTGGTGGCGGCGCCGAGAACTGTGCGGCGTGACAGCCCGCGGGGCGGGTTAGCGTCTTTGGCGGACACGGGAGACTCCTGGGTTCCTGGGGCGATTAGACCAAACACCTTCGCTTTAATGACGCGGAATTGTCAACAATTCACAAAAAACTTCTTGGCGTGAATCTTTGCATCGCGCGTCGCCCCTGCTCGCTCAGCTAGCAACCAGGCCACCATTTGCCGATTCCATGAGCGCTAACTGGATGGCCGCAAGCCCAACGCCGAGATCCTCAACCGTGATGTCGAGCGGTGGAATCAGCATCACCGCATTGCCGTACCAACCCCCGCGATATACGAGCACCTTGCGCAGCAGCGCCGCGGACACCGCTGCGGCCGCCCGCGCCGCATCGGGCGCGCCAGCGGCGTCCACGCATTCCACCGCCGCCAGCGCTCCGGCGACGCGCGTAGGGCCTACGCCGGGAAGACCGCGCAGATCCCCGGCCCATGCCGCCATCGCGGGCTCTAGCGTGCCGCGCACATGCGTGAGTAAGTTGCGCCGCACGATCTCGTCCAGGGTTGCCACCGCGGCCGCGCAGGCGACGGGGTTGCCTTGGAAGGTGCTGGTATGCAGACCCGCGGGCCAGCGCTGCAGCAGCTCCGGCCGGCCAATCACACCAGACAGCGGCAGCGAGGCCGACAGCGCCTTGCCGACGACGATCAGGTCCGGCGTGATGCCGGCCTGCTCGAAGGCGAACCAGTTGCCGGTGCGGCCGAAGCCGGTCCAGACCTCATCCGCCACGAGCACGATGCCGTGCCGGTTGCACAGCTCGCGCAAGCCCAGCAGGAAGGCCGGCGCGGGCGTTACGACACCGGAGACGCCTTGCACGGCCTCCACGATCACCGCCGCCGGCAGGTCGAGCCCCGAGACCGGGCATTCGAGCGCGTGGCGCAGAACCGCGACGCAATCCTCGGCGATGCTCTCGGCCGTGCTGCCCGGCAACGGCGGGCGTTCTGCGTAAGGATAGGGCATGAAGGCAACGGGCCGCGCCGGCGGCAGGAAGGGCGCACGCAATCGCCGGCTCGCGGTGACCGAAAGTGCGCCAAGCGTGCGTCCGTGGTAGCCGCCCTGGAAGGCGACAAAGCCGTGCCGGCCGGTCGCGAATTCTGAGGCTTTCAGCGCCGCCTCCACCGCCTCCGACCCGCTGTTGAGCAAGTGTACGGCCGAAAGTCCCGGCGGTGCCAGGGCGGCCAAGCGCTCATACAGCGCCGCGCGGTGGCGAGAGCCGAGCCGCGTGCCGGTATGCAAGATGCCCTCTGCCACGGCGCTTGCTATAGCCGCGGCTTGCGCCGCGTTGCCATGGCCAAGTGCGGTGGTGGCCGAGCCGCTGGTCAGGTCGAGCCAGCGTCTACCATCCTGCGCGACCAGCCATGGACCCTCCCCCCGCACGGCGTCCACCACCGGGGCCCCCTCGGCGAAGGTGTTGCCGGCAGTCGATTCGTGGCGCCGCGTAGTAGCGAGCCAGTCGCTCATGCCGGGTGCAACGCGATGGCGGCCTCCGCGGCAAAGCCGAGCGGCAGTTCGACGGCCGTGAGCGGGGCGTGGCGGCCGTGTAATTCGGCGGTAAGCAAAACGCCCTGCGCCTCCAGCGTACAGCGTTGAACCGCGCCGACGAACACAGTGCCAGTTAGCCGCGCAAGCAAGCGGTTCGGCTGCGCTGCCGCCGCCTCGCCCAGCAGGATATGCTCGGGCCGAAGTGCCAGTTGCAGCCGTGCACCGCGCTCCGCCGGCACGCCGTTCGGATTACTGGCATGGATCCGGCCAAGAACCGGATGTACGAGGCACAGAGCGCCCGGCATCGCATCCTCCACAACCGCCTCGATCAGGTTGCAGCCGCCGACGAAGCCGGCGACGAAGGCGTTTCGCGGATTGAGGTAAAGCGTGCGCGGATCGGCAACCTGCGCGACGTGCCCAGCCTGCATCACCACGACCAAATCGCTGAGACTCATCGCTTCTTCCTGGTCGTGGGTGACGTGGACGAATGTAGTGCCGACGCGCTGCTGCACAGCGCGGAGTTCCGTCTGGAGGCGGCGGCGCAGATTTGCGTCCAGCGCCCCGAGCGGCTCGTCCAGCAATAGGACCGATGGCTGGATCACCAGCGAACGCGCCAACGCTACGCGCTGGCGCTGCCCGCCAGAGAGCTGCGCCGGATAGCGGTCACCGCGGCCGGCTAGGTCCACGAAGTCGAGCATCGCATCCGCGCGGCGCCGCGCTTCCACCTGTGGCACACGGCGCATGCGCAGGCCGAACGCGATGTTCTCCCGCACCGTCATGTGCGGGAACAGCGCATAGTCCTGGAACATAATGCTGGTGTCGCGCTCCCGCGCCGGCAATTCGGTCACGTCGATACCGCCGATCAGTACGCGCCCTTCGCTTGCTGCCTCGAGCCCGGCGATGATACGCAGAAGCGTGGTCTTGCCGCATCCCGACGGGCCGAGCAGCGTGACGTAACGCGCCGCAGGCAGGTCGAGCGACACCGCATCCAGCGCGACTAGCGCGCCGAAGCGGCGACTGACCCGGTCGAGTGTCACGGATGCTCCCGTCATCATGGTCTCCTCAGCGCGGCAGGGGAGTGCGATGGGCGAAGGGGTGCGCGGCTTCGAAGGCCGCGCCGAGGGCGAGCAGTAGCTCATCCTCGCACTCCGCCGCAACGATCTGGAATCCGACGGGCAGACCTGCAGCATCGAGGCCGCACGGTAGCGCGAGACCTGGCAGCCCGGCTGCGTTGACGAAGCCCGTGTAGACCGCGTGGTCGCGCGGCGCAGCGGCACGGCCTTCGATAATCGCCGGATAGGGCGCATCGGCCGGCCAGGGCTGTGCGGCGGCGGCAGGTGTCATGATGACGTCCACCTCGCGGAACAGCGCTCGCATCCGGGCGCGGAACGCGTGTACGGCTAGAATGTTGCGGAAGTAGTCCGGAGCGGACAGCGAGCGCCCGGCCACCGCACGCTGCGTGGCGGAGGCGCCTACGTGCGCCGCCGCCCCCTCCGGCAGACCATCCAGCACGCTCGCAATACCGGTGTTCACGAACACGGCAAGGATGCGGTGCATCTCGTCCGGTCCGATCGGGGCCTCGCCTTCCTCGACCGCATGGCCCATGGCGGCCAGGTTCTCGGCGGCGCGGTCGGTAGCGGCAAGTACTTCGGAGTCAACCGGGCTGGCCTCGAAACGGCGGACGTAGCGGATGCGAAGCCGAGCGGGCGGCGGGCGCGGCGCGCCGCCCGCCATGGTGCGGTGCAGCAGCGCCACATCTGCGACGCAGCGCGCGATCGGGCCGATTACCTCGAAGTCGAAATTCACCGGCGGAAAGCCAGGTTCGCGCCGCAGCAGGCCGAGGCTTGGCTTCAGTCCGACCAGTCCGGTATGCGCCGCCGGCCGCCGAATAGAGCCGCCGCCATCGGTGCCAAGCGCGACCGGCGCCATGCCCGCAGCCACCGCCGCCACCGACCCGCCGGAGGACCCGCCGGGCGTCAGGCGCGGATCCCACGGGTTGCGGGTGGTGCCGTAACGCGCGCTGATCGTATGGCCTTCGGCCGCAAATTCCGGCGTGTTGGTCTTGCCCAGGATCACCATGCCCGCGGCACGCAGCCGGGCGACCGCTGTCTCGTCCTCGTCCGGCACGAAGCCACTCAGCGCGGCGCTGCCCCAATGGCAGGGCAGGCCGCGGACAAAGATGTTGTCCTTGACCAGCAGCGGCACGCCATCGAGCGGCCCGCGCGATTCGCCGGCAGCATGGCGCGTGTCGGCGGCCGCGGCGGCCGCACGCGCGCCGGCCTCATCAAGGTGGATCACCGCGCCGAGCCGCGGATTGGTGGCCGCGATCCGCATAAGGCAGGATTCAAGCACATCGGTCGCGCGCAACGCGCCGCGCGCCAGATGGTCAGCCAAGTCTGTCGCTGTAAGAGTCCAGGGCGCGTCCTGCGCAGCGGTCATTTGCCCCCTCCTTGATTGTCAACGATCGACAGTCGACATTGAAGCGTGGCACAGGACCCCTGCTGCCGCCCCATCGCCCGACCAACGCCCGAGGACCCAGCCGCGTCATGAAGCGGGACGAACCCGGCCTTCCCCAAACACTGCCTTACCACATTATGGATGGCATCCGCCGGCGCATTGTGACCGGCGCATTCGCGCCCGACGCGCCGATTCGCGAGCAGGAGCTTGAGGCGATCTTCGGCTCCTCCCGTGGCCCGATCCGCGAGGCCCTGTTGCTGCTTGAAAGGCGCGGCCTGGTGGAGCACATGCCCCGACGTGGTTTCCGCGTGCGCAGCCACAACGCCAAGAGCATCCAGGACCTTTATGCGCTGCGAGCCTTGCTGGAGCACGCGCTGGTCTCGAGCTTCGAGGGGCGCAACGTCCAGGCGCTGACCGCGACACTGTCGGCTACGCTGGAGCGAATGCGCCACCACCATGCGGCGCGCGACGTGGATGCCTATTTCGAGGAAAACCTCGCCTACCATCAGGCGCTGATCGACGCCTCTGATAACGAATTCCTGCGCCGCGCGCTCGACACCGTGACAGAGGTGAGTCTGCCGATTCGCTATTTGCTGATGTCGCGCCGTTTTTCCGAAGGAAAGTCGTTGTCCTTCCATGAGTCGCTGACGCGGCTGATCCAGCGGGGCGAGATTACGCGTGCAGCCGAGGAAAGTCAGCGCGACGTGTTGTCGAATATCCCGCGCGTGGTGCGCGCCTATACTGAAGCGATGGTCGAACACGCAGCGGCGCTGCCCGCTTCCCGCAGCAGCACGCCCGACCAAGCAATTCGCCGGCCGCGAGTCGCGTCCTAGACGCATGGCGTGTGGCCGGGCACGGCGAGCAGCCCGACCTCCACCACCGCCCCCTCGCCAATTTCGAGCACGACAACCAAGTTGCGCGCCGGCGGCCTTTCCCCAAAACGCAGGCGGAAGGCGTCGTTGACGGCGGCCTTGGCGGACAGGTCGGTGACATACACGATGGCGAGCAGGACATCGTGCGGCCCCGCGCCGGCCTCCGCCGCAACCGCGAGTGCGTGGTCCAGGGAGAGCAGCGCCTGCGCCGCAACGCCCTCCACGATCCGCCCGGTTTCAGCGTCGCGAGGCATCTGGCCGCCGACACAGATTAGCCCCGTCGACGCAGCCCCTTGCGCGACGGGCGAGCTGGAAGCCGGCACGGAAGCCGCCCGCAGCATTCGCCGCGCCGACGCCTCAAACGGTCCGTCTCGCCGGATATTGACCGGGGCGCGGAACGCCTCGACACCCCATCGACCGCCCTCGCGGCCCAGCCCGGCGGCGCCGAAGCCGCCGGTTGGAGCATCGGCGCCCTGCACCGCGGTCGTGTTGATCCCGATGCTGCCGAAGCGGAGGAGACGGGCCAGCGCCTCCGCCCGCTCGGTCGGGCCGTAGATATATGCGGCAAGTGGCTGCGGCTCCGCCCGCAGGCGCCGCTCCAGCGCCGCCTGATTGCGGAAGGTCTGCAGTGAAAGAACGGGCCCGAAGGCCTCCGCATCATCGAGAATGCTCTGGCCGAGTGGTGCCTCCAGCAGGACTGGCTGGACCAACCAGGGATCCTCTGGACCCGACGGAACATGGTGTGCGCCCAGGTGCAGCCCCTCGCCACGCGAGACGGCCTGCTGAACCAGCGCGGCCAGGCGAGCCACCGCCTCGGCAGTGCGGACTGGGCCGAAAGTCGCGCCGGCGTCGGCTGCTGTGCCGGCTCGGCAGGCAGCCAGGGCCGCCACCAGACGGGCTCGGAAGGGCGCCGCCACCTCATCGGCGACCAATACGCGGCTGACGGCGGAGCAGGCCTGGCCGGCGGCGCGCACCTTCCGAGAAGCGGCGTCTTCCGCCGCACGATCGAGGTCGGCCCCGGGCAGCACGACCATCGGGCAATTGCCGCCGAGTTCCAGGATACAGGGCTTCGGGCCTGCCGCCGCGGCCGCGGCGATGGCGCGACCGGCCGCGGTCGAGCCGGTCAGGCTCACAACAGCCACACGTGGGTCGGCTGCCAGTCGGGCAATGCGGGCTGCCTCCGGCACGGCGAGCAATTGCACAAGCCCGCGCGCCGGCCACGGAAGGCCCTCTACCAGCAGGCGGGCAACGAGCATCCCGAGCGGCGAGGGCTTCAGCAGAATCGGGCATCCCGCGGACAGCGCCGGCCCGATCTTCCGCGTGAGCCCGGCCAGCGGATCGTTGAAGGGCGTTATCAGCAATGCGGCGCCGTAGGGCCGCACCTCCACCCTGCGGCCCGCGGCAGCCATGGAAAGGTCGGGCGCGGGCTCGGCATGCTGGGCGGCGTCGCGGAGGAAGGCCAGCGAATAGGCGACCTCCGCAGCTGCTTCCTGCGGCAGCTTCCCTCCTTCCGCGACGATCAGCGCGGCAAGGTCGTCGGCCTTCGCGACGATGCTGTCGGCAACCGCCCGGATGGCCGCGATGCGCAGCAAAGGTTCGGCCGCGAGGGCGTCCACCGCGCCGAGCGCAGCGTCCAGGGCGCGCTCCAAGACCGCATCACAGTCCGGCGTCCAGACGCCCGGTGATGTCCCGCCATGCGGCGAGCGGACACGAACCGGCTGCGTCACAGAACGGCCTGCATGCGGCTCAGCATGGCCATGAGCTCGGTCATTGGCCTCGCGAAACACAAGCGGATGTGCCGCGGATCGCCCCCGAAGGCGGCGCCATCCAGTGCCAGCAGGCCCGCGCGCTCGAAGCGGTCGAGGAGGGCGAGATCGGGCAGGCGCGGGAACGCATAGAAACCGCCCTGTGTAGGGTGGCAGGCCCACCCCGCCGCGGCGATAAATTCGAGCGTGGCGTCCCGCTGCGGCGCGATATCCGGCGTCCGGAGTTGGCCAGCCGCTTCCAGCGCCAGCAACGCTGCCTGCGCCGCGGACGAGGCCGCGGAGGAAACGGCCTGATGCGCTGCCAGTACCGGCTGCCAGCCTTCCCGCGGGATCAGCGCGGCGCCTAGGCGGTAGCCCTGCACAGCAAAGTTCTTCGAGAAGGAGTTAACCACATAGAGTGACGTCGAGTCCGGCGGCACGGGCCGTGCCCCGTTATCGCGCGCCGCCCCAAAGCGGAAAGCCGAGAAACTCTCATCCAAAATGCAGGCCACACCCAATCCGGCGCAGGCGACCAGCACGCTGTCGAGCGCCGCACCGTCCAGTACGCGGCCCGTTGGGTTAGCGGGGTTCGACAGCAGCAGGGCGCGCATCGGTGCGCCCGGCGCGGCTGCCGCTGCACCAATCGCCTCCGGTGCAGGCAGCCAGCCATCGGCAAGCTGCGTGGGGATCGGCACCGGCTCGGCATAAAGCAGTCCTACGAGTTGCGTGTAGCTTGGCCAGGCGGGCGTGACGATTCCGACGCGGTCGCCGGGCCGCAAAAGGTGCCGCAGTACGGCGTGCAGCGCGGCCTTGGCGCCGGCGGTGACCATCACCCCGTGCTGCGGCAACGACCAGCCGCCGAACAGACGATCGCGCGCTAAGTCACGCAACGCGGGCTCGCCGGCGGGATCGCCGAGCAGGGCAGCGGCGGGGGGTATCGGCACCGGAGCTGCTGGGTTGGGGAAGCTCGGCGTGCTGACGCTGAGCACGTCGGCCCCCGCGCGGCGCATTGCCGCAGCGCGCGCGCCGAGAGCAAGAGTGGGTGAGGCGTGGAGAGCAGCGGAACCGAACATGACTAATAAGCCTAATGCCAAGGGAGTCTTTTGTCAACAATCTACATTGTCTTGTCGGTCGCGCAGGCGCTATGGTCGTCAAATGGCATCGCATTTTTTCGCGCGGACCGGTTCCTCCGCCACCAAAACATTCGCGCTGGCAGCGGAACCGCCCGTCTTCGTCCGCGGCCAGGGCGCGCGCCTGTTCGACGCGGCAGGACGCGGATGGACCGACCTCGCCTCGGGCTCCTCCGCCAACCTCCTGGGTTACGGGCACCCCGCGATCACCGCGGCCATCGGCGCACAAGCCGCTACAGGTCTGGTGCATGTCGGCCCGCATTTTCACGCGGCGCCGCAGCAAGCGTTCATAGAGCGCGTGCTCTCGCTTGCGCCGCCGCATCTCACACGCGTGCATCCCGCGACCAACGGGACGGAGGCGACTGAAGTCGCGCTGAAGGCCGCCATCCATGCGACCGGCGGGCGGCGTTTCGTCGCCTTCGAGGGCGGCTATCACGGCCGCAGCCTCGGGGCGCTGCATATCTCCAGCACGGCGGGAACACGCGCATTGATGGCACCGCTGCTGCCCCCCGCGACCTTCCTGCCCTACCCGGGCGAGGCGGACAGCGAGGCTGCCTGCGATGCCGCGATCGCGGCACTTGACGCGCTCAGTGCAGAGGGGCCGCTGGCCGGTATCGTCATTGAGGCGGTGCAGGGTACAGGGGGCGCTGTCGTGCCGCCATCGCGGTTCCTCGCTGCCGTAGGCCGAGCGGCGCGGCGGCTGCGCGTGCCGCTGATTCTGGACGAGGTGTTCACCGCCTTCGGCCGCACCGGCGCCTGGTTCGCCTTCACCGCTGCGGGGCTTGAACCCGATTTGGTCGTACTCGCCAAGGGGCTCGGTGGTGGCGTGCCCTGCGGCCTCGTTCTCGGGCGCGAGGATCTGCTTGGCCGCTGGCCGGCCGGCCTGCAGAGCAGCACCTTCCAGCTCTCGCCACTGGCCGCCGCGGCGGGGCTGGCCGTGCTCGACGTTATCGCAACGGAGGGGTTGCTGGGCCGCGCGCAGGAGATCGGCGCCTGGACGCGCGCCGCCGGCTTCGCCTCGCTTTCCGGCGTCGGCGCACTTCACGCGGTAGCGGTCTGCGATCCTGCGACCGGCGCGCCCGATGCCGCGCGGGCGCGTGCCATTCGCGCGCTGGCGCTCCGGAGCGGCGTGGTCACGTATGAATGCGGGCGGGCCGGACATGCGATCGGCATCCTGCCGCCCCTGGTCATCAGTTACGCAGAGCTTAAGGCGGCGCTAGAGGTACTCGCCACAGCGTTTCAGGCGGCAAACTGAGCAAGAATCGGCGGCTGCCCGCGCAGGTCCGGCGTCGCCGCCTCGAAGGCTGCCGCAGCGGCAACTACCAACGCATCACGACGCCAACCGCCGACGATCTGCATTCCCACCGGCAGACGGCCCGGTGCGAATCCGCAGGGCACCGACATGGCCGGAAGGCCCAGAACGGTTATGGCATAGGTTAGGTGGAACCAGGCCGTATAGTCGGCCAATTGCACACCATCGACCTCGGTCGGGAAGGATTGCTCGACGGGGAAAGGCAGGACGGAGGCGGTGGGGGTCAAGAGGATGTCATAGTGCGCCATGAAGCTGCGCATGCGGTGCCATATCGCGCTGCGCAGACGCCCGGCCTTAGCCATCGCCCCGGCGGTGAGCGCCGCACCGCGCTCGACACTCCAAACGAGGTTTGGATTCATTCGCGCTCTGTGCTCGGCGACACGCTCCGCGTGACTTGCCACCATGGCGAGGCTTCGCGTGGCCATGATCACCTCTGACAGGCCATCGAGGTCGGGTGAGGCCTCCTCTACCACGGCGCCCAACGCCTCGAACCGGCGCGCTGCGACGGCGCAAGCCTCGCGGATTGCCGCAGCCACAGGCACCAAGCCGCCGAGGTCGGGGCTGAATGCAATGCGGAGCCCAGCCATCGACGGCGAGGCCAGCGCGGCGACCAAGTCACCCACGGCGCCAGTGGCGAGCGATTGCGGCGCGCGTGCATCCGGGCCAGCCAGCGCTGCGGTGCCGAGCGCGACATCGGCGACGCTGCGCCCCATCAGCCCGGAGACCCACAGCGTGTCGAAGGCATCATCACCCGGCCAGAACGGGATCACGCCCGGACTGGTGCGGAAACCGACTACGCCATTGAAGGCGGCTGGTGTGCGCAGCGAGCCGCCGAGGTCCGTGCCCTCGGCGAGGGTGCCCATGCCTGTGGCGACGGCGACGGCACCGCCGCCGGTTGATCCACCCGAGGTCAGCGCAGTGTTCCAAGGATTCCGGGTCGCGCCAAACACCGCATTGGTTGTGTTGCCGCCGGCGCCGAATTCTGGCGTGTTGGTCTTGCCGAGCAGGATCGCACCGGCCGCCCGCAGCCGCTCCACGACGATAGCGTCGGCCTCCGGCACTCGGTCTGCGTAAAGTGCCGAGCCGAAGGTGGTGCGAAGGCCCGCCGTATCCGTCAGATCTTTGACTGTGACAGGAATACCGAAAAGCGGGGGCAACGGCCTACCAGCGGAGAGTTGCACGACTTGCTCAGCGGCCAAGTGCCGTGCTTCCATGAAGTTTGGCGTGCAGATTGCATTAAGTGTGCCGTTTAGCGCTTCTATTCGGCGGATGGCAGCTTCCACCACCTCAACCGGCGTTAATATGCCTGCTACGTAATGAGCGCGGAGTTCGGTGACAGTGGCGAGGCTCAGGTCTGTCAGCATACCAGGATCGAACGCCTGATATTGTAATTTGTCAACAATGGTCTTGTGCAGCAATCGCGATTTCCGTAGGCTTTCCCCCGAACTAACGCCGTGATCGATGCAGGAGAGACTGGCATGACGCTTCCCCGCCGCGCCCTTGTTTTCGCCGCCCTCGCCGGGCCCGCGCTGATCACTCGGCCTGGCCACGCCCAGACGCGACTGCGGCTGGCCCACACGCTGCAGACGACGCATTCATGGCACATCGCGGCTGAGGGCTTCGCGCGCGAGGTCGGCGAGCGAACCTCCGGCCGCGTGCAGGTGCAAGTTTTCCCTGGCGGCCAGCTCGGCGCCGCGCGGCAGGTGTTGGAAGGGCTGCAGACCGGGACGGTTGAGCTGACCATCGTCGGCTCCTCCGACCTCAACACCTTCGACCCGCGCTTCGGCATCGTCGAGCTGCCCTATGCGTGGCTGTCACGCGAGCAGGCCTTCGCCGCCCTGGACGGGCCGCTTGGCAACGCGCTCGGCGCACTGATCGAGCCGCGCGGCATGGTAAACCTTGCCTGGTGGGAGAACGGGCTGCGGCACGTGACCAACCGCCGCCGGCCCGTCGTTGTGCCGGCCGACCTCTCCGGCCTCAAGATACGCACACCGCCCGACCGCGTGCGCGTGGATACCTTCCGCGCACTTGGTGCTGAGCCGGCGCCACTGGCCTTTGGGGAATTGTATGGTGCGCTCCAGCAGGGGCTATTCGACGCGCAGGAAAACCCGCTTTCCATCATCTACACCTCCTCTTTCTTTGAGGTGCAGCGCTACCTCTCCTTCACCGGCCATGTATGGGGCGGCGCCAACCTCCTTGCTTCCCGCCGCACCTTCGAGCGCGTCGCGGCGCCGGACCGCGAGGTGGTGCGCGAGATTGCCCACAAATGGGGCAATGAACAGCGGCGGCTGATCGGCGACAGCGATGCGGATTTCGCCGGGCGCCTCCGCGCTCGTGGCATGCAGTTTAATGAAGTGGACAAGCCGGCCTTCCAGCGCGCCGTTCAGCCGGTCTGGGCGCAGTACGAAGGGCCGATCGGCGCGGAGATTATGGGGCTCTACCGCCGCGCTATCGCCTGATCGCATGCGCTCGCTTGACCGTGCCGCGGCGCTCCTCTCGGCCGCAGCGCTCGCCATCGCCGCGGTGCTGACCGCGGCGATGGCAGTTGCTATTATTTACACAGTGGGCGCGCGCTTTGCCTTCAACCGCACCCCGCCCTGGACCGAGGAGTTGCCGCGGATCCTGATGATCTGGTCGGTCTTCATTGGCATGATCTGGACCACTAGCCGGAACGCTAACCTGCGCGCCGGGTTGCTTGCGCTCTGGGCGCGCGGGAGAGTCGAGGCGTCGATGCGCTGCCTGGCCGAGGCTCTGGTGCTTGTCTTCTGCGTTTTGCTTGCCGTCACCGCGGCGGAGATGGTGGACATCGTGTGGTACTCAACAACCCCCGCCTTAGAGATGACGGCCGCCATTTTCTACCTGCCCCTTGCGGTTGGCGGGGCGATGACCTCGCTGGTCCAGGTTCCTCGCGTGCTGGGTGCATTGGCTGAAGCCTGCCGGCGATGACAACCGGCGTTCTTGTCCTGCTGGTGCTGTTTGCGGCGGCACTGGCGATCGACCTGCCCGTCGCCTTTGCCCTTGCCTTGGCTTCTGTGGGCTACCTAGTCCTCTTCGATGCCGCACCAGTGATCGTCGTGGCGCAGCGGATGCTGGGCGGGCTCGACAGCTTTCCGTTGCTGGCCATCCCGCTGTTCCTGCTCGCAGGGAATCTCATGACCGGGGCAGGACTTACGCGACGCATCGTCAACCTTTGCGTGGCACTGGTCGGAAATGTACGAGGTGGCTTGGCGGCCGCAGCTGTGTTGGGTTGCGCACTGTTCAGTGCGCTGTCTGGGTCTTCCATCGCCGATGTCGTGGCGATCGGCTCGATCTTGGTGCCGGCAATGACGCGTCAAGGCTATCCGCGCAGCTTTTCAGCCGCCCTCCTCGGCTCTGCTGGGACGCTCGGCCAGGTAATCCCGCCCTCCATCGTGATGGTGGTCTATGGCACATTGACCAACACCTCGATCGGTCAGCTTTTCCTGGCGGGGTTTGTGCCGGGCCTCGTGCTTGCCGGTGCGCTTGTCATCACCGCCGTGTTTCTCGCACGCCGGCATGGCTGGGGCTCCGCGGGCGATCCTGCCAGCGCGACCCGGCTCGGCGAGGCGTTCCGGCAGTCGCTGCTGGCTCTCGTGGTGCCAGTGCTAATCGTGGGCGGCATCCGTGCGGGCCTCGCCACACCGACAGAGGCGGCTGGACTCGCCGTTTTCTACGCTCTGTTCATTGGCGTTTTCGTCGAGCGAAGCCTTACGCCTGCGGCCATCTGGGCAGCACTACGCGACGCAACCGAGGGCACAGTCGCCATCCTGTTGGTGATCGCGACAGCCAGCCTGTTCGGCTGGATTCTGGCAGCGGAACGTATGCCACAAGCGATCACCGCCGCGATCATCGCGCTGACGGAAGACCGCAACGTTGTGCTTCTGTTGCTGACTGTCGTTCTCCTCGTGCTGGGCACTTTCATGGAGGCGCTGGCGACCGTCATTATTCTGGCACCGGTGCTAATGCCGTTGCTATTGCACTACGGCATCGACCCGGTTCATTTTGGATTGCTCATGATAGTAAATATATCGATCGGCGGTGCGACGCCGCCGCTCGGCGTAAACCTCATGGCTGCCTGCCGCATTGCGGGCGTTCTACAAGCTGAAACCTACCGATGGCTGCTGCCCATGCTGGGCGCGCTGATTGCGGCATTGTTAGTAATGACCTACTGGGAGGATCTCGTGATGTTCTTGCCGCGTTGGACAGGCTGACCCGATGCCGAAGACAATCATCCAATCCGACCGCGCCTGGCGGTCCCGGCTTCCCTTCGCACAGGCGACGCTCGCGGGCGGCATATTCCAATGCTGCAGTGTCGGCTACGATCGGAGGGGAATGCTTGTCGGGCCCGGCGACATCCGCGCCCAGACACGCCAGACATTAGAAAACGTCGCGATTCTGCTGGCCGAGGCCGGTGGGGAACTGCGCGACGTGACGAAGTGCACCGTCTACCTCACGGACCGCGCGAACTACGACGGCATGAACGAGGTCTTCTTCTCGATCTTCGCCGAGCAGGCGCCGCTGCGCGCGACGATCCTTTGCCAGCTGGCCTTTCCCGAACTGCTGGTTGAGGTGGATGCGACTGCATGGCTGGGACCGGGGAGCGCCGGATTCGCCTGAAGCAGTATATCGCCATGTGGAGCTGTAGATTGGGATTCCGTGTCTGGCCTCGGTTCTCGGGATAGAGATCTGGCGATCTTCCTCTTGGCTGGCGTTCAACTTCATAAGCGCCGCCAGCAGCGTTCATGGCAGATCTCAACGCTGAAGGCTGCGTTATTTTTCTACACGCGGCACCTGCTCAAGTCTCCTGCGACACGCTGGTTGGATCGGCGTCAATGCTGCACAGTGCCTGGATAATGTTTCGGCGAGTTTCCGCACGGCCATTGCGAAGCGCGCGGATCTCGCATGGCAGGTCTGCCGCTGCGCTGATGCTCTAAATATGGTGCTCGTCCGCGTGATAAGGGGCGGTGGGCTGGTGGACGATTTTCGCCACGTCGGAGCGCAGTCAAGTTGAATGATCGATATACAATGTAGGTTTTTGGTGGGCGCCGGGATGCTCGATGCGCATCATCCGGCGACTATCGAAGGACAGTGCAAATGCCGAAGCCGAGCGGGCCAAAAAACATCGAGAAGATGGTTAATGAAGCTGCGAGAGCGATGGCTCTGGCACGCAACGGCGTTGGCGCGCCACGCGTCGTCAAGCTGTACATGGATGATGCGCGCGATGTGCTGCTGGGCGTGGTACATGAGCCCTAGCGCCAGGGATGGACGGCGGAGGATCTGGTCCTGGCGCTCGATCCCCCGAAGCCGAAACGGAAGCCCTGGGAGCAACATCAGAGCCCGCCGCCTTTCAGCAGTGAGCCCTGACGCCTCTGGCCAGCTTCACCCCGCCAGGGCGTAGATAGTGAAGGAGCCCTTCGCGCCGGTCTTGTTGGGGCCGACCATGCGCTCGCGGGACTTCACCTCGACCGCGTGGCCCTTCTTCTTCAGGCCCGCGAAGAAGCCGCGGACCGTGTGCTGTGCCCACCCCGTGGCCTCGGCGATCTGCGCGACGGTGGCACCTTCAGGGCGGCGCAGCATCGCCAGGACCTGCTCCTGCTTCGTGCCCTCGCGCGGCTTGCGCGGTGTGCCGGGCTCGCGCGGGATGCGGGCGGG
>Ga0105047_10006962_pt1 | contig 19107 bp, 17 predicted proteins | sample MAT04_FD_78384 | JGI IMG/M metagenome (GOLD analysis project Ga0105047, IMG submission 78384) | Freshwater microbial communities from Lake Fryxell liftoff mats and glacier meltwater in Antarctica - MAT-04 (megahit assembly) | ecosystem: Environmental > Aquatic > Freshwater > Ice > Liftoff... | reverse complement strand
GTGGGCTGGGCCGTGGGCTGGGCGGTCGGCTGCTCGGTGGGCGCCTCCGTCGGCACCGCGGTCGGCTGGGCCGTGGGCGCCTCCGTCGGCGCGGCGGTCGGCTGGGCCGTGGGCTGCTCGGTCGGCGCAGGCCCGGCCGGACAGACATCTCGGGTGATCGTGTTCGTGTCCAGCGTCACGGCGCCGTTGCGCGCCAGCAGCCGGCCGCGGACGGTGGCACCGGTGTTCACCGTGATCGAGGCCAGCGCCAGGATGTTGCCCCGGAACAGGGTGTCCGTGCCGATCGTCGCGGAGCTGCCGACCTTCCAGTAGACGCGGCAGGCGTCGGCGCCATTGACCAGGCGCACGAGGCTACCCGAGGCCGTGATGAGCGTGGAGTCGGTATGCAGGATGAAGACCGCGTCGGCGTCACCCTCCGCGTCGAGGGTCACCGTGCCGGTGATCTGGAACGTGCCGGAGGCGGAGTCGTAGACGCCCGTCGTCAGGACCTGGTCACCCAGCTGGGTGGCGATCCTCTGGACCGGTGTGCGCCCCGCGGCCCGGTTGTAGGCGGTCGTGAGATCGTCCTGCGCCTGGGCGGCCGCGGCGTTCCCGCGATCGATGGAGCCGTTCACGTCTCCGGGCGGGAATCCGGTCACAGCAGCACCCGGGCTCACGCCGATGTCGCCCGTGACCGCCGAACCGCCGGTGTTGGTGACCGTCGAGCCAGCCAGCACGGCATAGCCGCCCGCACTGCCAAGTCCCACAGGATCCGGCCCGGCAGCGACGGCCATCAGGCCGGGGAAGACGACCGCGGTCATGACGCAGAGCGTCGCCAGTCCCGCGAAAGGGCGGATCTTCCGCATCAGCGTACTTTCTGAGCACGCGGTTCGCGGGCCGTTTGCAGTCCGGCGTGGAGTGTGCCGGGCTCGTCGAGCGGTGGGACGTGTCCATCACCAACCTAGGTGTCGGCGCTCGACCGCGCTGCCACCCAGAGGTCCGGGACCTGCGGCGCCCCCAAGCGGCCGTGCGCAGGCGTCTGTCGGCCGTGAGCCACACCCGCGGCCGATCCCGAGGGTGGTGCGCGGCATCGTGTTCGGTACTGCCCTGTGCGCGATGGCCTACGTCGGCGTGCTCCCTGCGGTCGGCTCATGCCGCCGCCGACGCGCGACGTGCGACAGCGTCCGATCGCGATGCTTGTCGCCCACTGCATCGCCGGAGCCGTTGCGATGGACGGCGTCCACATCGAACACGATGTCGAAGGTCCGGAACTCCTCGGGTTCGCGGCGACAGGTCCTCTGCGATGGCGGGAACGCCGGCCGACGCTACGCCCGAGACGATCAAAGCAGTCGCGGCGATCCAACGGCCACCACGCACCGTGCGCTTCCGGTCAGTCACGGATCGCCTGGATGGCCTCACGCAGCGTCTCCGGGTCGTCCAGGTAGGCGGGCACCTCATCCCAGTCGGTCCCGGCGCCGTAACCCATCAGCTTGACGCTGTCATCGGGCCAGACGCGCCGCGCGACCGCGAACCTGTCGCTGTGCTCGAGTCGCTTCACGGTCAGGCCATCGTTGGGGACGCCGCTGCTCACGAGGTACCGGCCGCCCATCCGGAAGCTCGTCTCCACGCAGTCGACGAGCATGATCTTGATGGGATCACTGAAGCGCGGACTCCAGCCGAGCCAGCGCAGCACATCGAAGCGGTAGACCCGGTGTCCGAGGTGGTTGACCGAGGTGCCGGTGACCCGGCCGACCAAGGCCGAGCCCATGGCCGAATCCCCTCTCGGCCAGATGTGTCCACCGCCGCCGCAGGACTCGATCGCCGGTTGGGCGGACGCCGACGCGCCACCACCCAGCATCGCCACCGCCAGGACCGGGATCATCAGGACCGACCGCACCCGGGACATGAGCACCTCCTGGCATCTGGGCAGGGCCCGAGCCGCGAATGGCGCTGTCTCGGCGCGATGTCGCTAGGGTTGACGGGCCCACCTGGTGTCGTGTTCGGCCTGGTGACGACCGTAGCGATCGTCGCGGCCATCGACGCCCATACGCGCGCCTCGTTCGCGGGGGTTCGCGATGACCGGGGCCTTGGTGTTGCGCCACCTACGAACCGATGGGCGACGCACGGTGGCTGTGGTCCGAGCCCGCTTGGGACTGAGACCGTTGCTTGGCGCATCCCGTTCCACTCGGTGATCAGCTTGGCTGGCGCAGCCTCCGCACCATTCCGGACGCAGCCAGGGCGGCGATGATGACGACCAGGGTGGACATCCCGGAACCTGGCGCCGTGTCATCGTCGAGATCGGGACCGACCGCAGCATCGGTCTCCGGTAGCGTCCCGGGTCCGACGAGCGCCACGATGTCGCCGGTCGATCGGCTGCCGCGCGTCGCGCTCGGATAGTCATCGTGGGACCCCCGAAGGACCGCATCGTAGAACCGCCAGCCGTCCCCGACCTGGCGCCAGATCAGGAGTGGTCCGTAGAGGCTCGAGTTCATCCGGTCGATCGACACCATGATCCGGTCGCCTTCCCGCAGTCGGGACCCGTCGAGGTGGCTGCACCCGACGCTCCACCCGTGGAGCTCCAAGGGATCCGCGACCGAGCCACGGTACTGGCGTGCGATCCGCAGCGTGGCGTACCAGTCGGCGACTTCCTCCGTGGCGGGCTGGACGTCCGAGACTGTCGCGTCGAACAGGTGGCCACGGTATGCCGCGACATCAGCCGGAGGCGGCCAGTCTCCCGTCGAGCATTCCGCCTGGGCCACAGCGGGCACGGCGCCAGCCAGCGCGACGGCGCCGAGCACGACGACGATCCCGGACCTGACGATCCGTTCGAGCACGGCGTGTCCCTCCTCGCGGTCACCGATCCATGTGCCTGATCGTGCCACGTAACTGGATGCTTCGCCAAGCGGCGCTCGTCATCCGTCCGCACGAAGTCGCCTCTCTCTCGGTCCGTCTCCCCACCCGGGGGGTCAGAGAGGTCCCGGCGCACGCACGATACTCGGCCGGTCACATGAACGGGGTGTTCGCGGCGGAATCCGTGGCTGCGCGGGCCGCGGAATGCAGGACGCCGCCGGTAGCCGATCCGGCGGCGTCTCGCGGAGCACCACCATCGACGGATCCGGTGAAGGCCGCTTGACCGAGCGCCGCCCTGATCGCGCTGAGGGCGGCCATCAACGAGCAGGTCCACGGTCGGCGAGGGCCGGTACGCGGCACGGCGGCTCGACGATGCGCGCTCGATCGAGGTCCGCGCGCTCCATGCGGCAGGCACGGTCATCGCCACGGCCCCCGGTGCCCTGACGCCGACCAGGGCGACTCCAGAAACGCATACTGGCGCGGGAACCCAACCACCCGACTTCGGAGCAGCAACCCCATGATCGACCCCGACACCATCGAGCGCGACTACCCGGCCCTGACGCACGCGCTGGGCGGTGGCGCGGGCGCGCGTGCCGCCATCGGCGAACTCATGGCGCTCCTGCGGCTCGCCGGCGTCGAGGTACCCGGGTTCCCGGCCGATGCCCCGCAGGGAGACACGACGGGCGCCGAGCCACAGGTCGCCGGCGTGGCGGGGGACACGGAGCTCAGCCGCGGCGAGTTCTTCCAGGTGCTCACCGGCAACCCTCCGGAGCGACTCACGGAATAGCGAGCACAGAGCCAGTCGGTGAGATCTCGCTCCGGATCAGTTCGAGCTGGATCCCTGGCAAGCTGTCGAGGAGCCGTCGTCCGTCGCTGACGATCATCGGCGCCAGCACGAGCCTGATCGCGTCGACGAGATCAGCGGCGAGCAGCGCCTGCGCGACCGAGGTGCTGCCGTGGACGCCGATGTCGCCGCCAGCGTGGTCCTGGGCGTCAGTCCGCCAGGGGGACGGCTGGGAATCCGCGCGGATCGCCAGCCGCGGTCGCCCGCGCCCCCCGTCACGCCTCGCCGCGCAGGACGACCCAGTCGCCGCGCTGGTTCTCGCACGTGGCGATCGCGGTCCAGCCGTCCGCGAGCCCCGCGATCTGGGCCGTGAACGCACCGGACCCGTCTGCGGTGCCGGCGTCCCACACGAAGTCGCCTGGCAGCGCCCCCGGCGCGGACGCGTTCAGCCGCCACCCCATGCCCGAGAAGCAGGTCCCGGACACCTCATCCGCGGCCGTGTCGAACGCCAGCGCCAGCGGCGGCACGACCATCGATGCGTCCCCCGCGAAGCTGCCCACCACGCGGCGCCCCGACGTGATGGCCACTGGATTGCCGCGCGCCTTGAACCGCAGCACGTACGCGCCGGCTCCCGGAACCGTCCGCTTGACCGTGGCCAGCACCGCGCCGCCGCCCGACCGGAGCGTGAACGTGACACTGCCCGCCCGGTCCGCGTGGAACGTCACCGCGTTCGTTGCCGCCCGACGGACCTCGAACCAGGCGGCCCGGGACTCGCGACGCGCATTGTGGTCGTCGTCCGTGCGATAGAGCAGGATCGCCGAGTCGTAGCCGTCCACGTCGCGTCCGGTGTCCACGGACCATGACCCGTTGCCGTTCGCCGTCGTCGTCGGCTGCGTATCCAGGGAGCAGGCGTAGGGCGTGCACGCGTAGGTATACAGGTACAGGAACGCGCCATCCGGCGCGGTCCCGGATGCGACGTTGGTGACACGGTCGAGACGGAGCTTGAGCGTCGGCAGTACGAAGCTGGTGCTGCCCTGCGGTCCGTTGGCCGTCAGGCGGTAGCCCGGCTTGATGGCGGTCCCGAAGCACGCGCTGTACAAGTCGAACGGGTTGATGGTCACCGACCGGGTGGCCAGGAGCTTGCCGGTCGCGTTCCGGAGCCGGATCGTGAGCTGCTCACCGTCCGGCCCGTACCCACTCGTGCAATCCTCGCCGAGCTGGGTGTCGAATCGATACGGTGCCGCCGCGGTCGCAGAGGCCGGGACGAGGGCGACCGCCAGGAGCGCCAGCAGCGACAGAGCCGCACGCCTGGCGCGCACGACGGGTCGACGGTTCGGAAATCGGGTCATCGGGTACCTCGGGGGAAGCTGCCCGTCCGTGATGCGGGTCGGACCATCGTGGCAGAGCCCCGGCCCCCGGGCAATGGGTCCACGGCCACGCGTGAGCATGTAGTTGACACTGCAACTACCTTCGGCTACGATGAGCCCTGTCCACCGCGACCACGCTCATCACGACCAGTGACCCGGTGAAGATCGCGGAGGACTTCGCGATGCTCCAGCACCTCGCGGCTGGCCGCGTGGACCTGATGCTGGGCCGCGGCAACACGGGTCCGGTCTACCCCTGGTTCGGCCAGGACATCCGCAACGGCATGCAGCTCGCGGTGGAGAACTATGACCTCCTGCATCGACTCTGGCGCGAGGACGTGGTGGACTGGCAGGGCCGGTTCCGCACGCCGCTGACGGGCTTCACGTCCACGCCCCGGCCGTTGGACGGCATCCCGCCGTTCGTGTGGCACGGCTCCATCCGGACGCCCCAGATCGCGGAGCAGGCCGCGTTCTACGGTGACGGCTTCTTCCACAACAACATCTTCTGGCCGGCTGAGCACACCCGGCGCATGGTGGACCTCTACCGACGCCGCTTCGAGCACCACGGGCATGGCCCCGCGGAGCACGCGATCGTGGGCCTGGGGTGGCCAGGTGTTCATGCGCCCGGACTCCCAGGCCGCGATCCAGGAGTTCCGGCCGACTTCGACCATGCGCCGGTGTATGGCGGTGGGCCATCGCTCGAGGACTACATGGCGGACACGCCCCTGACCGTGGGCAGCCCGCAGCAGGTCATCGATCGCACGCTCGCGTTCCGGGAGGTCGTCGGCGACTACCAGCGCCAGCTGTTCCTGATGGACCATGCGGGGTTGCCGCTGCCGGTGGTCCTGGAGCAGATGGAGATTCTTGGCGAGCTGGTCGTGCCGGTGCTGCGCAAGGAGTTCGCGGCGATGCGTGCCACGGGCATCCCGGATGTGCCGACCCATGCGAGCCTGCTCGCGACGGCCCGGCGTGCCGAGGCGGACGGCGGGGTCCCGGGCGGCGCGGTGGAGGATCTGCCATCCACGTCCCGGCCCATGGCCGCCTGACGGCCATGGCCACGCGACGCATCGCTGTCGTGACGGCGGGGTTGAGCCAGCCGTCCGCCACGCGGCTGCTGTCCGATCGCCTGGCGGCCGCGACCGTCGTTGCGCTCCGGGAGCGCGGCGATCACGCGGAGGTCACCGTGTTCGAGGCGCGGGACTACGCTCAGGACCTGGTCAACCACCTTCTGACCGGGTTCCCGGGCCCGCGCCTGCGGGGCGCCATCGCATCCATCCTGGGCGCCGATGGCCTGATCGCGGTCACGCCCATCTTCAGCGGCACATACAGCGGCCTGTTCAAGACGTTCGTGGACGTGCTGGAACGGGACGCGCTGGACGGCATGCCGGTCGTGGTCGCCGCCACGGGCGGCAGCGCGCGCCATTCGCTCGCGCTCGATCACGCGATGCGGCCGCTGTTCGCGTACCTCCACGCGGCGGTCCTGCCCACGGCCGTGTTCGCGGCCACGGACGACTGGGGTGACGTCGAGGAAGCCGGCCCACTGGCGCGACGCATCGAGCGTGCGGCGGACGAGCTGGCGTTGGCCGTCGTGGGCCGGCAGCCGCGGGTCGTCACGGACGAGTTCGCTGACGTGATCCCCTTCGAGCGGCTGCTGGCGGGCACGGACGGCTGACGGCGGCCGCGCGGGCTGGGCTGGGCCGGGCCGCCCGGGCCGGGCGGCCCGGCGGCCGCGCCCCACCCGCCATGCTGCTCGGGGCATGGAAGACCGTCGGCGGCGGCGGCGTGATCGATCAGCCGTAGGGCGGTTCAAGGTCCGGGTACATCGGGAAGTGGCGGACGTTCGCGGTGGCGAGCTTAGCGCCGAGCTCCAGGGCAGTGGCTGCGATGATGAGGTCGATGCTTGCCACGCCACGGTGGCTGCGTCGCCAGGTCCGGCCGAGTTCGCCGGCGCGGCGTGCGATCGGCTCCGTCACGGTGACCCAGCGCAGGCCTGCGAAGAGCCGCTCGGCCGCACGACGCTCGTGGCTTCCAAGCCCGCGCAGGAGTTCCACGCGGCTCACCTCCGACGCGACCAGCCGGCGGTCCAGCGAGCGGACCCACGCGATGGCCGCCTCCGACCCGCGCAGGATGTCGATGGGGACGGTCGTGTCGATGACCGTCAACTCGAGCGCCACCGTGCCTCCAGTTCGCGGTCGCGCGCCGCGTCCGCGTCGCGGAGACGCTCGACGGTCTCCGCCCCGGACGCGGGGCCCGGGATGGTGCCTGCCGCCTCCAGCAGCGCCGACCGCTGCGCCGCCAGCTCTCCGGCCTCATCCATGGGGTCCGCCAGGTAGTGCGCGATCGCCTCCCTGATGAGATGCGACGAGGTCACCGCACGGACGTCGGCGGGCCGTGCCAGTTCTTGGGACTGCTCCGGTTCGAGGAAGATCTGGGCCGCGCATGATGTACGCAGCATGCATCGCGGCGTCGATGCTCGGTCGGGTCACGGCTCGAGGTCCACCGTCGACATGGTCCGCAGGCCGTGTTCCGCGATGGCGCGGTCCACGTGGGCGGGTACGGGCTGGTAGCCAGGCGCGAACTCGGCGTGCGAGGCGGACAGGATGCGCATCGCGTGGGCCTGGAGCGCGAACCCCAGGTCCATGACCTCGATCTGGTGCCCGCTCGCCGCGGACAGGTTGAGCATCTCGCCCCGGCCAAGCAGGTGGATGCGTCGCCCATCGGCCATCCGGAACTCCTCCACGTGCGTGTTCACCATCTCCGACGAGACGGCCCTCTCGCGCAGCCCCGCGACATCGATCTCCGTCGCGAAGTGGCCCATGTTGCCCAGCATCGCGCCGTCCCGCAGCAACCCGAAGTGCTCCCGGCGCACGATGCCCGGCCGGCCGGTGACCGTGATGATCGTGTCCGCCCGCCGCGCCGCCTTCTCCATCGTGGTCACGAGCATGCCGTCGTAGGCCGCCTCCAGCGCGCGCACCGGGTCGATCTCCACCACGATCACGATGGCGCCCATCGCCCGCAAGGTGCGCGCCAGGCTGCGGCCGCACCAGCCATACCCCACGACCGCGAACGTCTTGCCCGCGATGAACGTATTGGTGGCGCGGAAGAAGCCATCGACCGCGCCCGGCCCGATGCCTCGTTCGCTCTCGAACGCGAGCTTGATGGGCGAATCGTTGATGACGATGACCGGGAACGGCACTCGCCCCGCCAGCTCCCCGGTGATGCGCAAGCGGCCAGAGGTGGTCTCCTCCGTCGCGGCCACGACGCGCGTTCCGGGCCGCTCGATGGTGCCCGCGATGAGGTCCGCGCCGTTGTCCAGCAGCAGGTCCGGATCCGAATCGAGGATCCGCCCGATGTGCGCGTGGTGGGCGTCCATGTCATCCGCCTTGAGGGAGTGGATGCGCAGCCCGTGACGCGACGCCATCGCGACCGCCACGCCGTCGTCCGTGGTCGCGGGGCTGCCCGTCCACACGACCTCCGCGCCGCCCGCCAGCAGGATCTCCACGAGGACCGCGGTCTTTGCCTCCACGTGCAGGCACATGCCTACGCGCCGCCCGGCCAGCGGTCGCTCACGCTGGAACTCGGCGCGGAGGCGCGCCAGCACGGGCATGTGGGCGCGCGCCCAGGCGACCCGCGCCTCCCCCGCGGCGGCGAGCCCGGGGTCGGCGACCGTGCTCGGCTGGAGGGCGTCGAACGGGGTGGACGGCGAGGGCGGCGCAGGGAGGGCGGTCATCGGGTGAGTATGCTCACGGGGCGGGACGGCGAGCACCCGCGCCCGGGCAGGGGGTGTCGTGGATATCGTGTGCCCGTGGCTGGGTGCCTGCAGCAGACGGGCTTCCGCTGCGCCCGTGGATGCCTCAGCATCCGTGGTCACGGTCGGCCCCGATGGAGGAGGCCGCATGGAGGGGAGCCAGACGGATGAGCGATCCCATCATCACGCGCATCGAGGTGCACCAGTTCGCGTCGTTCCTGCCGGACATCGGCCGGGACTACAACGGCTTCAACCTGGTGTACGAGCCGGGCGCGAAGACGACCATGGGCGGCTATGCGCTGCGGATCATGACCGACGTGGGCGTCGTGGGCGAGCACGCGGGTGGCACGGCGCTGGACTACGCCGCGTTCCCCATGTTCGTGCCCTATCTGTTCGGCAAGAATGCGTTGGAGCGGGAGCGCATCTACACCGACGTCAACCGGGCGCTGCGGCAGATGGCACGCATCGGCTATGCGCCGGTGGACATCGCGCTGTGGGATCTCGCGGGCAAGTTCTACGACACGCCCGTCCATCGGCTGCTGGGCGGCTACAAGACGACGCTGCCGGCCTATGCCTCGACCTACCACGGGGACCATCAGCCGGACGGCTTGTCCAGCCCGGAGGCGTACGCCGACTTCGCGGAGCAGTGCCTGGAGCTGGGCTTCCCCGCGTTCAAGATCCACGGCTGGGGCCGCGCGCCCATCAAGCAGGAGATCGCCAACGTCCACGCCGTGGGAAAGCGGGTGGGCGGCAGGATGGACCTGATGATCGACCCCGCGTGCGAGTTCATGACCTTCGGCGAGGCGCTCAAGGTGGGCTGGGCGTGCGATGACAACCGCTTCTTCTGGTACGAGGACCCGTACCGGGACGGCGGCACGTCACAATTCGGCCACCGCAAGCTGCGGCAACTGATCAAGACGCCGCTGCTCCAGACGGAGCACGTCCGCTCGTTGGAGCCGCACATCGACTTCGTGGTCAACGATGCGACCGACTTCGTACGCGGCGACATCGGCTACGACGGCATCACGGGCGCCATGAAGGTCGCCCACGCGTGCGAGGGCCTGGGCGTGGACGTGGAATTCCACGGCCCCGGCCCGGTACAGCGGCAGTGCATGGCCGCCGTTCGCAACACGAACTACTACGAACTGGGGCTGCTCCACCCGAAGACGGTGGCGAGCCACCTCAACGACGTCTACATCGACTACGACGACGACATCAGCGCCATCGATGCCGAGGGCAACGTGCCCGTGCCGCAGGGTCCGGGCCTGGGCGTCGCCATCGACTGGGACTGGGTGGAGCACCACCGGACCGGACTCGTCGTCTACGAGCCCTGAGGACGTCTGGCTAGGCGTACTCGGTGCACCAGGTCATGTATGGGGCGGTGGATCCCTGGTAGTAGGCCACGAAGTGGCGGACCGTACCGAGCTTCGTGCCGTCCGGCCGGAACCACACGGCGGTGATGTACACGTTGTACGTGTGCCCGGAGGCGGGTGTCACGGCCATGGAGCGCTTGATGAACGTCGGGCTCGTCGTCCGCGTGGCGGTGCCACTGAAGAGCTTCGAGCGCCGGAGCAGCTGGCCGTTATCCATGAGCTCGATGCGGTAGCCGACCTTGCCTTGGCTGCCGACGCCAGGCTTGTTCGGCCAGAACAGCTTCGGCGGGCCGACCTTGATGGCCTTGAGGATATCCGGGCCCTTGTTCGATTCGTAGACGCACTCTCCGGCCGGGAACTCACGCTTCCCGTAGGTGCCTGACTTCTCGTCGGGTACCTCGAAGAAGCCCGCAGACGCCGGTGCCGCAACGGAGAGCACCAGGATCGTCGCGAGCGCGACCAGCATCCGTCCCCGTAGACGGGTGAAGCACCGAACCACCGCAACCTCCTATTGACATGGTCGACCCGCGCCAGCTGTCGAAGCGACCTGCCCTGGGTCCGGACACAGTGAACGCGGCGGGCGTCCAATGAACGTCCAACGGTGGCTCGAGGACATCGGGAGCTGCGTGGGCCGGAGCGGCGGGGGGTGCACCACCGGACCGGGTTGATGGTCTTCGAGCGTGATGCGAAGCGGTCAGGACCTCGGTGCCGGTCCCGGCCGCCGCGCGCGGGACGCCGTGATCGTGAGGTCGGAGGGTGTGCCGCAGCCGAGGGCCCTGAGGCGGGCCCGGCCTCACGCCGCGCCGGTGGGGCCGGCGTGACTGTCAGTCGCGTGATGGTCGCGGCGTGACTGTCAGTCGCGTGATTCGCGTCCGAGGCCTGCCGGGGGCGCGTCGCGGATGGTCCCGGCCGACGGTTCGGTCGTGACGTGTCCGATCCTGTGCGTGAAGGTCGCGTGCGTGCCTGGCATGCACCATCAGGGCAGTGGACGGGTCGTCGCGGCCGCCATGGAGGTCGGCGGGCGGGGCCGGCGGCGAATCTCGTGCGTGGTACTCACGCCGAGGAGATCTCGTGACTGGTAGTCACATCCGGCCCTGGCGGTCAGCCCTCGTCGATGATGCCCAGGGTGCCACCGACCTGCGCCACGCTGCCGGCGGGGACGGTGATCTCCGTGAGCGTCCCCGCGACGGGCGCCTCGATCTCCACGGTGGCCTTCTCGGTCTCGATGGTCACGACCGGATCGCCCGCGGCGACCGTGTCCCCAACGGCGACGAGCCACGATTCGATGGTCGCCTCGGACGCTTCGGCGCCGAGGTTGGGGAGCTTGATGGGGGTCGGCATGGTGGTGGCTCCTCAGCTCTTGCGGCGGGCGCGCGCCGCGGACACGATGGCGTCCCGGATGTCCGCGTCGCGAACGTGGACGTGGCTCTCCAGGGGCTTGGACACGGGCGAGAACACATCGTCGCCGGTGACGCGCAGGGGTGCGCTGCGCAGCCGCTCGAACAGGTCCGGGGACAGGGGGTCCAGGACCGCGCTACCCATGCCGAAGCTGCGCAGCGAGTCCTCGACGATGACCAGCGCGCCCGTCCGACCCACCGCATCGAGCACGCCACCGCGGTCGAAGCTCTGTCGGTCCAGCCAGCGGGGGTCGATGACCTCGACCGAGATCCCCTCCGCCTCCAGCGACTCGGCGATGGGCAGCACCTTGTGCAGCGCGTGACTCCACGCCAGCACCGTCACGTCCGTGCCCGCGCGCACGAGGCGCGACGAGCCGGGCGGGATGACCAGGTCCATGCCCGCGGCCGGCAGCGGTGACGACGTCTTCATCAGGCGGTTGTCATCCACGACGAGCACCGGGTCCCGGGTCAGCATGGCGGCGTTGAACAGGCCGATGTAGTCGGCCCCCGTCGACGGCGCCACGATGCGCCAGCCCGGGAACATCGCGAACAGCCCCGAGGGATCGACGCTGTGCTGCGGCCCATACCCGCGCCCGCGGCTGACCTGGGTGCGCACGATGAGGGGCACCTCGTGGACGCCGCCGAACATGTAGCGCGCCTTGGCGATGTGGTTGAGCAGCTGGTCGGCCGCCTCCAGCGCGAAGTCGGGGTACATCAGCTCCACGATCGGGTGCAGCCCGAACAGCGCCGCGCCCAGGCCCGCGCCCGCGAACCCGTTCTCCGCGATGGGCGTGTTGAGCACCCGCTCCGGCGCCACGGCCAGGGCGCCCTTCGTCAGGCCGCCGACGCCACCGCCCAGGTGGCCGACCTCCTCGCCGATGACAAAGGCCGTCGGGTCTTGCTCCAGCCGTCGCGCGATGACGCCCTGCACGGCCGCGAGGTAGGTGATCTGCGCGCCGTCCGCGGCGGGCGACTCGTCCAGGCGTGCCGCGTCCACGGGCGGCAACCCCGGCCCCAGGATGCCGCGCGTGACATCCGCCACCGACGGGTACAACTCGGGCGGGATGCGCGTGCCGTCCGGCGTCTCGACGGACACCTGCGCGACGCACGCCGCGATCATCGCTGCCGCCAGCGCGGCCACCGCGTCGACCTCCGCCTGGGTGAGCGCCCCTGCCTCCACCAGCCGACGCGGGAAGACCGCGACCGGGTCCAGCGTCTGCCACGCCTTCTCCTCGTCGCGGGTGCGGTACTTGAACGCGCTGCCCGGCAGCGGCCCGTTCTGGTGGTAGTAGCGGTAGCAGTTCGCCTCGATCATCACGGGGCCCTGCGCCACGGCGTGCGCGCGGGCGGCCGTCATGGCGGCCAGCATCGCGACCGGGTCCATGCCGTCGACGATGAACGCGGGCATGTCGTAACCAGCCGCGCGGATGGCGAGCTGCTCGAAGCCGGCCGTCTCCTTGAGCGTCGTCGCCACGGAATAGCGGTTGTTCTCCAGCAGGAAGATCGCGGGCAGGTCCATGGCGCGGGCCAGCGCGATCGCCTCATGGAACGCGCCGATGGCCGTCGCGCCGTCCCCGAACGCGGCCACGCCCACGCCCCCGGTGCCCTTCAGCTTCGCGGCCAGCGCCGCGCCCACGGCCCCCGGGATGCCGCCGCCCACGATGGCACTGGTCATCACGCCCGCCGCGGGGTGCGCCAGGTGCATCGAGCCGCCGCGGCCGCCGCACAGCCCCTGCTCCAGGCCGAGGACCTCCGCCAGCGTCGCCCTCACGAGGTCCGTGATCGCCGCTGGCACCTCCGTCGCGACGAGCGGATCGAAGCCCTCAGGCGCCGCGAACCCGATCAGCTTTGCCAGCACGTCGTGGTGAGCGCGGTGCGTTGAAGTGAGCCCGTCCGACCCGGCGAGCGCGAGCGCCATGCCCGCGGCCACCGCCTCCTGGCCGATGCTCGAGTGGAGCGGCCCGTGGACCAGGTCCGCGTGGTCCAGCAGCCAACGCTCGAAGTCGCGGATGACGTGGATCGTGAACAGCAGCATGCCCAGCGTCTCGCGGGGCGTCGCCGCGATGTCCGCGTCCGTCGCGTCCGGCACGGCGCGGATGTTGGGGTACGCCAGGGCGTCCCACGGCCCGAGCGCGGCCTCGAGAGTCAAGTGCGGCGCGCTGGACATGGTCGGTGACTCCCCTTCTTGCGGCGATCGGACGGCGGCTCGGGTGGCTGCCTTGCGGCAGGTCCCACGTCATCGATACGCTACCGCCTCACGCGCCCCGGCGGATGGTCGGTGGTCCACGCGGACCCGGCCTCGCATCCGGCACGGCCGGCGCGCGGTGGATACCCTGTGTGGTGACGCCCTTCCACGCACCATGCGCTCGACCGCGGCACCACGAGGACCACCATGCAGACCATCGAGCGGATCCAGGACAAGGCGCTGATCGGGGGCCAGTGGGTCTCCGCGGTCAGCGGTCGCACGTTCGAGGTCCGCAACCCCTCCACGGACGAGCTCATCGCGAACGTGCCGGAGGGCGGCGCCGCGGACGTGGCGCTGGCCATCGACGCCGCGGAGGCGGCGCTCCCCGCGTGGCGCGCGCTGCCCGGCCTGGAGCGCTCGAAGCTGCTGCGCCGGCTGTACGAGCTGATGATCCGCGACGCGGACCACCTCGCGCGCCTCATGACCCTGGAGCTGGGCAAGCCGTTCCCGGAGTCCCGGGGTGAGGTGGTCTATGCGGCCGGCTTCATCGAGTGGAGTGCGGAGGAGGCCAAGCGCATCTACGGCGAGACCGTGCCTGCGTTCGTGCCCGACAAGCGGATCATGGTCATCCGCCAGGCCATCGGCATCACCGCGGCGATCACGCCCTGGAACTTCCCGGCCGCGATGATCACGCGCAAGATGGGCCCCGCGTTGGCCGCGGGCTGCACCATGATCGCCAAGCCCGCGAGCAAGACGCCTCTGACCGCGCTTGCGCTGGGCGACCTGATCGTGGAGGCGGGGTTCCCGGCGGGCGTGGTGGCCATCATCCCGGGCAAGGCGCGCGAGATGTCGGAGGCGCTGCTGTCCGACGGGCGCGTGCGCGCGCTGTCCTTCACGGGCTCGACTGAAGTGGGCAAGGAGCTCATGGTCCTGGCTGCGAAGCACGTGACCAGGCTGGGCCTGGAGCTCGGCGGCCATGCCCCGTTCCTCGTGTTCGACGACGCCAATATCGATCTCGCCGTGGCGGGTGCGCTGGGCTCCAAGTTCCGGAACGCGGGCCAGACCTGCATCTGCGCCAATCGCATCTTCGTCCAGTCGGGCATCCACGACCGGTTCGTGGAGGCGCTCGCGGCGAAGACCGCGCAGCTCACGGTGGGCGACGGCTTCGCGGACGGCGTGGTCATCGGGCCGCTCGTGGACGACCGCGCGGTGCTCAAGGTGGAGGAGCACGTCGCGGACGCGGTGGCGAACGGCGCCCGGGTCGCGGTGGGCGGCCACCGGCTCACCCCCGGCGAGGGGCACGCGGACCGGTTCTACGCACCCACCGTGCTCAGCGGCGTGGCGCAGGGCATGCGCATCATGACGGAGGAGACCTTCGGGCCCGTGGCGCCCGTCATCCGCTTCGACACGGAGCAGGAGGCCATCCGCATGGCCAACGACTCGCCCTACGGCCTGGCCGCGTACCTCTACACGCGCGACGCGTCGCGGCTCATCCGGGTCGCGGAGGCCCTGGAGTACGGCATCATCGGCGCCAACGACGGCCTGCCGTCCACGCCCCAGGTGCCCTTCGGCGGCTTCAAGGAGTCCGGCCTGGGCCGCGAGGGCGGCAAGTGGGGGCTCGAGGAGTACCTCGAGACCAAGTACATCTCCTGGGGCATCGAACCGGCTCCCGCGGAGGGCTGACGCGATGTCCGTCGCCACGGTCCAGCTGCTGTACGCCCTGCTGGCTTCGGCGGGCGCGCTGTTCCTGCTGTGGGCCGGCACGATGGCGGTGGCGTCCCTCGTCTCCGAGGGCGTGGCGGCGAGCGTGCTGGACCTGCGCGACCGGTTCGAGCGGTGGGCCATCCCGGCAGCCTTCACGGTCGCGTTCCTGGCCACGCTCGGCAGCCTCTACTTCTCCGAGGTCGCGATGTACGAGCCGTGCCGGCTGTGCTGGTACCAGCGTGTCGCGATGTACCCGCTGGTACCGATCCTGGCCGTGGCGACCTGGCGACGCGATCCGGGCGTGCGCTGGTACGCGATCCCGGTCGCGGGCATCGGCGCCATCGTGTCCGGGTACCACTACGTCCTGGAGTGGTTCCCGGCGGCGGACGCGGGCGCCTGCAAGGTGGGCGTGCCGTGCACGCTCGTCTGGTTCCGGGAACTCGGCTTCGTGACGTTGCCGTTCCTGGCCCTGACCGCGTTCCTGCTGGTGATCGTGCTGCTGCTCATCCCCGCGCGCGTGCGTGCCCAGACCGAGGACCCGGCGGAGGGCTGAGCGCCGACCTCAGGTGATGAGCGGCCCGAAGACGAGGGCGACGATCGCCATCAGCTTGAGCAGGATGTTGATGGACGGCCCGGAGGTGTCCTTGAACGGGTCACCCACGGTGTCACCGGTGACCGTCGCGGCGTGCGCCTCGGAGCCCTTGCCACCGTGGTTGCCCAGCTCCACGTACTTCTTGGCGTTGTCCCAGGCGCCGCCGGCATTGGCCATGAACAGGGCCAGCAGGAACCCGGCCGCGATGGATCCGGCGAGCATGCCACCGAGCGCTTCCGCGCCCAGCAGCAGGCCCATGGCGATGGGCGCCGTGATCGCGATGGCTCCCGGCAGGATCATCGCCCGGAGCGCGCCCCGGGTGCTGATGTCCACGGCACGGGCGGCATCCGGCTCCACGCCCGGCAGCCCCTCACGCAGCCCGGGGATCTCCCGGAACTGACGCCGGACCTCCTCGATCATGGCGCCCGCGGCCTTGCCCACGGCGTACATCGTGAGACCGGAGAACAGGAACGGCAGCATGGCACCCACGATGAGCCCCACGAGGACGCGGGCGTCGGTCAGCTCCATGGGGCCGACCTGGACGACCTGCCCATACGCGACGAGCAGCGCCAGCGCCGTGAGCACGGCGGAGCCGATGGCGAAGCCCTTGCCCGTGGCGGCGGTGGTGTTGCCCAGGGCGTCGAGGGCGTCCGTGCGCTCCCGCACGGCGGGGTCCAGGTGCGCCTGCTCGGCCAGCCCACCGGCGTTGTCGGCGACCGGCCCATAGGCGTCCGTGGCGAGCGTGATGCCCAGCGTGGAGAGCATGCCCACGGCCGCGAGCGCGACCCCGTACAGGCCGGCCAGTTCGTTGGCGACATAGATGCCCACCACGACCGCGAACGTGGGCACGACCACGCTCACGAGACCGACGGCGATGCCCGCGATGATCACCGAGGCCGGTCCTGTCGCGGACTGGGAGGCGATCCAGCGCGTGGGCCGGTACTCGTACGAGGTGAAGTACTCCGTCGCGGTCCCGATCACCTGGCCCACGATGAGGCCTGCCACGACGACCCAGAACAGCTCGAACGGGAGGTCCAGCAGGAGCACGACGGCCGCCGTGGCCACGAGCGCCAGCGCGCCCGCGCCGAACACGCCCGTGCGCAGTGCCCACAGCAGCCGGGACATGCTCGCGGTCGGCCCGGTGCGCACCAGGAAGGTACCCGCGATGGACGCCAGGATGCCCACGCCCGCGATCGCGAGGGGCAGCACTGCGAGGGCGCTGTCGTAGCCGGCGTCGGCCAGGCCCAGGGTCGCCGCACCCACCGCGGTGAGCGCGATGGCGGCGATGAGCGACCCCACGTAGGACTCGAACAGGTCCGCGCCCATGCCCGCCACGTCGCCCACGTTGTCGCCCACGTTGTCCGCGATGGTGGCGGGGTTGCGCGGGTCGTCCTCGGGGATGCCGGCTTCCACCTTGCCCACGAGATCCGCACCCACGTCCGCGGCCTTGGTGTAGATGCCGCCACCCACGCGGGCGAAGAGCGCGATGGACGAGGCGCCGAACCCGAACCCGGCCACGATGAACGGGTCCTGGAACACGACCCACAGCACGGCCACGCCGACAAGGCCGATGCCCACGACCGTGAGGCCCATGACCGTGCCCGTGGAGAACGCCACCCGCAACGCGGGGTTGAGGCCCTCCATCGCGGCCGTGGCGGTGCGGGTGTTGCCGCGCACGGCGATGCTCATGCCCACGAAGCCGGCCGCAGCAGAACCGATCGCGCCCAGGAGGTACGCGATGGCCGTCCAGGGCCCGACGCCCAGGCGGTCGTTGGCGGGTGCGTTGAGCTCCGCGATCCGCGCGTTGTCCGTGACGTTGTAGTCGATGAGCAGGGCGATAAGCACGGCGACCACGACCACGAACACCGCGAGGATCGTGTACTCGCGGCGCATGAAGGCCATGGCGCCTTCACGGATGAGGCGCCCGACGCGACGGACCTCGTCGATGCCCTCGCTGTGGGCAAGCACCGACCGCGCGATGAGCGCAGCGGCGATGAGACCGATGATGCCCGACCCGATGGCGAGGGCGAAGGCGGATTGGGGCATCAGCGACGACCCTGCAAGGCACGGCGAATGGGCACGGGGGACCTCCGGAGCGGTTGGGCGGGGCGCCTTCGCGTTGTGTGGCCCGCGTTGCGGCGTGGGCCGCGGAACGCGGGGCGAGGGCCCATCCTCAGCCGACTCCATGGGGCCGGGCCTGGACCGGTAGGTGGCGCGGACGTCAGGATACCGGACCACCCCCTCCCGCTGCAGGGTGGAATCAGCCGACCAGGCCGCTAACCCTTCAGGCGCAGGCCCATCACGAGCTCGTCCGGCCGTCGGGCGACCTCCCGGAAGCCCAGGTGGCCGTAGAAGCCGATGGCGTTCGCGTTCGCGGGATCGACGCCCAGGTGGACGCCGGCGACGCCACGGATGCGCAGCGCAGCGAGGAGCCGCTCGATGAGCAGCCGCCCCAGACCCTGACCACGGGCGCGCTCCAGGAGGTCGATGTGGAGGTGGGCCGGGTAGGGGCCGGCGATCGCCGGGTCGGTGCGGCGTGGCGCATGGAGCTGGTCCACCAGCCACGCGTCGGACGCGGCAGCGGCCTCGCGCGGGTAGCGCCTCCGGAGGGCGGGCCACCAGTCGGACGCCGCCCACGCCTCGAAAGCGAGCGTGTCATCCGTGGACAGGAGGTAGCCGCAGACACCCGCCACGTCCAAGACCACCAGCTGGGTGCCGCGGCGCTGGACGAGATACGGGCCGACGTACACGTGGCCCAGCAGGTCCGGATCGGCGTGGAGGGCGGTGGCATCCGCGCCGGCATCGCCGGTGAGGATGCAGGTCCTGTAGACGCCGGCGAGGTCGTGCAGGCCCGCAGGCTCGATGCGCAGCATTGGCGAAGGGTACCCCGCCGGGCTGGAGCGGGGGGCCGACTGGTCCATGACGGCTTCTGGGGCTCACCCACGAGTGGTCTAGTGCAACGGCAGATTCGTGACGACTCGGGTCCGAAGGTGGTCCACCATACGTCGCGGACCTTGGGCTGCAAGTGGTCCAAAGAGGCTTGCATCTGCGGGTCCCGATGGACTACGCTTCCGGCCATGTCCACGGGTGAGGAGGCCACGCGACCGGCGATCCGGGCGCGACTACGGGAG
>Ga0105047_10006960_pt1 | contig 19109 bp, 23 predicted proteins | sample MAT04_FD_78384 | JGI IMG/M metagenome (GOLD analysis project Ga0105047, IMG submission 78384) | Freshwater microbial communities from Lake Fryxell liftoff mats and glacier meltwater in Antarctica - MAT-04 (megahit assembly) | ecosystem: Environmental > Aquatic > Freshwater > Ice > Liftoff... | reverse complement strand
TTATAATTCTTGAGAAGCAAGCGCGAAGAGGTCTCATCATCGGAGACGATTCCGAAGCTGACGGGGAGGGGTGTGGTGGATTCGAGCAATTGACGCAAGACGCTCTGATGCGCGGTAAGCAGGCGGCGCTCGGGGCGCAGGCGGCGCTCGGAGATGTCACTGACCACCGCCGCGAGGTTCCCTTCGACGAGGGGGAAAACGGGAGCGCCATTCAGGCCGGTCAGGCCAGGGGGGACGCTATCGGATGCGGCAATGACGGCGTAGAGGTAATAGCCCATGGGAAATGATCCTTACGAACGATGGATTGGGAATTGCGATCAGTAGCGAATGCGGAATCCGCCGGGGGAGCTGGCGACGGCATTGCGGCGGGTGGAGGCATCCATCTCCCGATCTACCGCGGCGGGGTCCGAGATCGAAGAGATAGTTCCGCGCTCAGCGAGTTGGCGCAGCAGAGCCACCCGTTCGGACTCGACCCCCGAGAGGCGGGCGTCAATTTCAGAGATACGGGTTAGTGCGGCGTGGCGCTCGACGAGTTTCCGGGCCTTTTCCATTTCGAGGCAAGTGATTTGCATGAACAGTTCATGATCCTTGAATACGCGATTGCCGCCAGCGCGCGTGGCCTTGCCGGAGGAGGATTTCAATGAACTTCGGTTGAGGTTTCTGAGTCCGCGAAGCATATTCTGGGTCTCCTTGATGAATGCGGCTAGTTGTTGAAGCCCGAAATCGAGCCGGCGGCGAGCACGGCTTCCTGATAAAAGCGGACTACGATTTCGTCTATCACTTGCGCCGGTAGCGCGTGGCCCTCGCGAGTGACCTTGGCGATCGAGGTGCCAAGCACGTCACGGCAGACCCAGCGGAATGTTTCGTCCTCCAGGCGGGCTTCGGCGCCACGCAAAGCGAGCACCTTGGCGATGGCAAAACAGGCCCGAATACTGGGCTGATGGCCGGATTCACTTGCCGTGCGCAATGTGCGAACGAGGTTGACGACTTTGCGGCTCTGCTGCGGAGCGAGTCCCGTTTTGGAAGTCACGACGGCAATTTCGGTTTCCAGATCGAACTCGCCAATCTGGATGGTGACCATACGGTCCATCAAAGCATCCTGCCCGCGGTGGACGCCGGCGTACTCCTCCGGGTTGGAGGTGAAAATGGCGCGGAAATCCGGGTGAACGCGGATATAGCTTTCTCCACGGCGACGCAGGCGAGGGACATCGAGAATGCGTTCTTCAAGTACGCTCAGCAAAGGGTTATTGGCCTCGGCACGGGAGCGCGTGAACTCGTCGTAAATGAGCGTGCAGCCGAGTTGGCAGGCGGTCGTGAGGCGGTTATCCGACCAGACGGAATTGACACGTTCCTCCGTGCGGACGACGGAATGAATGTAGTTGTCTACCACCTTGGAGCGACTGAACCCCGAGTCGCGACCGACCAGATCGGAGCTTCCGAATTCGTCGTCACCGTGCATCAGCATCACCGGACGGCCAAGTTGGGCGGCCAAATGAAAGGCTAGCGTGGTTTTACCTATACCAGCGGGACCCGAGAAGTGGACCGCCGAGCCGATGGCAAGATAAGTAAGTGCGCGTTCTATGATTTGGTCAATCTCGGGGGTGGTGACGAACTCGGCGCCCGCCTCCAGGCAGACGTTATCGTCTGACGTCATGACGCTATGGGCGGGGAGAGATTCCTGCGGACGCATGGGATTGGGTTTCATTTGGCGAGCTATTTTCTTTCAGATTTTCTTTTAGGGGACAGAGTGAAATTCGGATAGACGCTCCGCCTGGGCTTGGCGAAGACCGCTCATGAGCCGGGACAGATTCGAGAGCAACTGATTGGAGGAGGGATCTGGGTGGTTGACGCCGGCCAGAGGAGACGGCTGGCTTTGGAGTGATTCGATGAGGCCAGTCAGGCCAGCCTCGATCTTTTCCAGGCGGGCTTGCATTTCTTCGACAATTGCCGGGGAACCCGAGTGTTGCAAAATATCGATGGCGCTCACCACATTGGACTCGGTACGGCCCAAGCGAGCTTGAAGGGCGGCAACTTCAGTTCGGGTGCCCCCCACGGCCGTGTCATATTCAGTGAGCATGACTTCGAGCTTGGCGACCCGGCGCTGGAGCGTTTGGGAGCCCGCTGTTTGATCTTCTATCGTCAGTAGCTCATCCCACCAGTCGACGCGGCGTTGGAGCGTTTGGTAGCCCGCTGTTTGGGCGTCGAAGGTAGCCAGCCGGGTAGTGAACTCCGTGGCGAAGGATCGGAATTCCGCCGCAAGCTTTTCAACGAGGATCTCGATGTCCGAAATGTCGGTATTCGTAGCGGGCGTCTGCGCCATGGCAAGGGAGATATCGCCTTGCCACTGGGAGGTGAGTGCCTTGGACAACGACTCGGACTCGGCGGCGAGTTTGCGGTCAAGCCGGTCTGGCATCTCACGGTCGAGCTGGGAGGTGAGAGCTTCGATGCGCGAGGTGAGGTCGAATTGATCCTGAAGGGCGGAGAAGAGCTTAGAGTAACGCTCCTCAAGGGCGAGGAGCCGGTGGTCGAATTGGGCGTTGGCAAGCGCGGGGGCCGGAGGTGGCGCTGGGGATGGAGCGGGGGGTGGACCTTGGGCTGAAGCAGTTGCCCGGGTTTGATCGGCTGAACCAGTTGGAGGAATGGGGGAAACATCTTTGGCCGGGGATGGGGTGGCCGGGGATGGGGTGATATTGCCTGGTGAGATCTTGGAGCGTGAGGGCGTCCACTGCCCCGGGGTCCACTGCCCCGGGGTCCAGCGCCGTACGGCCATCGAGGGTGGCTCGGGGACCGGGGACACGGGCGGAGTCTTCTTGGGCGCAGGAGATTCTGTGGCGCTACGGGCATCGGCGCGTTGAAGCGACAATTCCGTGGATATCCTCTGGAGGGTCTCAAGACGGGAGGTGCGGAGCTCGGTGGATTCTTTTTCTCTAGATTCGGCCGACTGCTTCAGCATTTGTCGAACTTCCTGCTTGCGGATCTCGCCCTGGCGGGTCAATTCGTGAAGCAAATCGCGACGTTGTTTCCGTAATTCTTCAGTGGAGTTGGATTGCATTTCGCCTGGCTGAGGCGCGGTTTGCTTTGGCATTGGTTCGTACGCTCCCGCTCGAATTGAACAGCTGTCCAAGGCACGGGTGGAGCTGAAACGAACCACGGGTGTCGATTGGAGCAAAGCGTGAGAGGCAACACGCAGCTTATCCGTCATCAACAGATTGGAGGGTTGAGGGATAAAGCCCAACCACCCGGAATCGGTAGGTGCGGCGCCTGAAAGACTACTTAAGGCGCCGCCAGAGTTGATCGGCACTTCGGCCGGACTAAGGCTTCGAACGGCATAGCCCGATCGGTAAAGCCAGGGTTGACTGCGGGCCAAGGAGCGACTCGATGGCTCAGCACACGCTTGCTAAGCGAAGCGTGGTGCTTAGGCAGGCATTGCGGCGGTGCTGGTCAGGCCGATCGCTTCGGCGTACTTCAAGTACGTCTCGACGCTGGCGATGACGATGCGCGCTTCAATCGAGAGCAGTTCGATCCCAACGAGCGATACTTTGACCCAGGCATCGATGACGATACCCTTGTCGAGGATGCGATCGATGACTTCGGCGAGACCCGAGGAATCGGTCGATTTTCTAATTTGTGCCATGTTTGTTCTCCTAATCCGGACTTAGTTTTATTGGTGTGCGAATCATCCCCTTCGGAAAGGAAACGGGGCAGGCGGGCTAACCCGTCGCCCAGTCACTCCCAAGCGAGGCGAAACCTTGAGACTTTGCCGTTACCGCGGATGCCGCGCCTTGACCGTCTTGGTTCTGCGTCGCAGGCATTGCCGCGGCAAAACTGTAAGGAGGCCAGGGATGCGGAATCTCGAAGTGAATGCCCAACTCCATCTCACTTAACTCTTCGGCCAAATTTGCCAAGGCTTGACTCGATCTTTCTTGCAAATAAACGCGCGCTTCGTTGGGACGGATTGCCGCTCCCCGAACTTCGGTGAGTAATCCTCGAGAGGATGCTTGCGCAAAAGCTTTCTCCCAACGGCTCCATGCCTCACGGGTGGCCGTGTTCAGAAGTTCGGGCAAATCGCGATTGACAGCACGTTCGAGCAGGTAGCGCCGGCCGGCCGTCATGGATTCGGCCGTCTTGGATTGCGCCGTCTTGGATTGCGCCGTCTTGGATTGCGCCGGCATGGATTCTGCCGGCATGGATTCTGCCGGCATGGATTCTGCCGGCATGGATTCTGCCGGCATGGATTCTACCGGCATGGATTCTAACTGTGCGGCGATGCGTTTAGCGAGCAGAGACTCACGCAGGCGATCCTCATCGATCGATAAGCGCACTTCCACCTCTTCACAGCCCTCAAGCCGGGACAGGAGAGCAACCCATTCTGGTTCCCTTTTCCCACCAATCTGGGATTGCAGTTCCAACATGGTACCGAACGCAGAGCCGAATGCCAACGGAATTATCGCGGATTGGGAGTGCGCCCATTCGAGGACCGAGTGATGCGCCAAGGCGGCCTCGGCGGCGGCAACAGGATCGAGCAGGGCCTCGCCGGCGATCGAGGTTTGCTCAAGCCGGCCTGCAACCGCGGCCAGGGTGGCGCCGAGTGGAAGGATTACCACCGGGGAGCCGTGAATGCCGGCTGGTGCGCTAACTCCTGAAGCCAGGAGATTGGCAAACGGTGCAATTCCGTAAACGTAAATGACGGTCATTTCGATTTCTCAAGATTCTTTTTAGCATTTTTACGGCCATTTCCGGGTCCGAGGCCGAGTTGCTCCCAGGCATCGGCGATGTCCAGCGCCGTGATCAGAAGAGGCTCGCCGGACCAAGCCCGGCGAAGGGCGCCCATGGCCGCGGCCTCAACCCAGGCCGCCAAGTGAGCACCGCTCGCGCCAGAGGATTGGCGGGAGAGTTCGAGAAAGTCGAGCTCACCGGCCAGAGGCTTGGACCCGAAGTGGATCTCAAGAATTGCGCGGCGGGCTTCTTTATCGGGGAGCGGGATCTCCACGACGGCATCGAAGCGGCCGGGGCGCATGAGAGCGGCATCCAGGCGGTCGCGACGGTTGGTCGCCGCCAGGACAAAGACTCCGCGCATTTCCTCTATGCCATCCAGCTCGGTCAGCAGTTGGGCCAAGACCCGATCGGCGACCGGATCCTGCCCTTGACCGCGAGCCGGGGCGAGAGCGTCGATTTCGTCAAAGAACAGAATGGCGGGAGCAGCGCGGCGAGCCTTGCGGAACAGCTCACGCAAAGCCAGTTCGGATTCTCCGACATACTTGCTCAGCAGTTCGGGGCCCTTGACGGAGAGGAAGTTTACCTCGCTTTCCGTAGCAAGGGCCCGCGCCAGCATCGTCTTGCCACAACCCGGAGGCCCGACGAGCAACAGACCGCGGGAGGGCCGAATGCCGGCCTGGGCAAAGAGTTCCGGGCGTGAAAGAGGCCAAAGCACTGCCTCCTCCAGGCGCGCGCGGATCGGGTCCAAGCCCCCGACATCGGCCCAGTGGACGGGAGGAACATCGACCGCGCAGTCCCGCAAGGCTGAGGGTTGGATTTCCTCCAGCGCGGCCTCGAAGTCAGAGGCACAGATCCGCAGGGCCTCCAAAGCTTCCACCGACCACGATGAAGATGTGGAAGCGGCTGGAGAAGGTGTGGGACCATTCGCGCCGGGCTCTAATTGAACGCCGGTCGATACCCGGCGCAAACAACGCATGGCGGCCTCCCTGGCCAAGCTCTCCAGATCCGCGCCAACGAAGCCATGCGTGCGCGCGGCGAGCAAATCCAAATCGACGTCCGGCTCAAGCGGCATGCCGTTGGTGTGGATATCGAGAATCTCGCGGCGGCCGGTGCGGTCCGGAGGAGGGATTTCGATTTCGCGATCGAAGCGGCCGGGGCGGCGCAGAGCGGGGTCGAGGGAGTCCGGGAGATTCGTGGCCGCGATGACGATGACATTATTGCGGCGCTTCAGGCCATCCATGAGGCTCAACAATTGGGCCACGACGCGCTTTTCCACTTCACCTTGAGCCTTGTCGCGACGCGGGGCGATGGAATCAATCTCATCGATGAAGATAATGCCCGAGCCACCGCGGCCAGCCTCATCGAAGATACGGCGCAATTGGGCTTCGCTCTCCCCATAGAATTTGTGGATGATTTCCGGGCCAGAAATGGAGAAGAAGCGCGCGCCCGCCTCCTGCGCAATAGCCCGGGCGATGAGTGTCTTGCCGGTGCCGGGAGGGCCGTGCAACAACACGCCTCGCGGGGGGTCAATGCCCAGGCGAGTGAACAATTCGGGATGTTTGAGCGGCCACTCGATCATTTCCCGGATGCGCTGTACTTGTGGTTTGAGACCGCCAATGTCCTCATAGGTAAGGGCGGGGGCTTCCCCACCCCGCCCACTGGCTGAGGTGCCGTCTGCCGTTTCGCTCTTGGCGGCGAGGATGGTGAGCTTGGTGACGGGATGAAGAATGACATTGCCGGGAGGGATGGTGGAGGTAACCAGGAATTCCGCGGAGCGCCCGGCAAAAAGCGTGGCCCGGATACGGGCGCCTTGGCGCACAACGAGGCCATCGAGCAGTCGCCCAATATAGTCAAAGTCTCGCCTGGTAGGCTCAACTCCGATCGGAATGACCTCGACGCGCTCGGCCGTTTTGGCTTCTGCCTTGCGGATCTCCACCAAATCATCGATTCCCGCCTGGGCCTGCTCTCGGGTAAGGCCATCGAGGGCAATCCGTGAATGTCCCCGAAGCAAGGAGTGGGAGGGCATGGCTTTTGCCGCGGCCGTGGCGCCAGCAATGATCTCGACGATGTCGCCGGTATCGAGATGCAGCTTCCGCATGTCTTCGGGATCGATCCGGGCCAGTGCACGGCCAACGTCCTTCGTCGCTGCTTCCGCAACTCGCAAGCGCAATTCCTGCATCGCTATTTCCCTCGCTTCAAGCGGACCTCAAAGTCGGCAAACTGATTTCAATCACCCCGTTGTTGGCATGAACCGTGGCCTTGGGGAGGTCCACCGGGCCGGGCAATTGAATTTCTTTCTGGTAGCGCCGGTCGGCCCGGCGGGCCTCGAGTATCAGCAGATCCCCATCCACGCTGAGCTTCACATCGGCGGCGGCAACTCCCGGCATTTCGGCAACGATGATGGTCCGGTCCGGCTCTTCGAAGACATCCACCAGTGGCTCGCGCAGTTCTTCGACAACTGCGTCTTTTCCCACCTTGCCGCTCGGATTGGCTTGCGTACGACGTACATGGCCAAAGGGTTCGAACTCTACTTCCTTGCCGCCGAGCCCGACTTTGACGTTTACGCCGTAGACGCCACGCAAACGCCCATCGCGACTGCGGAATTCCCCTTCCGGTTGCCCCGGGCCGTCCTCGCTCTTTCGGTAACGCTCCTCAACTTGCGCCTCGACATCGGTGAGTTTTTCAACCAGCTCCCCGAGCCCTTTGAGGATGTCACCGATCCCCTTTGAACCATGTCTATTGACCTTCATCCAATTCCCTTATCGGAGATTACCCTCAGGGTTTTAAGATATTTTTAAAATATTTCTTGGGCCGAAAAGAATTCATACATTTAGCGGGAACAACGCCGGCTCCCGCTAATGATTTCGGGTCGTGCATCCGAAGCATGGGAGGGAGACTTTGTATGCTGGGATCCATTTTCAGTTGGCCATTTACGGGGTTGCTTTGGGTGGTGAAGGAATTAGAGCAAGCGGCCGCCGAACAGCAGGCGGCCGATGGGGACCTGATCCGCGAAGACTTGCGGCTGTTGTATCTGCAGATTGAGCGGGGCGAGATCTCGGAAGCGGAATTCGAAGCGCGTGAGGGGCCGTTGCTCGACCGGTTGGAGAAGTTGGAGGATCGCCATCAGGATTCGGAAGGGGAGGAGGATGACGAGCTAGAGAGAGAGGAGGAGGATAACGAGCTAGAGAGAGAGGAGGATGGTGAAGAAGAAGAGGAGGAGTACGCAGAGGAACCAGACCGGGCCGAGGACGGCGAGGACCATCCGCTGGCCGAGGAGTCGGAAAACGGCCTTTCAATTGCATACGCACCCGAGGACGGAGGCCCAAGTGTTCAAAACACTGCTCCAACGGCTGGAAAGGATGTCCCAAAATGAAGTCACCCCCGCTCAAACAAACCCGGAATGGAACAGCGCGATCCCTTTGCGATGTGCTCGACCGGGTGCTGGCTCAAGGAGCCGTGGTGAGTGGAGAAGTGACGCTTTCTCTGGCTGGCGTTGATCTGGTGTACGTGAACTTGAAGTTGTTGCTTGCCTCGTCGACGAAGATGCTGGAAGTGCTGGATTCGGGAATCGAGAGGAGACCGTTGGCATGAGATTGGAAGATATCGACACTGCGCTCAAGCGGCAACGATTGAAGGGGGATGGACTCCCAAGCGTCGAGGCCGAGCCGGGTGAGGCCTCCAAGGGCGAGAACGGATTGCTGAAGCTGGTGTTGGGATTGGCCGAATTTCTGCATGAGCTCATGGAGCGGCAGGCGGTGCGGCGGATGGATTCCGGCACCTTGAGCGAAGAGGAAATCGACCGCTTGGGCTTGGCTTTGTCGGCGCAAGCCGGACAACTAGCGAAGCTAAGAAATCAATACGGTTTGAAGAAGGAAGATCTGAACTTCGATTTGGGCCCAATAGGAACCTTATTCTAGATTCGGTTGGACAATGTGGAACACGAAACTGAGGAAAAAACAATGGCGCAACATATACAGCACGGAGTGAACTCATCGACGCTGGCGGATGTGCTGGAGCGGGTGCTTGACAAAGGAGTGGTGGTGGCCGGCGACATCCGGGTGAGGATCGCCGACATCGAATTGATCTGCATTCAAATCCGGCTCGTGGTTTGCTCGGTCGATAAGGCGCGGGAGATGGGAATGGACTGGTGGGTAAACAATCCCATCTATGGGCGCCAGGACAGCGCCTTGGGGGGTAAGAAGGCGGACGCGGAAATGGCACTGCCTGAGGCTACAGCCAGCCTGATGAGGCTGGAGGGAGTGCTTGAACGCCTGGAGCAGAGACTGGATCGGCTTGAGGAGAGCCGGGTGAGCGAGCCAGGACGCTAGGATTGCTCCCGCGAGGACCGATAGCCAAGGCTCGCGCCCTTTTGAGCCAACGCCTGATTCAATCGACGAAATTCATCCGGGAAACGGGATATGCAACGGCCGAGCCGCAACTGAGACTCGGCCTGTCGTAGTGCCAGATCCAGAATCTCGGCGAGAAGCTCGCGCTCCTCAGGCGTGGGAGCCAAGCTGAGGCATTCGCGGGCTTGGGTCAAGATAAGTTCCAGGCTTTCCAGCGCGACCGACTCCTGGAGGCGCAATTCCAGAAGGGCCGCGACTTCGTAGCTGAGTACGAGATAGTCGTATTCAAGGTCCCGGCGTGCTGGAGGAGAGGGCTTAGGGCTGGGTTCCAAAGGCATACTTTGGCCTTTCGGGGCGAATCGAAGGCCTACAATTGTCTACCGGCGCCGCGAACCAAGGCTAGCGGCACCGGCAGGCAATGCGTAGGATCTCACTGTCGGAGCTGGGAGCGCAGATCCTGGATCTCGTTCTGCAGACGGCTCAAGCGATCGGTGAGTTGAGGACGATTGTCAGCCGGGCGAGCAGTCGAGGAACCATTCCATTCCAGTTTGGAACTGAGTTGATCCAACTCCTGCTGCATATTCTGGAAGTCATGGGCCAGCGCATAGGCCTGAGTCTTCTTCTGGAGTAAATCCTGGATCTTGTAGGCCACAGCCAGGTAGTCGTATTCCAGATGCCGCGGATCATCGGCGTTCTCGATTTGGCGGGCCAGCTCGGTGAGCCTGGCATGGGCCTCTTCAATTTCGTGTTGCACACTATAGGCGTCAGTCTTACGTTGGAGGAGATCCTCGATCTGGTAAGACAGGCTCAAATAGTCATATTCGTAGTCTCGGTGGGTTTTGGTCATGAGTTTCAGAGTCCTTCGACTGATTAGACGTATCGGAGTCGAACCAACCAGCTTTAGCGGAAATGGAAAAAATCTCTGGCCGATTTCAACTTTACTGGATTTTCATCTTCAAGGTCCAATGCAACTTATCGATATGAGAAGCGAGCGTCCCGCGCAGGGAACGCAAATCCCTTGGGCGCTGGAACAGCTTGTGCGGCGCGGCGCACATTAGGACGAGGTAAAAATGAACCTTCCATACGAGACCCTCCAGAGAATTTTCCGTGATTTGGCGGCAGAGGAGATGTCACAGAGCCGTGGCGATTTCTCCATCAGCGAGTCAAGCCGGGAGTGGACTGCCGAAACCACCATCCGGGATCGTGACGAGCGAGGGGCCGGGTCGATTGGCGTGGACTCACTGGAACTGATTCAACTCGCCACGCGGATGAGCGAATACTTTGGGCTCGAGCAATTCGGGATCGGGGACAGTCTGCTGCGGGGCAAGACAATGGGGGACTGGTGTCGAATGATTCACGAGGTCATGGAACCGGCCTGGGAATCGATTACGGTAAGATCCTCGGGCACAACGGGAGCGCCGAAGACATCGACACATAGCCGGCAGAATCTCGAAAGGGAGTGCCGCGGGTGGGAAACCTTGCTGGGCCCGGTGCAACGGATCGTGAGCCTCGTGCCGGCGCATCATCTGTATGGGCTAGTGTGGAGCTGCCTGCTTCCAGCATCGATTGGCCAGGGCGGGCTGGAGGGCCAGGGCGGGCTGGAGGTAATTGAGGCTCGCTGGGAGACGGCGCTGCGTTGGCTTGGGGAGTTAAAGAGTGGGGACATGGTGGTTGGATTCCCGTTTCGCTATCAGACGCTGCCGGCCACGGCGTCGACCTTCAGGGTTCCGGCGGGTGTGACGGCGGTAAGTTCGGCTGGCGAGTTGGGGGCGCAAGAATGGGAGGCGCTGTACCGGCTTGGCTTCCACCAGGTGCTGGAGATTTATGGTGCCAGTGAGGCGGGGGGAATCGGATGGAGAGGCCGGCCGGAGGCGGACTTTGAGTTGGCCAAGCACTGGCAGGGAAGGCGCGAAGAATTGAATGGGCTTCCCGATCGTTTGGAATGGACCGGAAAGAAGACGTTCCGGCTGCTTGGCCGCAAGGATGGATGGATCAAAATTGCCGGAAGTCTCGTCGATCCCAAGGCCGTGTCGGAATTGATTTCGCAGCATCCTCTAGTCAGGGAATGCTCCATCAGAAGTAATTCCCCGGATGCCCAAGCGGTCCAAGGCCATCCAAGCGGGATCAGGCTCAAGGCATTTATCGCGCCCGTCCAGACGGGACTGTCGACCAAGGACTTGCAAGGGCTGGCCAAAGTCCTGCGCAAGTGGGTGGAGCCTCAATTGCCGCCGGCAGCCCGGCCGGTCAGTTATGAATTTGGCGCCTGCATACCCCGAACGGCCATGGGTAAGGAAATGGACTGGAACCGGAGCGTGGACCATCATGACGTTGCTTGAACTTGCCGAAACGACCCAGGATTGCCTAGGCAAACCGATGCAGTGGCTGGACGGGGAAGCGGAGGTTGGGCTGGAACAGTTCTACGAACTGAGCGAAGGACAGCGCGGTCTGGGACTGAAGCGCAGTGCCTGGGCACAAATCGAGCAATGCCGCGCCTTGTTGGACGGCCTAATTGCGGAACGCCGGAGAATCTACGGGGTCACGACCGGATATGGCCCACTGGCAACCCAGCACATTTGTCCAGAGCAGGCGAGCTTACTGCAACGCAACTTGGTGTATCACTTGGCCAGCGGCGTAGGCCACACGCTGGGGGAGCAAGATACGCGCGCGATCTTTGCGGCGCGGCTGATATCCCTCTCCCGGGGGCATTCCGCGATTCGCGTTGAAACATTACAATTTCTGCTGCAATGCTTCGAAGAGCAAATTCTGCCCTTGGTCCCGGAGATGGGAACCGTGGGTGCAAGTGGCGATTTAACTCCGCTCGCACACTTGGCACTGGGCTGGTTGGGTGAGGGTACCGTGCGGTTTCGAGGCCGGACCTGTCCGGCGGCAGAAGCCTTGCAAGACTGTGGACTGAAGCCATGGAAGCCGGACGCCAAAGAAGGCCTGGCGCTGGTGAATGGGACTTCCGCGATGACGGGAATTGCGGCCCGGAATGCCGTTCTGGCGCGCCGAAGCCTTGGCTGGAGCTTGGCACTGAGCGCGTTGCACGGGGAGATTTCGCGCGTGCGGGCCGAGGCCTGGAGCCCTCGCATTGGAGAGTTGCGGCCGCACGCCGGTCAGCAATTCTGTCACGAATTCCTGAGCAACTGGGTGAAATCGAGCGAGCGGGTGGTGCACTGGAGCATGCCGCCCCGCATTGCCGAGCCGGGGCCGGATAGTGGCGGCGTGGCGGCGAATCAAGAGATCCTGCAGGATGCCTACACCCTGCGCTGCGTGCCGCAAATTCTAGGCGCCGTGGCGGATGTGCTCGATTTTCATGACCGTATTGTCCATACCGAATTGAACTCGGTCACCGACAATCCGGTCTTCTTCCCCGAGGAGGGGAGCATCTATCATGGGGGCAACTTTTATGGCCAACACGTGGCCTTTGCCTCCGATGCGCTGCACAACGCGGTGATCAAGATGGCAATTTTGGCCGAGCGTACGATTGCCAGGGTGACGGATCCATCGCTCAACCGCGGTCTACCCGCATTTCTGCAAGGCGACCGGAGCGGGTTACAGAGCGGGTTTATGGGGGCGCAAGTTACGGCCACCGCCATCCTGGGAGAAATGAGGTGCGACTCGGCACCGGCATCGATCCAATCCATCCCGACCAATGGCAACAATCAGGACGTGAATCCCATGGGGACCATCGCTGCCCGCAGAGTAAGCCGTGCCCTCCGCAACCTGGAGAGGGTCCTGGCAATTGAAGCGATGATTCTGGTTTCCGCGATGGAGATCCGGCAAAGCGAGCCCGAGTCCAAGCGATTCAGCGAAGGGGCGAAGAGCATCCAGCAGTTCCTGCGCGCCATGGTGGACCCGCTGCGCGAGGACCGCCCGCTGGGATTTGAGATTGAGGCTTTAAGCCAGCAGTTAAACCGGCAGAAGTGGATCTAAACATGAATTTATTCAGTCGTTGGCGCCTCGGGAATAGGGCCGGGTGGAAATCAGCTTTTTCCCTTCGAAAGAACCAGTTGGGTGCGGCGCTCTTTATTTTACTGGCTGGACTGCCGATCCTGGTTTGGGCATCGGCAAATTCCCGCTGGATTCCTGGTTGCGCGGGCGGGCTCTTGGTGTTGGCGGGAGCCGGGATTCTCATTCGCATGGAAAAGCAGGCCAACGAGGACATTGAGCGGATCGCCACGAGTCTTCATACCGGGATGGAGGAACTGGTTGAGTGGAGTCATACGTGCGGCGGGCAGTTGCGCCTGGCAAGTAAACAATCCCAATGGGCCGATATTTGCATCCAGTCACATCAGGATGCCGAAGCCGATTGGAGCCGATTGGATGCGGCCTATACCGACGCGCGCGTGGCGATTGGGGAGCGGATGCAGGGACTGGATGACCAAATCAGTTCGGCCAAGGACACGCTGAGCCAATTGCGGGACTCGATGACCTCCATCACCGAAGCCAGCCGTCAGATTGGGCAGGTGATCAAGCTGGTGGAGACGATTGCTTTCCAAACCAAGCTACTGAGCCTGAATGCGGCGATTGAAGCGGCGCATGCGGGGGAGGCGGGCGCGGGCTTTCTCGTGATCGCCAATGAAGTAAAGCGGCTTTCCGATGAAGTGGATGGATCGGCGAAGAAGAGCGCGGCACTGATCGAGGAGTGCCTGATGCAGGTGGAGATGGGGGAGATGATCCTGGAGGAAGCTGGAGCTTCGATCGGGTCAATTTTGGATTTTTCCGGCGAATTGCGGGAGGGGATGTCGCGACTGGAAGCACTGCCCAAGTTCTCCGAGGGTGAAGGACTGGTAAATCTGAATCAGTCCATGGGTGGTCTATCGACGAAGGCACACGCTTGGACCGATCACTTGGCGAGTTGTTTGCAGGTGCTGGATCAAATTGACGATTTCAGCCGGTTGATGTTGGACGTCAGCTACGAACTCAAAGAGTACTTGCCTAATGCGGCGGTGAAGGAACCGGAAGTGCCGGGAGCCGGAATGGCGAAGTTTCTGGCTATCGAGAAGTCAAGCAATTCGATAGCTTCGGAGCCACCGATCGACCAGCAGCCATTGGTGCTTATCGAGCCTTTGAAAGCAGCAGTGCAGGGAGAAACCGGAGAATGTGGAGATCGGGTCGCGGTAGAAGCAGCCATCGCTGATCGCCCGGCGCAGATCCATACGGGCGTTGTTGGCGGATACGGCTTCTACCCTGGATAATGCTGCTGCGGAATGCCAAGCACTCCACAATGTCCACGGACACGGGCGATCCGTTTTGGTTTGATCGATTGGGTTTGCGGCCGCCCGAGTTGGACAGCGTCAATGCGGCGAGAGCGAAGGTGAGTCGCAACGGGCATGCGCTTACCGCCTCACGGATCGTTTGCGAGTTGCACCTCGGTTTTTGGGCCGCGTTAGCCGGCCGGCACTATGCAGCCAGCCTGTGGGTTCCCTACTTACACAAAGCTTTTCCGAATCAGCGCTTGGGCCAGCTTTTCAGTAACTGAACGCCATGCGCTTGCTGCGGAACAAGCTTGCCCGCCACGAGTGCATCTTGGGGCACGAATTGCCGGAGGAGTATCGGAACCTGATCGCCTGCGCCTCCTGGATTTGTCTTGATACCGCCAGTTTGGATTCGGCGGACGACGCGGTTTGAGAGGGCCTCCTGGATGTTGCAGGGGGCGGCGGTGATTGGATCGGGTCCGGGGATTGTACGGAGGGTCGGGTCATGATGGATGAGGTCCAAGAATGCGGCGGAGTGGCGGTCCACCGCATTTTGGTGGCGGTAAGTCATTTGATTGGATGCGGCGTGGCACAGCGACAAGACAAACCACTCGTTTAGCTGAAGGGTGAGGTGAAAACTCCACCCTTCGGCGCTGCAGCGCGTTTAGCGGTAGGGTTGGTTCTGCGCCGCTGCAGGGAGGGGAATCGATAAGTCTCCCTCATTCGCGGCCGATGCCGGTGATTGGCGCGAGTTGCCCCGAGTTGCGGATCGTCGACAGAGCGCAGACTAGGCCAATTTTTTACCATATCGCAGAGGACGCGATTGTCATTTTGGAAGTTTTGAATAAGAAGACGCAGACGAGGCCCGCGACTACATTGAAGAACTGCCGCCAGCGACACCCGACTTACCTGAGAGCCATAGCGCGGGAGCCCTAAGAGTTATGAACATCACGAAGAAAAAGCACTTGGAGACGGCAGGTTGGGTGATCGGTGACGCAGCACATTTCCTCGGCCTCAGCGAGCAAGAGAGCCGATTTTTGGAACTGAAGCTTGCCCTAGCCAACGGTGTGCGCCAGCTTCGGGAACGCAAAGGCTTAACCCAGGCGGCGCTTGCGGAGCGGCGGGGTCGCGTCAGTCGCGGCTGGCGAAGATGGAGGCAGCGGACCGATCCCGTCGTTGGACCTGATGATGCGGTCTCTACTATCGACTGGAGCGACGGCTACCGATATCGCTAAGGTGATCAAGCGCTCGGAGACAGATCGGGCGGCGTGAATGCGGTGGGATGGCGGCCCACCGCATCTCCGTTGCGATAAGTAATTTGCAAGTAAAGCTTAGAGCGAAACCCGGGATGCGGGCGTGGATGCGCTGATTTGGAGAGAAGTTGATCGGGCCTGTCCGACGTTTCGTGCCTATTGCGCCGCCGCGCCCGACCATTTCCACTCGCGCGCCAACCCCGCCCGCACCGGATTATTCTCGATAGACCGTAAGAAATTCCGAAACTCGCGCTCATCCAAATGCAGAGCATCAAACCGCGGTGTCCAATTGACAGGCCCCGCGCGAAAGTAACGAGAACAAAACGCCGCCGGCAAATCCAGCGGACCCCCCAACAACTCCGGCGCATCCTCATACTTCTTATTCAGATGCCGCGAGTAGCAACCCTGCGTATCCCGCCTGAGATTCGAACCCTTCATTGTTACCACTTACTCGCGGGCTCCACCCACTCACTCTTCTCGTCCCTCTCTCCGGCTGCTGACGCCGGCTATCAGATTCACCTCGTCGCCGCCGCCGACCCCGCCTATCTCCCCGCCGACTTTGAAGTCTGGCCCATTTACCATCGCACCATCGTCTCAGCCTTGCGCCAATTCCCGGATGCCCACGATGCCACCGTCGAAGCCGTCCGTCAAAAACGCCATGAACTCCAGGGCCTCCAGAACCGGCACATTCCTCCCGGATCTAGGCCTCGTTACTAATTCCACCCAGTCCCGCCTGGGACCGGATCGCCACTCCAAGGAGTAACTACCATGTCTCGAAAAACTTCGCAAAACGCATCGAAGGCAATCGCCGCAACGCCCAGAAGTCAACCGGGCCGTGCATCCCCGAAGGCAAAGCGCGCTCCTCCCAAAACGCGACCACTCATGGTCTTGCTCCTCTATCGAACGGCCTTATTCAATCCGGCCTGCTTACTGCACATGGAAGACAAGGATCAATTCCTGGGCTTACTCGATGAATTCATTGTCACTTACCGGCCCGAGCATCGCGATGAACTCAACTTACTCACCGAAGCCGTCTTTGCCAAGTGGCGGCAACAACGTCTTTGGCTTGCCGAGACCAACAAATTCGAAGTCGCCATCGCCCGGCCGCTCTCGCCGGGAGCAAGGTAAATCTGCGTCCGCTTGGGTGCTTCTAGCGATTTTTGCCTCGTAAATCTCCCTAGTTGCAGGGCACCACTGGTAGTTCAGACGCAAGTCCGCTCTGGCCGCTGCGCGGGATCTTTTAAAACCGAAGTGCACCCTTGTTAACAAGCCTTGAGCCCGAGCGCGCCCTTGCGCCGGAGACCTTAGGTTTTAGCCTTCGGCGCAGCAACGCCGAAGGTGCTCAGCGCTTTCTGCACGACTTCCGGAGCGACTCCCAGTTCGCGAAGACGCTGGCAGGGATGACGGATTCGCCGCTCGCGCTATTGTTGCGGGTTGGTGTGCTACTCGTGCGCGATTAACGGCAGTCGCTCTTTGAGTACGAAGTACGTGACGCGCAACAGGTTGGCTTTCTTCGTGCCTTGAGTGCGTTGCCAACGATGGAACTTCTCCGCAATAGACTGCCTTTGGAACGAGAGGCACTCCAACCGCATTCCACCAGCGCAGCCCTCATTCACTGGTTTCCACCGGTCGTCCGGCCGCCGCGTTGCTTGCCCGCGCTCCGGTTGTTTCCCGGACATACTCCGGCCCAACTCGTGGCGTGCCCCACCGTCGGAAATACACTCCTCTCCGGTCCCAGTTCTGAGAAGATCACGTCCGCCGACGCGGCTTTAGCGAATCAGCCTGATTGTACATCTGGGTGCTTTTCGAGTGAAGGTAATACCGGCGTCCAGTAACTTCCCGTACTCTCCATTACCACGACCGTGCAGCCTTGCTCCAGTAGCCACGTCCGAATCTGTTTTATCGGAAACGAACCCGGCGACGGCGCGCCTGTTTACTGAACGTATTTATTGGTCGTGGAAGCAGATTTCCCTTCGGCGGAACATAAGTCTGATTGTCTTCGGTGCAGCTCGCAAGCGCGCCTTGCGTACTCGGGTCAGTCGTGCCGCAGCGCCACCATCGGGTCAATGTGCGATGCACGCCGGGCGGGCCAGTAGCCGGCGGCGAAGGCGCACAGCAGAAGCAACAGCGCGGCGCCGGCGAAGACCAGCGGGTCACTCGGCTCAAGCCCGTAGAGCAACGACCGCATCGCCCGCGCCAAGCCCCACGCCACCGGTAAGCCGATCGCCAAGCCAACGCCGGCCAGCAGCATCACCTCCCGCAATACCAGCCACTCCACCTCACGCGGACGCGCCCCCAAGGCGAGTCTCACGCCAATCTCGCGCGTGCGCCGCGTCACCATGAAGGCCAGTACCCCATACAGGCCGATCGCCGCCAGCGCCACCGCGAGCAACGCGAACGCCAACGACAGCACCGCCGACAGCCGTTCATTCACAATCGTCTCGTTGATTTGCTCGCGCATCGTCCGCGGGTCGAGCACGGCCAGGTTGGCGTCAAAATCCCGCACCACCTTTTGCGCCGCGCCAATCACCGCGGTTTCCGGCATCGCCGTCCGAAGGTAGAAGGCCGCCTCGGTGATACGTGGCGCCGCTTGGGTGATCGGCAGGTAAACGAACGGCGCCGGTTTCTCCCGAATTGAGTTGAGCCGCGCATCTTTCACCACGCCCACGATGGTGGCATTGAGGTTGCGCCGCCCGAGACCGATGCTCCGTCCCACGGGGGAGACATCGCCATAACAGGCGCGGGCGAGCGATTCATTCACGATCACCACGGGCGTGGTCTTCGCCGCGTCGCTGATGGCGAAATTACGCCCATTTACGGGCATATCCAGTAGCCGCAGAAAGCCGGTGTCAATCCCGTTGAAGCCGACATTGAGTTGTCCGTTCTTGCTGGATTTTAAGCAGCCCGGCACACGCACTGAACCCGTCCAGCCGCGGTCGGCGAGCACCGGCAACAAGGAGACTCCCGCTTCACGCACGCCCGGCATGGCGGCCAGCCGATCTCGGAGACGGAGGTAGGTTTCCCTGCTCGCCTCCGGCGTGTAGCCGCTTAGTGTCGCGTCCATACGGAAGGTTAATAGCCGATCCACTTCAAACCCTGGGCTTTGCTGGCCCAGGTTCGCCAAGCCCCGCGCCAGCAGTCCTCCGGCCACCAACAGCACCAGCGACAAGGCAAACTGCCCCGCCACCAGGGTGCGCCGGAAGCGCACGCCACTCGGCTTGATCGTGGCGGAGCTGGCATGGTCCTTCATCACGCTCGCCAAGTCCTGCCGTGTCGAATCGAGCGCCGGCAGCAACCCGAACGCCATGCCCGTCGCCAAGGACACCAGCAGCGTAATCAAAAGCGTCCGCCCATCAAGCGAGGCGGTGACAAAGTCGCGCGAATCGGCCGGGACAATGCTCTGCAAACTGGCCAGGCACCAACTCGCCAGCAGCGTGCCGGCCAGTCCACCCACCACCGCCAGCAACGCGCTCTCCACCAGCATCTGCCGGACCAGCGCGCCACGCGAGGCGCCAACGGACAGGCGGATCGAGATCTCGCGTGCCCGCGAGGCGCCCCGCGCAATTAGTAGATTCGCGACATTGGCGCACGCT